>Ga0209698_10000647_pt1 | contig 39774 bp, 28 predicted proteins | sample LitLauG_LLR_2012_FD_187203 | JGI IMG/M metagenome (GOLD analysis project Ga0209698, IMG submission 187203) | Freshwater sediment microbial communities from Pennsylvania, USA - Little Laurel Run_MetaG_LLR_2012 (SPAdes) (version 2) | ecosystem: Environmental > Aquatic > Freshwater > Creek >... | reverse complement strand
ACTCGCGCATTACCAGTTCGAAGCCATTCACCCATTCCTCGATGGCAATGGCCGCGTCGGACGGCTACTCATCACCTTATTTCTGATCGAGCACCAAATGCTCCCGACACCGCTGCTCTACCTGTCGGCGTTCTTTGAAGCATCGAGGCGAGACTACTACGAGGGTTTGCGCGGCATCAGCGAACGCGGAGCTTGGAACGATTGGTTGGAGTATTTTTTGCTGGGGGTCGCCCGCACATCTGAGGATGCTTTGAATCGAGCCATGCGCATCAACGGACTACTGGCCGAGTGGCAGAAGAAAGTCTCCGGAGAATCAAGCAACAACCCATTGCGTGTCGTTGAACTCCTGGGGGCAAATCCCTTTATCACGATTAAAGGCGCGGCGGACAAATTGAAAATCGCATTTACGACCGCGCAGCGCGCCGTCGAACGACTTGAACGGGCGAAGATCGTAAAACGGATGGGCGATGCGAAGCGCGACCGAGTCTATTGCGCGACTGCCCTCTTGGATATCCTCGAAGAGCCAGCCCGTCTCAAGCCACCCGACAACAAATAACCCTGAGTGCTGTGCCAGAAATGTGTATCGCAACTGTAAGGCTCTTCAGCCCAGTTGCGGGCGGTAGCGCCAGATACAACTCGTATAATCCGACCATGCTGCTGACGCTCACAACTACGCATAACCCAGCAACGGACTTGGGATACCTGCTTCATAAAAACCCGGCAAAGTTACACTCGTTCGAGCTCTCGTTCGGGAAAGCACACGTCTTCTATCCGGAAGCGACTAGGGAGAGGTGCACGGCAGCCCTATTACTTGATGTCGATCCAGTAGGGCTCGTCCGTGGTAAGCGGGGACAGCATGAGGGTGGGACGCTCGATCAGTATGTCAATGACCGGCCTTATGTGCTCTCTCTTTTCCAAGCGTGGCGATGGGTCGAGCTTTTGGCACGGCCATGTCGGGACGCAGCAAGGGTAGGCAAGAATTGGCTGACCTACCAATTCCATTGACTGCAAACCTGACGGTTGTGGCATGCAGAGCGGGCGAAGGGTTAATTCGGGAATTGTTTGAGCCTCTCGGGTACAGCGTGGTGGCCCGGCAGCACCGCCTCGGCGAGAAGTTTCCTGAATGGGGCGAGGGGCCTTACTACTCGGTGAGCTTGGCTGGGACGTTCCGCTTGCCGCCAGAGGTGACGCGCTCGATGGTACCGAGTTCGTGATTAGCAACCGCTAGTTCCATCGATGGTGCGGTGAACTGTATGCGATCGCCCCTAGAGAATTCGCGCTCGACCTCGCGATGTACCGACACACCCGGGAAGCGTCGCGGATCGTAGGTCTGTTGTTGTTTCCTTCTCACGTTCGATCGTTACGGTTTCCATGCGCGTTCACCCGAATGCCCGCGCGTATTCCGCCGGTTGGATGCTCACGATTTTTCTTCGGCGCGAGTAGCGCACCACGAGACCAATATCTCGCAGCAACCGTCTTTTCTTCCGGTAGTGCCGCTCCATCGCTCTGCGTGGCTATACTCTGCTATCCATAGTCCCCGCTCCTCTCTTTTCGACCTCGCAAGAACCTCTGCACAACGCTGGCGTGGCGGCGCGAGGAGCTGTGATCGCTCAACAGATTGCGGTCTCACTTGGCTTTTGCGTTGAGCTTACGGGTGCAAATGAGGCGAGATCGCGCGTAAGTGAGTGCCGGATCGGGTCACATTCCCCACGGGAACGTGCTTTTGCAAATGCAGTCTGGAAACCGAACTCCCTAAACACTTTCCGGACCGAAGCCTCGGCCCAACAAGGAATTTGAGCACTATCAACCTGTCTTTCGATACCTCGGAATGGTTACTGAAGTTTCCGAAAATCACAGCCAAATCATTGTTTCTAAAAGCGTTACCTGATATTTCTAATAATTCGAGCATCCCGGCGCCGGAGGTGTAGGGCTCGGCTAGCTGAGGTGTGCGCTGGATCCCTATGACGGGTGCGACTGCTATCGCGGATGGGATGGGCTCCCGCTCCAATTCGTGGAGGGGACTGTCTCTGACTGCAAAGCTGTTTATCACCCTGATCGTCGTAGTCGGAACGGCGACGCTGTTGTACGGCGGAATTCACCAGAGCAGCCGGAACATTGCCGAGTTTATCTGCTATTTGGGAATCGCCATCCTGGCATCACGGCTGAAGGTAAGCCTGCCTGGGATCACAGGCACACTGTCGGTCAACTTCCTGTTCATCCTGATCGGCGTCCTTGAACTCAGTTTCACTGAGACTCTCACGCTGGGCGCAGTCTCGATGCTGGCGCAGTCCGTTTACCCGGAGCGTCCAAAAGCCATTCAAGTGACGTTCAACGTGTGCGCGGGAGCCCTCTCGACGGCGCTGGCCTACATTGTGTACCACCATCCCGTGGCCAATCTTGTGTTCGGTAGCCGTCCGGTTCTGTTGGGCGTCGCGGCCACGGTGTACTTCATTGCCAACGCGGGTTCCATCGCGACCGTCATTTCACTGACCGAGAGCCGTCCGCTCCACCGGATTCTGGTCGATTGCTATTTCTGGTCATTTCCCTACTACCTGGTGGGAGCAGGAATCGCGGGCAGCATCGCATGGATCAACGAGACCTTCAACTGGGAGACTTCGCTGCTCCTGGTACCGGCCGTTTACCTCATCTACCGCTCCTACCGCCTCTATCTCGGCAAACTCGAAGACGAGAAGCGCCACGTCGAGGAAATGGCGAACCTTCACCTGCGCACGATCGAGGCTTTGGCTCTGGCCATTGAAGCGAAAGATCACACCACGCACGAGCACTTGCAGCGCGTCCGCATCTACGCCATCGAAGTGGCCAAGGAACTCGGCGTGAACGGACCTGAACTCGAAGCCCTGCACGCAGCCGCGCTTCTGCACGACATCGGAAAGCTCGCCGTGCCGGAGCACATCATCTCGAAGCCGGGGCGCCTCACTCCCGAAGAGTTCGAGAAGATGAAGATTCACACTCTGGTCGGCGCCGAAATTCTCGAGCGCGTGCGCTTCCCTTATCCGGTCGTGCCCATCGTACGCGCGCACCACGAAAAGTTCGACGGCTCCGGCTACCCACTCGGTCTCAAGGGCGCGGAGATTCCACTCGGCGCTCGCATTCTCTCGGCTGTCGACTATCTCGACGCTCTCGCCTCCGATCGCCAGTACCGGCGCGCCTTGCCGCTGCGCGAGGTTATGCAGAAACTCGCCGCCGAAGCGGGCAAGTCTTTCGACCCGAAAGTGGTCGACGTTCTGCAACGGCGCTATGAGCACTTGGAACGGCTGGCCGTGGCCAAATCCGCGGCAGATCCCAATGGCCCGCTCTCCACTGCGATCAAGATTGAGCGCGGTCTCGAGCCGGCTGCGGGATTCGAAAACGCCGTAGCCAAGGATTACGCGGGGAAAGAAAGCACCTTTCTGTCGTCCATCGCCGCTGCCCGTCAGGAAGCGCAGGCATTGTTCGAGTTGAGCCAAGATCTGGGGGCGTCGCTCAGCCTGGGCGAGACGCTCTCGGTTTTCTCCATCAAGCTCAAACCGATGGTGCCTTACGATGCGATCGCAATCTACATCCGGCGTGAAAATGAACTGGTTCCGGAGTTCGTAAACGGGGACAACTACCGGCTATTCTCCTCCCTGCGAATTCCGCTGGGCCAGGGGCTCTCGGGATGGGTAGCGCAGAATCAGAAGCCGATCGTCAACGGCAATCCCTCAGTCGAACCCGGATATCTGAACGATCCCACGAAATTCAGCACTCTTCGGTCCGCCCTGGCCGTGCCTCTGGAGGGTGTGGCCGGAATAATCGGTGTGCTCGCGCTTTACCGCGCCGAACGCGACGCTTTCACTTCCGACAACCTTCGCATTCTACTCGCTGTCAGCGGCAAGATGGCGTTGTCGATCGAGAACGCGCTGAAGTATCAGCAGGCCGAAAATTCCGCCACCACGGACTATCTCACCGGCCTGCCCAACGCGCGCTCGCTTTTCCTGCAACTCGATCGCGAACTGGCCCGCTGCAAGCGCGATAACTCAACCCTGACCGTCATGGTCTCTGACATGGACGGGTTCAAGCAGATCAACGACCGCTTCGGACATCTCGAAGGCAATCGCGTGCTGCGCCTGTTCGCGCAGACCCTCAAGGACACTTGCCGCGAATATGACTATGTCGCGCGCATGGGCGGAGACGAGTTCGTAGTCATCGCGCCCGGTCTCGCGACCGATGCAGCCGGAAAGAAGGCGGAGCAAATGCGCGCCCTGGCCCGCCAGGCGGGCTCAGAAGTGTGCGGCGAGGAAATTCTCTCGCTCAGCGTGGGCCGCGCCGTCTATCCCGAGGACGGCAAGGATGCTGAGCAACTCTTGGCCGAAGCCGACCGCCGCATGTATCTGGAAAAGCAGAAGCAGCTTTCCTACAAGGATCGTCGCCTGCATCCGCGGCTGAAGTGCCGGGTCACGATCGAATTGCAAACCGAAGCTGGAGGGGCACCAGTGTTTGCCAATCTGACCGACGTTAGCATGGGTGGCTGCTACATCGAGACCAGCACGATCCTGTCGCCTGGAAGTAAGATCAAGCTTGGATTTTCCATGGACGACTCAAGCCTGTCGGCCGAAGGCGTAGTGGCCAGGCTTGATCCCGGCTCAGGCGTTGCCGTGCAGTTCCGTGAGATGAACCGCGACGGCCGCGACCGCATGTTTAGAATTCTAGAGTTCGTGCAGAAAACGTCGGCCTTCTACAACAACCGCTACTTCGAGAACCTGCTCAAGCGCTGAAGACCAGACACCGCCTGATAGAGATTCTTAGACTGGGAAGTCCCAGCCTTCTTCCTTCATCTTGCGGTGGGTCCAGTGCTGGAGTTGCTCAAACAGGGCGGGCTCGATCACGGCGAAGCGAATGCCAACGCGGCCCCCTTCGCCGATCCACATGAGGCGGGCTTTAGCCTGAAACGAAATCTCGCTGCCGGGAAGGACAAAACTTACTTCGAGCAATCCGGAGAATCGCATGGGCTCTTTCAACCCGTCGAGGCCCATCCCGCCGGTACTCAGGTTCACGCCGTTGACCGCGAGCTCTTCCCCGCGAGCATTCTTGATCGTGACTGGAATTTCGACCCTTGCGCGGAAAAATTTCTGCTGTTCGGTGCTGACGAAACCGAGAGGGACGGCGCTGTCGCCGGGCTCAAAGCTAATGCTGTATTCCTTTAGCTTGCGGCTAAGGGTGCGGCGCGAGATGCCGAGTTGCTCGGCTGCCAGCGTGCGGTGACCGCCGGTACGCTCCAGCGCCTTAAGGATCATCTGCTCTTCCATGCTCTCGAGGTTGCCGACGGGCAGCGACGCGGTCTGGCGCAGGGCCGTGGGTTCTCCGGTGAGCGCGGCGCTGAGCCGGGAGAAATCGATCTCGGTCGCCTGCCACTCCATTGCCACCTTGGCCACCAGGTTGCGCAGCTCACGAATGTTGCCCGGCCACGAGTGTGAGAGCAGCGCCGAGATTGCTTGCGGCGAAAAGTTCTTGCGCGAAGCCTTCAGATGCAGGAAATGTTCGGCCAACGCGACAATATCTTCCGGCCGCTCGCGCAGCGGAGGCACACGCAGTTGGAACTGGCCCAGGCGATGAAACAGGTCCTGGCGGAAGCGCCCATCCTTCACGGCGGCTTCGAGATCCTGGTTGGTGGCGGCGACGATGCGGACGTCAACTCTGATCTTGCGGTGCCCGCCCAAGCGGTAGAACGGTTGACCGTCCAGCACCCGCAGCAGCTTGACCTGCGTCTGTGGCTGCAGTTCGCCGATTTCGTCGAGGAAGAGTGTTCCCTTGTCAGCCAGTTCGAAAAGCCCGGGCTTGGAAGCATCGGCGCCGCTGAAGGCGCCTTTTTCGTATCCGAAGAGTTCGCTCTCGACGAGGTTTTCCGGGAGGGCGGCGCAATTGATGTCCACCCACGGCCGGCTGCGGCGATGCGAGGATTCGTGAACGGTGCGTGCGATCAGCTCTTTGCCAGTGCCGGTTTCGCCCGTGATCAGCACCGTTTCCGGTTGCCCGGCGACGCGGTCGACCAGGGCCATGAATTTGTGCATCACTGGGCTGGCGAGAATAAATTGTGTGCCATCCACCTTGCGCGAGACGATTCCCGGCGCGGCAGGTACCGACGCCAGAGATCCCGGGCTCGCAACTGCACGGCTGGGGTGTTCGAGTGGCATCACGATGGCGACGATCGCTTTGGGCGTCGATGCTGAATCCTGCATCAGCGCTGCCGAGAACCGAACCGGAACCCCGCTTCCGGCCTTGGTTTGCGCGAATAGCCGGGAGTGATATTCCCCCTGCGCTGAAATTGTCGCGAGAATCACTTTGCGAAGTTGGACGTGGTCTTCGCGGTTGGCCTTTTCCTTCTCTCCAAAAAATACTGAGAAATCGCGCCCGAGCAACTCTCCAGGCGAATACCCCAGGAGTTGGATAAACACAGAGTTACAGCCGCTGAACTCGCCCTGCAGATCGGCAGAGAACACGCCCATCTGACCCGACGTTCCAAGCTCAGGTAGGGACGCGCCCGCGGCAGGACTCTCGTCCCTGCCGCTATTGGCGTTGCTGTGCGCTAACTGCTCGTCTGTGCTGCGGTGCGAAGTGGCCATTTGTTAGCGTTTGGCGTTGATGTTGACACAGTATGTCCATTCGAACGAGAGGTGTATGGCCTGCACGGTAACGAAAGTAATGCATTGCCTGACGCCTGCGGGGTGGTTACCAAAGTAAGCTGCTGAACCCCACCTCTCTGAAATACGATCTCAGGGAGGCCGGACTGAGGTGTGCCATGGTCCGAAGCTCGCGGGAGGAAAAGTCCCGTCTGTTTGTCTTCATTACAGCGAAGTAATGATCGGGAATTGCAATAACGGCCACAAGGCGACAGTACCAGGACGTTAGATGGAATCTGAAGCTGACCGATTATCGATCAAAACGAAAGCGTTCGTTGGCATCACTGCGTCCATTGGTGTGACGGTACTCGTATATGCCCTGACGCATTGGCAATCGCACGATCTGACGCGGTTCGCCTGCTACCTGGCGGTGGCAGTGCTCGCGTCCGGACTCAAGGTTCAGCTGCCGGGCATCGATGGCACGATGTCGGTGAATTTCCTTTTCATCCTGATGGGCGTCATGGAGTTGAGCCTTCCCGAGACGCTGGTCATCGGTTGTGCGGCGACCCTATTCCAGAGCGTATGGCAGACGCGCAAGCGGCTCGATCCCATTAAGGTGCTGTTCAACGTGGCCGGCATGATGGCCAATGCCAGCGCCCTGACTTACATCAGCTACCACTGGCTTACGGTGCGATTCTCGTCCAACAAGCCGATCCTGCTGATGGTCGCCGCACTGGTGTTTTTCTTCGCCAACACTCTGCCGATCTCGGTGGTCATCGCTCTGACGGAAGGGAAATCGAGTCGCAAAGTCTGGTCGGAATGCTACTTCTGGTCGTTCCCCTATTACCTGGTCGGAGCCGCGGCTGTGGGTCTGGTTGGAATCATCAATCGCACCGCAGGATGGCAGACCTCCCTGCTGGTCCTGCCGCTGATCTACTGGGTGTACCGCTCGTACCGCCTGTATCTGGGCCGGCTGGAGGCGGAAAAAGATCGGGTCGAGGTGGAGAAGCGCCACGTGGAAGAAATCGCGTCGCTCAACATGCGCACGATTGAGGCGCTGGCGCTCGCCATCGAGGCCAAAGATCATACGACGCACACCCACTTGCAGCGCGTGCGCACCTACGCGATTGAGGTAGCCAAAGAACTGAAGCTGGACGAAGGGCAGATCGAAGCGCTGCGCGCGGCCGCACTCCTGCACGACATCGGCAAACTCGCGGTGCCCGAACAGATCATCAACAAGCCCGGACGCCTGACGCCGGAAGAGTTCGAAAAAATGAAGGTGCACCCCATCGTGGGCGCGGAAATTCTGGAGCGGGTCGCGTTCCCCTATCCGGTCGCGCCCATCGTGCGCTACCACCATGAGCGCTGGGATGGCTCGGGATATCCCGAGGGACTCGCCGGCGAACTGATTCCGATCGGCGCGCGCATTCTAGCCGCAGTGGATTGTCTGGATGCGCTGGCTTCGCACCGTCAATACCGCCCCGCATTGCCGCTGGCCGAGGCGATGGACAAAGTGAAGGAGAGAGCAGGAACCTCGTTCGATCCGCAGATCGTCGCAATCCTCGAGCGCAACTACGTCGAGTTAGAACGTATGGCGCAGATGACCGAGGACACCGCTGTGCCGCACACCCTCTCCAAGACGGTGAAGGTAGAACGCGGTCTCGCGCCCGCAACCGGATTCGAAAGAGACGACCCCACCACGCAGGGGGCCACGGAGAACGCAGACTTCCTGACCTCAATCGCGTCGGCCCGGCAAGAAGCGCAGACCATGTTCGAACTGAGCCAGGACCTCGGCGTATCGCTCAGCTTGAGCGAAACGCTTTCCGTCCTCTCAATGCGGCTGCGCCGGATGATTCCCTATGATTCCATCGCGGTGTTCGTCAACCGCAACGGCTGGCTGCTCGCGGAACTGGTGAGCGGCGAGAACTTCCGCATGCTGTCGTCGCTCAAGATTCGCGTCGGCGAAGGACTATGCGGGTGGGTGGCGGAGAATTGCAAGCCCATCGTAAACGGCAATCCGCAGGTTGAAGCCGGATACGTAGTTGATCCCGGCAAACACACAACGCTGCAGTCGGCGCTGGTCGTGCCGCTGGAAGGGCTGAGCGGCGTGGTCGGCGTGCTGGCCATGTATCACACGAACCGCGATGCTTTCACTCCGGATCATTTGAGAATCCTTCTCGCGGTGGCTTCGAAGGTCGCGCTCTCGGTCGAGAACGCGCTCAAATATCAGCAGGCGGAGAGTTCCGCCACTACCGACTATCTGACCGGGCTGCCCAATGCGCGGTCGCTCTTTGTGCATCTGGCACAGGAAGTAGCCCGCTGCCGCCGCACCAAGACGCCGCTGGCGGTGATGGTTTGCGACATCGACGGCTTCAAGCAGATCAACGATTCTTTCGGCCATCTGGAAGGCGACAAACTGCTGCGTGAGTTCTGCACCCGGCTGAAAGAGGCCTGCCGCGGTTACGACTACGTGGCCCGCATGGGCGGAGACGAATTCGTGATTACCGCTCCCGGCCTGACTCCGGATGCTGCCAAGGAAAAAGCCGAACGACTGAATCAAGCGGCCATCGAGTCCGGACGCCATGTGTGTGGCCGCGAGTTGATCACGCTGAGTGTGGGCACGGTTTTCTGTCCGGATGACGGATACGACGTCGAGCGTCTGCTGGCCGAGGCCGACCGCCGCATGTATTCCATGAAGCAAATCCACCACGCGGATGCGATTGCGCGCGAGCAGGACACAAAGTCGCGCAGCGCATCGGTGAAATAGGAGCGCACTACCATGCTGGGCCGGAAAATTGCGCGGCATGGGATCACGCTGGTGGCGACAGTCCTGCTCGGAGGCTTGCTTTCGGCCACGCTGGTGCGGCTGGCTCCAGGGTTTGATGCGGACGAACAACTGCTGGATCAGCGCTTGAATGCCGACAGCGTTCGCGCCTTGCGCGAGACTCGAATCGAACAACGCAATATCTTTCGCTTCTATTTTCATTCCTTGCAACGCGCGGCCCGCGGCGATCTTGGAACTTCGCTGTCTCTGGGGCAGCCGGTCAGCCAACTGCTGCGAGAGCGCGCTCCGATGACGCTGCGGCTGGTTTGCCTCGGCCTGCTAGTAAGTTGGGCCGCGGCCCTGGCCCTGGCGTTGAGCGCCGCGTGGCTGCGCGTGTCGGCTTACGATGCGCTGACCACAGTCATCAGCGGAACATTTCTCTGTATTCCGGCGGCGGTTCTGGCGCTGTTATCAGTGCTGTGGAGTGTGCCCGGGGCGCTGGCAATAGGGCTGATCGTATTTCCCCGCGTCTACCGTTACACGCGCAATCTGCTGGCGAAGGGGCAGGCCCTGCCTCACATCATTACCGCACGCGCCAAGGGCCTTAGCGAGTTGCGGATTCTCTTCTGGCACGTGGTCCCGGTCGTCGGGCCGCAGTTGCTGGCGGTGGCGGGAGTTTCGGTCAGCATAGCCGTCGGAGCAGCGATTCCGGTCGAGGCTCTGTGCGGCTTGGCGGGCGTCGGACAGCTGGCGTGGCAGGCTGCCCTGGCACGCGACCTCCCCTTGCTAGTGAATCTAACGATCCTGGTGACGTTGGTAACCTTGCTGGCAAACTCCGGCGCCGATGTAATCGGACATATGTTGCGAGGCCAGCAGGCATGAGTTTCTGGCGCTGGGTGGCGTGTGCGGTCTTGTTGCTCGTCGTGGGCGTGTCGCTCGCGGCGAACTGGCTCGCTCCGGCGGGGTATGCCCGGCAGTATCGCGAGGCCACGGATGCACCTCCTTCGCACCAGCACTGGCTTGGGACCGACGAAATCGGCCGCGACCGCTTCGCGCGCGTGCTGTATGGAACGCGGATTTCGCTGCTGCTGGCGCCTGCGGCCGCGCTGGTTACAACACTCATGGCGGCGCTGGTCGGAGGCTTAGCAGGATATCTGGGCGGAGGATGGGCGCGCAGCGCGATGGCGGTCACGGATCTCTTTCTGTCGCTGCCCTGGCTGTTTCTATTGATCACGGTTCGGGCGCTGATGCCGCTGAACGTGTCGCCGATGTTTTCGATTTTGGTGACGTTTCTGATGCTTGGATTGTTGGGCTGGACCAGCGCGGCGCGCGTGCTCTGCTCGACCGCGGGATCGTTGCGCAACTCGGACTTCCTGCAGCAGGCGCGGGCTGCGGGTATTCGCGGCGGGCGCCTGTTCTGGGTGCATGTTCTGCCGAATTTGAAGCCGGTTCTGTACGCGCAGTTCTGGATTTCGATCCCGGTATTCATTTTGAGCGAGGCCAATCTCGGAATCCTCGGCCTGGGCGTGGCGGAGCCGATGCCGTCCTGGGGAAGTTTGTTGAGGGAATTGGAAGGGCTGGTGTCAATGGGCCAAGAGCCGTGGAAGTTTGTGCCGCTGGTTTTGCTAATCGTGGTTGTGACGTCGTTTCAACTCGTGCTCTCGAAGCAGGAAGAGGCAGCCGCATGACGGACCGCCGCGAAAGGTTGGCATTGATGACAAAGTGCAGGGACGAGATCGCCGTGTCGATCGTCTGTCTGCTCCTTCTGGCAGGATTGGCCGCCGCACAAGCCGGAGGTGAACTGCGTTTCTGCCTGCATTCCGAGCCTAAGACCTTCGATCCGCTGAAGGTCGAGGACGACGCGTCGGGCGCGATCCGCTACCTGACCGGAGGCGTGCTGGTCCGTGTGAATCGCCAGACGCAGGCTCTGGAGCCGGAACTGGCGCAGTCGTGGAGGGTTTCGAGAGACGACAAGCAGATCACGTTCAAACTGCGCAGCGACATTTCCTTCTCCGACGGCACCCCATTCTCCGCCGAGGACGTCGCCTACACGGTGCGGCAACTGATGGACCCGGCGTTGCATTCACCGACCGGAGATGCATTCCGATCAGGGCCGGGAAATGTCGAAACAAAGGTCATATCCCCCACCCAGATTTCGATCACGTTCCCGGCGCCGGTGGCGGGACTCGACCGCCAGTTCGATCAGGTAGCAATTCTGTCCGCTCACTCTCCGAAGAAAGAAATGGCCGTGCTTGGTCCGTTTGTGGTGGGGGATTACAAACCCGGAGCCACAGTCGCACTGAAACGCAATCCGAACTACTGGAAGACGGATGCGCAGGGTCACCATCTTCCATATCTGGATTCGATCCGGCTCGATATTCAGCCCAATCGCGATGTCGAGCTGCTGCGCTTCAAGCGCGGCGAAGTCGACTTAATCAATACGTTGGACAGCGAATACTTCGACAAGCTGGCGTCGACTTCTCCCGCGCTCGTGCATGACGCCGGGCCGTCGCTCGACAGCGAGCAGTTGTGGTTCAACGAGGTCTCCAAGGCGCCGTTGCCTGCGTACAAGAAGAACTGGTTCCGGTCAGCGGCGTTCCGGCGTGCGATCTCCGAAGCCATCAATCGCTCGGACTTGAGCCGCGTCGTATTTCGTGGGCATGCCCAGCCCGCCGTGGGTCCGGTCTCACCGGCGAACAAATTCTGGTTCAACGCCAAGCTGAAACCTGAACCTTACTCGCCCGAGGCCGCACTGAAAGCCCTGCAGGGCGAGGGTTTTCGGCTGGAGAACGGCACGCTCAAAGACCTGAACGGAAATGACGTGGTTTTTTCCATCGTCACCAATTCCGGCAACAAATATCGTGAGCGCATGGCCACGATGATCCAGGAAGATCTGCAAAAGATTGGCATTCACGTCAACGTAGTGACGCTCGACTTCCCTTCCCTGATCGAGCGCATCACCCAGACCTTCGACTACGAAGCGATTCTGCTGGGTCTGACCAACGTGGAACTCGATCCCAGCGGGCAGATGAACGTCTGGCTGAGTTCGTCGGAGAACCACCAGTGGAATCCCCAGCAAAAGGCCCCGGAAACCGCGTGGGAAGCGGAGATCGACCGGCTGATGCGGGCGCAGGCTTCTTCAGCCGACGCGCAGAAGCGCAAAGAAGCCTTCGACCGCGTGCAGGAGATCGCGGTCGAGCAGGCGCCCTTCATTTATCTGGTGAACAAAAACGCGCTGTCGGCGGTCGCAGCCGGTGTACAGGGGGCCAGCCCAGTGATCGTGGTGCCGCAGACTTACTGGAATGTGGAGAGGTTGACGGTGAAGTAGGTCAATATCCTTGCCACAGATTTACACAGATTCACACGGAACGGGAATCTGAAACGGCAAGAACGCAAAAATGCAAAGTTCGCACCCAATGAATGACCGCTCGCAGTCCGGCGTTCTCCTGTCCGCGCGCATTTCCGTGCGTTATGGAGACAAGCCCCCCGTGCTGCACGATGTCGCAGTTGACATCCGCCGCGGCGAAGTCCTCGGATTGGTGGGGCAGAGCGGGTCAGGCAAGAGCACGCTGGCAATGGTTATCCTCGGGCTACTGGATGGCAAGCGAGCGCACGCCAGCGGCACAGTCGAGTTCCAGGGTCGCAATCTGCTCCAATCGCGTGAGTCCGAACTGCGAGCACTCCGCGGACGCCTACTGGCACTAGTGTTGCAGAGCCCCCTTTCCGCGCTGAATCCGGCGCTGAAGATTCGCACGCAATTGAAAGAATCGTGGAGGGCGCACGCTTCCGGGGCAAATGCGGATTGCGACGCGGCCATCCGGTCAGCCCTCGAAAGCGTGAGCCTGCCGTCAAGCGACGAATTCCTGCGCAAGCATCCGTCGCAGATGAGCGTAGGCCAGGCCCAACGGGTCCTGATCGCCATGGCCGTGATGCATCGTCCAGCGCTGCTGCTGGCCGACGAAGCGACCAGCGCTCTCGACGTCATCACACAATCAGAGATTCTGGCCCTCTTCCGTCAACTCAACCGCACCACGGGAATGGCTATTCTTTACATCTCGCACGATCTCGCCTCGGTCGCCGGAATCTGCGACCGCATCGCGATCCTTCATGATGGACAGATCGTGGAACAGGGCGCGACACAGCAGGTCCTGACCACTCCACAGCACGAATACACGCAACGGCTGATGGCAGCTATGCCGAAGATGCCGCAACAGCAGATTCTCGCTCCGCAGAAAAAGGCAGCGGTCGCGGGAATGAAATAAGCACCTCCTCGCCAGAGACAGCCATTTGTCGTCGCTGAACCCGCAACATTGATCCACTCCGGCAGTCACTAGGCTGCAGAAACTGAAGTCACTGGAACAGAGGGCTGCGACACTCTGTCCCACAAACGGATGGGCGGGACAGAGTGGCCTAATCCAAGCCTCACCTCGCGAAATATCTGCACGTAAATCAATCACTTACAGAATCTCGTTTGGCCGCCGCCGTGCAACATCAGGAGCGGGTACACACTCGATCTTTCCCCCGTCGAGAAAGAAGGGTGAAGTTTATGGTGCGAAAGCATAAGTCACAGAAGCCCATCGGCCGCAATGAACGACATAGCGCCGCCTGGGGTAAACGCCTGAGCCTGTTGCTGCTCCTGGCCATCGGAATGGCGTTCGTGCCGCAATTGAACGCGGCCTCCGGCAAATCCTCGCGGATCGCTTCCGAACTCTCGGGACTGCTCGCCAAAGCCCATCAAGGCTCTGCGCAGGGCCAGACGGTGAAAGTCATTGTGCAGTACCGGCAGGTGCCGGCCGCGTCCCACTACGCGAAGATGCAAAATCGCGGTGGCCGGCTTCATGCGAAGCTGCATATGATCAAGGGTGCGGCCTTTACCATCCCGGTCAGCGCACTGGCTGCCTTGGAGGCCGATCCGGAAGTCGAGTCGGTGACCATCGACCATCCGTTGAAGGGCCTGGATGACTACACCGACGCGGCCATGAATGTCAGCGCCGCCTTGAACTCCAGCTACAACGGAACCGGCATTGGCGTGGCCGTTATCGACAGCGGCATCAACGACAATCATCAGGACCTTTTGGATTCGACCGAGACCTATTCCCGCGTCGTCTATCACCAGGACTTTACCGGCACCAGTGTCTACAACTCTTACGGCCGTTTGGTATATGACCTCTACGGTCACGGCACGCACGTGGCCGGAATCATCGGCGGCAACGGCTACAGGTCAGGAGGACGGTACGCCGGCGTCGCGCCCAACGTAAACCTGATTGACCTTCGTGTTCTGGACGTCAACGGCTCGGGCAGCGATAGCATGGTCATCGCGGCCATTCAACAGGCCATTGCGCTGAAGAGCACCTACAACATTAAAGCCATCAACCTGTCGCTGGGCCGCGGCATCTCGGTCGGCTATGCGCAGGATCCTCTGTGCCAGGCGGCGGAAGCTGCCTGGAAGGCGGGCATCGTGGTGGTCGCAGCTGCGGGGAACTTTGGCCGCATCAGCGTCAGCGGCAGCAACGGCTACGGAACCGTCGCAGCACCGGGCAACGATCCGCTGGTGCTCACAGTGGGCTCCATGAAAGCAATGGGAACCTACCCGCGCAGCGATGACCAGATTGCCAGCTATAGTTCGAAGGGACCCACCACGTATGACTTCGTGGCGAAGCCGGACGTCGTGGCTCCGGGCAACATGGTGGTTTCGCTCGACTCTCACTGGAGCACGCTGGAAGGCGAGTTCCCGAGCAACTTGGTCGCCGGCAACTCCACTAATCACGACTATTTCATCTTGAGCGGCACGAGCATGGCGACGCCCGCGGTCGCCGGTGGTGTTGCCTTAATGCTGCAACAGGATCCAACCCTGACCCCTGACCAGGTCAAAGCGCGCCTGATGAAGACGGCAAACAAGACGTTCCCGACGTCTTCGACGGCAACGGATACGACCACGGGGCAGACCTTTACCTCCTACTACGATCTGTTCACCGTGGGCGCCGGATACGTGGACATGGCTGCGGCCTTAGCCAATACGGACAAGGCTCCCGCCACCGTGGGTTCGGCTCTGTCGCCATCCGCGGTCTATAACCCCTCGACTGGCGCGATCACCCTTTCGAACGGAAACAGTTCAGTGAACCCCTCTTCGGTGGTGTGGGGTTCGTCAGTCGTTTGGGGATCGTCGGTGGTATGGGGATCGAACGTTGCCGGCAGTTCGGTAGTTTGGGGCAGTTCCGTGGTGTGGGGTAGCAGCGCCACCAGCGCATTCAGCGTCGTGTGGGGATCAAGCAGCGTCGCCGGAAGCAGCGTCGTCTGGGGTTCCTCGTTGCTGGGCGCGAATGGAGCGTTCAGCGACACTTCCGGCGAACAGTGATCGTCGTGTGAGTCTTCATATGAAAGGAGGGCGAAATCAATGAACAACACACGGCGAATTAAGACTTTCATCGGCGCAATGATGCTGGCAGCGGTAACCGCAGCCGGTTATGCAGGCTTCACCACCCACTCGCTACATCTGTATTTCGCGCTGGCGGTCCTGGCACTTGCTTCTGCGACATCGCGCATGAAAGTGAAGCTGCCTGGTATCGACGGCACCATGTCGGTGAACCTTCCGTTCCTGCTCACCGCCATCGTGAATCTCAGCGCCGCTGAGGCGGTCGCGATTAGCTGCGTTTCCACTGCGGTTCAATGCTGGCCGCGCAAAGACGCGAAATTGAAACCGGAGCAGATGGCGTTCAACATCAGCATGATGGCCTTGGCCACCACGCTGGCTAGCCTGATGTTCCACGCCCAGTGGTTCTCCAGAACAGGTTGGAGTTCGAACCCGACTGGCCTGGTACTGGCGGCTGTGACTCTATTCGTTGGACAAACGGCTCCGGTCGCGGCGATCATAGCTCTCAGCGAGGACAAGGCCGCGGGCCCAATCTGGTGGAGTCTGGCTCACCTTTCGTTCCCCTATTTCGTGGTCAGCGCCGGAGTGGGTTCGATGGTGCAGACGGTTAGCGCTCACATGGGTTGGGGACTGGCGCTGGCGGTGTTCCCGGTCATGTACGGAATCCACCGCTCTTACCGCCTGTACTTCAGCGCGATGGCAGAGACTCCTCGCACGCAAGTCTTGGTGAGAGCCGCGGGCGTAGGCGCGTAGCAACCAGTTCGGGACGTCCACAAGGTGGCTTGCGGCCACAACCGCGGCCACCTTTCTTTTCTTTAACCTGAGGCAGAGCTCTCTTACCACAGGCAATCCGTCATCCAGGCGAAAATTTGCCGGGCTCTGGCTGTAAAATTTCTGACTTCCCCGAAGCCGACCTGTGGCCCGCGTCGTTGAGACTCCCTCACGGGGATAACTTCCGACTTGCCCGTAATTGGAAGTCGGAGCACCAACCCGTTTTTATATAACTACCACGTTGGGCGATCCTCGCACACGCGAGAGGTCTATCGGGCTGTTGCTGCGCGACAAATTCGCGTTTCGGGCATGATCGAAGCTACCAATCACGCGAATTTCGGATATTGCGCCTCGGCTCTCGCGCGAAGACGATCATGGGTTCTACAAGAGCCCTGCGTGGCCTAATACCCAGCTCCATTCCCAAAGAATTTCAGATCAATAGAGTCTGCCATCGCCTCGTACCCTTGGTCGGTAGGATGCCCGTGATCTCCGCTATCGTATTGGGCGAGGAGTTGGGTAGGATCATCGGGATCGCGGAGTACGCGGTCGAAGTCGATCACCCCATCGAACTCACCAGACGTGCGAATCCAAGTGTTCACCTGCTGGCGCTTGATCTCATTGCCAGGCGACCACAGACCAAACGGGGTTCCCGGGACGAAAAACCCTTTGAATGGCGTGAGAGTCGCGCCGAAGATTTTGATTCCGCGTTCGTGTGCGCGCGCGATGAGCTGCCTGTAAGCCTGGATGATCTGATCAAAGCTAACTACCTGATCGGGGTTGAGTCCCCCCGGCCACCCGCTACCGATGTCGTTCACCCCGAAATAGACGATGACATGGGATAAGCCGGACTGTCCGAGCACGTCGCGCTCAAAGCGAGCGAGACCGTTGGGGCCGAGGCCATCGTGCAGCAAGCGATTGCCGTCCATCCCCTCGTTCAATACGCCTGTCTTGTGAGGACCGGGTTGACCGATGAGGCGCCGAGCAAGAAAGTCGGGCCAGCGGTGATTCGCATCAACGGTAGACTGCGCACCGTCGGTGGTCGACTCGCCCAGCGCAGCAATCGCGCCTGACTCGCGGGGCGCTAATACTTCAACGCCTTCGAGCCAGAACCAGGATTCCATCGTCGGCGTCAGAGGGTCGAGCGGCATTACGGCGTTTGTAGTGAAATCTCCCGACGGAGAGATATACGAAGTCTGACGCGCATCGAAGTGCCATGCTGCTGGGCCGGTCACTCCGGGTAGAAAGAGGGTCACTGCCAGATCAGCAAGCTCGGGTACGGCAAGGTCCACAGGGTCGCTAAGTACCAGCGCGTCCGGCGGCACCACTATGGACGGATTGCCCCCGAAGGTGAGGGTCCGGTCAGACCCCGGAACGATAGCGGAACCGCCGGCAGAGAGCGCGATGTGGGCAGCGCTGACCACGAGTCCACCTGCTCCGAAAGTAGACAAACGCACGCGTACCAGTCGGCCGCCAATGCTCGTATGCACGATCTGTCGCACAGTTTGATTGTCGAAACCGGCGTTTGCCAGCCCAGGCAGCAGCTGTGGTTGATGCAGAGTGGTGGACCAGGTCGCAACCCAATGTTGATTCTGCTCTGCTGCATATCCCGGAAGACTAATCGTGAGGATGGCGCCTATTGTCAGAACGAATGTTGCGACGAAATGCCGACTGAAAAGGCGGCGACCGACCGAAGACATCTCTGAATGCATTTTGATCTCCGTAGTGAACCGAATGTTTTATTTTCGACTGAATCCAAAACCCGGACTCGGGTGCGAGTGAGGTCAACTTAGGCTGCTGGAAGAAATATGTCGATGCAATGGCGATGATATGTGGGCGACATACAAGTCACGAGCCATCGCACTGATGCGAAACAACTTAGTCGTTATGTGCGATAGCGACGACGAGAACGCGTGTTAGTCTTTACTTGGTTTCATCCCATGCATTCTCCGCGTGTCGAACAGAAAACACTTCCCACTAGTGGTGCCTCCGCGCCTTCGACGGTCCGTTTCGGCGAATTTGAGCTCGATCTTCGGGCGGGGGAACTTCGTAAACGCGGTCTCAAAATCCGGTTGCAGGAGCAGCCCTTTCAGATCCTCGTTGAACTGCTGCATCGCCCCGGCGAGGTGGTCCTCCGCGAGGAGATTCGGAAAAAGCTGTGGCCCAATAACACGGTTGTCGAGTTCGACCACAGTATTAACGCGGCAGTGAAACGGCTGCGAGATGCACTACAGGACTCGGCGGAAAAACCTCGCTATGTAGAGACACTAGCGCGACGCGGGTACCGGTTTGTTGCGCCTGTTTTACTCGGAAATGAGAGGGAGTCTGCGCGAGGAGGTGCAGCGGAAAGAGTCGCCAGCGCACTGCAACAAAAAACCTCGATTGCCGTGCTGCCATTCACTAACCTTAGCGGGGACTTGGAGAACGAATACTTCTCTGACGGTTTGGCAGAAGAGCTCATAAACGAGCTGGGGCATGTGCCTGGGCTGAAAGTGGTCGCGCGGTCTTCTGCATTCCAATTCAAAGGTAAGCAAAAAGACATCCGGAGCATTGCTCACGCCCTCGGCGTCGCGAATATTGTTGAGGGTGGCGTCAGGAGAGCGGGCACCCGTGTCCGCATAACCGTTCAGCTTATTGCGGCTAGCGATGGAACCCACCTCTGGTCCGAGCGCTACGACCGGGAAATGGTCGACATTTTCGCCGTCCAGGATGAGATTGCCAGAGCAATCGCCACCGCGCTTCGGCTGCATCTTGCGGGAACATCTAAGCGATACGTCCCGCGATTGCCAGCTTATGAGGCGTACTTGAAAGCGAGACATTGCCTTGCCGCTTTCACAAGAGAATCGCTGCCCTTAAGCAGAGATTTCTTTGAGCAGGCGGTTGCCGCAGATCCAGGTTTTGCTGCGGCACAGAGCGGACTGGCCATGGCTCTCATCTCTCTCTCTCTTCCCGGAATTGCGGCGGCCCAGGTCGTCATGCCCTTGGCGCGCAATGCCGCAAAAAGGGCTTTGGACATCGACCCAGAATCGCAAGAAGCACAGGCGATGCTGGGAATGGTGGCCGCGCTCTATGAATTCGATTGGAGTGAAGCGCAACGCCGGTTCCAAATGGCTATGGGACGCGAACCCATTGCACCGTACATTCGCTGGTATTACAGCTTCTCCTATCTCCTGCCGATGGGGCACGGCCAGGGATCGGTGCACCAGTGTATGCGCGGCATGGAAGACGATCCGCTAAATTTCACGGGCGGTTTCCATTATTCGGGTGCACTTCTAGCGGCGGGCAATGCGGAAGCTGGTGAAGCTTACTTACGACAGCTTTCGGAGCATCATTTGATACTCTATCAGCCTTACTATCTGCTCGCCTTGAGCCAAGCTATACGAGGATTACACTTGGAGGCCCTAACGGCCGCCGAAAAAGCATACTCCTTTGCTCCTTGGAGCACCACGACTCGCGGCCTTCTTGGGGGAATTCTGCGGCGGACCGGCGAAACAATTCGTGCAGATGCATTGCGCAATGAACTCTCCCCCAGCGATCAGTATGGTGCGCCCATGGGTTTGTTGTTGTTTCACTTGGCCTGCTCGGAAACAGAAACGGCAGCGGACTGGGCTGAAAGAGCGCTCGACCAACGCGATCCACGGATGATCTTCTTGATGGGTCTCATGCGTGCATTCCAACCGAATACTCTGCGTTCGGATAACAGGTGGGCAGCGATTGCCCGCACTCTCGGGATTCCACTCACGGTCTCAGACGATTAGCCGCACGCTATCGGCTCCGCCCACGATAGGAGTTGGAATCGGCAGCTCATGTTTCTATTCCCGAGTACACTCAGTCCCTGGTTTGTCGGCAATGCGGAAATAATCCGGGAGTCCTTCAGCCCCCGTCTTGCGGTCGGGAAACGGGGTTTCGGGAAGTTGGCGTCTTTCGATCCAGCACCCCTTAAGTTAGCAGCTTAGGTAGGCACAGTCTCACACCATCTGTGGATTCTGAGCGGGCACCGCAATCACGGGGAACTCCAGGCGAAAAACACTTCCCTCGCCGGGTTTGCTTTCGACCGCAATAGAGCCACGATGCTGAGTGACAATCCACTGCGCAATGGCCAAGCCCAGCCCCGCGCCTCCCTGCTCCCGGCTGCGCGCCTTGTCCACGCGGTAAAAGCGCTCGAAAATCTTGCCCTTGTCTTCCTCGGCGATTCCGATCCCTGAGTCCCGCACGGTCATCACCACCAGGTCGCCCTTTTGTTCGAGAGACAACTCCACGCTCCCCGGCTGCGCGGTGTATTTAAATGCGTTGTCGAGGAGGATGTCAGCTACTCTCCGCAGCGCGGCCTCGTCCCCCATGACTAACGATCCCTCGGGTGCGATGCTCGCCGAAAACTGCAAATTACGGATGTCGGCCATCTGCCGCCAGCTATCGACAACGCCACGCAGCATCGCGCTCAAATCCACCGGCTGCATGTGCAGGGTCTCGCGGCCGGAGTCAGCGCGGGCTAGTGCCAGAAGTTGTTCAATGAGCGCCGTGGTGCGCTCGGCCTCCAGCAGAATGTGGCGCAGCGATTCCTTGTACTCGGTCTCTCCGCGCGAGCGGCGTAGCGCCAGTTCGGATTCGGTGCGAATGAGCGACACCGGCGTTCGAAGCTCGTGCGAAGCGTCTGCCGTAAATTCCGTGATCCGCCGAAAAGAGGCCTCAATCCGGTCCAGCATTTCGTTCAACGTGTCGGACAGGCGTTGCAGTTCATCCCCGGTGTCCAGCTTCTGGAGGCGGCTATTGAGACTCGTGCCGCTCACGTCGCGGGCGGTTCGCACTAACGCGTCGACCGGGGAGAGCGCCCTCCGGCTCAGCCAATGCCCGCCCGCGGCGGCCACGAGCAGCAGCAGAGGCGCAAACATCAGCAGGTAAGTGCGAAACAGAGACAGCGATCGGACCGCATCGTCAGTCGGAGCACCCATCTCCACGGCGTAGATGTGCCCGTTGACCCTCACCTTCTGCAGAATGAACCGGAAGTGGCGGCCTTGGCTGCGGCGATTCTTGAAGATGGCCCGATCGACCTGTTCCGGGGGCGTCATCGCCAACTGGTGCGCCTGCAGGAAGGCGGAGCGATAGATCAGGTCACCGTTCTCCGCATAAACTGCCAGATAGTTGCCGAGGTGTTCGATCGCGTAGGTTTCATTAACTTCCTCCTGGAGCTTCGTCAAGGCCGGATCTTTTCCCAGAGTCTGGAGGAAACTTCGTAAGTCGTCAACCTGCTCTTCGAGGCCGTCGTCCACGATGTCATAGAGGCTGTGCCGGAGGATGAACCACATGGCGGCGCCGAAGACGATCTGTGCCACAGCGAAGATGGCCAGGTACCACAGGGTGAGCCGCACTCCGATCGAAAGTCTCCTCATCCCAGGCCACCTTGTCCTTGAACCTCGCGGATCATGTATCCGACACCGCGCACCGTATGAATCAGTTTCGGCCGCCCCGGCGGATCCACTTTGCCGCGCAACAGGTGCATGAAGGCGTCGAGCGTGTTTTCTTCGATGTCGCGGTCAAATCCCCACACCGCTTCGATCAATGACCTCCGCGACACCACTTTACCGGCGCGATAAATCAGTTGCTCCAGAAGATTGTATTCCGTGCGCGTCAGCAAGATGCGAGCCTCGCCGCGCAGCACTTCCCGGCTGGCTGGATCAAGCACCAGGTCTCCAACTCTCAGACTTGTTTCCGGCGCCGCCGCGGCGCGCCGCTTGACCGCCCGCAACCGGGCCACCAGTTCATCGAATGAAAACGGCTTGGTCATGTAGTCATCGGCGCCAAGATCAAGTCCGCGGACGGCATCCGGAACAGAATCCCTCGCCGTGAGCATGAGGATCGGCGTGCGAATTTTTTCCGCGCGCAGCCGCTTGGCAAGTTCATATCCGCTGAGCCTCGGCATCATGACGTCGAGAATAATGACGTCAAACTCATAGGACTTAGCTAGTTCCAGCCCTTCGGCGCCGTCGCAGGCACACGTCGCCGTATGCCCCTCCTCCGTCAATCCCTTGCGGAGCAGGCCAGCCATGCGCGGCTCGTCCTCTACGATCAGCAGTTTCATTCCAAGTCACGCCGTCGGTAACAGTGCGGCCCCAGTCTTCCAACAGTCTAGAGCGGAAGTACTTCAGCTGGCTCCTGGAATCTGAAGAAATATTAACTTGACGTTCATTCTCTCGTCACACTCGGCTTCTACGATTCCCGGTTATTCAAACCTAGCAATCGTAGGCGGAGATGAAATTGCGGGACCTGTGTGGTATGAGCCTGCAGGAGCCTCTCCAGACTCGGCATCTCCTGTGCCGCAAGGAGCTCAAGTATGAATTCCAATCGCCGCAATTCGAAGTTTTCCTTCCTCGCTCGGCTAGCTCTAACTCTACTCGTCAGCATGCCTCTCATCCTCGCCGGACCCCCGGCAGCCTTGGCACAAGTGGATCGCGCCGTGCTTGAAGGCACGGTCACCGATCCGTCGGGCAGCGTGATCGTGGACACCACCGTGAAGGTACTCGCCGTCGATACGAGCTTGACGGAAGAACAACATACCAATTCAAAGGGCTACTACCGTGTTCCCGGCCTGGCCCTGGGCCGCTATACGGTGACCGTCACCGCGACCGGTTTCCAAACCAAGGCAATCGAGGACGTCATTCTCCGCGTCGGTCAGACTCGCACTCTGGACGTCCAGCTTGCAGTCGGAGGGGTCCAGCAGAAAATCGAAGTCAAGGCGAGCGATGCCCCTTCAGAGCGCAGCTCGGCTGAACAGTCTACGGTCGTTGACACGAATCGGATCGCGAGCCTTCCCGTTAATGGGCGCGACTGGTCCAGCCTCACGCTGCTCGCGCCTTTCGCGCAGGACGATGGCGGCGGGAACCAGCGCACCATTCGTTTCGCCGGTCGTGCGATTGACGATAACAACTTCAATCTCGACGGCGTCGACGCGGGCGGCATCCAGGAGCAAGCCCAGAAATCGCAGGTGCGTCTGCAAATCTCCGAAGATGCCATCTCGGAGTACCGCGTCAGTAGCGCCTTATATGACGCTGAATACGGCACGCAAGCGGGTGGCCAGGTCGACGTCGTCACCAAGTCTGGCTCGAACGACTGGCACGGCACGCTATTTGGCTACATCAGAAATTCCGTTTTCGATGCCCGCAATTTCAACGACTTCGACCTTAACGGCAAGGCCGCCATCCCTCCTTTTCGCCTCGGGCAGTACGGCCTTACTCTCGGTGGGCCGATCAAGAAAGACAACACATTCTTTTTCGTCAGCTACGAAGGACTCCGCCAATTGCAGGACACGACCCAGCAAGCATCCGTACCGTCCGCCCTGCTTGTGCAAGACATACTAGTGAACGGCAGGGGCGGTTTGGGCCCTTCGCCGCAAATGTGTTCCATACTTCAGGCCTTTGCTTGGCGTGCTTCCACCGGGAGTGTTGGATCCTGCACGCCGATCAGGGTCTTTCCAGAGGGCGCGTTCGCCTCGCTGGATTCCGACACAGATCAGTTCACCCATTCCACTCCAACGGTCATTCACGAAGATACGGCGCTGATCCGCATCGATCACAAATTCAACGATAAGACCACTCTCTACGGACGCGCCCAGCGCGACATCATGCACTACGACGCGCCCATCAGTCCTCTTTTCGACAAGCAACAAATCGTCAACCATCCGGCCAACTACTTTCTCGCCCTTCAGCATGCCTTTACCGGGAACCTATTCAACGAGGCAAAGGTCTATGTCAATCGCTCGCCCTATCACAATCCCCAGGTAAGCGTGCTTCCTTACGCGGTGAACACGGACAATTTCACGGGGATTAACAACAATTCGGAGGACGTAGAGGTCGGGACGACTTTCGGTTTTAATGACAATCTCACTTGGACCCGCGGGCGGCATACTTTCAAAACGGGCATGGAGATTCGGCGCGTACGGTTGAATCAGGGTCAAACCTCCAACAACAACCTGAGTTTCTCAGACAACAACAGCCTGATATCAGCCACACTCGGCAGCGTTAGCTACATCGCGCCGTGGTGCTGCCACAAGTATCGCCGCATGTTCTACCTACCCTATTTTCAGGACGAATGGAAAGTCACTCCTACATTTACTGCAACGTTGGGGATTCGGTGGGAATACTACGGTGTTGCTCACGTACCGGACAACCGCACGACTGTCTACGACCAGAATCTGTTCCACGGTGCGTGCCTCGGCTCTGGCTCGTTCAACACGCCGTTTATCACACCGATCAATACGCCGCCGTGTCCCAGGAATCCTGCCCTGTACTATCCGGATTACAGGAATTTCGACCCGCGCGTGAGCTTCGCTTGGGCGCCCGCCATGTTCCACGCGAAGACAGTGATTCGTGCCGGCTTCGGCATCTATCACGGCGCCGCGCAAAACGACGACCTCAATGCGGGACTCGAGAGTGACACCTTCCGCGCCTCCGTTAACGGCTCCATTCCGCTCAGCCCCGCTTATGAGCAGCGGGATCCGGATCTCTCCGGTTTCCAGAGGGCAGCGAATCACCCTCGGGCCTTGCAGCGGCAAGGCCGCAGGGACCTGTATTCCGAGACTTGGGGATTGACCATCGAGCACGAACTGCCCGCGAGGTTTCTGTTCTCAACGTCGTATCTTGGAAGCCACGGAGTTCGCCTGTTCTCCCGTGGCGCCGTGAACTTGTGCTCGGCACCAGTTTTTGTGTTCACTGATGTCACCGGCAATACCAATTGCACGCGGCCACTGGATCAGTATTTCCCTGGTGCAAATCCAAACGATCCGACTCAAACTCTGGATCCATATGGCTCAGTCGATTTTAAGCACGATGTAGGGCAAAGCACCTATCACGCGCTGCAGGTTTCCCTCCAACATCGGCTTTCCAGCGGTCTTTCCTTTGAGACCCGTTATACCTTCTCCCATTCCATCAACGACGGCGCCGTAGGCGGCGGCGAAGCCAACGGGCCGGAAAACGTCAATTGCCGCCAGTGCGACAAAGGACCCAGCGTCTTCGACGTTCGCCACAACTTCACGACCAACGCGGTCTACCAACTGCCCTTCGGACCAGGCAAAACGTATCTTGGTGGCGGGGGTGCTTTGGGAAAAATCGTGGGCGGCTGGGACCTTAGCGGTATCGGTACGTTCCATACGGGCCACCCCCTTACAATCTCCATGAACCTCCCCGGGTCGGACACGTTCCTCCTTCCCGATGGCAACGATCAGACGAATCAGCGGCCTGACCTGGTTCCAGGAGTGCCGCTCTATGTGCCCGGCGGAGGAAAGCTCCCCTCAGGAACAAGTGTTAGGACACCGTCGATCAACGTCCTCGCGTTTCAGGCTCCGCCGGTGGACAGCAATGGAAACTTCACCCGCTTTGGTAACGCCCCAAACGGAGTGGGTCGAGCGCTAAAGATCTGGCAAGTCGACCTTGTGCTCACGAAAGAAACAAAATTGACCGAGCGAGTTGAGATGGAATTCGCGGTAGAAGCCTTTAACATTTTCAACCATACCCAACTCGGTGATCCGGGGCAGCTGTCGCTCGACTACTCACCAGGGAACGCCCCAGTTACGGGAGGCCCAGTAACCAACCTGAATGACCCTGGAAACTTCGGCATTATCACGTCGAACGTGAACGGGAACGGCACGAACACCGGCACTGGACTGCCGCGGCAGTTGCAGTTCATGCTTCGTTTCAAATTCTGAGCTGTTGGATTTGCACCTTCAGGCAAATTTCAGGCCCGTCGTCTAAGGTTGCAGCCGAGGAGAGATACATGCGAAGCCGCGCTCTGTGTTTGGCAATGATTTCGGTCTTGAGCTGTGCTTTGTTCGCCGCGCCGGCCCCGTCAGGCGGCTACTCTGTCATCAAGAAAATCCCCATCCCCGGGCAGGGCGGCTGGGACTATCTCACCGTCGACGAAGCTGCCCGTCGCTTGTATGTCTCGCACGGCACGCAGGTGGAAGTGCTCGACATCGACGCTCTGGCCCTGGTGGGCAACATTCCGAAAACGCCCGGCGTGCACGGGATCGCCCTCGCCCCCGAATCGGGCCGCGGCTTCGTCAGTAACGGACAAGCCGCCACGGTGACGATTTTCGACCTCAAGACGCTGAAGCCGATCGCCGACGTTCCTACCGGCCAGAAGCCGGACGCCATCATCTTCGATCCGGCGACGTCACGCGTATTCGCTTTCAACGGCGGCAGTAACAGCGCCACTGCGATCGACGCCGCCGCCGGTAAAGTCGCGGGCACGGTCGATCTGGGTGGCGGACCCGAATTCGCAGCAGCCGACGGCAAGGGTTACGTCTTCGACAACCTCGAAGATGAGAGCCTCGTCCTCAAGATCAATGCCCGCGACCTCAAGGTCGAGCAGCGCTGGCCCACGGCACCTTGTTCTTCCCCCAGCAGCATGGCCATGGACCGAGCTAATCGGCGCCTGTTCGTCGGGTGCCGTAGCAAGGTCATGGCCGTGCTGAACGCGGATACAGGCAACGTCATCACGACGCTGCCCATCGGCGATCACGTCGATGCCACGGCCTTCGACACCGAGACCAAGATGATCTTCAACTCCAATGGCGAGGGCACGGTGACCGTGATTCACCAGGACAGCCCTGACAAGTACTCGGTGGTCGAGACAGTGAAGACCGCGCCGCGTGCCAAAACCATGGCACTCGATCCCAAGACGCATCGGCTTTTCCTCTCCACTGCTGAGAATGGCCAGTTTGAAGTGCTGGTCGTGGGACAATAGCGCGATAGAACAAACAGAGATCTGATTCCGGAGTGGGCCTTCACTTATGAATTTACGACGCACTTCAATGGTGCGATCCATGCTGCTGTTAGCCGCGGCAGGAGCGTTGCTCGCGCTTCCTGGCTGCACCAAGAAGTCAAGTGCACAAACGAGCAACCCCGTCGATTTGCAGCTCGACGTGGAGGCCCCGTTCCGCTTCGTGGCATACGGTGACACTCGCTTCCACGATCCCAAAGACACCGAGGCCGCGAATCCTCCCGTGCGCGTCGCCCTGGTGCAAGCCATCGCCGAGGGGAACCCGGCGTTCATCTGCTTCACCGGCGATATCGTCTACAACGGCTACGACGTCAACGACTGGAAGGTCTGGGACAGCGAAACCAGCATCTTGCGCGAAAAGAAGATCCCGATCTATCCCGCTCTGGGCAACCACGATCTGCACAAGGAGGAAGTCGCGCTCCCGAACTACTTCCAGCGCTTCCCCGATCTGAAGAACAGCCGCTATTACTCGGTGCGTGCAGGGAACACGCTAATCCTTGTCCTCGACAGTTCTCTCGAGGAAGTGACCGGACCCCAAGGTCAGTGGCTGGCCGACAAGCTCGATCATGTCCCATCCGATGTGGACTTCGTTTTCGTTCAGGACCACCATCCGCCCTACACCAGTTCCTCCGACGACAAAAAGTTCGGCGGGGGGCACTCGTCCCGACCTCAGGAACACGCGTTGGCGAAAATGCTTGAGGAACGCCAGTCTCGCGCCCGTTTCCGCATCGTGGTCTTTTCCGGGCACGTCCACAACTATGAGCGCCACGAGCACGGCGGCGTTACTTATTTTGTATCAGGCGGCGGTGCTGCCCATGCCTATCCGATCGAACGCGCGCCGGACGATCCTTTCCAGAGCAAGGATGTGAATTATCACTACCTTATGGTTGAGGTCGACCACCAACGGTTGAGAGTAACGATGAATCGCCTCGATCTGACCGGCGGCAAAGCAGTCTGGACCCGGCCTGACTCGGTAACGCTGGCGGTTCCGGCCGCGGCCGCCGCCCACGCGGCCGGTCACTAGGCAAGATGCACTCGTAGAGACGTCGCTTGCAACGTCTCGGCCCGCGGCACGGACTCTGACCTTTAGAATCGATCCTGACTTGAAGAGATGGCAGTAAGCTGCGGCAAGACCACGCCCTAGTGTAGTGCGTCGGAAATAGTGATCGTTGAGTTTTGCGCTTCGATCCGCGTGATCCGTGGTGACCGGCGAGGAGGTCAAGGGCTTTCACCACAGAGGGCACAGAGGATCACAGCGGAAACCGGCGACTTATAAATGTCGATCTGTGTGACGCACTACACTACGATGTGCGGCAGTTCCCCTCACACCGATTCTTCCCCCACGCCACCCCCAACGCATGCAGGGTCAACCGGTCAATCAGCGTCATCTTCTCTGAGTCCAGCACGACTTCGTAAGCGTATTGCACCGCCGGATCGCACGTGATGCACCAGTGCTCATGGCGGACGACCCCGCCACAGTGTTCGCACGCGGACTTTGCGTTGTATTGGTTGCTGTGATACCAACTGGCGGCGGGGTTGGCAAACATACGCGCACCTCCAATGCATGACTTCAGCAAATTCCCCGCGCTTAGCCGGACAGCCCGGTGGACTCTACTTTCCCCCAGCTTATTCAGAGGAGGCGGGATCTCCTGTTTTTCGTGTCACTTCTGTGTGTGATCGGGATCACAGACCACTCCCTCAGTGCCATTTCGGCACTGGTTTTGGTCAATTCCCAACCTCATGGTTTATTCTGAGAAGTTGCCGCCAAGCTCGCTGAGCAATCCGTCACTCCCGTCATTGGCGGAGGAATAGTTAAGAGCCAACAGCCAACAACTAAGAGCCCTTTATGAAAACCGGCATCATTGGCCTGCCCCAGGTAGGCAAGACATCGCTGTTCCAGATTCTGACCAAGGCGCACCTTTCCGCGCAGGCCCATGCGAATCCGCGTGAGGCCCACATCGGCGTCGCGAAAGTTCCGGACGACCGCCTCGATCGCCTGGCCGCGCTCTACAACCCAAAGAAGCTGACGCACACGTCCGTAGAATACGTCGACGTCGGGGCGATTGGGCAGGACGCGCTGAAGGAAACGGCCTATATCGGCCACCTTCGGCAAGTGGACGCGTTGGCCCATGTGGTCCGGGTTTTTGAGGATCCTGCAGTCCCGCTGGTGGCGGAGATCGATCCCCTGCGCGACATCAAGAATGTCGAGTTCGACTTGATGGTCAGCGATCTCGGTCAGATCGAAAAGCGTCTCGATCGCCTGGAAAAGGATCTCAAGAAAATGAAAACGCCGGAACTCGAGAAGGAATTCGAGCTGCTGAAGCGTGCGAATGCTCATCTCGGATCAGAGAAGCCGCTGCGGGAAATGGACATGACGCCCGAGGACAAGAAGCGCCTTCGCGGCTTCATGTTCCTAAGCGAGAAGCCAATTTTCTACGTGCTCAACATCGGCGAGTCCACAGAATTGGGAAAGGAGCTCGACGAAGCCGTCGCAAAGTACAAGTTGACAGACATTGCGGCGCGTCCGAATTCCGCGGCCACCGCCATCTGCGGAAAAGTCGAGGCCGAACTCGCCGAAATGAGTGATGCCGACGCCGCCGAATTTCTATCGAGCTACGGATTAAAAGAGAGTGGCCTGGTCCGCCTGATCCGCACCACCTACCAACTGCTGGGCTTGATTTCCTTCTTCACGGCCGGCGAAGACGAGTGCCGCGCCTGGCAAATCCCCGCCCACACCCGCGCCCAGGAGGCAGCTGGGGCTATTCACTCGGATCTCGAAAAGCACTTCATCCGCGCTGAAACCATCCGCTGGGACCAACTCCTCGAAGCCGGCTCCGAAGCCAACGCCCGCGCCAAGGGCACACTGCGCTTGGAGGGCAAGGACTACATCGTGCAGGACGGAGATGTGATGCACATTCGGCATTCGGGCTGAGCACCGAGTTGAGAGTACTCAGGTCTCAGCCCCCAGTCCGGTTCGACTGTCGCGGTAAAGCCGTTGAGGATTCTGCCCAATTCTTCCGCTTCATCCAGCAGCGCTCGATTTTGATTTGCGCGCAGGTAACCAAGACTGAGCGCGATCATGAGCTGAGTCTCAAGCTCGACCAGCGATCCCCGCGCGTGGCTGAGAAAAAGACGAAACTCTTTCGATGAGAAACGCATCTGCTCTTCCGCGAAGTCGCTGAAAACCGAAACAGCCTCTTTCCTAAGTTGGTTGGTCAGGCGATATAACTCTCCCCGGGGAACTGCCTGTGTTGCCTGGTAGATTTCAGTCACCAACTGCATCGCTTTCCGCCATGCAATCAAATCTCTGTAGGATTCGCGCGTAGGACTCCTCCGCAAAGATCGTTGCACATGAGGCTCGCTGGAGGCTGTGACATCTGAACACTAGAGCTTCAACTTCGAGTCAACATTCCCGAAATGAACTGTGCCTGCAGCGCGCCCCGGCGCACATCGCGCTCAGGCTGAGAACTGAGAACTGGTATCATCCCGGAACGCATGCATCCCATCGCAACCAGCGTGCTTCTCGGCCTGACCGCGGCAGCGGCCAACGTCTTCGGCGGCGCGATCATCGTGCAGAGGCATTGGGAGCGCCGTTATCTCCGCTATTTTGTCGCGCTGGGCGCGGGATTCATGCTGGCCACGGCTATGGTCGAGATGGTCCCGGAGAGCATAGAACTCGGTGGACACTCGGCGGCATTCCTCGTTCTCCTGGGCTATCTGATCATTCATTTTTTCGAGCACACGGTCACACCCCACTTCCATTTCGGCGAAGAAACGCACCACGACGAATTCATCCATTCTCATCAGGGATACTCCGTCCTGTTTGGACTCATCATTCACACGTTCTTCGACGGCATCGCCATCGCTTCCGGATTTCTGGTGTCAAACTGGCTGGGCTGGTTGATTTTCCTAGCTGTCTTCCTGCACAAGATTCCTGAAGGTTTCACCGTAAGTTCGGTGATGCTGGCCAGCGGACTCAGCCGCTTCAAGGCCTGGGGCGCATCGGTAATTTTGGGGGGATCAACTCTGGCCGGAGTACTCACCATGGCACTATTCCGGCATCACGTGGCTGCGGGCTTGCCGCTCTCAGCCGGAGTGACGATCTATGTCGCGGCCTCGGACCTGGTTCCCGAAGTCAACAAAGAACCGTCCATGAAAATGGCCATGCTGGTTTTTGTGGGAGCTGCGGTTTTCTTCCTGCTCGACCGACTGTTTCACGTTCAGTGAGTATCGGGCGCTTAAAGTTGTCATCCCGAGCGGCGTCTCTTGGCGCGAAGAGCCTATGCACTCCCTGCAAATTGCATAGGTCCTTCGCTTCGCCCAGGATGACAACTCGTTTGCTTACTAATCCACGGTGTGCTTCGCTGTATACCCATCGCGGGCGAACACTTCGAGCTTTACGTCTTTGCCCTTCTGGTCTTTCACCTTGAGTTGCCCGCCATCGGGAGCCACGATCTGCACCTTCAGTTTGCGGTAGGTTCCGTCGAGCTTCGAATTGGTCGGATGATACGAAATCGAATACTCGTTGCGGATGTCATTGGAAATGTCCCCGAACAACTCCGGCAACTCCCCTTCAAATCTTGGGAAGTAGGCACGGCCTCCGGTCATGGCCGCGAAGGTGCGCATCTCGTTATCACCCTGCAGATAATCCATCTGTCCGACGGGGATGCCCATGCCGTGCGCATTGCGGCAATATCCGGGATGCGTTTCGCAATACTCGCGCACGATGAATCCGATGCTGATGGGGAAGATGGTTACATCTTTTGTGTCTTTGATCTTCTTTAGGATCTTGTCGAGCGTCAACTTGCTGAATGTATCCACGCCCGTCGTCACCAGGATGATGTACTTTTTCCCCTCAACGCGATCCAGTCGATCGAGCGTGTCATAGACAGCGTCGAACACGTTGGTCTCGGCAAATCCCGGAATCCGCAACTGGTTGAGCGCGCCGTAGACGGCCTTTTTGTCCTGCGTAAAATCGACCAGGATGTGAGGCTGCATATCGAAATAGGTAACCGCCACCCAGTCGTCTTTCTTCAGCGTGTTGGCGAAGGCATAGGAAGCCTGCAGCGCCTGAATCATGAACACGTAATTGGTCGAGGCAAATTCGACCAGCAACACGGCCGTGATCGGCGCCTGCGATACATTGAAGTTGGTCACCTGCTGCGGCACGCCGTCTTCGAGTATGCGGAAATTGTCCTTCTTCAATCCTGGAATGAACTGCCCGTCTTTACTCGTGACCAGCACGTCCACATTGACGAGTGGGACATTCACCCTTAGCGAATAGTCGGGATTGTCTTCCACCTTCCTTGGAGCCGGAGGCGGCGGGGGCGGAGCCTCCTCGACCTTCTTTCTGGGGATCACATACGGGCCGACGCTGTCGGTTGGCCCGCCGGCCTCGGCCGGCACTTCCTGCTTAGGCTTGCCGTTGTCTTGGGTCTGGGAAGGCGCCTGCGCGGGCGGCGCCTGCCCCGTCTGGTCCTGTGCCCAGACCGTCAGGGAACTCCAAACCAGAGCCAGGCAGATGACCGGCGCCAGGGCTAACTTCACCCCAGCCAAGGGATTGCACTTTTGTTTCTGGTACTTCCCGTTTTCTGACCACATTGTGGGACCCCAAAAAAGAGCTCTGTGCTAGTATAGACGCAAGGATTCGCGATTGGGATGTTTCGCCGGTTTTTGACCTCCCCTCCTGGCAACGAGTCGCAATTTTAGAGTGTCTAATCCGATAGCGGGTTGGGTTGGCGGTACCTTTCGGGGCTTTACATGAAAAAAGTTCTTCCTCTGCTGTTCGCTTCTGTCCTTTCCCTATCCACCCTTCTGGCCGCACAAAGCACGCAGCCTACGATTCCCGCGAATCAGATCCACGCCGGTATGCGCGGCGTAGCCTACACGGTCTTTGAAGGGGTTAAGCCGGAATCGATGGACGTCGAAGTCCTCGGCGTTTTGCACAACGTCAACGGCCCCAAGGGTGACATCATCTTGATCCGCTTGCACGGGACGAAGGTCGAATATACCGGCGTGGTTGCCGGCATGAGCGGCAGCCCGGTCTACCTCGACGGCAAACTTGCCGGAGCCCTGGCTTTCCGCATCGGAGAATTTTCCAAGGAACCGATTGCCGGCGTCACCCCGATCGCCGACATGCTCGAGATCAATGCGCTGGATAAGTCGCCTGCGGAAGAGACCTCCTCCGCCAAGCCCGGCGTGACCAACATTGCAGGCAAGACCGCGGCTCCCGGTGAAGCAGCCTCGTTTTCCTCCTTGACGCAGGATTACGCGAACTACCTGAAGCCCATTGAAACGCCGCTGATGTTCAATGGATTCTCCGAAGAAACCGTGCGCCGCTTCGCTCCGGAATTTGCCTCCGTCGGAATTATCCCCGTGATGGGCGCCGGCTCGGTCTCCGACGAAAAGCAGCCTGAACCGCTGGAAGCCGGATCCGCCGTCAGTGCGATTCTGGTTCGCGGTGATCTCGACATCGCTGCCACATGCACCGTGACTTATATCGACCCGCAGCGCCTGCTGGCCTGTGGCCATCCTCTACTGCAGTTCGGCTCCGTCGATCTGCCCATGAGCAAGGCGCATGTGCTGGCCACTCTGCCCTCGCCGCTCAACGCCTTCAAAATCGTCAACATCACGGAGCCTGCTGGAGTCTTCGTGCAGGACCGCCATACCGGCATCCTCGGCGTGTTCGACAAACAGCCGGAGATGATTCCTGTCACGCTGAATATCACCGGCGGAGCGGGCACGAAACAGTTTCATTATGAGGTGCTGAATAATCCGCGGCTCAGCCCAGTGGCCATCATGGCCACGGTTTTCAACGCCCTGCACGGTGTGAACGAATACGGCGAAGAAATCACTTATCGGCTGAATGGCAGTGTCAACGTCAAGGGCTTTCCCCAGGTTGCGCTGAAGAACATGTTTACGCCTGGTGAAAACGGACAGCCCGCAGCCATGGCTGTCGCCCTTTCGCTCGGCGAGCGCTTCGGACGCATCTACGACAACCCCTACAAAGCTCCCGCCGTAGAGAGCGTGAAGCTCGACTTCGATCTGGTCCGCGAACGCCGCTGGGCACGCCTCGAGTCCGCCCGCACCGACGTCACTGAAGCTCGTCCTGGCGATCAGATCATCGTCGAAACCGTGCTCGCTCCCTATCGTGGCGAACGCAGCGTCCGTCAGATTCCAGTCAAGATTCCGACCTCGGCCAGTAAAGGAATCCTGCGCATCCTGGTCAGCGACGGCGATACCCTCGACCGCGTGAGCCGCGTGAACCCGGCCTTTGCCCGCAAACTCGACCTTGCCTCGACCATCGCCCTGCTCAACAAGGAGCACGCCAACAACCGCATCTACGTTTCCCTCCTCGAAGCAGACCCCGAGGCCCGCGTCGCCGACAAGGTCATGCCGACCCTGCCAATTTCAATCATGAACGTCATGGACGGCATGCGCGGCAACCAGGAAATGATCGTCAGCGGCGAATCCAACGTAGACGAAACCGCCACGCCCCCGCTCGAATACGTCGTGAACGGCGCGCAGTTGCTGACAGTCACGGTGAAGTAGTTGGGCTTTGTATGTCCGAAGACCACCGCGAGTATTCAGTGTCAGGCCGCGTCGAATTTCATCTCAGCGGAGGAGTAACCAAGGTCGGCATCTGGACCGGGGGACGTCTTCTTGTGTGCATCGACACTGAGGCTATTCCGCCTGAGCTTCGAGCCATTGGCACATGGCTCGCGCTGAACTTAAGCACGAAGGACGGTTGGAGGGTCGAAGGTCGCGGGCAGCCTGTCGCCGTTTACGAAGAATGGCTGCGAAATAATCCGGTTTAGCATTTTGCGATTTCTCGGCTCTTTGCGAGGCGTTCGGACTGCTTGTATACAGATCTACTCTTCTTCATCCTCGCCCATCTGCATGGTCAAATAGCGCTCGTAGCCGAGTTCCTTGATCAAGTGCACCTGAGCCTCAAGAAAGTCGACGTGGCCTTCCTCGTCTTTGAGCAGCTGCACCAGTAGATCGCGCGAGCCGTTGTCGCCTTCTTTGGTAGCAAGCGCGACGGCATCGTTATACTGCTTCACCGCCCCGATCTCCAGCGCCAGATCGCTCTCGATCATCGCCTTGACCGTATCCCCGACCGTCAACTCCAGCGGTTGCATGGACGGGCTGCCATCCAGAAATAGGATCCTCTCGATCAACACCTCGGCATGTTTCATCTCGCCGATGGATTGTTTCTTGATGAATTCAGAGAGCTTGTGATATCCCCAGTTCTCGCACATTTCCGCGTGCAGAAAATATTGGTTGATGGCCGTCAGTTCTTCCCGCAGTGCCTTATTCAGCTCAGCAATAACTTTGGGATTGCCTTTCATACACGAGCTCCCTTCAATGGCGCCCTGAGTATCGCAAAAGAAAGCTTCCGAGAGCAACGCGGAACGACTCTGGAATGCGCGCTGCGAATGCCCAAACCTTCGGACCTGTAAGTGCAAGCGTCCGCAGGACGCCTGCAAATAGCCCGGCGTTTCCAACGCCGGGTAAGCTGCCGTCGTAGGGACCCTTCAAATCAACGCCGCCCAAATCACGCCCTGTCCAGGACCGCGTCAATCGTCTTCAACAATTCCGCTCGCGTGAACGGTTTCTCCAGCAGCCGATTCCGGCTCTCCAGACCCTGATTCGCCACCAAGTCTCCCGTATAACCCGACATATAGACCACCTTCATGGCGGGATGCGTGTCCATCAGCCGCAGAACCAGCTCCGGCCCTGTCATTTCCTTCATTACCACGTCGGTTAGAACCAGATCGATCGCCGCCTGATCGGTGATGAGTGCGTCCAGCGCCGATTTGCCGTCGTCTGCTTCCAGGACCGTGTAGCCGTGCTCCTCCAACATCTTTCGCGTCAGCCGCCGCATGATGACGTCATCTTCAGCCAGAAGAACCGTCACGCCTTCCCGCCTCGGCGGCTTAGCCTCCGCTTTTGTCTCTGCCGCGATCCCCAGCTTGTGCTCGGCGGAGGGAAGATAAATCTTGAACGTTGTCCCGCGATCCGGCTCGCTGTAGACCCAGATGTCTCCCCCGCTTTGTTTTACGATGCCGTACACGGTGGCCAGCCCGAGCCCTGTTCCCTTGCCCATTTCTTTGGTGGTGAAGAACGGCTCGAAGATGCGCGACCGTGTGGCCTCATCCATGCCAATTCCGCTGTCGCTGATGGCCATCATCACGTAGCGCCCAGAGGTCATTGCAGGATGCTCCCGGGCGAATGCTTCATCGAAATCGAATACCCCGGTCTCGATGATCAACCTTCCCCCGTGCGGCATCGCGTCCCGCGCGTTGACCGCGAGATTGATCACGATTTGATCCAGTTGGCCCGCATCTGCCTCGACAATCGCGGTCGCCGATCGAGGCAGCAGAGTAATCTCAACATCGTCTCCCATCAGCGGACGCAGCAGCCTGCTCACTTCGGTGAGCCGTTCGTTCAGATCCAGCAACTGCGCCTGCACGGGCTGTCTCCGGCTGAACGCCAGCAGTTGCCGCGTGAGCGACGCTCCGCGTTTCGCCGCCTCCCGGATGTTATCGATATACTCCAGGCAGTTGTCATCCACGCGAACGCGCAGCAGCTCCGAGCAGGCGGTCACGATTCCCAGCAGGTTGTTGAAGTCGTGGGCCACGCCTCCCGCCAGCCGCCCGACCGCTTCCATTTTCTGGGAGTGCCGCAACTGATCCTCGATCTTTTTCTGCGCCGTAATGTTCCTCGCAATCGCCGACGCCCCCACCACCTTGCCTTCCGCGTCGTGAATCGGAGAAACCGAGATCGATACGTTCAACCGTTGCCCATCTTTCGTGACTCGAACCGACTCGAAGTATTCGACTCGTTCCCCTTGCCGAATCCTGTCCAGAATCCCTGGAATCTCATCCACCCGGTCTTTAGGGCAAAGCGCAGTAATGGACCGCCCGGCCATCTCCTGCGCCGTGTAGCCATACATTTGCTCGGCACCTCTGTTCCAGTGGGTGATGATTCCGTCGAGGTTCTTGCCGATTATCGCGTCCTGCGACGAATCAACGATCAGCGCCAACCGGTTCTGCGAATCCCGCAGCTCGCGGCCCTTTCTGCCATCGAGTTCCTCATTCGCCCGCCGCAGGTCTTCTTCGATGCGCTTGCGGTCGCTGATATCACGGATCACGCTCAGAACGATCGTTCCGTCCGCGATCAGGATAGGGCTTAGGCTGATCTCGACCGGAAATTCCGACCCATCGCGTCGCCGCCCGTATAGATCGAGCCCGGAACCCATCCGCCGGATCTTGGGCTTGGCGTGAAACTGCGCGCGATGACGGCTGTGCTCCGGCCGCTGCCGCTCGGGTACGAGCATCTCGATCTTCTGTCCGATCAGTTCGTCGCGTGTGTAGGAGAACAGGGCCTCTGTCTGTGAGTTGACTTGAATGATGACGCCCTGCTGGTTCACCGCCATCACCGCGTCAGGAATCGCCTCTAGAATGGAGGGCGCCAGCAACGTCTCAGCTAGAGTCTTCTGCTGGGCCGACGATTTGTCCTGCCGAGAGTCTACAACCGGCTCACTCATACCACATCCAATGCAGGGGTTGGTGCATGATACCGAGATCGTCCAGCGCCCGCAACTCACTGGTTTTTTCGCGCGTATTGATTACGCGCGCTGATGAAAGGGTGCCCCATTTCCCTCGTCCTTTGCGAGAGTGGGAACTTGGGAAGAAGTGGAAACCCGGCTTCTGGCCTGGGGCTTTAACTGCTCGCAGTCAGAACCGAGTTCACCGGAGGGACAACATCATCGCCTTTTCCATGTGCCGGAAGCCATGCGTGGCCACAACGGCGATGAGCATCTGTGTCCCGTTGTACCCCACGTGCACCAGGAAGCTGGCGGCCACGGACTTCGTCACCGCGCGCACCGCACCGCACACCACGCCCACCAGAAAAATCACCAGCGCCGCGCCCCACGCCCATCCGTATTGCGGGAGGTGAATCAAACCGAACGGCAGCGCTGTCAGCAGGATTCCCCACATCACGCCCATCCGCCGCGCCAGGACCGGATACATAAACCCCCGAAAGAACAGCTCCTCCATCAGCGGCCCCAGACTCACCGCAATGATCGATAGGAGGTAGGCATCCCGCGGCCGGTCGAACAGATGCTCGAAGGGCGTGTCCTTCGGCATGGGCAAGAGGTTTTGTAGAAGGCTGAGTGCAAACAGCAGCACGACTCCCAGACCAAGCGGTCTCCATTCCGACCGCGGCCAGTTCCAGCGGATGGCGTGCCAGAACCCCACGTGATACTTACCCTCGACCAGCATCACCATGCACGCTGCCACCGCGACGTAGATAAGAAACTGCGAAATCAGCAGAAGGATCGGCTTCTGCGCCACTTCTGCAATATTCAATCGCGGATAGGCCAGCCACAGCGCCCCAACGATCACCAGCAACTGCAACACCAGCATGGTGACAATCGTCAGCCCCGCAATCGCCAGCACATCCCACCCACTCCAGACCGGGTTCTCCACTGGAGGCGGTCCCGCTGGAAGAGGAAGAATTGGCGCGGGGCCAACCGGATCGGGTGTACTCAAACCGAGTGCCGGCGGCTCGGTTTGACCCTGCGGTGGCTCAAACTGCGAATTGTCGGAAGATGACAAGAATACCCTTTCGATGGGGCCTTACGAAGCTGGGTTCCCTCGGTCACGGCCAGTCTACGGAATAGACGGCAAATATTCGATAGGGGCCTGGCTCGGCGTCTTTGAATACCTGATTGTTGAGGTTTGCTTCGGCGTCCTCGAAGGAATCAAACAGACAGTGGGCATTCGTGCGGAACTCCTCTGCCATGAAATTGCAGGATAGCGGAGGCACTCTGGCGAGGTCTTCGCAAAAAATGTAACCACGTCGAAACCCTCAAGCCGTTTCTTCCAAGGCACGAGAACGGCTGTCGCGAAGGACTCTGGTGCGAACGGCCGCCAGTGCTCCCCATCGAATTCTTTTTCGTGCACTTCGTGATAAAACAACGATGTTCCTTCAAGTGGGATGGAATTCTCCCTGGCGACATTCTTTATGACTTCGGGCGAATCGAACAACCAATATCCGTTGTGCTTCCAAAAAGGAATGTAGTCGGAAAAATTCTCGGACATGTGTTCACTGACAGAATATATGTCGCTGACCTGAGCAGCGTTGAAGCGTTCAGGCCTCTTGGACACTCGCTTCGCCATATAACCAGCAGGAGTCATATCTGACGCTCACGATTCAAGCGCTGTCATCCTGAGCGGAGTTTCTCGGCCGCGAAGGACCTATGCAAGTGGCCGGGACTGCAGAGGTCCTTTGCTCCGCTCAGGATGACAGCGTTTTGGATTGTCGATTCTCTTCGCCCGCATTAAGCGCTACGCTTTCCATTCCCCGAAAAATATCCCGCCAGCGCTTGCCCGGTATACGACTTCTTCACCCGCGCCACGGTCTCCGGCGTGCCCTGGGCCACGATCCGCCCGCCGTCCTCGCCGCCCTCCGGCCCCAGATCAATGATCCAGTCG
>Ga0209698_10000646_pt1 | contig 39819 bp, 48 predicted proteins | sample LitLauG_LLR_2012_FD_187203 | JGI IMG/M metagenome (GOLD analysis project Ga0209698, IMG submission 187203) | Freshwater sediment microbial communities from Pennsylvania, USA - Little Laurel Run_MetaG_LLR_2012 (SPAdes) (version 2) | ecosystem: Environmental > Aquatic > Freshwater > Creek >... | reverse complement strand
CCACAAGATTCTCGAAGACCTCGCCCACGCCCGCAAGTCCGGCAAGGGTCCGGCGACCAAGCTCGGCCCCGACGCCAAGAGCCAGGTGACGGTTCGCTACGAGGGCGGCAAGGCGGTCGAGGCGACGCAGATCGTCGTTTCCCATCAGCACGTCGTGGAGGACCTTTCCTCCAGCCAAGTGCGCGAGATCGTCGAGCCGTTCGTGCTCGCCGCGCTGCCCAAGGGCTGGATCACCAAGAACACCGTCTGGCACATCAATCCGACCGGCAAGTTTTACATCGGCGGACCCGACGGCGACACCGGCCTCACCGGCCGCAAGATCATCGTGGACACTTACGGCGGCGCGGCCCCGCATGGCGGCGGCGCTTTCTCCGGCAAGGATTCGACCAAGGTCGACCGTTCGGCGGCCTATGCGGCGCGCTATCTGGCCAAGAACGTCGTCGCGGCGGGTCTCGCCGACCGCTGCACCTTGCAGTTGTCTTACGCCATCGGCGTGGCGCGTCCGTTGTCGATCTACGCCGACCTGCACGGCACCGGCAAGATCGAAGAGGGCAAGCTGGAACTGGCGTTGCAGGAGGTGATGAACCTCACGCCGCGCGGCATCCGCCAGCATCTTCAGCTCAACCGCCCGATCTACGCGCGCACCTCGGCCTACGGCCATTTCGGCCGCACGCCCGACGCGGACGGCGGCTTCTCCTGGGAGAAGACCGATCTCGCCGACAAGCTCAAGGCCCTCGTCTGAGGCCGAGCCGCGCCGCGCGCTCTACGGTCGCTCCAAAGGCAAGACGCTCAGGTCCTATCATTCGGGCCTGATGCGCGACCTGCTGCCGCGCGTCGAGGTTGACCTTGACGCGCTGCAGCGGGGGTCTTTGTTCGCACCGGATCGCGAAGTCTGGCTCGAAATCGGTTTCGGCGGCGGCGAGCATCTGCTCGCCCGCGCCTCGGAGCGCCCCGACGTCGGCTTCATCGGCTGCGAGCCGTTCGTCAACGGCGTCGCCAAATTGCTGGCGGGGATCGACGCGCGCGGGCTGGACAACGTGCGGGTTCGCGCTGATGATGCGTTGGCGCTGATCGAGGCGGCGCCCGACGCCGCGTTCTCGCGCATTTATCTGCTCTATCCCGACCCGTGGCCCAAGCGCCGCCAGCAGAAGCGGCGCTTCGTCTCCGAGGCCAACATCGCCCTGCTCGCGAGGGTTCTGAAGCCGGGCGGTGAATTGCGCTTCGCCACCGACATCGACGATTACGCGGGCTGGACGCTGGCGCGATTTCTGGCCTCGCCGCTGTTCGCGTGGGACGCCGATCGCGCCGACGACTGGCGGCGGCCGTGGGAGGGCTGGGCGTCGACGCGCTATGAGGCGAAGGCGCGGCGCGAAGGGCGCGGATCGGCTTATTTGACGTTTCGCCGCCGGTAGGGATGCTCAAGGCCCATAGTGGTGCGCATATATTTGCGTAAGACTGATTGACCCGCTGTCGCCCTCCCCATAAGTTCGAGAGAAAGCATGGCGACCCCGGAATCGAACCGCGTCAGGATCGTCGCCCGCCTCCTTCGGGATGGCTGGATTTCGGAGGGCGGCGCCAAACATGAGAAATTCGCGCACGCCGACAAGCAAGGCCTCAAAATCCTCGTCCCGCGCCACAATGTCTTGTCGCCGGGCGTCGCGCGCAGCATCGCCAAAGCGGCAGGCTGGTAGGAAAGGCAGGGCATGAAACGATTCTACGCCCTTCTCGACGGCGCCCCCGGCGCCTATGGCGTCGCCTTTCCCGATTGTCCCGGATGTGTCGCGATGGGAGCGGACACCGATGAGGCTTATGCCAACGCTGTTGACGCGCTTGGCGAATGGATGCGCGATGCGCGCGCTGCGGGCGATGCACCCGAGCCGCGAACCATCGAAGCGTTGCGCCGCGATCCGGAAGTGCAGGCGGCGCTCGGCGAGGGTGCGGTGTTCATCGTGACGCCGCTCGTGATCGAATCAGGGCGCTCGGTGAAAGCCAATATTTCACTGGATCAGGGACTGCTGGACGCTATCGACACCGCAGCCCGACGCGGCGGCGTGACCCGATCAGCTTTCCTGGCCAGCGCCGCGCGCGAGAAGATCGAGGCGAAAGGCTGAATTCCTTGCGGCTAGGGAGACCGAAGGTGGAACCCAAAATTGGCGTCATCCTCGGCGGCACGCGCGGCATCGGTCTGGCCCTTTCCGCAGCGCTAGCCCGGTGTTGGGGCGCGGCTGGGCAAGTCTATCTGACCGCCCGAACGGCCGCTGACGGCGCGCGCGTCACCGCGAAACTCGCCGCGCAAGGCGTCGCCGTGGATCACGTGCCGTTCGATCTGGCCGACCCCGGAAGCCCCGCAAGGCTGGCCGTGCTGCTCAAGGCGAGGCACGGCGGCGTCGATGTCGTCGTGCAGAACGGCGCCTATATGCCTCGCGCCGGGGTTCCTGCGGCGCAGGACGCGCCGCCGATGATCGCGTCCAACTCTCATGGGACCTTGCGCGTGCTGCGCGCGTTCTTACCCGTCCTGCGCAGCGGCGGGCGAATGGTCGTCGTCGCCAGCAGCCTCGGCGTGCTTGGCAAGCTGCCCGAACATTTGCGGGCGCGCTTCGACACCGGCGCCGGCGATCCCGATGCGATCAACGCCGTGATGGACGCTTATGTGGCTGCGGTCGAGGCTGGCGTCGCCGATCATGAAGGCTGGCCCGCCTGGGTCAACATTCCCTCCAAGGTCGGCCAGGTGGCGGTGACGCGCGCCTTCGCGCGCTGGGCTCGCGCCAGCGGCGCGCTCCCCGAGGGCGCGCTCATCAACATCGCCAACCCCGGCGTCACCCTCACCGACGCGACGCGCGACTTCATGGGCTCGGCGTTCAAGCCGGAGGACGCGCAGACGCCGGAGGAAGCGGCGCACGCTTTGCTCGACCTGGCGACGCTGCCTATCGGCGCGACCGCGCCCTATGCAGAACTCGTCGAAAAAGGTCGGATCATCCCGTTCGGCGACTAGGGCCGCTCACCCCCGCCGGCGTGTCCGCCGCACATGCAGCACCTGCCCGCCGCCCTGCCCGAGACTCACGGCGATGGAGTAATCCTGATCCAACCGCGCCCGCGTGAGGGGCAGCATCAGCGGCTCGGTGACGAAATTGAACGGCGCCTGCACTTCGCCCGACGTGTTCGCGCCGATCTTGTAGGACTTATCGACCACCACTTTGTCATCGACGTCGCGCTTCACCTGCACGTGCAGCGTCGTCGAATAGGCGCCGGGCGAACCCGCCGGCCCGATCAGCAGGCGTCCCGACACGCCGATCTTCAGCGCGAACTGTGCGCCTTGCGGATCGCATTCGCGCGCGACATCGCCGATGGTGAACTGGTAGCGCACCGATTCGCTCGAAGCCCCGCCGACCCGCGCCGTCGCGCCGCCCTCGGCGACGCCGACATCGGGGCAGTCGAGATCCTCCGGCGCGGCGGGAAGCTTGACGATCTTGTCGGACTGGCGCTCGGCCCCCTTGGGCGTCTGGATGCCGGGACGCGGCGCCTGCGGGCCGAACAGGCTTGGCGGCAACAGGTTGTCGGGGGTGGCGCAGCCCGGTAGCGCCAAAACCGCCGCTCCGACCGCCAGAACCCTTAGGCGCAACAAATGTTTCACGGCAGCGCCTCGAACCCTTCCTTGAACCCGGCGAGCGCGGTCGGAACGCCGACCCCCTCCTCGGGCGTCTCGAACAGAACGAACGTCACCTTCGCTCCCCCCTCTAGCTTACTGAGCAGCTTGTCGTCGAGGAAGACTTCCGCCACGCAGCCGTTCGACAGGCAGCGCACGAAATTCATGCGCCCGAGGTCGGCCTCGTCCACCTTGAGGCTCAGTCCCGTGGGAATCAGCACGCCCAGCGGCGCGATGACGCGCAAAAGCCGGCTCTTTTTGTCGGCGGTCTTGAGCGCGATCACCACCAGCGTAATGTTGGGCCGGTCCTCGTCGATCACGCTTTGCACCAGCGCGCATTGCTCGACGCTGGCGCCTGCCGGCGTCTCGCAGCGCGTCTCCCAGCCGCCGTGCTTAGATTTGACGAGGCCCTGCGCCGCCGCCGATCCGGCGAAGGCGAGCGCCAGGCACGCCGCTACAGCGAACTTCCCGCCCGCAAAAGGAAAACGCGTCATAGCGACGCAGCGCGTTGTTACAGCCATTCGCGACGTCGTTTCCCCTCAAGCGCAGCTTCGGGTATTCATGCCATTACGCCCTGTCAAGCCGCGCGCAAGCGCTGCGACGAAGGCGCCGCTTGGTGAGGATTGCAACGCGGTAATCTTTGTGGTTTTGACCGTACCGCAATCGCCCGGCGATAGAGTCGATCCGCGCGGGCTATAGAGATTCGGCAAGCGCCCTTGATGCGGCGGGAGCGACGAGGCGACAAATGAAGGTTTGGGGAATGAAGCGACTGGCCTTTGCCGCCCTCGCCGCCACGGCGCTGACGACGGCGGCGCTCGGCGCCGAGCCCGGCTACGCCGTGCCCAATCAGATCGGATTCCAGACCCCCGTCACCGAGGTCGCCGCCTATATCGTCTGGTTCCACAACGATATCCTGATGCCGATCATCACCTTGATCTCGCTGTTCGTGCTGGCGCTGCTGATCTATGTCGTCTGGCGCTTCAATGAGAAGGCCAACCCGGTCCCCTCCAAAACCACGCACAACACCCTGATCGAGGTGGTGTGGACGGTCGCGCCGGTCATCGTCCTTGTCATCATCGCGATTCCGTCGTTCCGGCTGCTGACGATGGAGCTGGTGATTCCGCCGTCCGACGTGACGGTGAGGGTGACGGCCTCGCAATGGCACTGGAACTACGCCTATCCCAAGGACGCCGGCGGCTTCAATTTCGATTCCTACATGAAGGACGAAAAGGATCTGAAGCCCGGCGAAATGCGATTGCTCGCGGTCGACAACGAGGCGGTCGTTCCGGTCAACAAGGTCGTCAAGCTCGAAGTGACGGCGGCCGACGTGATCCACTCCTTCATCGTGCAGTCGTTCGGCGTGCGCGTCGACGCTGTGCCCGGACGCAACAACGAGACCTGGTTCAAGGCGGAGCGCGAGGGCGTGTATTACGGCCAATGTTCGAAGATTTGCGGCAAGGATCACGCCTTCATGCCCATTGCTTTCCGGGTCGTCAGCGAGGACGCCTACAAGGCGTGGCTGCTCGACGCCAAGAAAAAATATGCGCGCGCCGAGACCGGCATGGACTTCGCGGCGGCTGACGCCGCGCACTGAAACCTGACGAAACCCAAGGCTTCGGAAGAAAAGACATGGACACGCTCACTGCGACTGACGCTCACGACGACCACGGGCACGACCTTCCCTATGGATGGCGGCGCTACCTGTTCTCGACCAACCACAAAGACATCGGCACGCTCTATCTGATCTTCGCGGTCATCGCGGGGCTGATCGGGTCGGCCTTGTCGGGCGCGATCCGCATGGAGCTGATGTTCCCCGGCCTGCACTTCTTCCCCTATGTGTCGGCGGTGCTGGCGGGCGATGGCTCCATCGACGCAGCCAAGAACATGTATAACGTGTTCATCACCGGCCACGGCGTCATCATGATCTTCTTCATGGTGATGCCCGCGTTGATCGGCGGCTTCGGCAATTGGTTCGTGCCCTTGATGATCGGCGCCCCCGACATGGCGTTCCCGCGCATGAACAACATTTCGTTCTGGCTGCTTCCGATGTCGTTCGCGCTGCTGCTGATCTCGATGTTTGTCGAAGGCTCGCCCGGCATGAACGGCTTTGGCGGCGGCTGGGTGATGTATCCGCCGTTCTCCTCGCTCGCCGGCACGCCCGGCCCGGCTATGGATTTCGTCATTCTATCGCTCCACATCGCCGGCGCCTCGTCGATCCTGGGCGCGATCAACTTCATCACCACCATCTTCAACATGCGCGCGCCGGGCATGACCATGCATAGGATGCCTTTGTTCGCCTGGTCGGTGCTGGTGACGGCGTTTCTGCTGGTGCTGTCGCTGCCGGTTCTGGCCGGCGCGCTGACCATGCTGCTGACCGACCGCAATTTTGGCACGACGTTCTTCGATCCGGCGGGCGGCGGCGATCCGATCCTGTTCCAGCATCTGTTCTGGTTCTTCGGCCACCCGGAAGTCTACATCCTGATCCTGCCCGGTTTTGGCATCGTCAGCCAGATCATCGCGACCTTTTCGCGCAAGCCGGTGTTTGGCTATCTGGGCATGGTCTATGCGATGGTGGCCATCGGCGCGGTCGGCTTCGTCGTGTGGGCGCACCACATGTACACGGTGGGCCTATCGCTCAACACGCAGCGTTATTTCGTGTTCGCCACCATGGTGATTGCGGTGCCGACGGGCGTGAAGATCTTCTCGTGGATCGCGACGATGTGGGGCGGGTCGATCTCGCTGCGCACGCCGATGATCTGGGCGATCGGCTTCATATTCCTGTTCACGGTCGGCGGCGTCACCGGCGTCGTGCTCGCCAATGCGGGCGTCGACCGCGCGCTGCACGAGACCTATTATGTCGTCGCCCATTTCCACTACACGATGTCGCTAGGCGCGACCTTCACGGTGTTTGCGGGCTTCTATTACTGGTTCCCGAAAATGACCGGCTATATGTATGACGAGAAGCTGGCCAACTGGCATTTCTGGCTGCTGTTCATCGGCGTCAACACGGTGTTCTTCCCACAGCATTTTCTCGGTCTCGCCGGGATGCCGCGCCGCTACGTCGATTATCAGGACGCCTACTGGCTGTGGAACTTCGTGTCGTCGATTGGCGCGTTGATCTCCTTCGCCGCGACGCTGGTGTTCCTCTATACGGTCTACGAGGCGTTCCAGAAGAAGCGCGTAGCGGGCGCCAATCCCTGGGGTCCCGGCGCCGATACGCTGGAATGGACGCTGCCTTCGCCGCCGCCTTTCCACGTCTACGACACGCTGCCGCAGATCGCCGCCGCGGAACACTGAAACCTTCTTGCGGCGGCCTGGAGGCCGCCGCTCCGATTGGATGATGCAATGAGTTTGGCTACCCAGGACTCCGCCCTGCTTCCCGGCGCGGCGGAGTCCGCTTATCTCAGCGGCCCCCGCGAGTTCTTCTCGCTGATGAAACCGCGCGTGATGTCGCTGGTGGTGTTGACCGCGCTTGCCGGCATGTGCATCGCACCCGGCGACGTGCACCCGCTGATCGGCTTTGCGGCGATATTGGCCATCGCGGTTGGCGCCGGCGCGTCGGGTTCGCTCAACATGTGGTGGGACGCCGACATCGACGGGCGCATGGCGCGCACGGCTCTGCGCGCCGTCCCCAGCGGCGTGATCGCGCCGCGCGAGGCGCTGGCATTCGGCCTTACGCTGTCGCTGCTCTCGGTGCTGACGCTGGCGGCTGTCGCCAACCTGCTCGCCGCCGCGCTGCTCGCCTTCACGATCTTCTATTACGCCGTTATTTACACGATGTGGCTCAAGCGTCGCACGCCCCAGAACATCGTGATCGGCGGCGCGGCGGGCGCGCTGCCGCCCATCGTGGGCTGCGCAGCGGCGAGCGGCTCTGTCAGTTGGGACGCCGTCTGGTTGTTCGCGATCATCTTCATGTGGACGCCGCCGCATTTCTGGGCGCTGGCTCTGGTCAAGGCGCGCGATTACGAGCGCGTCGGCGTGCCGATGATGCCCAACGTCAAAGGACCCGACCGCACGCGGCTGGAGATCCTCATCTATTCGCTGATCCTCGCCCCGCTCGGCCTCGTCCCCTGGTTCACCGGCGGCGGCGGTTGGCTGTACGGCGCCGTCGCGCTGACGCTGGGCCTCGGCTTCGTCTGGCGAGCCTGGCTTGTGTTTCGCACGCGTGAAGGCGGGGAGGCCAACAAGCGCGCGATGGGGCTGTTCGGCTTCTCGATCCTCTATCTGTTCGCGCTGTTTGGCGTTTTGGTGGTCGAGCGCGGCTGCGGCCTCATCGCCTTCGGGGGGCTGTGAGATGGCGCTGGACCCGCGCTACCCTGTGCTGACCCCTGCGCAAATGCGCAACCGGCGGCTGCGCAATCTCGCTATCGCGCTCAGCGTCGGCTTTCTCGCCTGCCTGTTCTACGCGCTCACCATCGTGCGCATGGGTCCCGGCATGTTCCACGGCCCCGGCTGATGAGCCAGCGTCGTAACCTCGCCGTCGCCCTTCCGGTCCTCGGCCTTGCGCTGCTGATGGTGGGCGCGGCGTTCGCCGCCGTTCCGCTGTATTTCGCGTTCTGCCGCGCCACAGGCTTTGCGGGCACGACGCAGGTGGCGAGCCATGCGCTGGGCGCACGCGGCGAGCGCACGATCAAAGTGCATTTCGTCGCCAATGTTGCGCCGGGCCTCGATTGGAGCGTCGAGCCGGAGACCGACGCCATTGAGGCGCGCACCGGCGAGACCAAGACCGTTTATTTCCGCTTCCGCAACAGGAGCGATCACGAAGAGGTCGCGCACGCGGTCTACAATGTGACGCCGGAAATTTCGGGCGCGTGGTTCGATAAAATCAACTGTTTCTGCTTTACGGATCAAACGATGAGGCCCCGCGAGGCCATGGAGCTGCCGGTCGTGTTCTTTCTCGACCCCAAGCTCGAGCGCGACCGCGACATGGATAGGGTCACGGAGATCACGCTGTCCTACAGCCTGTTCGCCGTTCCGGGGTCCGGTAATCCGGTGGCGTTAGCTCCGCGCGAGGCGACGCCGAAACTTTAATGCGGGCGCGCTTGACGGCGCGCCGGCGACGGTTCAACCCGGAGTCGAGGGACTCCGTTAGTCTGGGAGAAGGCCATGGCGGACGCGCACGCGAAGCCGCATCACGATTATCATCTCGTCAACCCGAGCCCGTGGCCGCTCACCGGCTCGGTCTTCGTGTTCCTGTTGGCCGTCGGGCTGATCATGAGCATGAAGGGCCTCAGCTTCGCCGGCCTCAAGGCGGGCCCCGCCGTGCTTGGCCTGGGCGTCGCCGGCCTGCTCTACGTGATGGCCGCGTGGTGGTTCGACGTCATCAAGGAGGGCAAGGAGGGCGACCATACCCGCATCGTGCAGCTCGGCTTGCGCTACGGCATGATCCTGTTCATCGCCTCGGAGGTGATGTTCTTCGTCGCGTGGTTCTGGGCTTATTTCGACGCGGCGCTGTTCACCAACGAGACGATTCAGGCAGGCCGCGTCGCCTTCACGGGCGGCATCTGGCCGCCTAAGAACACCGAAGTGCTCAACCCTTTCAACCTGCCGCTGCTCAACACGCTGATCCTGTTGACCTCGGGCACCACGGTCACCTGGGCGCATCATGCGCTGCTCAAGGACGACCGCCGCGATCTGAAGATCGGCCTCTGGTTGACCGTGATCCTCGGCCTCATCTTCACCTGCGTGCAGGCGTGGGAATATGCGCACGCGCCGTTCGGCTTCAAAGCCTCGATCTATGGCGCGACTTTTTTCATGGCGACCGGCTTCCACGGCTTCCATGTGATCGTCGGCACGATCTTTCTGATCGTTTGCCTGATCCGCGCCTATGCCGGGCAGATGACGCCGCAGCAGCATCTCGGCTTCGAGTTCGCCGCGTGGTACTGGCACTTCGTCGACGTGGTGTGGTTGTTCCTGTTCTCCTGCATCTATGTCTGGGGCTCGTGGGGCGCGCATATCGAGGGCGCGGCCGGCTAGCGGCGTGTTTCCAACCTTCGACGAGTCGATGATCATGGCGGACGACGCGCGGACTTACCCCCCGATCTCCGCCCTCAGCACCGGCCTCGCCGGCCGGTGCCCGCGCTGCGGCGAGGGCCATATGTTCAGGGGGTTTCTCGATCTGGGTCCGCGCTGCGAAGCCTGCGGGTTGGATTTCGGCTTCGCGGATTCGGGCGACGGTCCCGCCGTGTTTGTCACGCTGATCGCAGGTTTTCTCGTGCTGGGCGTCGCGCTGGCGGTCGACGCGATGTATGAACCGCCGATCTGGGTTTATCTGGTGATCTTCCTGCCGCTGACGCTGTTGGTGTGTCTGGGCCTGTTGCGCCCGCTGAAGGGGCTGCTGATCGCCTCGCAATATAAGAACAAGGCGGCGCCGGGTCGTCTGGACGCATGATGCGCGTCGTCGCGGCGGGGATTGCGAGCCTCGTCGCCTGCGTCTTGTTCATCGGGCTGGGCGTCTGGCAACTTCAACGACTGGCGTGGAAAGAAGGGCTGATCGCAGCGGCTGACGCGCGCGCCCATGCCGCCGCAGTTCCCCTGCCCGCGCCCGAGAGCTGGGGCGCGCTCAACCCTGCCGAATATGAATATCGACGGGTTGAGGCGACCGGGGTTTATGACCTCGGCGCGCAAGAACTCCTCTTCACCAATATCGAAGAAGCGCATGGGCGCTACAACGGCGTCGGCTATTTCGTGATGACGCCGCTGAAGCTGAAGGGCGGCGAGAGCGTGATCGTCAATCGCGGCTTTGTGCCGGAGGCGATGAAGGCCGAAGCCGCCAAGGGTCCGCAGGGCGAGACGACGATTGTCGCCCTGATGCGCGCCAGCGAGCAGCGCAACCTGTTCACGCCCGCCGACGATCCCGCGCGCGGCGTGTTTTTTACGCGCGACGTCGAAAGGCTGGCCGCTGCGCTGAAGCTCGGCGCGCACGCGCCGTTCGCGCTCGACGCCGAGGCGGGACCGGCGTCGCTACCGCAGGGCGGCGAGACGCGGCTCACCTTCGTCAACAATCACCTGGGCTACGCCTTCACCTGGTTCGGCATGGCGGCGGCGCTGGCGGGGGTGTTCGGAGTCTGGGCGTTAGGGCGGTTGCGGGCGGCGCCGCCCTCAACAATCCTCCCTGCAAAGCCTCGCGAATAGCGATAGACATCGACTCTGAAAAGCCTTCTTAAAAAAGCGGGGGCTTCGCGCCCCCACCCTTCAAAGCCCGCCGCTACGGAACGAAGCGCCGTCTGCAGCCGCGATCTCCAGACCGCGTTGGCTACGAGCAACCGCGATCTGGAGATCGCGGCTACAACGTAGCAACACGCCTTCAAATCTGGATCAATCGTAGAGCACGGCGGCGACCTTGCCGTCGCCGATATTGCTCTTGTCGTACCAATAGAAGCCGGTGTCGATGACCTTGTCGAGCTTCTCGCCCTTCAAAGCTTTCGCCAACGAATCAACCACGCATTTGCCGATGCCGACCGGATTCTGCGTGATCGCGCCGGCTTCCGACCCGTCCGCAATCGCCGCCTTCTGCTGCTTGCCGGAATCGTAGCCGATGACGACGATCTTCTTCTTCATCTCCTTGGCGCCGTTCAGCACGCCGATGATCGAGCCTTCGTTGGCGCCGAACATGCCTTTGATCCCCGGATGCGCTTGCAGGATCGCCTTGGTGATCTCGGTCGACTTCAACTGATCGCCGCCGCCGTATTGAATATCGACGATCTTGACGTTGGGATGCTTGGCTTTCATTTGGTTGACGAAGCCGTCGCGCCGATCCTGTCCGGTCTTGCTGGTCTGGTCATGCACGACAACGGCGACTTCGCCCGCATCGCCGATCAACTCAGCCATATGGTCGGCGGCGACGCCGGCGGCCTTAAGGTTGTCGGTGGTGCAGGTGGCGAGCGGAATGTCGCTGTCGACGCCGCTGTCGAAGGCGATGACCGGGATATTGGCGGCCTGCGCCTTCTTAAGGAGCGGAATCGCCGCCTTCGAATCCAGCGCGGCGAAGCCGATCCCCTGCGGCTTCTTGGCGAGCGCGGCCGTGAGCATGTCGATCTGTTTGTCGACCATCGCCTCGGTTTCCGGCCCTTCGAATGTGATCTTCACGCCGTCGGCCTTGGCGGCCTCTTCGGCGCCGGCTTTCACGGCCTGCCAGAACTGATGCTGAAAGCCCTTCGAGATCACCGGAAAATAATCTTCTGCGTAACCGGGCGCGGTGGACAGGCCCAGCGCCAGCGCGCCGATCAGATAAGTGGTTTTCATGTGTTTTCTCCCTTGTGAGTTGAGTTTCCCGCCTGTTCCGGCGGTCATGCGTATCGATAGATCCAAACCCCTCCTCTCAACCGCTCCGTCGCAATCGCATGTCGACATAGACCGCGACGATGATGATGATTCCGGTGACGACGATCTGCCATTCCTGGGCGACGCCCATGATGCGCAGGCCGTTGGTCAGCACGCTCATGATGAAGGCGCCGATGATGGTGCCCAGCATCGTGCCGCGCCCGCCGCTCAGCGACGTGCCGCCGATGACGGTCGCGGCGATGGCCTCCAACTCGTAGCCCTGCCCCAGCGCGGGCTGCGCGGAATTGAGCCGCGAGGCGATGATCAGGCCGGCGATGCCGCAGATCAGGCCGCCAAGCGCATAGATGACGATCTTCCAGAAATCGACGTTAACGCCAGAGAGCCGCGCCGCTTCCTCGTTGCTGCCGAGCGCGAACACATAGCGCCCCAGGATCGATTTGTTAAGCACGATGGCGGCGAGGGTCGCCACTGCGAACAGGATCAACACGCCGTTGGGCACTTCGAACGTGGGCCAAAAATAGCTGACCAGGGAATCATTGGAGATCATCGAGAAATTTGGCGTGTCGTTGAAATAGATCGGCTTGTCCTGCGCGATCACCAGCGCCAAACCCTTCAGCAACAGCATCATGCCGAGCGTCGCGATGAATGGCGGCACCTTGAGTTTGGCGATGATCAGGCCGGACACCGCCCCGCTGAGCGCGCCAAACACCAAAGCCGCGACGACGCCCAAAGGCATCGGCATCCCCCAATTGGTCAGCACCACGCCGCACATCACGGCGCAGAACGTCATCAGCGTGCCGACCGACAAGTCGATGCCGCCGGAGATGATGACGAAGGTGCAAGCGACGCCCAAGACGCCGTTGACCGCCGTGGCTTGCAGGATGCCGACGAGGTTAGCTTCCGTCATGAAATTGGGCGCGGCGATGGTGAAATAACCAACCAGCGCGATCAGCACGACGAAGGCCACCGCCTTCTGCAAGGCGGCCACACGAACCATTTTCGAGCGCGCGGCGGAGGCTTCCGCCAGAGCGAAATCCGTCATCGCGACGCCTCCGCAGTCCGGCGTTGCGTGGCGAGGGTCATGATGGCTTCCTGCGTGGCGGTGGCGCCCTCGAGTTCGCCCGTCAGGCGGCCCTCGCACATCACTAGAATACGATGGGACAGGCGCAGCACCTCCGGCAACTCCGAGGAAATCACGACGATCGCCTTGCCCTGATTGGCGAGGCCCTGCAACAATTTGTAGATCTCCGCCTTCGCGCCCACGTCGATGCCGCGCGTCGGCTCGTCGAAAAACAGAATGTCGCAATCGCGCAGCAGCCATTTGGCGATAACCACCTTTTGCTGATTGCCGCCTGAAAGCAGCCGCGTCTCCTGCTCGACCGAAGGCGTCTTTACGTTCAACAAATCGACGTAATCGCGCGCCGTCTTGCGCATCGCGCGGTCGCGCATGAACACGCCGCCTAGCGTCGCGAAACGCGGCCACGAGGCCATCGTCACATTGGCGCCCACCGACATCGGCGTCACCAGCCCAAACCGCTTGCGGTCCTCGCTGAGATAAGCGATCCCGTGGCCCACCGCGTCGGCGGGGCTAGAGATGCGCGCCTTGACGCCGCGAACAAATATCTCGCCCGCCTCCAGCGGATCGGCGCCGAAGATGGCGCGCGCAACTTCCGTGCGGCCCGCCCCCATCAGCCCGGCAAAGCCGAGAATCTCACCCTTGCGCAGCGAGAAACTCACATTGCGGATCGCGGTCCCGCGCGAAAGCCCTTCGACCCGCAACGCCTCTTCGCCGCCGGCGCGCGGCGCCGCGCGCACCGCGTCGGCAAGGTCGCGCCCGACCATCAAGGAAATGATCTTCGTCATCGGCGCGTCGGCGGCGTTCATCGTCTCGATGGTCTGCCCGTCGCGCATCACCGTGACGCGGTCAGCGATGCGCTTCACCTCGTCCATCTTGTGGGTAATATAGACAATCCCGACGCCGTGAGCCTTCAAGTCCTCGATGATCGCGAACAGATGCTCGACCTCGCGGTCGTTGAGCGCGGAGGTCGGCTCGTCCATCACCAGCACTCTGGCGTCGAACGACAACGCCTTGGCGATCTCGACGAGTTGCTGGCGCGCCACCGTCATCAGGCCGACTTCGGCGCGGGGGTCGATGTCGATCCGCATGCGCTTGAACAGCGCAGCGGCGGCGGCGTTGGCCTTCGCCTCGTCGGTGAAGGCGCCGAAGAACCAGCGCGGCTCGCGTCCAACAAAAATATTCTGCGCCGCCGACAGGTGGCTCATCAGGTGCAGCTCCTGATGGATGATGCTGATGCCCAGCGCCTGCGCGTCACGCGGCCCCGGCAGCGTCACGGCGCGGCCTTCGACGAGGATTTCGCCGGAATCGGGCTGGTTGACGCCGGTGAGGATTTTCATCAGCGTCGATTTGCCGGCGCCGTTCTCGCCCATCAGCGCGTGGACTTCGCCGGGCGCCAAGTCGAAGCGCGCGTTGCGCAGCGCGTGGACGCCAGGGAATCGCTTCTCGATCGCGCGCATCTCGACGAGCGGCGCGGTTGTGACTTCGCTCGTGCGCAGCGTCGCGTCCAGCATCCGGTCTTGTCCCTCCCACTGACATGTTAGCTGGCCGCGCGGCAAAGGCAAGACGTCGCGCGAAATTTCGGGGACTGGCGCGGCGGCGAGCGGCGCTTTATGAGAAGGACATGGCGCATTGGTTGTTCAAGAGCGAACCCTCGGTCTATTCCTATGAGCGCCTCGTCGCCGACGGCGGCACGGAATGGAGCGGCGTGCGCAACCATTCGGCCAAGCTCAATATGATGGCGATGAAGCGGGGCGAGCGCGGCTTTTTCTATCATTCCAACGAGGGCAAGGCGGTCGTCGGGATCGTCGAAATCAGCGCGCTGTACCGGCCCGACCCCAGCGACCTTAAGGGCGTGTTCGGCATGGTCGACATCCGCGCCATCGAGCCTTTGAAAACCCCCGTCACGCTGGAGACGGCCAAGACCGAGCCGAGGCTCGCCAAAATGGCGCTGGTGGTCAATTCGCGACTTTCCGTGCAGCCGGTGACGGACGAAGAATGGGCTGTCGTGCTGGAGCTGGGCGGTCTTGCTCAGCGCGGCGCGAAACGCGCGAAATCGCCCGTGTAGGTTTTCGCGCGCGGCGGCGCGTATGTGTTGCGCTTGGAGGTTTTCAGCCCCAGCGACGCCGCCGCCTCCGCCAGCGCCACCGCGCAGACGACGCCATCCAGCACCGGCACGCCAAAGCGCGCCGCCAGCGCCGCCGCCAGATCGGCCATGCCTGCGCAGCCCAGCACGATGGCCTCCGCGCCGTCCTCCTCCAGCGCGCGCCCGATCTCGGCTTCAATAAGGCCCCGAGCGCGCGACCCTTCCTCCTCCAGCGCCAGAACCGGCACATCCGCCGCGCGCACGCGGGCGCAGCGGGCGATCAGGCCATATTTGGCGAGATTGCGCTCGATGGGGACAATCGAGCGCGACAGCGTGGTCACGACGCTGAATTTTTCAGCAATCAGGCTCGCCATGTGAAACGCCGCCTCGCCGATGCCGATGACAGGCGCGGTGGCGGCGCAACGCGCCGCCTCCAGCCCGGTGTCGTCGAAACACGCGATGATGAAGGCGTCTGCGTCCGGCGCCTTGCCGATCTCGTCAAGGAGGCCCGGCAGCGAAAACGCCTCGTCGAAATAACCTTCGATGCTGGCGGGACCAAAGGCGGGATTGACGGCGGTGATGTCAGTCCCCGGGCGGGCGACCGCTTTCGCCGCCTCGCCGATCTTGCGCGTCATCGAGGCGGTGGTGTTGGGATTGACAATATGCAGCTTCATCGGCGTCCGTTCGCGGCTGAGGAGACGAACGTGACGGGCGCGCGCGGCTCTTGTCAATCGCGTCCTTGCGGCAGGCGCGCACGCCCTCTAACGTGCAAGGCGATGGTTCTCTCTGACGGGAGATGAAAAGGGAACGCGGAAGCGGAGAAATCCGCCAGCCGCGGCTGCCCCCGCAACTGTGAGCGGCGAGCGTCCTGCATGAAGGGTCACTGGGTTTGCCCGGGAAGGCCGCAGGACGCGCAGACCCGCGAGCCAGGAGACCTGCCATCGTCCGCGCGGCGTGCGCAAACGCGCCGCATCGTCGAAACCATCGCATGCGAGGGCGTCATGCAGGGTTTGGTGTTTCGTCTGTGGCGTGAAGGCGATCCCTCGCTGCGCGCGCGTCTGATCGCGATTTGCGGGCTCTTGGCGACGTCGAATGTCGCGGTGTGGGTTTGGGCCTATGCGGCCTTGCACGAAAACGCCGTGCTGTTCGGCGCCGCGCTGCTCGCCTACACGTTCGGCCTGCGCCACGCGGTCGACGCCGACCACATCGCGGCCATCGACAACACCACACGCAAGCTCATGCAGCAGGGCGAGCGCCCCGTCTGCGTCGGCTTTTTCTTCGCGCTCGGCCATTCGCTGGTCGTGCTGTTGATGTCGTTCGCGGTGGGTCTTGCGGCGGCGCAGGTGAGCGGACAATTCGCGACCCTCAGGGCGGTCGGCAGCGTCGTCGGCACGCTGGCCTCGGCCTCGTTCCTGTTCCTGCTGGCGCTGTTCAACCTGCTGGTGCTGATTTCGGTCTGGCGCACGTTCGAAGCGGTCAGGCGCGGCGAGCCGTTCAGCGAAAGCGATTTTGACCTGCTGCTCAACAATCGCGGCGTGCTGGCGCGTCTGTTCCGCCCCGTGTTCGGCCTGGTGTCGAAGAGCTGGCACATGCTGCCCGTGGGCTTTCTGTTCGGGCTCGGCTTCGACACAGCCACGGAGGTGGCGCTGTTCGGTCTGTCGGCGACGCAGGCCGCCAATGGCGCGTCACTGGCGACGCTGCTGGTGTACCCGGCGCTGTTCACCGCCGGCATGACGCTGATCGACACCGCCGACGGCGTTCTGATGCTGGTCGCCTATGGCTGGGCGTTCCTCAAGCCCATCCGCAAGCTCTATTACAACCTCACCATCACGGCGGCGTCGGTGCTGGTGGCGCTGGTGATCGGCGGCGTCGAGACGCTGGGGTTGATCGGCGAACAGTTCAAGTTGGAGGGGCCGTTCTGGGATGCGGTGGGCGCGCTCAACGAGAATTTCGGCGTGCTGGGCTATTTCATCATCGGCGTATTCGGCTTAAGCTGGCTGATCTCGGTGATCGTCTACCGCGCCCGGGGCTACGAAGCGCTGGAGGTCGGCCCCGCCGCCTGAAGCGCCGCCGCCACGCGGGCGCGGTGCTGCGCGCGGGGGACGCCGAAGCGCAGCCAGTCGGGGCGATAAGCGAAGGGCCGCACGAGAATCCCGTTTTCGCCGAGTCGGCGGAAAGCCCGGCTCGCGTCGGCCCTCGCGGCGAGGCGAAACAGCGGGGTGGCGCCGGCGATGGCGAATCCCACTTCGACAAGCCGCGCGTCGAGCCATTCGCCATCTGCCGTCAATCTGGCGCTCGCCGCGTTCAACCAGCCTGTGTCGGCCAGCGCAGCGCGGCCTATCGCCAGCGTCGGCCCGCCGACCGCCCATGGCCCCAGCGCCTCGCGCAACCGCGCCGCCATCCCCTCGCGCGCGATGGCGAAGCCGAGCCGCGCGCCCGCCAGACCATAAGTCTTGCCGAACGAGCGCAACACGATCGTGTGGGGCGGCGGATCGGTGGCGAGGCTCTCGGCGTCGAAATCGGCAAAGGCTTCGTCGACGACGAGCAGCGTCAGCCCTTCCGCCCGCGCGCGCAGTTCCGCCAGCGACGTGCGGCGTCCGTCAGGGTTGTTGGGATTGACGACGACGGCATGCGCCGCGCCGTTGTCCACGATTTGCGCCCCCGCCGCCTGCCATGCGCGCGCGTGGCCGCCATAGGTCGGGCCGGCAATGGCGACCCGGTCGGCGGGGAAGAGTCGCGGCAGCCATTGCAGTAGCGCCTGCGTGCCCGGCGCGACGACGACCTGGTGCGGCGCGCAGCCGTAGCGGGCGGCGGCGACCGCCTGCAAATCCTCGACCTCCGATGGGCTGGGCAGACGCGCCCAGCTTGCCGGATCGAAGGCGGGGACCGGATAGGGCTCGGCGTTGAGTCCGGTGGAAAGGTCGATCCAAGGTTCGGGCGCGAGGGGAAATACCGCCCGCGCGGCGTTGATGTCGCCGCCGTGCCGGAATAGGCGTTCAAGCCCCGTGTCCACGCTCTCTCCCCTTCTCGCCGCGACGGCGCTGCTGATCGAGGCGGCGTTCGGCTATCCTGACCGGCTCTATCGCGTCCTCGGCCATCCCGTCACCTGGATCGGCGCGCTGCTGACGTGGGGAGAGGCGCGGCTCAACCGAGGCTCGCCGCTCGCGCGCCGCGCCAAGGGCGCGCTGACGCTGGTCCTGCTGCTCGGCGTCGCCATCGCGCCGACCTGGGCGTTGCAGCGGGCGCTCGGCGGCGCTTGGGTTGGGTTGCTCGCGCTGGCTTTCGCGGCCTCCTCGCTGCTGGCGCAGCGCAGCCTCTACGAGCATGTAAAAGCGGTCGCGGACGCTGACGGGCTTGAGGACGGTCGCGCCAAGGTCGCGATGATCGTCGGTCGCGACCCTGCGGTGCTCGACGAGGCGGGCGTCGCCCGCGCCGCCATCGAGAGCCTGGCCGAAAATTTCTCCGACGGCGTCGTCGCGCCCTTGTTCTGGCTGGCGCTGGCGGGCCTGCCGGGCGCAGCGGCCTACAAGACCGCCAACACCGCCGATTCGATGATCGGCCATCGCAACGCGCGTTACGAGGATTTTGGCAAGGCCGCCGCGCGATTCGACGACCTCATCAACCTGCCCGCGTCGCGGCTGGCGGCCCTCTGGCTGGCGCTGGCGGCGGGACCGCGCGCCTCCAGCGCGCTCAAAGCCGTGTGGCGCGACGCCGGCAAACACCGCTCGCCCAACGCCGGCTGGCCGGAGGCGGCGATGGCCGGAGCGCTCGGCTTGAAACTGGCGGGTCCGCGCGTCTATGGCGGCCTGCTCGTGGATGACTCCTACATGGGCGACGGGCAGCGTAACGCGACGGCGGCGGACATCCGCGCGGCGCTAAACCTCTACCGACGCGCCTGCGCGATCCAATTCGCCGCTGTCGCCGCTTTGGCGCTCGTCCTCTAAGCGGCGCAGACTGCGGCGCTGAAGCAGTCAACGCCACGCTCGGAAAATCGCGGATTGTCGCCGCGCTGCATGTGGTCGAGGCGCTGCCGCGCAGCGCCATCGGCAAGGTGCGGAAGCGGGAGTTGCGGAAGAAGGTCGGGCCGCTGCCCTCGCGTTGACGCCGCCCGCGCGCCGTCTCAAAATCTCAGCGGGCGGCGCCAGACCGCCTCGGGAGGGAACGCTATGAGCGACTTTTACGGGCAAGACCTGCACGGTCCCTATGAGACTTTCGATCTTGGCGATTTCGCGCTGGAGGACGGCGGCACGATACGTGGCGCCAAACTCGCCTACGCGACCCACGGAAAACTTTCGACCAGTAAAGACAACGCCATTCTCATCACCACCTGGTATTCCGGCACAAGCAAGATCATGGAGCAGACGCTGGTGGGGCCGGGCCGCGCGTTGGACCCCGAGCGTTATTTCATCATCATCGCCAACCAGATCGGCAGCGGGTTATCGTCCTCTCCGCACAACACGCAAGGGCCCTTCCACGGCCCGGATTTCCCGAGCGTACGGATCGGCGACGATGTGGTGGCGCAGCACAAGCTGGTCACCGAGAAATTCGGGCTCAGCCAGTTGCAGTTGGTGACGGGCGGCTCGATGGGCGCGCAGCAGACCTATGAATGGGCGGTGCGCTATCCCGATTTCGTGCGCCGCGCCGCGCCCATCGCCGGAACCGCGAAGAACAAGCCGCATTGCTGGCTGATCGCGCAACAATTCATCGACGCGATGACCTCCGACCCCGCCTTCCGCGACGGCTATTACAACAGCGTCGAGGAGGTGCGGCTCGGCCTCGTGCGCCACGCGCGGGCGTTTGCGGTGACGGGCTTCTGCCAACACTTCTATAAACACGAACTCTGGCGCAACGTCGGCTTCACCTCGCTCGACGATTTCCTGACGGGATTTCTGGGCGGCTATTTCCTGCCGATGGACCCCAACAACCTTATCCTGATGGCGCGCAAATGGCAGCGCGGCGATGTCAGCCGCCACACGGGCGGCGACCTCAAGGCGGCGCTCGGCCGCGTGAAGGCCAAGACGACCGTGATGGCGCTCAGCACCGACATTTTCTTCCCGCCCGCCGACGTAAGGGACGACGCCGAGCTTGTGCCGGGGGCGAAGTTCGAGGTGATCGAGACCTCATTCGGCCACGCCGGCCTGTTCGCCATCGAGCCGAGTTATGCGACGCAGGTGGACAAGGCGCTGCGGGTTCTGCTGGATTGAGCGGGAACGGCCCCCGGCGCTTGCCTGCAAGGCGTCGGGGGCCGTTCCCGACATTGCAAAGGTGTTTCGCACCGGCAACTCTCAAGCCGTTCGGTTGCCCAAAGCGTTCCGGTTCAACGTCGATGAGGTCGAGGTCATGCGAGAGGGCGACGCGGTCATCCTGAGGCCGCATGTCAAGGATCGCGAGCTATGGGCTAACCTTCGGGCGGCGCTGGAACGCGGCATGTCGGACGACTTTTTCGCGGAGGGACGACAGCAACCGGACATGGCTCCGAACAGCAATTACGACGACCTTTTCGAATGTGCGCCTACCTGCTCGACACGAACGCCGCCATTGCTCTGCTGAAAGGAAAGCCGGTCACGGTCAAGGAGCGGTTCTACGCCCAATTGGTCGGGACCGTCGCCCTGCCTACCATCGTCGTTCACGACCTTTACTGGGGCGCCTTGCGGAGCGCGCAGGTGGAGTACAACCTCGAAAATATAAGAACATTGGCGGCCAACCTGCCTATCCTCGATTTCGAAATCGAAGACGCCCGCTTCGCGGGCGAGGTGCGCGCCAAGCTCGCCGCGCGCGGAACGCCCATCGGCCCCTGCGACACGCTCATCGCGGGTCAGGCAACAGCGCGAGCCCTGACGGTCGTCACACAAACAATGTTCGGGACTTTAACCAAGTCCCCGGCCTGAAAGTCGGAGACTGGACGAAGTAAGGCGCGGCCCCGCCGCGCTTTCTCCGGCTTACGCCGAAGCCTTCAACGCCACGCCCGCATCCTTGAGCGTCTGCGCCAGTTCGCCCGACTGCAACATCTCCATGGCGATGTCGGCGCCGCCGACGAACTCGCCCTTGATGTAAATTTGCGGGATCGTCGGCCAATTGGCGAAATCCTTGACGCCCTGGCGGATATCGGCGTCCTCGAGAACGTTCACGCCAACGAAGGGCGCCCCGACATGCTCCAGAATTTGCACGACGCGACCGGAAAAGCCGCATTGCGGGAACTGCGGCGTCCCCTTCATGAACACGACCACAGGATTGTCGTTGATGAGTTTCTCAATTTTCGCGCGCGCGTCGGCCATGGGTCACCTGTCATAAGCGGGGGTCAAGGCCCCGCATGGGTTAGATATAACGTCTCCCGCCGCGCCCCGCTAGCCGCCCGTGACGCTCATGTGGCGCCCCGGCGAGCCCTGCGCGCCCGTGCGCTCGATGAGGAAATCGTGCCCCTTGGGCTTGCGCGCGACGGCGGCGCGGATCGCCTCGTTCAGCGGCCCATCGCTCTCCGAGCGGCGCAAAGGCGTGCGCAGGTCCGCCGCGTCCTCTTGCCCCAGGCACATGTAGAGCGTGCCGGTGCAGGTGACGCGCACGCGGTTGCAGCTTTCGCAGAAATTATGGGTCAGCGGCGTGATGAAACCCAGCCGCCCGCCCGTCTCCTTGACGTCGAAATAGCGCGCAGGCCCGCCCGTCGCGTACAGCGAAGATTCCAGCGTAAGGCGCCGCGACAGCGTCGTGCGCAATTCGGTCAGCGGCAGATATTGGTCGAAGCGCTCCTGCCCGGTCTCGCCCAGCGGCATCACTTCAATAAACGTCATGTCGAAGCCGCGCCCATGCGCCCAGGCGACCATCTCGTAGGCCTCGGAATCGTTGACGCCTTTGAGCGCTACTGCGTTGATCTTGACCTTGAGGCCGACGCGATCCGCCGCGTCCAGCCCTTTCATCACGGTCGAGAAATCGCCCCAACGCGTAATCTCCTTAAACTTAAAAGGATCGAGCGTGTCGAGCGACACATTGACCCGCTCGACCCCGCAATCGCGAAGCTCGCCCGCATATTTCGCCAGCTGCGAGCCGTTCGTCGTCACCGTCAGCTCATCGAGCGCGCCGGCGCCGATGTGGCGTGACAGCGAGCGAAACAGCGTCATGATGCCGCGCCGCACCAGCGGCTCGCCGCCGGTCACGCGGATTTTACGCGTTCCCAGCCGCACGAAAGCCGAACACAGCCGGTCCAGTTCCTCCAGCGACAACAGGTCGCCTTTGGGCAGGAACGTCATGTCCTCCGACATGCAATAGACACAGCGAAAGTCGCAGCGGTCCGTCACCGACACCCGGATATAGGTGATGGCGCGGCCGAACGGATCGATGAGAGACGCGGAACTCATGCGCTCTAATTAGGTAGAGCCGCGCGGAAAGGAAAGCCCAATCTATATCCCGTCGAACACAACGCAAAATCACGCCCCGGAGGGGCGCGACCGTCGTCAGTTCTCGACCACCACTTTCGAGCCGACCGGCACGCGCTCGTAAAGGTCCTTAACGTCGTCGTTGGTCATGCGGATGCAGCCCGACGACACCGCCTGGCCGATGGTCTCGGGCTCGTTGGAGCCGTGGATACGAAATTCGGAAGCGCCGAGATAGAGCGCGCGAGCGCCCAGCGGGTTCTCGATGCCGCCCTTCATGTGGCGCGGCAATTCGGGACGGCGCTTGAGCATGGCGGGCGGCGGCGTCCAGTCCGGCCACTCCTTTTTCATCGCCACGCGCGTGACGCCCGACCAGGTAAAGCCCTCACGTCCGACCCCGATTCCGTATTTGAGCGCCTGATGATCCGACAGGATCAAGTAAAGTCGGCGTTCGGAGGTCGAGACGACCACCGTGCCGGGCGCCTGTGGGCCGTAGTACGACACGTATTCTTTCGGGATCGGGTTCGCCGCCGGGCGGGAGGAATACCGGGTCACCGAGGGCGGATAGGTCGGCGAGGTGGGATAGGTCATGTAGGCGAAGGCCGAGGGGCCAACGACGAGGCCGGCGACGACAAGGCCGGCGCGGATCAGGGCATTCAGGCGCATCAAGACATTCCCTCGAATCGGTTCGCTGGCGACCGGCTGGCTCCTCAACTCGGGAGACAGTGTATCACGTCGCGACGCGTTACGAAAAATGTCCTATGAGGGTTAAGATTGTGGTGAGTTTCGCCACATCTTCAAAGCGACGTCGCAATATTGGTCAGCCAGTCCGGCATGGCGGAGATCGCCCACGCCTCGGCGCGGTGGTCGAGCCCGGTCAGGGCGCCCAGACCTACCAGCGCCAAAACGAGTCCAAACACCACCCGCCCCGCATGAGCGAAGGCGCGCGTTCGCCCACGTCCAATCGCCGCCAGCCGCCCGAGCCCGAACCCCGCCGCCAGCAAAGCCGAGGCGGCCCCGAGCGCGAAAACCGCCATCGCCAGCATCGCCAGCCCTAGCGACCCCGCGCTCGCCGCCAGCGCGAAGGCGGCGCCCAGCGTCGGCCCCGCGCACGGCGCCCACGCCAGCGACAAGAGCGCGCCTAGCAAAAATTGCCCGGTGAGTCCCTTCGGCAGCCGCCGCTCCCACACGCCGCCCGCCGACGCCAATGGCGCCAGCGCCCCTTCGACCCGGGTCTGCAAACCAGGCGATAACAGCACGACGCCCGCCGCCAGCAGCAACAGGCCCGACACCCCGCGCAAGACCGCGCTATCGCCCGCTTCGATCCCCGCCGCCGCCAGCGCGCCGCCGACCAGCCCGAAGCTTACCGCAAGCCCCGCCGCCAGCGCCAACGGCCCGGCGACGCTGCGCGCCCGGCTGGCGGCGACCACGATAGGCGCCAGCGGCAGCACGCAGGGGCTTAGAATCGTCAGCAACCCGGCGAGGAACGAGAGGGCGAGCGTCGTCATTTGGCGGCGTCTAACACATCCTTGACCTCAGCTACGCTCAATCCGAACGACTGGCGCCTGACCTCCTTGCCGCCTTTGTAGCCGATGACGGTCGAACGGGGGCATTTGAGCTTGGCGACCACGTCGCTCTGCGCGTCGAAATCGACGCGGAAAAACGCGATGTCGTCGTAGGCGCCCGTCGTTTTCAGCTTCTCCAGCGCCGCGCTCTGGGCGCGGCATTGCGGGCACCAGTCGGCATAGACCTGAAGCACCACCGATTTGCCCGAGGCAATGGCGGCCTTGGCCTTGATGGCGTCATAGGGCTCAACCTCGAAGGCGCGCCCAAGCGAGGGGGCGAGCGCTAAAGCGGCGAGTGCGGTCAAGAGCGTGCGGCGGTTATGCATGATCGATTACTCCCGTTGCGGGAAACATTCGCAAGGGGACCAGACATTGTTACGACGCCGCCGCTCATTGCGCCGCTTTCAGCACCTCTTCGACGGAAGCCGTCGTCATCCCCCACGACATGCGCTTGACCTCCTTGCCGCCCTTGTAGGCGATGACCGTCGAGCGCGGGCAGTCGAGTTTCGCCACCACGTCCTTCTGGTCGTCGTAGTTCACCCGGAAGAACGCGATGTCGTCATAGGTCCCGGTCGTCTTGAGCGTTTCGAGGATCGACTTCTGCGCGTGGCATTGCAGGCACCAGTCGGCGTAAACATGCAGCACGACGGGCTTGCCCGAGGCGATGGCGGCCTGCGCCCCGGCGGGGTCGTAGGGCCGAACCTCGAAGGCGAGGCCCAGCGAGGGCCCAAAGACGGCGGCCCCGAGGGCGGTCAGAAGCGTGCGGCGGTTCAGCATCGGGAAACTCCGTTAGAGACGCCGATTCTACGCCCCGACCGTCGCACAAGATGACGTCGCGCGTGCAATTGATTCCCCCCGCCCGACCTGCCAAACACGGCGCATGACTGACTCCCCCTCCCGCACCGGCGGACGAATCCTCGTCGATCAGCTCGTCAAGCAAGGGATCGAACGGGTCTATTGCGTCCCCGGCGAATCCTATCTGGCCGCGCTCGACGCGCTCTACGATTCCGGCGTCCACGTAACGATCTGCCGCCAGGAGGCGGGCGCGGCGATGATGGCGGGCACGGCCGGGCGGCTGACCGGGCGCCCGGGCGTTTGCTTCGTCACGCGCGGCCCCGGCGCCACCAACGCGGCGCATGGCGTCCACATCGCCGAGCACGACTCGGCCCCGATGATCCTGTTCGTCGGCCAGGTCGAGCGCTCGATGCGCGGGCGCGGCGCGTTTCAGGAGATGGATTATCGCGCGGTGTTCGGCTCGTTCACCAAATGGACGACGGAGATCGAGACGGCCGAACAAATCCCGGAAGTGATCCAGCGCGCTTATCATTACGCGATGCAGGGCCGCCCCGGCCCCGTCGTCATCTCGCTGCCCGAAGACGTGCTGACGGATCTGGCCAGCGTACCCGACGCGCCGCGCGCCGAGGCCGCGCCGATCTGGCCGGGCCCGACCCAGATGGCGGAATTGCAGAAGCGCCTATGGGCCGCGCAGCGCCCGCTGGTGATCGTCGGCGGCCCCGGCTGGACGCCCAACGCCACCGCCAGCGTGCTGCGCTTCGCCGAGCGCTTCGATCTTCCTGTAGCCGCGCAATTCCGCCGCGCCAGCGCGCTCGACGGCGAACATCCCCATTACGTCGGCGAGATCGGCCTCGGCATCAATCCGAAACTGAAAGCCCGCGCGGAAAACGCCGACCTCGTGCTGCTGATTGGCGGGCGCATGTCGGAGGCTTCTTCGCAGAGTTACACTTTGTTTGACGTGCCTGCGCCTAAACAGGCTTTGATTCACGTCCACGCGGACCCGCACGAGATCGGCCGCAACTATGCGCCGACGCTGGGAATCATCGCGACCTCCCCCGCCTTCGCCTCGGCTTTGGAGGGCGTGCAGCCGCCAACCTCGATAGGCTGGAGCGCGGCGACGCAGGAAGCGCGCGGAGAATTTTTGGCGTGGACCGAACAGGCGCCGCGCTCCCCCGGCGCCGTGCAGCCCGCCGACATCATGATGCATCTGCGCCGCAAAGTCCCCGACGCGATCTTCACCACCGGCGCCGGCAATTTCGCGCTTTGGGTCAACCGCTTCCTGCGCTTTCGCACCTGGGAGCAGCAGCTCGGCCCGACCGGCGGCTCCATGGGTTTTGGATTGCCCGCGGCCATAGCCGCCAAGCAGCTTTACCCCGACCGCGTCGTGGTCGCCTTCGCCGGCGACGGCGATTTCTTGATGAACGGGCAGGAATTCGCCACCTGCGTGCAATACGACCTCGCCGTCGTCGTCATCGTCATCGACAACGGCCAATACGGCACGATCCGCATGCATCAGGAGCGCGAATATCCGGGCCGCGTCGTCGGCACGCAGCTTCGCAACCCTGATTTCGCCGCGCTCGCCCGCGCCTACGGCGGCCACGGCGAGACGGTGTTGGCGACGGAGGATTTCGCCCCCGCCTTCGAGCGCGCCCGCGCCGCCAAGGCGCCCGCGATCCTGCACGTGAAGATCGACCCCGAAGCGATCACCCCCGCCACGACGCTGACCGCCATCCGCGAAGCCGCGCTCGCCAAACGTGCCTGAAGACATCGCCGGCTGGGCGCTGGTCCTCATGGGCGCGGCGCTTGGGGGTCTCGTGCAGGGCATGACGGGCTTCGCCTTTTCCGTCGTCGCCCTGAGTTTCTGGGCCTGGGCGCTCGCCCCCGAAACCGCCGCTCCTCTGGCAGTGCTCGGCGCGTTGCTGGGCCAACTTTCGACGCTGCTTTCCGTGCGGCGCGGCTTCGAATGGGGCCGCATTGCGCCGTTCGTGATTGGCGGATTGTTTGGCGTGCCGCTGGGCGTATTCATCCTGCACAATGTCGATCCGTTGCGGTTCAGGCTTGTGCTGGGAATTCTGTTCGCGCTGTATGGCGCTTACGGTCTGGCCCTAAGCGACGCGCCCAAAGTCAAAATCGGCGGCAGGACGCTCGACGCCTTTATGGGCGGCATCGGCGGGCTGCTCGGCGGCCTCGGCGGCCTTTCGGGCGCCGTGCCGGCGATCTGGACGCAGCTACGCGGCTGGAAGCGCGATCTCCGCCGCGCGACGATGCAGGTCTACAACATCGCCATGCATTGCCTGACGCTGACGATCTATTCGCAGACCCACGCGCTGAATGCGACCTCATGGAAGCTGTTCGCAATCACTGCGCCGCCGATGGTGATCGCCAATGTGTTTGGCATGCGCATCTACAAACGCTTCAGCGAACGGGGCTTTGCGCGGCTGGTGCTGATATCCATAACTCTTTCAGGCCTCGCGCTCGCGCTGGGCGCCGCGCGGACGATATGGAAAGGATGAACGCTCCTCGCGGCTGTGTTGTAGCCGCCGCTTTTAGCCACCCTCGCCAGAGCGCGTTTTCAGACGCCCAACGCGGTCTTGAGGCCGCCTCTACAGCCCCTCAAACAAGGCCGTCGACAAATACCGCTCCGCAAAGGACGGGATGATGACGACAATCAACTTGCCCTTGTTCTCCGGCCTCTTGCCGATCTCGATGGCCGCGGCCAGCGAAGCGCCGGATGAAATGCCGACCGGCACGCCTTCAAGCCGAGCCACCAGCCGCGCCGTATCGAACGACGTCTGATTGCCCACCAGCACCACCTCGTCAATCACCTCGCGGTCGAGAATGCCCGGCACGAAGCCGGCGCCGATGCCCTGAATCTTGTGCGGCCCCGGCGCCCCGCCCGACAGCACCGGAGAATCTTCCGGCTCCACGGCGATCATCTTCAACCCCGGCTTGCGCGCCTTCAAAACCTGGCCGATCCCGGTGATGGTGCCGCCGGTGCCGACGCCCGAGACGACGAAATCGACCGCGCCTTCGGTGTCGTTCCAAATTTCCTCCGCCGTGGTGCGGCGATGAATCTCCGGATTGGCCGGGTTCTCGAACTGCTGCGGAATCACGGCGCCCGGCGTCGCGGCGACGATCTCGTTAGCCTTGGCGATGGCCCCCTTCATGCCCTGCGCGGCGGGCGTCAGCACAATCTCCGCGCCCAGCAGCGCCAGCATTTTGCGGCGCTCCACCGACATGGATTCCGGCATCACCAGAATGAGCTTCAACCCCCGCGCCGCCGCGACAAAGGCGAGCGCTATGCCGGTGTTGCCTGACGTCGGCTCGACCATCACGCCCTTAGCCGGACCGATCTTGCCCGCCTTCTCCAGCGCGTCGACCATCGCCACGCCGATACGGTCCTTCACGCTGGCCAGGGGATTGAAGAATTCGAGCTTGGCGACGATGCGTGCGCCCACGCCCTTCTCGGCGGCGAGGCGATCAAGCCGAACCAGCGGCGTGTCGCCGATGGTGTCGATGATGGAATTGTAGATGCGGCCCCGTCCCGGCGCTTTGGTCATGGCGGCGTCCTCCTCAAACTTAGGCCCCATGATAGCGCCATTTCACGCAAAGCCTATAGGGAAACTCGCATAGCCCGTTTTCAGATTGCAAAATCCGCCATGCTCTTCTCTTCCTCGAGCACGTTCTCCTTGTCGGCGAGTTCGCATAAATCTTCGACCGTGATCGCGTCGAGATTGGCCAGAAACGTCTCTCCCGCCTTGCGCACGCTAGGGTCCACGACTTTCTCCATCAGCGCCGAGCGCGATCCGACGTCTTCGGGATCGGCTGTGGAGAGGCTAATGGCGGTGCGCACGATATCGCCCAGCGTGACGCGGCGGCGTTCTCGCGCCAGTTCATAACCGCCGCGCGGGCCGCGCACGCCCTTGAGAATTTTGGCGTGGACGAGACCCTGCAACAGCGTCTCCAGATGGCGCGGCGGCAAGCGGTGACGGGCGGCAAGCGCCTTGGCGGCGACGGGGGCGCGACGCGAGTGCAACGCGATGTCGACGACGGCGCCGATGGCGAGCATGCTGCGCCGGGACAGCAGGTTCATTTCGATCTCCCAAGGTCAACGACACTAACGACCTGTCGAGCCAAATCCCTTTTCGCCACGGGAAGTTCCCTGCAGGTCCGCGCTCTCGACCGCTTCTACGCGCTCATAGCGGGAAACGACCAGTTGCGCGATGCGCTCCCCGCGCGAAATCGTGACAGGCTCTTGTCCGAAATTGATCAGCAGCACGCTGATCTCGCCGCGATAGTCGGAATCGACCGTGCCGGGCGCATTGAGCACCGTTACGCCCTGTTTGAGCGCGAGGCCCGAACGCGGGCGCACCTGGCCCTCGAAGCCGGGGGGAAGCTCGACGGCGAAGCCGGTGGGGATTAGCGCTCGCTCGCCGGGGCGAAGCCGCACAGGCGCCGTCGGCGGCGTCGCGGCGCTGAGATCAAGGCCGGCTGCCTCTGCGGATTGGCGGGCGGGCGCGGGCAAGCCCTCGCCATGCGCAAGCCGCCGAAACTTGATTTGCGTCATTTCGACTGGCCCAAAAGTTCTCCCAATACTTGTACCAACCGCTGAGCGACCCTGTCCTTGCTCATTCTCGGCCACGCCGTCACATTATCGCGAGTGAGGACGACAACCTCGTTTTCCGCGCCGCCAAACACGCCCGAACCATCACCGACATCGTTGGCGACGATGAGATCGCATGCCTTGGAGAGAAGCTTGGCCCTGGCATAGTTGACGACGTCGCGGGTTTCGGCTGCAAAGCCGACAACGACTTTGGGGCGGCCTGTCGATTTCTTCGCCACGGTGGCGAGAATGTCGGGATTTTCCACCAGCGAAAGCGTCGGCGGCCCCCCGCCGGTCTTCTTCAATTTTTGCGCGCCCGCCCTCTCGACGCGCCAGTCCGCCACCGCCGCCGTCGCGACGAACACATCCGCCGGCAGCGCCGCCTCGACCGCCGCCAGCATGTCGAGCGCCGTCTCGACTTGCACGAAAGCGACGCCCTCGGGGCGCGGCAACGCCGTAGGGCCGCTTACCAGCGTGACCCGCGCGCCGGCTGCCCCCGCCGCGCGGGCGACGGCGTAGCCCTGCAAGCCGGACGAACGATTGCCGATGAACCGCACCGGGTCGATGGGCTCATGCGTAGGGCCGGCGGTGACCAGCACATGCTTGCCGCTCAGCGGCGTCGAAGGCCGTAGCAAAACCGCGACCACATCGGCGATGGCTTCGGGCTCGCTCATGCGCCCCGGCCCGAATTCGCCGCACGCCATCTCGCCATCGTCGGGACCAACGAAAGCCACGCCATCGGCTTTCAATTGCGCGACGTTTCTTTGCGTGGCGGCGTGCGTCCACATCCGCACGTTCATCGCCGGAGCGACCAGCACCGGCTTGTCGGTCGCCAGCACGGTGGTCGAAGCGAGATCGTCGGCGCGCCCCTGCGCCATCTTGGCCAGAAGATCGGCGGTCGCCGGGGCGACGACGATCAGGTCGGCCGAGCGCGAGAGCTCGATATGGCCCATCTGCGCCTCCTCGCCGAGGCTGAACAAGTCCGTTCGCACCGGATTGGCGCTCAGCGCCGACACCGACAGCGGCGTGACGAACTGCTCGCCGGCCTTGGTGAGGATCGCCTGCACATGCACGCCGCGTGCGCGCAGGCGACGGATCAACTCCAGCGCCTTAAACGCTGCGACGCCGCCGCCGATGACCAGCAGCACGCGCGCACCCGTAAGATCGGCTTCCAACATCACGTCACGTTCAGAAGGCCATGCCCCCTCTCCCCATAGGGCGTCGAAAGACGCCCGTCCACGGAAGGGCTATGGCGGGAGAGGGTCGGGGGGAGGGGCCCCCACCCCGAATGGCGCCGCAGGTTCCCGCCCGCTAACGCAGGTACAGCCGAACCGCAATCAAAATCAGGCTGATCGCGATCACCCACAGCGCAGCGGTAGACAGCTCCACCGGCTCCTCGGCGGCTTTCTCCATCTTGGCGAGGAACGCCTCGAACCGCTCGATCTTCTTCGGCGTTTCCGCCACCGCGCGCACGAACCGGCCAATCATGTCGCGCGCGTCCTCCAGCCGCCCCAGCGGCCCCAGATTCTGCGCGATCCAGTCACCCACGACAGGCTCCGCCGTCGTCCACATATTCAGCCGGGGGTCGAGTTTGCGCGCCACCCCCTCGACCACCACCATGGTCTTTTGCAGCATCACCAGTTCGAGCCGCGTCTGCATGTCGAACAAAGCCGTGACTTCAAACAAAAGCGTCAGCACGCGCGCCATGGAAATCTGGTCGGCGGGCCGGGCGTGGATCGGCTCGCCGATGGCGCGAATGGCTTGAGCGAAATCCTCGACGCGGTAGTGGCGCGGCACGTAGCCCGCCTCGAAATGCACCTGCGCGACACGCAGGTAATCACGCTTGATGAAGCCGTAGAGGATCTCCGCCAGAAACCGTCGCTCAGGACGCCCCAGCCGACCCATGATGCCGAAATCCAGCGCGACGATGCGCCCGTCGGCGTCCACCAGGAAATTGCCCTGATGCATGTCGGCGTGGAAGAACCCGTCGCGCAGGGCGTGGGTGAGGAATGACTGGATGAATTTGCGCCCCAACGCCGGCAGGTCGAGCCCCTGCGCTGCGAGCGCGGCGGGATCGCTCAGTGACAACCCGTCGATCCACTCCATCGTCAGCACTTCGCGAGTGGTGCGGTCCCAGTCGATGGCGGGCGCCCGAAAATCGCCGTCGTCCTTGAGGTTCTCGGCATATTCGGCGGCGGCGGCGGCCTCCAGCCGGAAATCCAGCTCCATGCGCACCGAGCGCGCCAGCGTCTCGACGATCTGCACCGGGCGCAGCCGCTTCGCGTCGGGAACCATCCGTTCCGCCAACCGCGCGGCGAAAAACATATCCTTGAGGTCGCGCGCAAAGCGCCGCTCGACGCCGGGGCGAAGAATCTTCACCGCGACGAACCCGTCGCCGACTCTTGCCTTATGCACCTGCGCGATGGAGGCGGCGGCGACGGACTCGCCGAACTCGGCGAAGGTTTCGTTGAGCGGAGCGCCGAACGCCGCCTCGATGCGCTTGACGGCCACTTCGCGCGGTAGCGGCGCCACGCGATCCTGCAGGCGCTCAAGCTCCCCCGCGACACGGGCGCTGACGATATCAGGCCGCGTGGCGAGGAACTGGCCCAGCTTCACATAGGACGGCCCCAGCCGCTCCATCGCGCGCGACAGCCCGTGCCCGCCCTCGTCGCGCCGCCCGATCAGCTTGGCCAGGCCCAGAGCGGGACGGGCGACGGGCGGCAAAAATTCGGCGTCGACGCCCGCAAATACGCCCTCGCGAGCCATTACGAACAGCGCGCGGGCGAGCCGCGTGGCGTGGCCGATCGCCGAGAGCGCGCTCAAAGCCTCAAAGCTTCCAGCCGGAATGAATCGCCACGATTCCCCCCGTCAGCCGCTCGCAGGAGGCGCGGGCGAAGCCGGCGGATGCGATCATGTCGACGAAGCGGTCGGGCGTCGGGAATTGCCGGATCGATTCCACGAGATAGCGATAGGGCGCCCCGTCCCCGGTGACGGCCCGCCCCAGCGCCGGGATCACGTTGTCCGAATACGCTGCATAGAGGCGGTCGAGTCCCGGCGCGTCGACATGGGAGAACTCCAGACACAGGAAGCGCGACCCGCGCGCCAGCACGCGGTAAGCCTCCTTGAGCGCCCATCCGATGCGCGGCACATTCCGGATGCCGAAGGCGATGGTGTAGCCGTCATAGCTCGCGTCCGCGAACGGCAGGCTCTCGGCGTTGGCCTCGACGAAGTCGAGGCGCCCATAGTCCCGCCGCTTGCGCGCCCGCGCCTCCCCGACGCGCAACATGTCGGCATTGATGTCGGATACGGTGACGGTGGTGCCCGAACCGCCCGCCCTCGCGATGCGGAACGCGACGTCGCCGGTGCCGCCTGCGACGTCGAGATGCTTGTAGGGGCGCGTGCGCGGCGGGGCGACCTTGGCGACCAGAATGTCTTTCCAGACGCGGTGCAGGCCGCCCGACATGAGGTCGTTCATCAGGTCATATCGGTCGGCGACCTTGTGGAACACGTCGTCGACGAGCCCCTGTTTGGCGTCGAGCGCCACGCGGCGGTCGCCGAAATGGGTGTCCTGATCCATGCGCGGGAACCAAAGGTCGGCCTGGAGGCCGACCCTCCAAACGGCGCGTGACATAGCGGCATAGGACGAAAGAAACCAGCGGCGTGAAGTCGCGCCTCCCTTTTCGCCTTGTTTCGTGCATGATAGGAGGCCGCGCCGCGAAGCGCGGATGGCCAATGAAAACGGGAGATCAGGGTGAGAAACGTCCTTAAGGTTGCGGCTTTCGCGACCGCTTTCGCCGTGACCACGGTCGCGGCCCGCGCCGACGGCGATGTGGAGGCGGGCAAGAATGTCTTCAAGAAATGCCACGCGTGCCACAATGTCGGCGAAGGCGCCAAGAACTCGGTCGGCCCGATGCTGAACGGCATCGTGGGCCGCAAGGCGGGTTCGGTTGAGGGCTACGCCTATTCCGAGGCCAACAAGGGCTCGGGCATCACCTGGGACGCAGCGACGCTCGACGACTATCTGAAGGACCCCAAGGCCAAGGTGGCGGGCACCAAGATGATGTTCCCCGGCCTGCCCAACGACAAGGACCGCGCCGACGTCATCGCCTATCTCGGCTCATTCGGCCCGGACGGCAAGCCGAAGTAACGCTAAAGCCAGCTAACGGCGTTGTAATGAGGCCGGACCTTGCGCGTTTGCGCGTCCGGCCTCATATTGCGGGACAGGTCGGGATTGGCGCCAGGCGCCGGTCCGGTCGCCAGACGAGAGGGTTCCATGTCCGATTATGACCGTTATGCGTCCCAGCGCGTAGGCGCGGGCGTCGCCCGGTCCGGAGCAGGCGCGGTCGACCAGGGTCTGCGCGCCTACATGCTGGGCATTTACAATTACATGACGCTGGGCCTCGGTGTGACCGGGGTCGTGTCTTACGGCGCCTTCAAGCTGGCGACGCAGGACGTCGGCGGCCAGTTGGTCCTGACCGACTTCGGCCATGCGATCTATACCTCGGCCCTGCGCTGGGTCGTCATCTTCGCTCCGCTGGCCGTTGTGTTCGGCCTGTCGGCCGGGCGGGACCGGCTGTCGGCGAGCGCGGCGCGGCTGATCTTCATCGCCTTCGCGGCCTTGATGGGTCTGTCGATGTCGACGATCTTCCTTGTCTACACGCATGGCTCGATCGCCCGCGTGTTCTTCATCACCGCCGCCTCGTTCGGCGCGCTAAGCCTCTATGGCTACACCGCCAAGCGCGATCTGTCGGCGATGGGGTCATTCCTGATGATGGGCGTGTTCGGCCTCATCATCGCCAGCCTCGTCAACCTGTTCCTGCACTCGACCGGCTTGCAATGGGCGATTTCGGTGCTCGGCGTCGGCATCTTCGCCGGCCTCACCGCCTATGACACGCAGTCGCTGAAGGCGAGCTATTACGCCGGCGGCGGCTACGAAGTCACCGAGAAGCGCTCGATCTTCGGCGCGCTGACGCTCTATCTGGACTTCATCAACATGTTCCAGTTCCTGTTGCAGTTAATGGGCGACCGCCGCAACTGAGGATTCTGAAACAATCGAAGAGGCCCGGCTCGCGCCGGGCTTTTTTTGGTCCAGCGGCCATCCGGTGAAGCCCTTTCAAGGCCAAGAACTACGGCCTGCGGCCCCCTCTCCCCAGAGGGCGTTGAAGGACGCCCGTCTTAAGACGGGCTATGGCGGGAGAGGGTGGGGCTGAGGGGTTGCTTACCCACAAACCTCTCCGCTTCACCCCAACTTTCCCACCCATTCCTCTACCGCATCCCCGCTGCCGATCTCCGGCCGGACCAGCCCGTCGATCATGAACGTCGGCGACACATGCACCCCGTTCTGGCGCGCATATTTGACGTGCCATTTCACCTCCCGGTCAAGGTCGGGGATCGCGAACGCCGCCGCCAACTTCAGCCCGCTGTAGCCTTCCAGCCGCGCGATGATCTCACGCGGCGTCGCATCCATATTGGCGCCGCCCGCGTGCTTCTCGAATTCGAATGCGTCGCGATGCGCCGCCAAAGCCTCCAGCGCCCGCCGCGCCGCCGCCTTGCCTTGCGGCAGCGTCGAGGCGGCGATCACGCAGCGCGTCACCACGCCCGAATAGAGATGCCAGGGCTGCGAGTGCAGCCGCAGTTTCACCGTCACCCGATCCTCCCCCGCTGCGGCAAGGAACGCGTCGAGCTTGCCCAGCGCCCGCCCCGAGAACGGACAGGTCGGCTCCAGAAACATCTCGAATATGTGGGGGCCGTGGCCCCAGAACAGCGGATCGGCGCGCCAACTCATGCTTGTCTCCAGCGAGGGAATTGGGCCTTATAATCCCTCCCCGCCAAGGGCCGCCATATGGCCGACGCCGACGATCTCACCCGCCTCGCCCTCGCGTTGCCCGGCGTAAAGCAATATCCCCGTTTCGACCGCATCGCCTTCAAGGCGCGCGTCACTTTCGCGACGCTCGCCCCCGACCGCCTCACCGCCAATTTCAAATTCTCGCCCGACCAGCAGGCGCTCAAAGGCGAAGTCGCCCCCGACGCCTTCGCCCCCGTCGCCAACGCCTGGGGCGCACAAGGCTGGACCGTCGCGCGCCTCTCCGCGCTGAGCGAAAAGGAACTCGCCGCCGCGCTCAAGCTCGCGCACGCCCAGGCCGCCCAGAAGCCGAAAAAGCGCCCGCGTTGACGGACGCCCCGCCGCTTCGCTAAGCCCCCTGCATGGACACCGCCGCCGCGCGCGACGCGAATCTTGCTTCTCTGGCGGCGCTGATCGAAGCGGCCCGACGCGGCGGCGAGATCGCGCTGCGCTACTTCCGTGAGAACGCCCACACCTCCGCCGCCGTCTCCTACAAAACGGGCGGGTCCCCGGTGAGCGAGGCCGACCACGCCGTAGACGCGGCGCTGGCGGAAATCCTGCGCCCCGTCTTCCCCCATGCCGCTTGGCTCTCGGAGGAGACTGAGGACGATCCCGCCCGGCTCCGCCGCCAAACCGTCATCGTGCTCGACCCCATCGACGGCACGCGCGCCTTCATTAAGGGCGACCCCTGTTGGACGGTGGCGCTGGCGCTGGTGACCAACGGGCGCCCGGTCGCGGGCGTCGTCCACGCCCCTGCGTTCAGCGAAACCTTCGCCGCCGCGCTCGGCGCGGGGGCGACGCTCAACGGCGCTCCCGTCCGCGCTGCGCAATTCCTCTTGCTCGACGGCGTCCACGTCGGCGGCCCGCGCGGACTGCGGCAGGCGCTGGCGGAGAGAGTGGGCTTTCGCGCCGAGGCCGGGCCGCCTTCCCCTTCGCTGGCCTATCGACTGGCGTCTGTCGCGGCGGGGCGGGTTGAGATCGGCGTCGCGGGCGAGGGGTCGCACGATTGGGACATCGCGGCCGCCGATATTATCCTTGAGGAAGCCGGCGCCGGTCTGGTCGAAGAGGGCGTGCAAGTCCGCTACAATCAAGCCAGCACGCGCCATATGTCGCTCGTCGCCGGCCCCCGCGAATGGCTGGCCAGGCTAGCGCCGCCCGCGACCGGGGCATGATATTCGCAGGCGCGGACCCGCGCCCCGCCAAGGAGGATTTCGCCATGTCCGACGCCGCCACTCACGAATCCCAGCAATTGCTGCATCTCGTCCTCGGGGGTGAACTCAAGAACATCGACTCGATGGAGTTCAGGGACGTCTCAGCCATAGACGTCGTCGGCGTGTTCCCCAATTACGAAAGCGCCGAGCGGGCGTGGCGCGCTAAGGCGCAAGCGACGGTGGACAGCGCCCAAACGCGTTATTTCATCGTGCATCTGCACCGCATGATGGCGCCCCCCGGCCTCGCGCGTAAGGCGGGCTAAAAGCGAAATGAGCTTCGGGAGGGCCTTCGGCGAGCGCGCGCTCGGTTTCATGCTCGCGCAATATCTGAAGGCCGTCCGGCGCTTCAACCGCTTCGTCGTCGAACCCGGCGATTTCGAAACGCTGGCGATGCAGCATCACCCCTCGATCATCGCCATGTGGCACGGCCAGCATCTGATGATGCCGTTCGCCCGCCATCCCAGCGTGCCGCGCGTCTATGCGATGGTCTCGCGCCACCGCGACGCAGGCCTGCAAGCCGAAGCGTTGCGCTGGCTCGACATCGAGCCGATTCGCGGCTCGGGCGCGCACGGCGACCGCATCCGCGAGAAAGGCGGCGCGCGAGCTTTGATTGAACTCAAGCGCCTCGTCGATGGCGGCGCCACCGTCGCCATGACCGCTGACGTGCCCAAGATTGCGCGCGTCGCGGGAATCGGCATCGTCACGTTGGCGAGATTGACGGGCCGCCCAATCCTGCCGATAGCGGTCGCCACCAGCCGCCGCTTCCAGTTCAACAGCTGGGACCGCGCCAGCCTGGGCAAGCCGTTCGGACGCGGCGCCATCGTGTTCGGCGACGCCATCTTCGTGCCCGCGAGCGCCGACGCGCACGGCATGGAACTCGTGCGCAAGGACATCGAGGCGGCTTTGGACCGCGCGCATGCGCGCGCCTACGAGCTAGTCGGCGGGTCCGATCCCGGCGCTGGCCTGCGCCCATGATTCCGCTCTCGCTCGGCGCCTACAGGCTCGCGACCGCCGCCGCCGCGCCGTTCGCCGGCGCGTTGCTGTCGCTGCGCCTCAATCGCGGCAAGGAGGACCCCGACCGCATCGACGAACGCAAGGGCGTCAGCGCGCTCGCCCGCCCCGAGGGGCCGCTGGTGTGGCTGCATGGGTCCAGCGTCGGTGAGACGGTGTCGCTGCTGCCGCTGGTCGAGCGGCTGACCCAGTCCGGGTTCAACGCGCTCATCACCTCCGGCACGGTGACGTCGGCGCGGCTGATGGCGACCCGGCTGCCGCCGCGCGCCCTGCATCAATACGCGCCGCTGGATTCGGGAAGCTACGTGCGACGTTTCCTCGCCCATTGGCGCCCCGGCCTCGGCCTGTTCGCCGAGAGCGAAATCTGGCCCAACATGATCCTGGAATCCGCCCGCGCCGGCGTGCCGCTGGCGCTCGTCAATGCGCGGATGAGCGAGCGGTCCTTCCGCCGCTGGCAAGGCATGAGCGGCGCCGCCCGCGCCCTGCTCTCGACCTTCGATGTGACGCTGGCGCAAACTACAGGCGACGCTGAGCGCCTGACGGCGCTGGGCTCGCGCCACGCTCCCGTCACCGGCAATCTCAAATTCGACGCCCCCGCCCCGCCCGCCGACCCTCACGAACTCGCGGTGCTGTCGGGCCTAGTCGCTGGCCGGCGCCTTTGGATCGCCGCCTCGACCCATCCCGGCGAAGAGCGCCTTATCGGCGAGATCCATCGGCGCCTCGCCGCCGAGTTTCCCGACCTGCTGACCCTGATCGCGCCGCGCCATCCCGAGCGCGGCGCCGCCGTCGCCGCCGAAATCGCGAGCCTCGGCTTGACCTGCCGGCTGCGCTCGTCCGGCGCGCGGCCCGAACGCGACACGGCGGTCTACATCTGCGACACGGTCGGCGAACTCGGCCTGTTCTACCGGCTGGCGGGGGTCGCGTTCATGGGCAAATCGCTGACGTCCAAGGGCGGGCAGAACCCCATCGAAGCCGCCAAGCTCGGCGCCGCGCTGCTGCATGGCCCCGACGTCGCCAATTTCGCGGACGTCTACGCCCCGCTCGACGCCGAGGGCGGCGCGCTCAGGGTCAATGACGCCGACGAACTCGCCGCCGCGCTCTCCGGCCTGTTCGCCGCCCCGGCCCACTTGCGCGAAATGGCGCGCGCGGCGGCGCAGGTCGTCGAGCGCCGCACCGGCGCCATCGAGCGCACGCTCGACGCGCTGATCCCGCAGCTTGCGGCGCTTCAGCTATGAGGGCGCCCGCCTTCTGGACCCGCCCGCCCGGCCTCTTCGCGTGGAGCTTGAGCCCGCTGGGCGCGCTTGTCGGCGCGGCGACGGCGCGCCGCATGGCGCGGCAGGGCGCCGACGTCGGCGCCCCCGTTTTGTGCGTCGGCAATTTCGTCGTCGGCGGCGCCGGCAAGACCCCGACCGCGCTGGCGCTGGCGCGGCTCTTGCGCGCGGCGGGCGAGCATCCGGCCTTTCTGTCGCGCGGCTATGGCGGACAAACGCGTGCCGACAGCCGCCGCGTCGATCCCGCCGATTCCGCGCGCAGCGTCGGCGACGAACCTTTGCTGCTCGCCCGCGTCGCGCCCTGCTATGTCGGCGCCGACCGAGTCGCCTCGGCGCGGCTGGCGGTCGAAGACGGCGCCGGCGTGCTGGTGATGGACGATGGCCTGCAAAACCCCGATCTCAACAAAACTTTGACAGTGGCGGTGGTTGATGGCGAAGCGCCGTTTGGAAACGGCCTGTGCCTGCCCGCCGGGCCGCTGCGCGCGCCGCTCGACGCGCAGATCCCTTATGTCGACGCGCTTGTCGTGATTGGCGGCGCGCCGCAGGATCAAACAAATATCGCCGCGCGGATCAACAAACCCCTGTTCGCCGCGCGGCTTCAGGCCGACGCCATCGCCGCCTCGATGCTGATCGGCCGCCCGGTTCTGGCGTTCGCGGGGATTGCGCGGCCGGAAAAATTCTTCGCCACGCTGGAGGGCCTGGGCGCGCAGATCGCCGAGCGCGTCGCTTTTCCCGATCACTGGGCGTTCAGCCCGCGCGAGATCGACAGACTGTTAGCGCGCGCCGGGCGGCGCGGCTGGATTCCTGTTTGCACGGAGAAGGATTTCGTGCGCCTGCCGCCGGACCGGCGGCCCCATGTGCGCGCGCTTCCCGTCACATTAAGCTTCGAGGCGCCCAACGACGTCGCGCGCTGGCTAGCGGGGCTAAAGCGATAGGCGACGTGTGGGAATCCTCACAGACCTCCCCTTAACGAACCCTTAACAAAGGACGCAACGAAACCATCGGTTCGCCCAGGCGTAACCAAGGCTCGGGAGTCCGCCATGTCCATTCTGCGCGCCGCCATCCTATTC
>Ga0209698_10000645_pt1 | contig 39834 bp, 31 predicted proteins | sample LitLauG_LLR_2012_FD_187203 | JGI IMG/M metagenome (GOLD analysis project Ga0209698, IMG submission 187203) | Freshwater sediment microbial communities from Pennsylvania, USA - Little Laurel Run_MetaG_LLR_2012 (SPAdes) (version 2) | ecosystem: Environmental > Aquatic > Freshwater > Creek >... | reverse complement strand
GGGCTGCCTTATGGTGTGCGTCGCGCCGCTTGTGAACGACGCTGAGGTTCAGCGGTTCCTGCAGAGCACGGTCGCGGGCGGCGCGGCGCTGGTGGAGCGCCGTTTCCGGGACGGGATCTGTGCGGGAGACATCCCGCCTGACTTTCCGGTAGCCGTGCGCGCGATCCAGGTCACGGATTTTGCTCGTGGCCTGACCATGCGTGCGCGGATAGGCACGCCGCGCAAGACGCTCCTCAAAGAGGCTGAGGAAGCTGCCGAATTGGTGCTCCTGCCGTGGCGTGGGGCGTCAGAATGAGATTTCAGCACGCAGAGCCACCCAATTCACGGAGATCTCTCGTCTCGCCCCCTGGAGTGTGATAACGTCCTTTATCACACTCATTCCATTGGCATAGCAGAGGCTATCGTTATGAAAACAAACCGCCTCCCGGCCCAGCCTTGACCCTCTAGACCCGACAGAGGCGCAGCTCATCGTATCAGTCCAACGCCCAACCAGACCTTGGCTCTACTTCTTATCAAGTGTCGGTTTCAGCTATCTCAGTTCATCGGCTCGTGGACTTTTCCTGGAGCTCCCTTGGCGGCGGGATCGGCGTGATTGCCTCCTACTCATTCGATTGGGCATCCGACCAGGAATGGCAAAGCACGCCGGGGACAGGCTTCAGCACGAGCACCAATGCTCGGACGATCGAATCATGGGGGGTCGGACCATTGATTTTTCTAGGTGTGAGTACCCGAATAACGGATCGATTCTATTTCACTGCCGAACTAAATCTGGCAATAATGCATCAATGGATGACGAAGAAATACACCACAGACGCCGAGTCGACCTATATCGGGTCGCCATCAAGCTACCAGACTTATGCCACGTCTGAATCGACGAGACTTGACGGTTGGTCGTTCCAGCTCAGCCGTATACGGATTGGCGTCGCGATCGACCTTTAGCAGAATAAATATGATCCCATGACAGTTCCGCTCGACCAGCTGCAGAAAGACAGCCGCTATCCGATGAATCCTTGCGTGTGAAAATCCGTACAATAATTCAATCCACACTTACTTCAACCGGACGATCTTGCCCGAAATGGTTTACCGACCCAGCAGGTTCCGACTCTCCCCGGAGGTATTGATCATTGCGGGTCTCGCGCTCGCAAACATCATCTTTCACCTGCTCCTGCCGGAGTACGGCTACCACCGTGATGAGATGTATTATGTTGCGATTGCCGACGGGTTTTCGTTTTCCAATCTGGACATGCCCCCCGGAGCCCCGCTCTACCTGAAGCTTTTTCTCGCGCTGTTCGGACATTCAATCAAAACGGTACATCTGGCGGCGTCCGTGTGCGGCTCCCTCGTGATGGTGTTCGCATGCCTGATCGCGAAGGAGTTCGGCGGGAAACGCTATGCGATCGCCCTGACAGGGATCGTTCTCATTTTCTCAGGTCTGGTCATTTTTGGATCGTTGTACACCTATGACGATCTGAGCTTTGTCGTCTGGGCCGGCGTGTTCTACCTTATTGCAAAGATGTTGAACGGATCGGACCAGCGTCTGTGGCTCATTGTCGGCGTTTCGCTTGGTATCGGCATGCTCACGAAGCTGACGATCCTCTTTCTCGGGTTGGGCATATTTCTGTCCCTCTTGCTGATCAGGGAACGAAGATGGTACAGGCGCCCCTGGATCTGGCTTGGGGCATGTATTGCTTTTCTGTGCGCCTTGCCATATGCGTTCTGGCAATGGCAGCACGATTGGTATTTTCTGTCCTATGCAACGACATACGCGGGAAGGACGACCCATGCGTCACCCGTGCTTGAATTTCTGTGGAATCAGATTCTTCCCAACAACCTTCCCCTGTTTCCCGTCTGGCTGCTCGGATTAGGGCTGCTCCTGTTTGCGAGAGGGTGGTCCGCATATCGCTTTTTCGGCTTCTGTTACGTGATTCTGTCCGTGACGCTGTTTTTCATGGGAGGGCAATTCTATTTTATGATGCCGATTTACGGCGTGCTCGTGGCCGCGGCATCCGTATGGATCGAACGATGGTTCGACAGGCGTTCGCCGGCGGAATCGCCCCGTGTCATGGCGAGGGTTGCGCTTCCGGTAACATATCTGCTGCTGAGCTTGCCGACGCTCCCGTTTGTGGTTCCTCTCCTCCCGGTCGATACCCTCATACGGTATCTTCGGCCAGTCGGCGTCAATGCAGGCGTGAAAACGGAAGATGTCCGGATAGCCGACCTTCCGCAACATGTGGCAGACCGCTTCGGATGGGAAGAGATGGCACGGGACGTCGCCGTCGTCTACCGTAAGGAGCAGAGCACGTCGCCCGAACCTGTCGGGATCACTGCCGGGAATTGGGGGGAAGCTTCCGCACTGCATGTGTACCGCGAGGAATTTGGCTTACCCGAGCCGATTTCCGGTGACGGCTGGTATTATTTCGAAGGTCTCCGGGTGCAGCCGTTCAGGAAGAGGTATATCGCCATAGGTGTTGCAAAGTCTGCGCTTCAGTCGATCTTCGACCATGTGGAACTCGAGGGCGTGTTCACCAACCCGCATTGTATGCCGGATGAAAACAACAATTCGATCTTCTATTGCACCGGGCTGAGGGTGGATCTGCAGAAATACTGGATTGTCATGCAGAAGATGGATCCGGATTTCGTAAGAGTGCTGCGAGGGGGAGGAGTCGACACGGCGGTGGAGTATTACAGTGCGCGACGGAGCCAGGATCCGCATGCCGTCATGTTTACCGAACGGCAGATGAACTCGCTCGGATACAAGTACCTGAGCGAGGGTCGGGTGAAGGAAGCGATCGCGCTCTTTCAGCTGAACGTGGAAGCCTATCCCCAATCCTTCAACGTGTACGACAGTCTCGGCGAGGCCTTGATGGCCGACCATCAGTATGACCTTGCAGTCCGGAATTACGCGCGGTCAGTGGCGCTGGACCCGGGGAATGAGAACGGTCGGAAGCAACTGGAGAAGCTCAAAGGGCTGATGACAAACCGGCCGGATGCCGCATTGTAACATACCGGAATTCACGCGCGGTTCGGGTCGCCGGGTGACCTCGACCTTTCGCTGCCGTTCGAGTACGGTCCTTGATTTGCAGATAACGACACCAAGATGTACCTTGAACTTCATCTATGCAGGCACCGAACCCCCTCGTCCCCAAGCTGTTCACGGTTTTCCGCGACGGCTACTCCCGCAAGCAGTTTATTGAGGACCTTACCGCCGGCACCATCGTCGGGATCATCGCACTTCCCCTTGCGATCGCGTTTGCCATAGCGTCCGGGGTAAAGCCGGAACAGGGCCTCTTCACCGCTATCATCGCCGGACTCGTTGTGTCCACTCTGGGCGGAAGCCGTGTGCAGATCGCCGGCCCGACCGGAGCGTTCATCGTCATCGTCTATGGCATTGTGCGCACGTATGGCTATGACGGGCTCGCGGTCGCAACGATGATCGCCGGCGTTATTCTGATCGTCATGGGCCTGGCCCGGCTCGGGACACTGTTGAAATTCGTTCCGTATCCCCTGACGATCGGGTTCACGAGCGGCATCGCCCTGATCATTTTTTCGTCCCAGGTCAACGATTTTCTCGGCCTCCGCATTGCGGACGCGCCGGCCGATTTCATCGGCAAATGGACCGTCTATGCAGGCCATCTCAGTTCTGTCGACATCCCCAGCCTTGCAGTCGGGATTGCCTCTTTAATCATCATTCTGTCCGCCCAGAGATTCTCCCCGCGGGTGCCAGGATCGCTGCTCTCCATCCTGTGCATGACCGTCATTGTGCTCGCCTTTCATATTCCCGTTGAGACCATCGGTTCCCGTTTCGGCGGCGTGCCCAATACCCTCCCTGCTCCCCGTCTCCCGGACGTCTCCTGGGAGACCATCACCAGGGTATTTTCCCCCGCCGTTACCATCGCCATGCTCGGTTCGATTGAGTCCCTGCTCTCCGCGGTGGTTGCCGACGGCATGATCCGCTCCCGCCACCGTTCAAATATGGAGCTGATCGCCCAGGGCGCCGCGAACATTCTCTCTCCCTTGTTCTCGGGAATCCCGGCGACAGGAGCGATAGCCAGAACCGCCGCAAATGTGAAAAGCGGCGGCCGTACACCGGTGGCGGGCATCGTCCACGCGATTGTCCTTCTTCTCATCATGCTGCTCTTCGGCCGATGGGCGGCTCTTATCCCCATGCCCACGCTTGCCGCAATCCTTCTGGTGGTCGCCTACAACATGAGCGAGTGGCATTCGTTCGTCAAGACGCTCCGTTCCCCCCGCAGCGACGTCGCCGTCATGGTCGTGACCTTTGCCCTGACGGTGTTAGTCGACCTTACCGTGGCCATCCAGGTGGGGGTGATCCTCTCCGCAATGCTCTTCATTCGTCGCATGGCTGAGGTGAGCCATGTAACGCCGCTAACCAGAGACCTGAATGAGGGAGGGGAAGCGGACGACGACGGTGCCCGGCCGGGCGCTATTCCGGAAGGTGTGGAAATATTCGAGGTATTCGGGACGTTGTTTTTTGGCGCGGTGGAGCAATTCACCGAGACCATGCGCGTGCTCGAGAGACCTCCGAGAGTATTTATTCTGGAGACGCGCAACCTCCTTGCCATCGATGCGACGGGGATCCGGGCGATCGAAGAGCTCCTGTCCGGATTGAGGCACAGTGGGACCAGGTTTATCCTGTCCGGCATCCATAAACAGCCGCTTTTCGCACTTACGCAGGCTGGATTGCTGGAACGTATCGGGGAAGACAATCTCACCGGGACGCTCGCGGAAGCACTTGAAAGCGCCCGTGCGGTTTCGAAGTCGTGACGATTACGAAACGGGATGGGATATCCCTGGCATCTGCCCGCGAACGACAGGAGTACCATCACCGCGATCTTCCCGGCTTGCCTTGGACCCACCCTCGACGCTGCCGGAACAATGTCAAAGGGACCATGTTCGCATCCTTGATTTGATAGTTCTGTGGTGATACATTGCTATGAAAATTACCCCTCATTCCCGGTGCACCTGTTGGCAGCTGAAGATCCCATCCGACCCGGGCTGTACGACGCCCTCAGCAAACACGCCGGGTTTAGCCCCGGTGAGTATGAATTCTATTGCAGTCTTCTGAAGAAGAGGATTGTCAGGAAGAAAGAACATTATCTGCAGGCGGGCGATATATCGCGGGCTACCGCGTACGTGGCCAGCGGTTGCCTCAGACAATATATCATCGACGACCACGGTAAGGAGATCATCATCCAGTTTGCCCTCGAGGATTGGTGGATTGGCGATCTGGAGAGTTTCCACTACGAAAAGCCTTCGTTATTCTACATCCAGGCCCTCGAAGACAGCGAACTTATGCTCCTGTCGCGGAGAGAGTTTCTCCGTGTGTGCGACGAGTTGCCGAAATACAAGGCCTTCCATGACGAAAAAGTCCAGCGAAACCATTTCGCGACATTGAAACGGCTTTCTAACGCAAAACTGGGGACCCCGGAGGAAAAGTACCTGCTCCTGATGAAGGAGCAGCCACAGCTTTTTCAACGCATCCCTCTTCACTATATTGCCTGCTTCCTCGGCATCGAGCCTGAATCGCTCAGCCGACTGAGGAAGCGTCTTTGCGAGAAACCCGGAAAATCCTAACCGTCGTCAAGGCGCGGTGTGTCTTCCCTGGTGTATTATTAACCTATCACCACACCAAATGGAGGACACCATGGACACAATTCTGCAGGAACCGGAAGCGCCGGCGCGCGCCAAATCCTCACCGTACAGGGTACTGGGGCCTGGCGAGGGGATGAGACTCTTCTCCGGCCCCGGCCGGGATCTCATCTTCAAAGTGACGGGGGAGGATACGGGGGGAGCATTGGATTATTTCGTCGTCGAGGTCGGACCGAAAGGCGGTCCTCCGTTGCATGTCCACCACCGGCAGGAGGAAACGATCCAGGTCCTCAAAGGTCGGTACAAAGTAAGGATTGGCGAAGAGATTTTTTATTTGACCGAGGGTGGCTTTGCATATCTTCCGTCCAGGGTCCCGCACGCTTTCCTCAACCTGACGAATGCACCGGGCGAAATAATCGTTGTCTATACTCCCGGGGGCGGACACAAGTTTTACGAAGAGTTCGGACCGGCAGCCAGGAGCGGCCCGCCTGATCCCAGAGTACTGGGTCCCCTCTTTGCGAAATATGACATGACCCTCCTGGGACCGCCGCTGAGCCCTGACTGAGCAAGGCCGCGACGTCGCGCGCTTTTTCCCACTCTCCGGGTGGTCTGATGAGAATCGACGGCAGCAAGGGAGAGTATTTATGACTCAGAAGATCACCCGACGCGACTTTCTCAAAACGCTCGGCATCGGGATTGCCGGCAGCGTCACGGCCGGCAGGCTCCTTGCGGGAGTCAGGTTCCCTGAAGGTTCCCGCGGCGCAAAACTGTTCGTCGGTACCTACACGAACGGCAGGAGCGAGGGGATCTACCGGTGCTCTTTTGACGCTGGAACGGGGAATTTGAGTGTCGAATCCGTTACAACAGACGTTGCCAATCCATCCTTTCTTGCCCTCGACAGGAACCGGTGCCGGCTCTTTTGTGTGAACGAAATTGCCGGGATCGGGGGAACCCCCGGCGGCACGGTAAGCGCGTTTGTCCTGGATCCGGAGACCGGCGAACTGCGATTGCTCAACAGCAGCTCTACGCACGGGGCCGATCCCTGCTACGTTACGATCGATTCTGCAGGTCGATACGTGCTGGCGGCCAACTACTCGGGGGGGAGTATCGCGGTTCTGCCCGTCCGCGATGATGGAAGTCTTGGTGAGGCGACCGATGTCGTTCAGCACCGGGGATCGAGCGTGAAATCCCGTCAACAGGGACCGCACGCACACTCGATTGTCTTCGATCCGGCCGGCCGGTATGCGTACGCAGCGGACCTTGGCCTCGACAGGGTGATGATTTATCGCTTCGATGACCGGCAGGGAAAGCTTCTTCCGTCAACGCCGGGGTGGGCTCCCCTGAAGCCGGGGGCCGGTCCCCGTCATATCGCCTTTTCTTCCGATGGGTCCGCAGTGTACGTCGTCAATGAACTCGACTCGACCCTGACAGCTTTTTCAGTGGAGAGAACAACCGGAGCGCTGGAGGAGTTACAGACTCTGCCGACCATTCCATCCACGTTTGCCGGCGAGAATTTCCCCGCGGATATACACATTGCCCCGTCGGGGCGGTTCATCTATGCTTCCAATCGCGGGCACGACAGCATCGCGGTCTTTGCCGTTGAAGCGGTAACGGGAAAGCTTTCGCCGGTGCAGCACGAACCGACGGGGGGGAAATGGCCGCGCAATTTCACCATTGATCCAACCGGGAAGTACCTGCTTGTCGCAAACCAGAGATCGGAGACGATCACCGTGTTTGACGTACACCCGGAGTCGGGGACGCTTGCTCTGAATGGTCATACGGCTGAGATCCCCTCGCCGGTTTGCCTGAGGTTTCTCTAATCAAATAAACAGCCCGACGATGTGCTCATCGGGCCGTTGCCTGCCAGGATACCGCGAACACGCACCTTTTCGGGACGCTCAATTCACGGTCACCATGCTGTCGTGGTCGGGATAGACATACACGTGAACAGCAACCGGGGACCCGTTGTAGATTTCGTTTCCAACGCCCTTGAGAACGACCAGGGAGTTCGAGCCGCTTCCCGCTCCGGCAGTCTCGATGGTGTAGGATCCGTTGGCGTTCGTCGGATTGTTCGTCAGGAGCGTTATGGCGCTCGTCGTCAGAAGCGAGAACGAGTTGCCGCCCCCTCCGAGCGACGTCGGCCTGCGATAGAACTGCTGGGCGCGCGACGCGAGGTTCACAAGGTCGTTGCTCAGCGCATCACGGTTCGCATTGATCGCGCTGTCGGAGAACATCGTTATGCCGACCGCGACCGCGATACCGACGACGATAACCCCGAGGATGATAAGCAATAGCTGTTGCTGTCCCATGCACTACCCCTCCCTGTTGTTATGAAAGATGGATGCGTTTGTCCTCAAGAGGTCCGGAAAGGTCCTTGCAGCCCGGGAAAGGTGTTGCATGCTTGACCCGTTCGCCTTCGCTCAATCCCGCACCATTCGAGATTCATGACATTGGACACCGCGCCTGGAAGGCGGTTTGTACGCCAGATCACATCTTTTAGAATTTTAGAATTTGTGGAATTCCCGGTGGTCGTGACCTGAATTTGTCCAATTTGGGCCAGGAATCCGGGGCTCGAAATTGCAGGGATCCGCCTGAGTTGGACTCTTGCAACTATTTCCCGGTTGCTGTACTTTGGTCCGGCCACGTTCTTCGCAAACATCTCTTTTCCGCGCCCTGCCACGGAAGTCTTCCCAGGGGTGTTCTGCCCGCTGGCCGGACACACTTTCCATTCACAAAGACTACGCCCCGTGGTCCCCTCCATAATATCTCACTACGCGATCCTCGAAAAACTCGGCGAAGGGGGCATGGGCGTGGTCTACAGAGCCCACGACCAGAAGCTGGACCGGGACGTCGCAATCAAGTTCCTCCCCCGCGGGTTCACTGCCGGCGACGGAGAGCGGGAGCGGTTTGTCGTTGAAGCGAGGGCGGCCGCCGCACTGAACCACCCGCACATCACCACGATCTACTCCATCGAAGAGGCTGATGGCGAGACCTTTATCGTCATGGAGTACATCGAGGGAAAAGAGCTGAAACAACGAATTCAATCCGGGCCGATGCCGGTGGGGGAGGCAATACGGATCGGCGCGCAGATCGCGGAGGGACTTGCGGCGGCCCACAGGAAAGGGATCGTCCATCGCGACATAAAAAGCACCAACATCATGCTCGCCGGCGACGGAAGCGTCAAGATCATGGACTTCGGCCTGGCGAAAATGCGGGGGAGCGTGCAGGTGACAAAGGCGGGGAGCACGATCGGCACCGCGGCGTATATGTCGCCGGAGCAGGCCCGGGGCGAGGAGGTGGACCACCGGAGCGATCTCTGGTCATTCGGCATTGTGCTGTACGAAATGCTTGCCGGCCGGGTGCCGTTCACCTCAGCCTACGAACATGCCCTGATCTACTCGATTTTGAACGAAACGCCGGCCCCGGTAACGTCGTTGCGTCCCGACACCCCGGCACCCGTTGCAGAAATTCTGCGACGCGCCCTCGCAAAAGATCTCTCCGCCCGGTACGCCTCGGCGGACGATGTGCTCGCGGACCTCACCGCAATCAGCGGAAAGACCCCGCCCCGTGGTGACACACCTGTTCCCCGGGGAAAGCGGATTCGTCGACCCGTGTTCTGGCTCCCGGCGTTGGTCCTGATTGCCGCGTTGTCCGGCGTCCTCGTCCTGTGGCTCAGACACAATGCGCACGTTCGATGGGCGCGGGAAGAGGCTCTGCCGGAGATCGAGAGGCTCGTGCAGGACGGTCCCTCCTCCGAGGGACTGAGCGCGTGGAAGGCGTCTGACATTGCCGCTCAGGCCGAGGAGTATATTCCCGGCGATCCGCTGGTCCTCCGTCTTCTGCCGAGGTTCTCACGCACCGAGCGTTTCTATTCTGTTCCGCAGGGTGCGAAAGTATACGCCAAGCCCTACTCGCTCCCAGCCTCCGAGTGGCGCTATATCGGCGAGACGCCGATCGACAGCATTCGCTTTCCCCTCGGTTTCTCGAGAGTGAAACTGGAAAAATCCGGCTACCGAACCGCACAGGATATTATCTGGAACTCCTTATTGTTCAACGACACGCTTTCCTATGAGCTCAGGGCGCCGGAGGGGATTCCCGACGACATGGAACCTGTTCCGGCTTTTGCAACCTGGTATTCGATAAGCGCGGCCCCGGCGTCATTGCATATGCCGGGTCTGGAGAATTTCCCCGCGGTGGATGTCGGGAGCTTTCTGATGGACCGTTACGAGGTGACGAACAGGGATTTCAAGAAATTCATCGAGGCGGGCGGATACAAAAAAGAAGGATTCTGGAAGCAACCGGTGGTGAAGGGCGGCCGTGTCCTCGGTTGGGATGACGCAATGAAACTGTTCACCGACAGGACGGCCCGGCCCGGCCCGTCGACGTGGGAGGTGGGGGACTATCCCGCCGGGAAGGACGAATATCCTGTCACAGGTGTGAGCTGGTACGAGGCCGCGGCGTATGCGGAATTTGCCGGCAAATCGCTTCCCACGGTCTACCACTGGGATCGTGTCGCGTTTACGTGGGCGAGCCCGGTGATCGTTCCCATGAGCAATCTTCGCGGCGACGGTCCCAGACCCGTCGGAAGCTCCGGGAGCGTGAACCGGTTCGGCGTCTACGATCTGAGCGGTAACGCGCGCGAATGGTGTTACAACGAAACAAGTCTCGGGAGCCGGTTCATACTCGGAGGGGGCTGGAACGACCCGGCGTATTCGTTCAACGATGCCTACGGGCAATCGCCCCTCGACCGGACAGAAACCAATGGATTCCGGTGCATCAAGTACGCCGGCGGCGGGGCGCCACGGGCAGATCTGGAGAAGGCAATCGTCCTCCCGTCACGGGATTTCATGAACGAGCCGAAGGTGTCTGACGCGATCTTCGCGCTCTACCTCCGCCAGTACTCCTACGACAGGACTCCTCTGCAGGCCAGGGTGGAATCCACGAAGGAAGAGACGGACTGGGTGACGGAGCGGGTATCGTTCAACGCGGCATACGGCGGAGAGCGGATGATTGCCTACCTCTTCCTTCCGCGGAAAGGGAAGCCGCCGTACCAGACCGTGATTTATTTTCCCGGTTCCGGTGCCATTCATACCCGGTTGAGCGAATCGATGGAAATCGGGAGAATCGATTTTCTTCTCAAGAGCGGGCGCGCGGTCATCTACCCGATCTACAAAGGGACATACGAGAGGGGGGACGATCTTGATTCCGATTATCCGGCCGAAACAAATTTCTGGAAGGACCACGTCATCATGTGGGCGAAGGACTGCGGTCGTTCGATCGATTACCTGGAAACCCGGGGGGATATCGACCGGACGAAGATCGCCTATTTTGGGGTGAGCTGGGGCGGGGCGATGGGGGGTATAATACCCGCTGTGGAGAGACGCATCAAAGTCAATGTCCTCATGGTCGCGGGGCTGCTGTTCCAGCGGGCGCTGCCGGAGGCGGAGCCGGTCCACTTCCTCCCCAGAATCAAATCTCCCGTCCTGATGCTGAACGGCAAATATGATTTCTTTTTTCCGTATGAGACCTCTCAACGCCCCTTCTTCGAATTGCTGGGGACCCCCCGGGAGGATAAGAAAATCATGGCCTTTGAAGGGGGTCACTCCGTGCCGAGGACGCAAATGGTGAAAGAGACCCTCTCCTGGCTTGATCACTATTTCGGGCCGACAGAATAATCCGCGAGATTATCCGAACATATGCAGGTCAGACGCCGCCGGGGGAAGAACGATGATGGTGCGCAAATGATCCCGTGGAGATGTGTGACCGGGCGGAACAACCGAGATGTGCCGCTATAGTTCAAATTCCTGCACCGTAAATTCCTGCCTCAACGTTTCTCAATTCACCGTCCACACCTGATTCCGGCCTGCAGCATGGGCTCGTCCGGGCCGGAACCCGGGAATTCTGATCGGCAACCGCAGTGCGTCCTCCTCCCTTGGCGGGTATTAGCTACGCTTCCATCCTTATGGGCGATTTCAGATTGCCAGGCGATGGAGTAGTATGTCTGCGTCAATGGCGCACGACGCCGGACGTGGATCCATCCAACAATCCTCGCCCGCGTCATCGCCGTCCCGGGGATCGGGTAGCGGCACATCAACCAAAGGAGAACCATCATGAAGCATATACGGATACTTGCCGGCGGACTGTTGGTCGCAATAGCGAGTGTGTTATTCGTGGCAACTGCTGCCTCACAAATAGAGAAACATGAGAATCCCGGCCCGCCGCCGAGACACCACGTCGTCAACCATCATCGCAACCATGAAAAGGTGAATTTCAGAGCGCCGGTACGCCATCCTGTCGAAAAGAAGCATCCTGAACGTCCCCGCAACGAAACTCGCTAAGAGAGGTATGCTGTCATCTCAGCGTGATGTATCCGCGCTGGGTCTAAGGCGGTTGTGATTCACGGATGAAGAATCGAACCGCCATTCAATAATTGAGGAGAAGATCATGCGAGAGCATCACGTTGTGAAGACATTTTTCATCTGCCTGATTTTGACGGCCGCATATGCAGTGACGGCGTCCGCTCAGGGCGGAGTCGGGTTCGGCCCCCAGATCGGGTTCTTCAAGGCACAAAGCGCTGATCAGCCCAGGGGGATAGGCGGGGCTGTGTTGAGGGTCAAATTCTCAGATGTCTTCGGCATCGAGGGGTCGATAAATTACAGGGAGGAACAATACGGCGGGGGGGCCGTCGATGTCAAAACCTGGCCTGTGATGATGACGGCTTTGGTCTACCCGGTTCCCATCATTTACGGCGCCCTGGGTGCCGGATGGTACAATACGTCGATAAGCTATAACGTTCCTCCCGGCCTTCTCGGAGGGGCGACGTCAGTCTCGAGCGAGACAAAACAGCAGTTTGGGTGGCATTTTGGCGGGGGCCTCGAGTTGCCGGTCCTTCCATCGGTAAAACTCGTCGGGGACTTGCGGTACGTCTTCCTGAATTACAACTTCAAGAGTTTTCCGGGGAGCAACGGCACAAACAGCAATTTCTATGTGATGTCCGTGAGCCTCCTCTTTGGTCTCTGAGAAGGCGGACTGTTCGAGACCCGGAAACGATGCGATCATGCCCAGGTGCAATGCAGTCGTTCTCCTCATCCCGTGACTGGCAGGCCGGATCACCGCTCATGTGACGGGGTCCAACACAGGAGGACGATTGCGGGGCATGTCGGTGGTGGATCTCCCGGCGGAGGCTACTTGATAAGAACAAGCCGTTTCATGGAGATGAAGGATCCGGCTTCCAGTCGGTAGAAATAAACGCCGCTGGAAAGATTGGAGGCATCGAACGGTACGTCGTATATCCCCGCATCCTGACGCCGGCTCACCAGTGTCGCGACAACCTGCCCGAGCAAATTGTATACCCTGAGCGAAACATCGGAAGCGGTGACGAGAGTGTATTGAATTCTCGTTGTTGGATTGAAAGGGTTCGGATAATTCTGAGAGGATCCGGTGCCCTGAATGGCCGGGTCGTGGCCCCCGGCGATCGGCGCCGCGGTCCGGCTGAACTCAACGACATCCGGAGCGAGCACGCTCCGCAAGTGTGGTCCGCCGTCACGCGCAATCCTTGCGATCATAACAATCGACCGTTGCCGGTCCGGCGTCCCTCGCTCCTGAGAACGCGCAACGGCAGGCATTGCAAGAACAGCCACCAGCGTCAATCCTGCGGAGAGGATCCACCGGCTTCTACTGCCCCGTCCCTGAGAGAAACAAGTGTTCATGTGGCCTCACTGTGGTTGGCGAAGAGGGACCGGAATCCACTCGGATGCTCTTCAAAAGGTATCGGACAGGCCTTCAGAATCCATCGCCTGAACGGTTGAAAGAGTAGTTAATCCCTGAGGGGGGGGATTAAGTATTGTTTCAGCCTATTGGCCGATTCCTTTTTTGCCTGGTTCCCATTACATACAGGGGAGGAACCAGCGCAGCGTCGGCGGTCTCAACGTCGAGATCGCCTCCGAAATCGCAGGAAACCAGGGTGGTTCATCCGAAAGAAGGCGGGTTACGATCGTGTCCTCAACATGGACACCTTGTCGGGGAAGGCAATCATGGCAGCAAGGTCTTTTCTCATTCTGGCTCTCGTAGTCCTCTGCGTCCTGCCGGCGTTCGCTCAGGGAGTCGCTGGGTTCGAATTACTCGGCGGGATGTACCGGACCCATGATGCCGATGGACTCAGACCGATCGGAGGGGCTGCGCTGCGATTCAGGCTCTCTTCGTTGATCGGGATTGAAGCCTCGATCACCTACAGGGAGGAATTCTACGGCAGCGGGGATCTTGCGGTGAAGAGCTGGCCCATCATGGTGACCGGGATACTCTTTCCGATTCCGCCCCTCTACCTCGCCTTCGGCGCGGGGTGGTACAATACCTCCGTTCACTACCAGGCGCCCCCGGGGAGCCCCTCAGCATTCGCCGGCGGAACAAAAGCGCAATCCGGATGGCATATCGGTGCCGGTGTGGAACTCCCCGTGTTCTCATTCGTACGATTCGTCGGCGATCTCCGATACGTCATACTGGACCATAGATTCGAGCCTCTCTCCGGTGGCAACGGGGTGAGCGGCAATTCACCAATCGTGACCGCAGGTCTCCTTTTCGGGCTCTGAAGGCCCGTCCCGTACCGGGGAAGGAGACCGGGCACAAGGCGCAGTAACCAATGGATATCATGTTTTTCCTTAAGGGACTTCTGATTGGCTTTGCGATGGCAATTCCCATCGGCCCCATAGGAGTATTGTGTATTCGTAAAACTCTGGCCGAGGGGCACTCGCGTGGTCTGATAATTGGTCTCGGGGGGGCGACCGCGGATTCTCTTTACGGCGGCGTCGCAGCGTTCGGCGTAAAATTTGTGTCGGATGTGATCGTCAGCGGAGAGTTGTGGGTCCACCTTCTGGGGGGAGGCCTCCTTCTCTTTCTCGGATACAGGACGATTCGGGCGAAGCGAAAGGATCCCATCCTTCCATTTGACAACAAAGGATTCTGGGGATCGTACGTCTCTTCCTTCCTTCTTGCGCTCGCGAATCCGCTTACGATGTTCGCTTTTGTCGCCGTGTTCGCCGCCTTCGGGCTGGGATCCCGGCTCAGTTTCATCTCTGCGGCAATTCTCGTCGTGGGAGTGTTTTCAGGGACATGTCTCTGGTTTTTCAGCCTCGGTTACGTTGCTACTTTTTATAGAAAGAGACTGAACCGGGGTGGACTAAGATGGGTCAACAGGATATCGGGCGGTTTGATCATTGTTTCCGGAGCGATTGTCCTCGTGAGTTTGATTTTGCCGGGCCAATGACGTTTCGTTCGAAGGAGGTGCCGTCAGATTCGGAGGTTTCTTCTCCGGGGACGTATCAGATTCATCCCTGCATGATCACTGAATGCTCGCAGAACTTACGGAATACCCATGAACGATCACACAAAATCCGGTTTCGACATGCCGCTGCCCGCCGTAGCGGCAGCCCTCGTTGTCGTCATATGGGGTATTAACCAGGCCCAGTCGGTTGTTGTCTTGTTCCTCGTGTCTGTTTTTCTCGCCGTGCTCGGGAGGGTACCGGTGCTGTGGATGGAGCGGCACCATATTCCCTCCGTTGTCGCCGTCCTTACCGTAATGGGAGCGATGATCGCATTTCTGCTGAGCATCGGTGTGCTGGTGGGCGCGTCGCTGAACGGATTCGCAGGTGAATTGCCCGCCTATCAGAGTCGCATTCACGACATTCTTTTCTCCGTCAAGGCGATGCTGAGAGCAAGGGGTATCCCGGTCACTGACAAGGTGTTGTTTGATTATTTCAACCCCGGGGTCATTATGAATTTCACGGCGACCCTTTTTGCGGCCCTGGGTTCTGTGCTCTCCAATATGCTCCTGATTGTCTTCACGCTGATGTTCATTCTGCTCGAGGCGTCAGGCTTCCCGGCGAAACTCCGCCTGATTCGCGATTATTCCGGAGCTTCCGTTGAAAAAATCGGGGGGTTCGCAGGGGATATCAAACGTTATATGGTCATCAAGACGCTGATTAATTTGCTGGCGGCCACATTGATCACGTCATGGCTCGTGGTACTCGGGATAGACTTCCCGATTCTCTGGGGAGTGCTGGCGTTTCTTCTCCACTATATTCCCGGGATTGGTTCCATGATGGCGGCGGTGCCCGCGATCCTTATTGCGCTGATAGAATTTGGAGGAGGATCCGCCGCGCTGACCGCGGCGGGATATCTGGTAATTGGCACACTCGTCGGGAACATCCTCGAGCCGAAACTCATGGGGCGCAAGTTTGGCATGTCTCCCCTGGTCGTCTTTGTGTCATTGATCTTCTGGGGTAATCTCCTGGGCGTGGCGGGTGCGCTCCTCTGTGTCCCACTTACAATGACAGTTAAACTTGCCTGTGAGGAAAGTGACAAGACCAGGTGGATCGCCGTGTTGCTTGGTCCTGAGAGCGCCCCTTTCAAGGCGCGAAGCGGATCAGAGAAATCCGGGTGATGTCGCGTCCTGTCGTGTTCCGTTCCGAAAACGTGGTTGCCAACACCCCGACGTACATCCCGCGGGACGGAGGGAGAATTCCGGGGATTTTCTGTAATTGTCGGTTTTTTTTTCCGTTTCCCACCGAAGAATAGGCATAATCGGCATCCCGCCGCCGGAAAAATCTGACATTCATGCCGTAGTAGTTCTGGCCTGAGATTTGAGCTATCTGAGAAGGGAGAAATACCATCTTTGGTGGCTTGGTGAGACATGAATTATCAGGTTGAAGAGGCATTGATAGAAGAGCGGCTTCGGGCAGCCTATGACATGACCGAGGCCGGTGACTACGACGGTGCGCTGGCGGAACTCGAAAAGGCACTTATTTTCTGCCCGACCAATATCTACATCATCGCGCTGGAACGCCAGGTGAAGACCCTCATGGAGTACCTCGATGCCCAGGAACTCGGTGAGGGTCGACGCATGGAGTTGATTGATCCGATGCCCGGCCTGATCCAGTGCGCGGTGCGTGAAGTGAAGGGTTCGGATCACACACCGGAACCTGAAATGTCGCCGTCCGCCCCCGGGGAGAGCGAACCGGAGCCGGACGGTGTCACGACTTCGGAAATGTCGCGATCCCCTGAACAAAATGGCTACGCCCGGCGGGAAGGAGCACAGGAGGATCTTGAGTCGGTGAAGCTCCTGTACTTCCAGCAAGCCGGGGCGTTCTTTGCAAGAGGGGAGTACGACAGGGCTCTGATTGAAGTCCGTCGGGTGTTCGAGGTGGACCCGGATAATGCGATCGCGCGGGAATATGTGGCCCGGCTTGATCATCTCCTCGCTCAACGTCGCAGTGGGGAGCCGTCTCCCGATCAGCCGGAACAGGAAGATCCCGCTCCTCCTTTTGCGGTGCCGGACCGGCCGATTGAGATCATGGAGACGATGCGAGTTTCGTTCGCGGACTCCCATGTTGATCACTGGGGTGTGATCGCTCCATCGAATGGTCGGCCAAATCCTGTCGAAAATCGCGGTGCGTCAAAGAGAATGCCGCCGGTGACATCGCCGCACCGCATACCGGCTCCACGAATGCGGGAACCGGTGCGGAAGCGCACGAAAGTGAGTCGACCCGTTACACATTCGAGAATCGAACGCCCGGTAAGGGGCGCGGACGACCCGCGCAGGTTCTCGACCCGAATGATTGTCCTGACGATTATCATGGGTGCGATCATTCTTGCCGGAGGCGCTTATGCTGCGATGCTCATCAATCGCGGCAGCTCCACCGTCGTGGAATCACGCGTACGCAAGACCGCATCGCTGGAAGATGCGGCGATCAGCGCGGCTTCTGTGGCCGCTACGCAGGAAGATTCTTCCACCTTCCCCGGGCAGAATGATTCACTCCAGACGGCCGGGGAGGATTCTCCCGCAGTTGAAAATCCTGCGTCTGATGAATCGGGGACTTCAAATCCTGCGGCCTCGGTGCGGACTGCGACAGACGGAGACGCAATCCCCGATCGCGGAAAACAAGAGCAGATTCACCACCCGGTTCAGCGGACTCCGAAGAAGAAGGAGTCCGGAATTTCTCCTGGTGCCCCATCGCGCCCCGTGACGTCAACTCCTCATCTTCTCGCAGCCAGTATGCCGGAGAGCAAGCCCGCTGGATCCGGCGTTCCCTTGAACGAAAAGACCCCGCCCGCAGCCCCGGCATACGTGCCAACGCTCACGGAGCCGCAGGTCGTCAGGCTGGAGAGACCCGCGATACCGGATTTCCTCCGGATGCCGGGCGTCGTCGAGAAGGTCGTCATCAAGGTATTGATCGACGTCGACGGAAAGCCGATTGATACCCAGATTCTCACGAGTTCGAAACCGGCCCTCGAGAAGCCCGTGATCAGGGCGGTCATGAATTCAAAATTTCTTCCCGGCCGGTCTGCGATCGGACCGGTAAGGACATGGCTGACGATTCCGTTCAGGATAACGACCTCAACGTAAATGTCATATGCCACGGCGGGGAGTGCCGGACGAGGGCACACTGCGGCGGAGGTCGGCTCAGGCTGAGGTGACTTCGCCTTTCGCGCTCTGATTCTCCCGTTCCGTGCGGCTTCCGATCGTATCAAAAAATGTAAAGGCCCGGCTGCCATCACCGGGCCTTCGTGTTCCTGGGGTTCACTTGATTGCGTAGTGCAGGGCCATCCTCCCGGTAAGGGCCGCGAAGAGCGCGTCCGGTCCATCGTAATCTCCTCTTGTTCCTCCGGCGAACATCTCCCTGTTATCCATCAATTGCCTGACGAGCCACGCCTTGTACCGTATCTCTTCCGTCGATCCCCTCCGCTCGATCGCCGCAACGGCTTCTTCGATCTTCGTCACGTCGCAGGCGGGCACTGTCAGGGCGATCATTGCCACGTGCGCCAGAGCTGATTCAACCACCCCGATATTCTTTGAAGCAAGAGCGGACCTGTACGACCCTGCTGCGTTCGTCGCATTGACACAGGCAAACGTTGCCGAGTCAGGAAAGTATGTGTGCCCGGAAGCGCCCGCCGCCGGCGCCATCATCATTCCAAGTGTAAGAACCGCTAACGTTTTCATGACGTCCTCGTGAGATCGGGTGAGTGTGAAGTTCTATAAACAGATACGCAGGCCGGCCCGGTGCAGTTGTTTCACGAGCGTTATCGATTGTCATGAAATGTCATCGAACTCTTGCCATTCGCCCCCGTGTGCCGTATGTTATTGCAGCCACGTTTGTTGAAAGCATCTCGTTTCCGCACCCCCGACACGGAAGTTTCCTGAGGGGCGTTTTGCCCGCCGGCTGAACATACTTCACCTCACCAGGGAGGATTCAATGCAAAAGACTGTAAGACAAACATCGGTGCATAGTACGGGAGTACGATCGAGGGCGGGATTCCGGGTCATGGCACTTGCGGCCATGATTCTCCTGAAGTCGACTCCTTCGGCATGCGAGGGTCCGTCTGGTATCGCGGGTCTTCCCGCGGTGTACCCTTCGCTGGACTCCCTGTACATCGATCTTCACAGAAATCCGGAGCTTTCGCTCCGCGAAGAGCGGACCTCGGCGATACTGGCGGGACGGTTGAGGGCCCTCGGCTTCCAGGTGACGGAAAGAGTGGGCGGATACGGCGTTGTCGGCGTGCTCAAAAACGGGGAGGGACCCACCGTGATGGTCAGGACCGATATGGACGCCCTGCCGATACGGGAACAAACCGGGCTGGAATTTGCAAGCACGAGAACCGTTAAGAACGAAAGCGGGGAAACCATCCCGGTCATGCACGCGTGCGGACATGACATTCATATGTCCTCCTGGGTCGGCGCGGCGACGCTGCTCGCACGGGCCCGGGACCGGTGGCACGGAACACTCGTGTTCATCGGTCAGCCTGCCGAAGAGGTGCTTCAGGGCGCGGCGGGCATGATCGGCGACGGGCTCCTGACCCGGTTTCCGAAGCCGGATTTTGTGATCGGTCTCCATGACACGCAGCTCCTTCCCGCCGGCCGGATCGGCGTCGTCGCGGGACCCGCATATGCGGCCTCGAACGCCGTCGATATCACGTTCCACGGCAAGGGGGGGCATGGCGCCGCACCGCACCGGACGATCGACCCGATTCTGATCGCCGCCAGAACAGTGGTGACGCTGCAGAGTATCGTTTCGCGGGAAGTCAACCCGTTTGACCCGGCCGTCATTACCGTGGGGACATTCCACGCGGGGACGAAGCGCAACATCATCCCCGATGACGCCAAACTCGAGCTTACTGTTCGCTCATTCACGCCGGAAGTGCAAAAGCAACTTATTATAGCGATAGGACGGATTGCCAGAGCCGAAGCGGCAGCCGCCGGCGCACCGCGCGAACCCGATGTTCGTGTCGACCCCCGGGAGACCTCAGAGGTCGTGTACAACGATCCGGCGCTTGCCTCCAGGTTGACGGCGGCGCTCCGGAAAACGCTCGGGGACACAAGCGTGGTGCCGGCGGAACCGGTGACGACGTCCGAGGATTTCGGCCTTTTCGGCAGCGTGGCCCGTGTACCTTCGATTCAGTTCAGCGTGGGTGCCGCAGAAGCGGATGCGTTCGCGCGGGCGAAAGCGGCGGGAACCACCGTCCCGGGCCTTCACACCTCCATGTTCGCTCCGGACCGCGGCCCCACAATCCGCGCCGCGGTCGCCGTCTTTACCCTCTCAGTGCTGGAGTTACTTGGTCACACCCAGGAAAATATGACTTCGCCTCTCCCTGTCCGATGAATGCACGCAATGCGACATGGTGCGGAGGCCGGTACCTTCTCGCGATTGCATGGTGCCTGGCGGCGGGTCTCCCGGCGCTCCCTTGTACAAGCCAAACGATACATATCGACGGGACCTCCGGCGGCAAGCGATTTGACGGCATCGGCGCCGTGAGCGGAGGGGGTGCGACATCCGTGCTTCTCAAGGATTATCCCGAGCCCGAACGGAGCCAGATCCTGGATTTGCTCTTCAAGCCGGAGTTCGGGGCATCGATTTCGGCGTTGCTCGTCGAAGTTCCCGGCGACGGTAACTCCACACAGGGCTCGGAACCGAGCCACATGCACTCCCGCGAGGATGTTAACTGCAGGAGGGGGTACGAATGGTGGCTCATGAAGGAAGCAAAACTGAGAAATCCGCTGATATCGCTGGACGCCAATGCATGGGGGTGTCCCCGGTGGGTGGGGAACAATAGTTTCTGGTCCCGGGACATGTGCGAGTACTACGTCACGTGGCTCAGGGGGGCAAAAGAAATCCACGGAGTCGATCTCGATGCGATCGGCTGCCGCAACGAGAAGGGGGTGAGCGAGGATTTTGTGAAAATGTTCCGGGCTGCGCTCGACAGGAACGGACTGGCGGCCGTGAAGATTCATGCCTTTGACAACTGGGGAAAAGAGAAGTTCGACTGGTGCAGGGATATGAAGACGGATTCCGCGCTGCGGGCGTCCGTGGATATCATGAGCGCCCACACGATGTCGGAGATCCCGGCTTCCGGGGAGGTCATAAAACTGAGCGAGGAGATGGGGAAACCGATCTGGAACACCGAGGAGCATATATATAAAGACGGGTTTGACTGCGAGATCAGCCTCGTGGAATCGTTTAACAGGAATTTCATTGAAAGCGGCGTGACACGAATCGTAAACTGGTACCTTGTCGCGTCTGCATACAGCATTGAGCCGTTCCCGGAACAACCGGCGATGATGGTAGCGCGGGAGCCCTGGGGAGGGAAGTATTATGTCCGCCCGGTGCTCTGGGGATACGCGCACTACGGACAGTTCTCACGCCCTGGATGGCTTTATCTGAAGGGAGCCTGCGGAAACCTCCGGGGGGGAGGAACATACGTTACGCTCAAATCGCCGGGAGAGGATTTCAGCATCATCGCCGAAACAAAGAACGCGGGGAAGACCCAGAAAATTTCATGCATACTCAGCGGAGGACTCTCTGCGGGCAGGCTCTGTGTCTGGCGCAGCAACGAACAGGCGCAGTTCGTCAGGATGAGCGACATCACCCAGGTGAATGGGACGTTTGAATGCACGCTTGAGCCGCACTCCATTTACTCGATCTCAACGACGAGCGGTCAGAGGAAGGGCTCCTTCGAGGGCGTGCCGCCTGCGAAACCGTTCCCCTTTCCCTATTTCGAGACGTTCGAGGAGTACGGAGACCCGGACGCGTGGGGATCACTGCCGCACTATACGGCCGACATCGCGGGAGTGTTTGAAATTGCGGAACGGCCGGACGGCGCCGGGAGATGCCTGCGCCAGGTTGTTACCGGAGGATCGCAGAGCTGGGCTCCTGAATGGACCCCGTACACCATCCTGGGAGATCCGGATTGGAAGGATTACGAGGTCAGCGCGGATGTGTCCGTGTCGCAAAACGGTTGGGCGGGCGTCATGGGGCGCGTTTCAGGAACGGGGAGCGGCTATGGATGCAAACCGGACGGGTACTTCCTGAATCTCTCCGGGACCGGAACCTGTTCGCTGTATGTATCGAAGCAGAACGACAAGAGTGAACCGGGAAGGCTGCTGGCTTCCGGAAAAGCTCCCGCCGGTTCCTCGGTCGCGTGGCACACGCTCACGCTCCGGTTCTCCGGCCCCGCAATATCGGGATACGTCGACGGGGTCCTTGCACTTTCAGCCGCCGATACGACGTATTCCTCGGGAATGGCAGGCCTCGTCACCGGGAGCAGGAACGGAACCATGAATGGTGCGCTGTTCGACAATCTTCTCATCAATGCTTCCGGGGGGGCTCGTCCAGAGCCTGCGGCCTTCCCCCGAACGCTGTACCCTCTTTATGCGCCCTCACTAAAGAAGTGATCGCAGTGACAGGGGGGAGCGGGACATTGCGCTTATCTCAGGGTTGACGTATTTTATGCCGGCCACGTTCCTTGCAAACATCCCTTTTCCGAAGCCCTGCCAGGGAAGTCTCAAGAGGGGTGTTCTGCTGGTCGGCTGAACGCTCCTCGCACAGCACAGAGAGAGAAGGCTCCCTTGGTCCCATCGGTCATACTCCAGTACGAAATCGTTGAAAAAATCGGCGAAGGCGGCATGGGCGTTGTATATAAGGCCCATGACACCAAACTCGACCGGTTCGTTGCCCTGAAGTTCCTTCCCCAGCACCTCAATTCCTCGGCGGAAGATAAGGCCCGGTTCGTTCAGGAAGCAAAGGCGTCCGCTGCGCTCAACCATCCGAACGTCTGTTCGATCATCGATATCCAGGAATACGAAGGCCAGATGTTCATGGTGATGGAACTCGTCGAGGGACACACACTCGCCGAAAAGAAGAACTCCATCAGTCTCAAACAGGCCCTGGGATACGGCATCCAGATCGCCGACGGGCTTGCCGCCGCGCACGAGAAAGGGATCGTGCACCGCGACATCAAGCCCGACAATATCATGATTCGCAAGGACGGCATTGCACAGATCATGGATTTCGGTGTGGCAAAACTCAGGGGCGTCTCCCGGCTGACCAGGGAGGGGAGCACCATCGGCACGGCCGCCTACATGTCGCCGGAACAGGTCCAGGGACAGGAGGTGGACCAACGGTCGGACATTTTTTCTCTGGGGGCTGTCCTCTTCGAGCTGTTCACGGGTGAGCTTCCGTTCAAGGGGATACACGAAACCGCTGTTTCCTATGAGATCGTCAACGTCGATCCTCCCCCGATGTCCACGGTGAAAGCCGGAATCGATCCCAGACTCGATGCGATCGTGGCTGAATGTCTGGAGAAGGATCCGAACGAACGTACGCAGTCGGCAAGGCAGGTTTCCGTCGACCTCACGAGGTTCAAGCGCGAAACGGGGCGCCAGGCGGCACTGTCCATCCCCGGCACCGGGGCCGGGACGGGCGGCCGGAATTCCTCCCCGGGTGTGGATGCGGGAGACTCCCGCACAAGGAGGGGGACCATCCGCGTGGCGGTCGTCGCGCTGATTGCAGCCGCCGCGGTCTTCGCGACATGGAAAAGCGGCGTCCTGGATGCGTCCCGTCCCGCGGATGTTATACGCTTCACGTATACCCTCCCTGCGGATCTCCTTGTCTCGCCGACGATCGACGTCTCTCCCGACGGGAGGCAGTTCGCATTTATCGGGAGCGACGCCGTCAAACAGCAGATATACGTCCGCGCGCTTGATGACCTGGAGTCGCGCCCCCTGTCCGGCACTGAAAGCGAGCGGCTTGTCTCGGGTACCGAAGGTGCCGAAGCCCTGTTCTTCTCGAAGGACGGCCAGTGGCTCGGCTTTGCAATCGGAGGCCTGCTGAAGAAGATCCCGCTCCGGGGCGGCTCCGCAAGCACCATATGCGCCGTTTCATTTTTCCGGGGGGCGTCCTGGGGAGACGACGATGCGATCGTCTACTCCCCCTCTCCCACAAGCGGCCTCTGGCGCGTAGCGCCGGCGGGAGGTACGCCGGAGCAGGTGACAGTCCTGGATTCGGCCTCGGGAGAGATCAGCCACCGGTATCCGGACGTGCTTCCGGGAAGCAAAGCGGTTCTTTTTACGGTGAAGACGGGGTCCATCTCGCGATTCAGCGATGCAAAGATCGCCGTCCAGCGGTTCGGTACACGCGAAAAGAAGATCCTGATTGACGGAGGGACGTTCGGCCGCTATATTCCCACGGGCCACATTCTCTTCGGGAGGGGCGGGTCCGTGTTCGCCGTCGCATTTGATCCGGACCGGCTCGAACTGAAGGGGTCCCCGGTGCAGGTTCTTGTGGGGGGGATGCTCGTGGAGTCCTGGGGGAACATGACCATGTCCGTTTCCCCGTCGGGGACGCTCGTCTACGCCCCGGGGAGTGCGGTCGTCGGCGATTCGAACCTGGTATTGATGTTCGACAGGAAGGGAAGGAGCGTTCCGCTCGTCGATGCACCGGACAGTTACGGATCCGTTTCGCTTTCCCCCGACAGGCGGCGGATCGCGACGTACATGAACGCCGCAAACGACGACGTGTGGGTGTACGATATACAGCGCCATCTTCGCACGAGGTTCACGTTCGGCGGAGGAAACAACTGGTACCCGATCTGGACCACTGACGGCAGGCACATCATTTACACGGCGGAACGCGGGGGCGCGGCGAACCTGTTCTGGAGATCCGTGGACGGAAGCGGAACCGAACAGCGACTGGCAACGTGCCCCGAGGCGCAGTATCCCACCTCCTGTTCGACGGACGGCCGGTTCCTTGCGTACCACCAGCTCAGCGCGGCCGGAAAATTCGACATCTGGGTCCTCCCGCTGAACGGCGGAGGAGCTCCACGGCGGTTCCTCCATTCGCCGTTCGACGAGTCGTTCGCGTCCTTTTCTCCCGACGGACACTGGCTCTGCTATCAGTCGGACGAATCGGGCCAGTTCGAGGTGTACGCGGTGCCGTTCCCGAAGGGGGAGGGGAAGTGGCAGATATCCACGGGGGGCGGGATTTCGCCTTCATGGGTGAAGGGGGGAAGCGAGATCATCTATTACCGGCCGTCGACAAAAAGCTTCATGCGAGTTCCCATATCGTATGATCCGGACGTCCGGCCGGGAGAGAGCCTGGAGCTGTTCCGTCTGGGCTCGACGCCGATCTACCTGCCGGATGTGGCTCCCGACGGCGAACATATCACCGTCACGCTTCCCGGTCCGCAGTCACAGCTCACAAAGCTTGTCGTTGTCGTGAACTGGTTTGAAGAATTGAAGAAGGCGGTGAAGTCCCGGTGAAGCCCCGGCGATCCCGTACAACGGGGGACACCGGCCGGGGATGCCCGCGATAAAGACGATGAACCTGATTTCATGAAGGAACTGCGTAAGGAAGGACTATGTGCCGGAACATCAAACCGCTTTTCAACTACGATCCCCCCGTGACGGAGGAGGAGATCCGTCTTTCTTCTCTCCAGTTTGTCAGAAAGATCAGCGGGTTTGCGCGTCCGTCGAAGGCCAATGAGGCGGCATTCGACCAGGCGGTCGACGAGGTTTCCCGGATTGCGCGCAGCCTGATCGGCTCGCTCACGACGCAGGCACCGGCCCGTAACCGCGACCTTGAAGCGGCAAGGAAAAAAGCAGCTGCGGCCGAACGGTTCTCCGGCGATCGCAAGGGAGGAACCGCCTTGATTGCCCCGGGTCCGGGCGACCGGGCGGGGACCGGGATCACCGGCGACGAACGGTGAATCTCACCTTCCCCCACGTCACGGACCTCTCGATGGGGTTGTAGCTCTTTGTTTCGTAGCTTGCCAGACATTCGACCGGGTGGCCGTCCGGGCAATCGGGCGAGATGCGGATCACGGAGCTCAGCGTGTATCCGTCCGGCCAGATGGCGGGGATGATTTCATCGGCTGCGCGCTCGTCATCGTTAATGATCCAGGGATCATCCGTGTAAAGCCGGAGTCGGTGATCCCCCTCGTATACCGCGACGCGTTCTCCTGCATCCGGCACCCCGTCTGCGTTTCCCGATCCCTGTGCTCTTTCACGCACGGCCGCGCCGTCGTCGAACCGCAGAGTGCCGAACAACGGGACGTCGAAATTGACCGGGACGTCGAACGTGCTCCTGTGAACGGCGTTCCCGGCATGCACGGTGACCGTGAATTTCACGAGCGCCGGGCCGGCATGAACAGGGGGACGTTTTGCGCACGAGACTACCACCGGCGGGAGCGCGAGCACGCGCTCTGCCGGGTGAGCGTCACACAGGAGCTCACCGCCGTGTACGATGACCGCGGTATCTCCGGATGTCACGGTCGCCCGCAGGGTGCAGGGGAGGGGGGCTTCTCCCCCCCGGTTGAAGAGGCGCACGCGAAGCGTATTATCCCCCCGGACGGACAGGAAGCGTCCGCCGCTCCCGACGCTGTAGCCCAGGCACACAAACGCGGGCGCATCGTCCGTGCGGAAAATACCGATATGCGTGCCGGCGTCGATGGAGTCCACCGAGAGGCTGCCGTCCGCGCCGCATGTGATCAGACGATCCGCAGGGGCCTGGTGAGTTCCGTTGAGCCGGACGACGTGATACGTCCCCCCGGAAAGATATATCGGGGGAGTTTTCACGCTCGCGCGTACACCGCGCACGGGCGGTCCGTCGGGAAGCCACCTGCGTGAGCCAACGGAGAATCCGGTTCCATCGACATCCCCGAGGACGACAAACCCGGGTTCGTGTTTCGTGGACTCCACGTGATATCCCCAGACGTCGAATTCCGGATACAGGTCATAATGCGTCCAGTTCTGCGGGGGGGTATTGTCCCCGTGGAATCCGTTGACCGTAAACTTCAAGGCCGATTCGAACGCCTTCGTTTCCCCCGGCCTGTCCACCATATGTCCGCCGTGGAACTGCCAGTAGTCGAGAGGTATCCCTTCCCACTGCGCCCCCTCGTGGACTTCCGTGTTCAGAAAGAACAGGATGTCGGAATCGCCGCTTTGCATGCGGATGTGCACCCCCTGGAGATTCCTGAACGCGTAGCGGACCGGATAGAGCGTGTGGTTCTCCGGGTGGCCGACGAAGAACTCGGGGCTCCCGGCCATGCTCACGGCGGAGGAGACCATATCAGGGAATTTCCCCGCCAGGAAAAAAGAGACGAATCCTCCCATGCTGAATCCGATGATGCCGCGGTTGCTTCTGTCGGCCAGCGTGCGGTACTCCCCGTCTATGTACGAGACGAGTTCCCTGAAACAGTCGGACATCTGGATCTGGAATTTGACGTCGGCGTGATCCCCCACGTTGTACGGGCGGGGCTCCTTTTCGTCGAAATTTCCGTCCCACATCACCATGATGACGTGGTAGGCGTCGACAAGGGCTCCAAGCTTTTCGTACGCGAGCTTCGCGTTGTCGTCCTTGAAGTGGCGCCCCCCCCAGCCGTGGAAGAAATAGACGACCGGGTATCGCCGCCCGGAATCCTGATATCCCCGGGGAAGGTAGAGCCGGTAGAATTTCTCCCGTCCGAATACGGCGCTCCGGTACGAGAGATCGCGGTACGGCACCGGCTCCTGTGCCTGGAGCGCCGTAGCGCCGGCGCCGAGATAAAGAAGCGTCACCGCGGCGGTCAGGCAGGTTCTGATTTGAGTCTCCTGTAGATGACGAACCTGCTTCCGTGGCGAACCGGCCGGCTGATCTCCCCCTCTTTCAATTGCAGCAACGCGTTCTTCTGGAGAGGGGGGTACACCGATATGTCGACCGATCCGACGTAGGCGTCCCTTTCACTCCGGGGGGCGGACGACGGGCGGAGGAGGCTGTCGAAATCCGTTCCGAGTACGAGAAGCGCATACAGCGAATCCGCTTCGCGTTCGCTCACGCACACGATCTCCGCGAGCTTCCTGTATATCGGATTGCGGATCTGCACGACGAGCGGCTGGCGGATCCAGACGTCCACAGGGGTTCCGTCACGGCGGCCGGCGATGAACCGCCACTTCATGATGGAATTCAGCGCGAGCGAATCCCACGCCGGTTCGGCCCCGGAACGGAGCACCTTCACGTCGCCGACGGTCCCATCGCTCATCACGTGAATCATCACCGTGAATTTCATCCCGTCCCCCGGGACGACCGACGGGATGGGTGGGAGCGACGTGCTCGAGACAAGCTCGGGAACCTCGACGGGCGTTTCAGCGGGAGGAATTGCGGAACATCCGGCGATCAGGAATGCGAGAGGGATCAGCGTGCGTATCATAGGTCGGCTCCTTTGCCGGCTCAGCCGGCACCTTATGAAAACGCGTACAGGCCTCTTCCGCCTGGGAAAGAAGAGACCTGTTTCGAAGAGCACTTGTACCTTTCACGAAAAGATACCATCCTCACTCCACAGAAGCAATAACGGAGAACTTCGTGCAGCGTAGAATTTGAACCCTGCTGTATATCGGCCCGGGTGCACAGGCGGGGTTTCTCCTCCAGACCGGGCAGTTGCCTTTCTGCCCCTACTCCTTTACATTGGACCCGACAAGTTCTTACCGCATAACCTCTTCAGTCAGACTCTGTAAGGGAGTGGCTCAAGAGGTTTTTTCCTGTCTGAGCGTACAATGAACACTTTCTTTTCCCTGCTTCTCATCGCGCTCGCCGCCGGTGGAACCCGGCTCCGCACACTGGCGCCCCTCCAGGCGGTGGAATCGGGAGGCAGGGATGGAATCTACATGATCACGGAGTACGGCGCCACACCGGGTCCGGCATCGGTGAACACCGGCGCGATACAGGACGCAGTTAATGCGTGTAGCGCGCACGGGGGCGGGACCGTCGTGGTCCCCCCGGGGGAATACCTGACCGGGACGATCAGACTCAAAAGTCACGTGCACCTCTCCCTTGAATCCGGAGCAGTCCTGAAAGGAACCCTCCTCATGTCCGCCTACTACGTCGAGGGGATCCGCAGGGGGATAGTGTTCGCCGACGACGCCGTCGATATCAGCATTGACGGCGCAGGCTGCATCGACGGCAGCGGGACGTCCTTCTTTCGCACGGACAGGTTGAATCCCGCCGGGATCGAAAAGCGATACACCCGGCAGGGAGAAGAGTACATGGACCCGAAGTTCGGGACCGGAGATGGGCCCATCGCCTGCGAGTCAAGGCCGGGGATGATGGTGGATTTCCTCCGCTGTTCCGATATTGCCATCCGGGACGTGACATTGAAGGATTCCCCCGAGTATTGCATCAGGATGGGCACGTGCGAGAACGTTGCGATTACGGGGGTCACGGTGGCGAACAACCCGCTCATCCCCAACAACGACGGGATACACTGCACGACCTCCAGGAACGTCAGGATTTCGAACTGTCACATCACAGCGGGCGACGACGCGATCATCGTCACCGGATTTCCGTACGACATGGATTCCACGGGGCAGGGAAAGAACGGCCCCGCCGCCTGGGGGAACAAAACGAACCGGGCCGAGTACGTAGTCGTGACAAACTGCACACTCTCCTCCCGTTCTGTCGCCATCCGGGTCGGGTACGGCGACAACGACATCCGCGACTGCACGTTTCAGAACATCGTTATCGAGAATTCGAACAGGGGGATCGGCGTGTTCGCGCGGGATACCGGGTCCATCCGGAATATCCTCTTCTCCGGCATCGTCATCGAATCGAAGCTCTTCACGGGGGGCTGGTGGGGGGCGGGAGAGCCGATACACGTCTCCGCGGTCCCGGAGACGAAAGGGGTGAGGGTCGGGTCCATCGACGGGATCACGTTCGATAACATCACCGCGGAGAGTGAATCGGGGATCGTGCTGTGCGGGGTGGGTCCCTGTACCCTTTCGCACATCGTGCTGAACAACGTGCGTCTCGTCGTCAAAGCGGGGCCGCTTGCCGCCTCCTACGGCGGAAACATCGATCTCCGCCCGGCGTGGAGCGGCAAAGCCCGCGTATTCCGGCACGACATCCCGGGAGTGTACGCCCGCCATGTTACGGACGCGAGGATCGACAACTTCACGCTCTCCTGGGAGGGGGAGCTTCCTCTGTTCTACACGCATGGAATAGCAATTGACAGCTCCGCCGCCGTGGACATACGGCACTTCAGAGGGAGCCACGCACCGGGAGCGCCGGGGGCGAAGCCCGTCGAATCCCGGGCCTCGACAGGGATTAATATCAGGGAGTAACGGGAGGCGGGCATGTTCTGATGAAGACATCCCGCCGCCGCGCAACGACATGACGAAAAAAGAGAAATTCGAGCGTGTTCGCCGGGGGAACCCGGAGGAGTCGTCGGCGCTCTTTCAGCCGATCCTGATGCACTTCGCCGCGCGGTTCAACGGGAACACCTATGCGGAGTTTGCGTCGGACTATCGCGTGCTTGTGGAATGCAATCTCCGGGCGCTTGAGGTGTTCGACATGGACATGGTGGGGTTGATCTCCGATCCCTACAGGGAAACTTCCGCCTTCGGAGCGACGATTGAGTATGTCGAGGAGGGAGTCCCGCGGTGCGTCAACACGATAGTCGCTTCGGCAGAGGACATCAAATCTCTCCGGGCACCTGACGTCTACAAATCGGAGCGGACGCGGGACAGAATACGTGGCGCGGAGCTGTTTCAGAAACGGCTGCGAGGGACGGTCCCCGTGTACGGCTGGATAGAGGGTCCGCTCGCCGAAGCGTGTGACCTGGCGGGGATCAGCCCCATGCTGACCGGGCTTATGGACGATCCGGACTTCTCACGATCATTGATGGACATGTGCATGGCGACGGGGAAGGAGTTCGCCCGGGCGCAGATTGACGCGGGCTGCGACATTATCGGGATGGGAGACGCCATCTGTTCGCAGATCAGCCGCCGGACGTACGACGCGTATGTCAGGGAACGACACCGGGAGATCATCGAATATATCCACGGACAGAAGGCCCTCGTGAAACTCCACATCTGCGGCGATATCACGCACCTGCTTCCGTCGCTGAAGGGTCTTGGATTCGACATCCTGGACCTCGACTGGCAGGTGGACATCAACGCCGCCCGCAGGATGGTCGGCGATGATGTGATGCTGAGCGGCAACATCAACCCGGTCGACATCCAGGATAAATCCGAAGGAGAATTGCGCGGGACCGCACGTGATCTCGTGGAGCAGGAATCCGGGAAGATGTTCATTCTTTCCGGCGGCTGCGAAATCACTGTAGATACCCCTCCGGCGAACCTGCGCTCGATGCGTGACGCTTCGCTCCCTCCGGGCGCCGGGGGGAAGGAGATGAACGCCTGATGACCGGCCTCACGTCCGCTTTGAATCCTGGCGCCCGGCCGTCCGGTCAGCACCGCCGTATCGTTATCGTGATCGCGGCCATCGCCTCGACGGGCGGACTCCTGTTCGGATTCGATACCGGAGTCATTTCGGGTGCCATCCCGTATTTCCAGAGCCGGTTTCAGATCGGGAATGACTGGGTGGAGCTCATCACGACCGCCGGGCTTCTGGGAGCGGTTCTCGGCGCCCTCTCCTGCGGGAAGCTCGCCGACATGATCGGCCGGAAGAAGGTCATACTCTCCGCCGCGTTCGTGTTTGCCGTCGGCGCGGTCTGGTCCGGGATGGCGGGGGACGCCCGCATGCTCATCGCGGCGCGGTTCTTCCTGGGGAGTGCCATCGGCGTCTCGTCGTTCGCCGTCCCTCTTTACATCGCGGAGATATCCCCCGCCCGTACGCGCGGGACTCTCGTCTCCCTGTTCCAGCTCCTCATCACGATCGGCATCCTGGTTTCGTACTTCAGCGATTCGGCGTTCGCCCTCCCGGAAGGAGCGCCCGGATACGCCGAATGCTGGCGCCCGATGTTTTACGTCGGGGTGATCCCGGCGCTCATCATGTTCATCGGGATGCTGTTTCTCCCCGAAACTCCCCGGTGGCTCCTCCGGAGCGGGCGCGAAGACGACTGCCGCGCCGTGCTTGCGAAGGTCGAAGATCCGGCGGAAGTCGTGGAGGTGATCGCAAGGATGAAAGAAGAGACCGCGCTGGAAGGTGAACGCCGCCTCCGCTGGTCCGAGGCGGTGCGGCCCTGGCTCAGGACGCCGCTGATCATTGCGGTCGGGATCATGTTTGTGCAGCAGTTTACGGGGATCAACACGATAATCTACTACAGCCCGAAGATATTTCTCATGGCCGGGTTTGAGGGGGCGCGTGCCGCGATTGTGGCGTCCATCAGCGTGGGGGTCGTGAACGTCGCGTTCTGCGTCGTCTCGCTTTTCCTCGTGGACAGGATCGGTCGGCGGAGACTCTATTTCACCGGCGTGAGCGGCATGGTGGCGGCGCTCGTCGCCCTGAGCGCATGCTTCGTGTTCCAGGCGGACCTCGGAAGCATGGTGAAGCCGGTGACCGTGGCGCTCGTCTGGATCTACTGCGCGTGTTTTTCGGTGAGTCTCGGACCGCTCGGGTGGCTCATCATTTCTGAGGTATTCCCGTTGAACGTCCGGGGCATCGGGTCGAGCATCGGATCCCTCTCATGCTGGCTGTTCAACGGCGTCGTGGCGTTTACATTTTTCAAGATTGTGCGGGCGCTGACGATTCACGGAACGGACATCGTGATCGCCGGCGACAACCTGGGGAATCCGGCGGGGGCGTTCGGCCTCTACGCGCTCGTCGGCCTCGCGGGGCTGGCGTGGGGATATTTCTTCATTCCGGAGACGAAGGGAAAATCGCTCGAGCACATCGAAGAGCACTGGAGGGGAGGGAAGTCCCCCCGGGAGCTCTGAGCGTTGGATGAAGGGTTCCGAAGGAGTTGATGGAAAAAAACGAGCCCCGCGGGAAACGCGGGGCTCGCTGTGTGTGAACGGTACCGGAATGCTGAATCGTCCGGACGGAAAACGATGTCCGCCCCGGATGCATCATGCTACTTCAAAAGAACCATCTTCCGCGTGCTGACGAAATCGCCGGCCGCGATCTTGTAGAGATATACGCCGCTCGCCAGGTGCGACCCGTCGAAATTCACCGAATGGAGCCCCGCGGTCAGCGTGCTGTTGACGAGCGTTGCGACCTCCTGCCCCAGCACGTTGAAGACCCTGAGCGTCACCCGGCTGGCTTTCGGTATCGTGAACTGGATGGCCGTCGTCGGGTTGAACGGGTTGGGATAGTTCTGCGCCAGCGAGAATCCCTGCGGCAGTTGTTCCGTAGAAGTCACGCCCGTCAGGCTCCATGCGGCCTTCTGGGTCGGGAACCAGTTCAGGTCCCCAAGCGCGAACCCGTCCGTTCCCTGGTGCTGCATCGTCGTATTGGAGTACGCCAGGTTTTCCGGCAGCGGCCAGACGGGCGCGAACAGCTGCCCGTTCGGATTGTAGTACCAGAGATATGTGGTCTGCGTCCCGAGACGGGTCAGCGACGCGAACTTGATCAGGCTGTCGATCTGTCCCAGGACGGAGGCCGGGAATCCCGGATCGTTCGTCGTGTCGTTGTTCGCGATAAAGAAGTTCGGGTAGGCGGTCTTGTTGCTGAACATCCCCGCCGTCCGCACGTTCAGAAACACCGGGGGCGTGAGCGTATCCATGAGCGCGGTCTTCCAGAACGTCTTCAGTTTCGCGGGCCAGTACACGCTGTTGTTCAGGACAGTGATATGGCGCGCCGCTTCGGCGACGGGGATGTGGCTCGGCGCGGTGTTCAGCGAGTCGAAGCTGAACGTCGACGAAGGAGAAATCGAGTTCTCGAAATAATACTGCTGGATCTCTGCATTCTCCTGCGCGTTCCCCAGCGTCCCGTAGAAGATGTTGTTCTTGTAGACCGAATTCGTCATGACGAAGTCGTTGAGCGGGTTGACGCAATTCAAGAACACGGTGTTATGCTCGAAGCGGGAGAAGATCGTGTAGTCGACGCTCGCTTTGGCATACGAGTTGATGCAGAACATCGTGTTGTTCACCATGATCACCGTGTCCGTCGTTATCCCCCCGCCTGAAAGGAACGCCTCGCCTTTGAACCAGGACGTGGGATGCATCAGGTTCCTGAAGACGCAGTCGCTGATCATGAATTTGTTGTAGTTCCCGCTGTTGACCTCGATCGCCCCGCCGTACCCCTCGAACACGCACCCGGAATAGGTGGAGACCGTGCTGTCGCTCGAGTAATTCATGCAGTTCACATAGCCGACGAGCGCCTGGTCGGGCCGGACGCCGGTCAGATACAGGTTCCGGACGACGAGCGTCTTCGTGTTGGAGAAGATGTTCAGGAAGCCCGAAGGGGAGGAATTATCGCTGCGGATCGCAGGGGCGATAACGGGGGGCCTGTGCGTTCCGGGATCTGCAATGATCCAGAGCGGAAAGTTTACGTTGATCGTTGCGTTAAAGTAATAGATGGAATCGCGATAGAGCCGGTACACGCGCCCCGGGTGGGCTCGCTGCCCGTTGGAAAGCGTGTCCCCCTGGATGACGACGTTGAGATTGCCGGCCGGACTGGCGTTGACGTTCAGCGTGTCGGGCGCCGCGAGCACAGGTCTCGCCGCGGCGATGAGAAGCGTCAGCAGAGCAAGGAAAATGCTCACTGTCGCCGATCGAGCAGTGGTTGCATGGTTCATGAGATACTTCCCTCCGATGTGGTTGTGTTCTGTGGGATGGTCCGGCCCGCGGGCCAGCGCCGGGTGCGGACCATATGGTGCTCATTTCTTTTTCGTTCTAGCGGGAGTCGCACACCTCCTTTCCGTGGATTCCGCCTCGTCCTGACGCATCTAGAACCGGAGACGGAGTCCCACGTCGGCAGTCAGGCCGTAGTACTGCTCCGCCGTGGGATACCCCGATCCCTGGATGACGTCGACGTCGCGGGCGTTATTGAAATTGTTCAGATCGAAAAATGCCTGCAGCCCGGAGACGGGGAGCGCCTGTTTGACGGAAAGATCCCAGCGCAGGTAGTTCGCCGTGTTGATCCGCAGCTCGGGCCAGAAATTCTCTCCTTTGAATATGTCCGCCTGATAGAGAAGGGAGACGCGCGTCGAGAACCCCGAGTAATCGTATCCGACTGCGAGGTTGACGATGTTGTCCGGCTGGTTGATGAGCCGGTCTTCATAATACGTTTCGTTGAATGTCTTTATCACGTACGGAGGGTTGGGGCTGTACGTCGTGGTGAGGGAGGTGAGCGGATACTGCGCTTTCGAGAAGATATGGGTAAAGTTGACGCTCATGACGAGACCGGAGAGCGGATCCGGCAGGTACCAGAAATGCGTCTGCCAGTCGATCTCGATCCCGATAAGGTCCACGACGAACGGATCGTTGAAATACGTGTTGACCTGATAGTCCACCGGCGTTGCCGGGGGGCCCGGGTATTGCGAAGGATCGATGACAAACCTGCTTATCGGGAATATGAGGTTATCGATCCGTTTGTAAAATCCGTCGACGGTGAACAGCCCGATGGCGTTGTCAAGGACCGACACGACAAGATCGTAATTGGAAGAATGCGAATCCCTCAGCGCGAAGTTGTTCCACGTCACGGAATTGAAGCCAAGGTCGATTCTCGGCGTGATGGTGTTATAGTCGGGATAGGCCAGCGTATTCGTATAGGCGAAGCGTATCTGCAGCCAGCCGAACGGCCTGTAAATCAGATGCGCCATGGGAAGCCACCGCCCCTGCGTCTCGCTGATCGTTGTGTCCTGCGGGTTGTAGCTGAAGTGCGACGTATTTGTTTCCTGTCCGCGGGGCGCGGTGTACGACGTCGTGAGCACCTGGTACCGGGCGCCGCCCAGAAGCGTGACGCGCTCTCCCAGGTTCGCCGTGACCATCGCATACGCGGCATCCTGATGTTCGTACCCGTGGTAATCGTTCGTGAGCGACGCAAGCACGTTGTGCGACCAGGCCTCGAGCGACCCGTACTGGCGCGCGATATTGATGACAGGCTGCATGAGGGCGATATTGATCGGCGCAGCCATCGTGTAATCTCCCCCGAGAATTTTCCCGTACGAGAAGGCTCCGTCCTCGAAGAGCGTTATCGGCAGCGGGGCGACGCCCGTGGGGACCTGCGCCTTCATCCACGGGAACGCGTCGAGTATGTCCTGCCGCAGCCCGCCGCCGCTGACGAGAAGAGCGCCGTCCGACTGGTCATAGTCGTACGACCGGGCTCTGTACTGGAATTTCCCCCCGAACTTCAAGGACCCCGACACATCGTCGGCAATTTGCACCGGGGAAGTTACGTCGAGCGAGCCGACGACGGTCCTGTCCCGTGAAAAGCTGCTGCTTGCGGAGAGACTCTGCAGCTTCGTCTGCGTGAGGTCGTCGATCGCAAGCGAAGGGATCAGCCGCGGGTCGAGCCGTTGATAGTCAGGACCGCTCACCCCGTCATTGCTGTTGACGAAATTCAGCGAGATGTCGTTCGGGTCATGGTTCTCCGAATAGGAGTGCGAGACCTTCGCGTCGACGGCAAACAGGGGGAACGTCTGCTGGTATTCCAGCAGATTGGTGAGCACATTGAGTTTGTTCTCCGAAACCGTCGTCGTGTACTGGTGAGACCTTCCCCCGACGGAGACATCGTAGCTCTCGGCACGGTTCTGGATTTTTGTGTCCCCCGAGCTGAACATGTTGATAAGCGATACTTTCCCCTCCGGGATCCTGTAGTCCGTCACGAGCGTCCCGCCGTACCGCTGTCTGTCCCGGAGAATGTCGTTCAGGTTGAGGTTTGTAAGGTACACCGGGTTCTGCACGCCCGGGTTCTCATTGGGGAGGTAGTAGCTCCCGCCGAGTTCGTTGGAGGTGAGGTTCTTCCTCTCAACGTCGAGCTCCGCGAATATTCCAAGCTGATTGTCGAAAAAACGATTTTCGATGTTACCCACGAATTTGTAGTTGTTGTATGTCTTTTCCAGTCCGTTGTACGCTCCCTGCGTCAGCACCCCGATTGCCGGTATCCCCGTGGCGGTCGCCCCGGCTTCCTTAAGGGTGAAATTGACTGTCCCCCCGAGAACCTCCGCGTCCATGTCTGGTGTGATGGCCTTCGTGACTTCGATCCCTTCAAGCATGTTCGAAGAAATCATGCTCAGGTCTGTTCCCCGGTCTCCGACGTCGGTCGGCGCCATTGCGACGCCGTTGATCATCACTTCGTTGTATTTGGGAGAGAGTCCGCGTATGACGACCTGGTTTCCTTCGCCCCCTGAGCGCGTCACGGAGACTCCCGGCAATCGCCCGACCGATTCCGCGGCGTTCGCATCCGGGAGCTCCTGTATCCTCGCGGACGAGACGACGTTGACGATCTGGGATGAGGCGAGCTGCTGATTGATCGCCTGATTCTGTCCGAGCGCCTGCGCGGTGACGACGACGGTCTGCCCCTCGATCGCCACCGCGTCGAGCTTGAAATCGCGCGTAAGCGTTTCCCCCTCCGCGACGACGACGGACACGCTGGAGGAGGTGTAGCCGACATACGTTGCGCGGATCGTGTAGGAACCCGGCGGCACGTTTCGAATGGCAAACTTCCCGTGAATGTCGCTCGAATTTCCGAAGCTGGTCCCTGCGAGCATGACGTTTGCCCCCGGAAGCGGGTCTCCGGTCTGCGCGTCCTTCACTGTCCCTTCAATCGACCCGTTCGTCGCCGGAAAAGCGGACTGTCCTGCAAGAATGAGGAGTGTCGTCCAGGCTGCAAATTTCCGCATAGGTATGCTGCACTCCTGACCCTCCGGGGGAACCTGAGGGGCTGATCCGATTTGCGTTGTATTCCTGAAAACTGGAAGTCACGGAATATCTGCAAATCTTGAATAGTTTGCAAGTAATACCAATGGGAACCCTCACAGAAATATACTGGTTTTGACTTTTGAGCATGCCTGAAACGCGCCTATCCATCCGGGGGGGGTGTCAAACTATCGTGGGAGGGATTACTATATATCTCGAGATTCCTCTTCTTGCGCGGTACACGTTTAACCTGGCCGGCGCGCTGGGTCTCTCGCGAGTCTATGTCGACGCAGGGCCGTACTTCGGGTTCCTCCTCAGCGCGAAGAACACGACCGGGGGGATGAGTTCCCTTTATCTGGATAAGTCAGGGACGCCGCTCCTCCTCCCCCCCGCGGGGCAGCCGCTCCCACCGGTCGACTTTACGGCCTCGACGGACGTCAGGAGTGACATACAGAAGGTGAACACGGGCATTACGGGGGGATCGGTGTGGCACGAAGTCTGGGACCGGGAGATCTGCTTCTCGACGCACGGGGCGCGTACGGGCTCAGGGATATACAGACCGATCCGAAAAACGGAAAGAACAACACGGGGAGCTTCGTTGTCGCGGTAGGGTATGAGCTGAGGATCTGGCAATTAGTCCGGCCGGTCAAGGATGACCTGTTCGCATGCGGTTTTCAGGTCGTAGAAGATCGGGATAAGCGTATTGACAAGCGTTCTGTCGAGGACAAGCTCAACGACTTTCTGAGGGTTGAAGAGGACCATTCTTCCGCCGCGGAGCTTCAGTGATTTGTAACTGCGCACGATGACGCCGATTCCCACCGAGGCCATGAAATCCACGTCGGAGAGATCGACGACAACATTCGCCTTTTCCATCGACGTCTCCGCGGAGAGACGGAGATCGATCTGGTTCGTTCCCTCGATGTCCATTCTCCCGTGCAGCGAGATCTTCTTTATTCCGCTGTCCAGGCGTTCGACCGTCATGTCCATGAAATGTGCTCCTCGTGTGATGTCCGGGTGGGGGAAAGGTCATTCTCATCCGGGGGAGCATACGAATCCCCTGTTAACTGAAGGTTAACTCCGTGTTACGAAATTGTTACTCTTCCCAAACCCCTGCACCGGGACCGGAATCCACACCGGACGGTTCACGCCGTGCCCCACCCGGAAGGGAGGTGCCCCGTGCCCGCCGCCGTTAGTGGAATTCATCATGTGACCGCGATTGCGAGCGCCCCCCAGCCGAACCTCGATTTCTACGCATCGGTCCTCGGCCTGCGGCTCGTGAAGAAAACGGTGAACTTCGATGCGCCCGACGTCTATCATTTCTACTTCGGCGACGAAGGAGGGAGTCCCGGAACGATCCTGACGTTCTTCCCTTTCCCGGACGCCGCGCGGGGTGAACGGGGGACGGGAGAGATCTCGTCGGTCGCGCTTCACGCCCCTCTCTATTCGCTCGGTTTCTGGGCGGGTCATCTTGCACGCCACGGAGTGCAGTTCGAGGGGCCATTATCCAGGTTCGGCGAGGAGTTCATTGCATTTGAGGACTCCGACGGACTGCGCCTTGAGATTGTCTTCGCCGGGGAGGGGGATATTCCGGGATCCCTGCCGGAGAGGGGGGGAGTACCGCGCGAGAGTGCAATTCGACGGATCGCGGGTGTGACATGCGACCTCCGGGACATGGGCCCGACGGAAGAGCTGCTCTCCGGTATGCTCGGCGTCCGCCGGACGGGGAAGGAAGGAAAACGGGCCAGGTTCACGGTAGGAGACGGAGCCGAGGCTTCCGCCATCGATATTCGGACGATCCCTGGTTCAGGACGGGGGAGACAATCCGCGGGATCGGTCCATCACATCGCCTGGCGGACTCCGTCCCCGGAAGATCAACGGGAGTGGCGCCTGCGGCTTGTTGACGCAGGTCTTTCCGTCACGGAGGTTCTCGACAGGAAGTACTTCCAGTCGATTTATTTCAGGGAGCCCGGAGGCATCCTGTTTGAAATCGCGACAGATCCCCCGGGCTTCGCCGTCGATGAGCCTCCCGCCGCGCTTGGAAGCGGCCTGCAGCTCCCCGCCTGGCTTGAAGCGGAGAGGGGGAAGATCGAAAGGATCCTCCCAACTGTGCTCGTTCCCGGAACGGGCATTCCTGAGCGTTAGATCTCACCTCTCGCAAAAATGGACGATGTATAGTAATATGGCCGTGTCCTTTGGCACATTCTGCGGAATTAGCAGTTTTTTTACTTGCTTTTTTTCAATCGCGATTGTAGATTGTACACAGAAATTCAGTCCCCCAAATCTACCGCAGTACATCATCAGGCAATTCGGTTTCAGATCGCGATTTTCAGCTCTTTGATGTATCCCATTTAGCAGGTTTTTCCCAGGTGTCGTGAGGCACGCTCAAGGGG
>Ga0209698_10000644_pt1 | contig 39842 bp, 37 predicted proteins | sample LitLauG_LLR_2012_FD_187203 | JGI IMG/M metagenome (GOLD analysis project Ga0209698, IMG submission 187203) | Freshwater sediment microbial communities from Pennsylvania, USA - Little Laurel Run_MetaG_LLR_2012 (SPAdes) (version 2) | ecosystem: Environmental > Aquatic > Freshwater > Creek >... | reverse complement strand
ATCACGGTCCGCCATCCGCAGGCCGCCGCCCGGATCCTGGCCGACGGCAGCCTGGGCCTGGGCGAGGCCTACATGGACGGCTGGTGGGACTGCCCGCGCATCGACGAAATGCTGCTGCGGATCCTGCAAGGCCGGCTCGAAGAGCGTGCCGGCAAGCGGCGCCTGATCGCGCTTTGGATCACCCATCTGCTGCTCAACCGGCAGTCGCGCCGCCGCGCGCCGCAGGTCGGCCGCGTGCACTACGACCTCGATGTCCGGCTGTTCGAAGCCATGCTCGATTCAAGACTGGCCTACAGCTGCGGCTACTGGGCCCATGAGGGCACGCTCGAAGAGGCGCAAGCCGCCAAGCTCGACCTCGTCTGCCGCAAGCTGGGCCTGCGGCCGGGCATGCGCCTGCTCGACATCGGCTGCGGCTGGGGCAGCCTGGTGGGCTATGCCGCGCAGCATTACGGCGTGCACTGCGTCGGCATCACCATCGCCCGCGAGCAGGCCGAATACGCCAGGCAGCGCTATGCGCAGCTGCCCATCGAGATCCGGGTCCAGGACTATCGCGCCTTGCACGCCGCCGAAGGGCAACGCTTCGATCGCGTGGCGTCGATCGGGATGTTCGAACATGTCGGTCACCGGAATTTCGACGACTTCTTCGATGTCGTGCGCCGCAATCTCGATCCAACCGGGCTGTGCCTGCTGCATACGATCGGCCGCAACCGCCGCGATACGGTGCCCGATCCGTGGATGGACCGCTACATCTTCCCGAACCATGAGCTGCCGGCCCTGTCGCAGATCGCCGACGCCTGCGAGGGACGCTTCGTGATCGAGGATGTGGAGAACTTCGGCGCCGATTACGATCACACGCTGATGCACTGGTACCGCCGGCTCGAGGCCGCCTGGCCGCAATTGCCGATGCACGACGACGAGCGCTTCCGGCGCATGATGCGCTACTACCTGCTGGTCTGTGCCGCCACGTTCCGGGCGCGCATCAACCAGCTCTGGCAGCTCGTGCTGTCCCCGGTGGGCGTGCCGGGTGGCTACCGCCGGCCCGGCGCCGGCCCGGGATCGGGCGCGTACGCGCCCTCGCCGTCCGAGCGGCCCGTGGGCGATCGAACGGCCCAGGCGGGATAAAAAGGGCGCGCGCAGCGCGGCAAGCGCGACGCCGCTCGGCCGCCGTGGCCGCCGTGCCCACCCGTTCGGGGAGTCCCCGAGGCGACGCGCGCGGCCGATGATTCGTCCCCTCCCCTACATTCCGGAATGGACGCATCGATGAATTCCCTGCAAGACTGGGCCCGCGAACGGGCCGAACTGGCGCAAGGCGCCGCCGCCGCGGTGGTCGCCGTCGAGGATGCCAAGGGCCGATCGCTCGGCGGGATCGTCTGGGACGGCACGACGGTGGTCACCGCCGCCGAAGGCCTGGCCCGGGGCGCCGTGCGCATCCGCACGGCGACCGGCGACGTCGAAGGCGAGGTTGCAGCGGCGGACCGCGCGACCGACGTCGCGATCCTGCGCCTGCCGGCGACTGCCGCTTCCGGCCTCGGCGGGGCCCGCCACGGCGATTCGGCCGCGCTGCAGACCGGCCAGCCGGTCCTGCTCGCCGCGCGCGACGACAGCGGCCCGCTCGTCCTTTGGACCGACCTGCTGCGCGTCGGGCCGGCCTGGCGCTCGAGCCAGGGCGGCGAAATCGCCCGTTCGATCCACCTGGCTACCCGGATTCACGGACGCTTCGAGGGTGCCGGGCTGTTCGATGTCGGAGGCCGCCTTTGCGCGATGGTCGTGCCCGGACCGCGGCGCCGTGGCCTGGGCATCCCGGTCGAGACCATCGCCGGCGTCGTGGCCCGCGTGGCGCAGCATGGCTACCTGCCGCAGCCCTACCTGGGCGTGCGCCTGCAACCGGTCTGGATCGACGAGTCGCAAGCGGCGGCCATCGGCCGCGGCCGCGGCCCGGCTGTGATCGTGACCGGGGTCGAGTCCGATTCGCCGGCGCATCGTGCTGGCCTGGTCCTGGGCGATTTTATCCTCGCCCTGGGCGCCAAAGAGGTCGGCCGCCCGGCGGCGATCGCGCGCGAGATCGGCGCCGCGGCGATCGGCTCGCAGATCAACTTCGAGGTCCTGCGAGCCGGCAGCCGCCAGCGCATTGCCGTGGCGGTCGGCGAGCAGCCGCGCGCCTGACGGGCTTGCAATCGCGCCAGGCCGCCCCGAGATAGCGCCGGTGGACGCCATGTCGATATCGAGGGACGGCGCTGCGCCTGGCGCGATCGTCGGCGCCTCGACCCACGCCCTGCGCCGCGACCTCGTGCTGCGCCTCGAGGACGCGGGCTATGGTTCGTCGTCGCTGGCCGGCGATCCGGATGAGCTTGACGAGGCGATCGCCGCCGCGACCCGGGCGCCCTGGGTGCTGACCGGCGGTCCGGTGGCGCTGGCCAGCCCTTTCCTGCGCACCGCGCTGGCGCGCGAGGTCCCGGTGATCGCGCTGGTACGGGGCGACCGGTCGGGCTTGCGCGCGCTGATCGCGCCGCAAGCCGCGGCCCTGCTCGGCGACGAGGGCGACACGGCAAGGTTGCGCGCCAGCGTTGCCGCGGTGAACGCCGGCCTTTCGGTCTGGCAACCGGAGGAGTCGTCGATCGACCGGGAATTCGAGCCGCTGCGCTTTGGCGCCGGTCCGCTCTCGGCACGCGAGCTCGACGTGCTCGAGGGGGTGGCCGCGGGCCTGACGAACAAGCGCATCGCGCGCCAGCTGTCGTTGTCGCCCAACACCGTCAAGTTCCATCTGCAGGCCGCGTTCGACAAGCTCGGCGTGCGGTCGCGCGCCGAAGCGGTCGCCGTGGCCCTGCGGCGCGGCGAGATCACGGTCTGAGCGGATGCCGTTGCAGCCCGAAGATGACGAGGCGCTCGACGCCTACTCGCGAACCATCACCCGCGTCGCGCAGCGGGCGGCCCCGGCGGTCGTCACCATCCGCGCGCAGCGGCGCGACGGCGCGCAGGGCAGCGGTTCGGGCTTCGCCTTCACGCCCGACGGGTTGATCCTCACCAACCAGCATGTGATCCAGGACGCGCGCCACATCCACGTCGAGACGACGCAGGGCGCGCGCGCCGAGGCGACGCTGGTCGGCGCCGACCCGCATACCGACACCGCGCTCATCCGCGTAAGCACGCCACTGGTGTCGCTCGAGCTCGGCCAGTCACGCGACCTGCAGGTGGGGCAGCTGGCGATCGCCATCGGCAATCCCTACGGCTACGCCTGCTCGGTCACGGCGGGCGTGGTCAGTGCGCTCGGCCGCAGCCTGCGCGCGGCCACCGGCCGGCTGATCGAGGACGTCATCCAGACCGATGCCGCCCTCAACCCAGGCAATTCCGGCGGCCCGCTGTGCGACAGCCGGGGCCGCGTCATCGGCATGAACACCGCCATCATCGCCGCGGCCCAGGGCATCTGCTTTGCGACCGCGATCGATACGGTGCGCTGGGTCGCGCTGCAATTGCTGCAGCATGGCCGCGTGCGGCGCGGCCACCTGGGCATCGTGGCGCAGACCATCGCCTTGCCGCAGCGCCTGCGTCGCGCGGCCGACCTGGAGCAACACACGGCGCTGCGCGTGGAGCGCATCGAGCCGCAAGGTCCGGCGGCCCGCGCCGGCATCGCCGCGGGGGACCTGCTCGTGCGCTTTGCCGAGGCGCCGATCGGCGGCATCGACGACCTGCACCGCGCGCTGGCCAGCGAGCCGGTGCCGCGCGAGGTTCCGATCGAACTGCTGCGCGACGGCGCGCGCCTGCGCGTCCGGGCGACGCCGCAGGAAAGCAGTTAGCGCGACGGTCCGCACGCTCGCCGGGCTAGCGCGTGGCGTCGTCGTCGCCCAGCGCAGCGTCTTTGCGGCGGATGCCGACTTCCAGCCCGGTTCCGCGGTAGCCGGCGAACAGGCCGGCGTCGTCGTAGACCGGTTCGCCGCTGATGAGGTAGCGATGCCGATTGCCGATCGAATCGATCGCCGAAAACTCGACGTCGCAAAACGACCAGCGCGCGGCGAGCCGCGTCCGGTGTTCGGCCCATTGCGGATCCAGCGGAACGACGTCGGGCAATTCCCAGTGCGTCAGGCCCAGCGCGCTGCGGGCGCCGAACGGGCCGCTGCCGTCGATGCGCGTGAAGCGGTAGTCGCGATCCTGCTCCCAGTGCCAGTCCGACGAGATCTCCGTCAACTTGCGGTAGTGCGATGCGCTGCGGCGCAAGCCCTCGAGCGCGGTCATGCGCTGCAGGAACAAGCCGACCTGTTCGCCGATCGAGCGCAGGGTGTGCAGCATGCGCTCGTCCGGTTCGCCGACGCCCGGGCTCGAAAAAGCGAACACGCCCAGGGTCTGCCCGTCGTGCAGCGCCGGGAAGAAGATCGATCCGGCGACACCGGCCTCCGGCGGCAAGGCCATGGACGATCCGGCGGAATCGAATGCGGCGTCGTGGCTCCAGACCGGCTGGCCGGAATCGACCACACGCCCGGCCAACCCGGCATCCTGCCGCAGGACCAGGCCATGCGACTTGTCGAGGAATTGCTGGATGGCCTCGCGGGACAGCCCCCACGCGGCGACCTGGCGCAATACACCGGCGGAAGTGTCGCGGCGCAGGAAGCGGCCGCATTCCCAGGACTGGGAAAGACAAATCGCCTGGATGACGGCCTGCAGGCCCGAGTCCCGCTCGGCCGCCTCGGCCAGGCGCCGTGCCACCGCCAGTTCGAGCGTCAGCAATTTCTCGGCGCTTTTTTCCCGGGTGACATCGCGCAAGGTGACGATGGCCCGCGCCCGGCCGCCATCCGCGATGGTGCGGGCATCCAGTTCGATCCATATGCCGCCGGGCCCACTGGCCTGCGCCGGGCCGTAGCGAAAGTGCTGCCGCTCGGCCGCAATGACCTGTCGGATACCCGCCGCGGCCGGCGCGCCATCGATTGCGGCGTCGCCGCGCGCTGCCAGGCAGGCGGCCACGTAGTCATCGCCCTCGCGCGCATCCAGCCCGTATCCTGCCGGGCCGCCGAGCGCGCCGTGCCACGCCCGATTGGCCAGCATCACGATGCCGGCTGCGTCGAGCAGGCAGACGGGGATCGCCAGGCCATCGAGCGCTCGCTGCGAGTAGCGGCGATGTTCCAGCAGGTGCAACTCGATCCTGCGGGCGGCGGCCATCCGCCGCACGATCCCGCGATAGCCCTTGAAGCGGTTCTGCTCGTCGAACAGCGGCTCGCCGCTGACCGCAAGATGATGGATCTTGCCGTCGCGATCCCTGCGCCGCAGCTCGAGATCGCGAAACGGCGCCCGCCAGGCGATCTGCTGGCGATGCGCCTGCCAGTCCGCATCGTGCAGGTTGTCGATCCCGAGATCCCACAGCGCCTTGCCCAGGATGGCCTGGTCGCTCAATCGAGCCGCCGCGGGGGTCGCGATCGTGTGCGAAATAAAGCGCGCACTCTCGTCCTGGATCCAGGACCAGTCGTAGGCGATGGCGATCGGCTCGGCGCGCCCGGCACCGCGTCCGAGAAGCGCCTGCTGCGCCTCGGGCAACAGGATGGCGCTGCCGCTCGCCGGGTCGACAATGGCGTCGATCTGCCGCGCCTCCAGGGCCATGCGCTCGGGCCCGCCCTTGACCAGGCGCAGGATGGTCTTTTCGAAACTGCGCTCGGGAACCGCGCGCGGCGCCGACTGCGGGCTGCCTGACGTCCTTTGTTTCATGGGTTCTTCGCCGTGATGCCCAGCGCGCGCAGAACGCTGCCCTGGTCGCTGAGATTGCCCGCAATCCGCACCGCGGGTGCCGGAGAAGATTTCGCAAGGCTGGGGGTGACGACAATGCCGTCGGCCAGTGCGCGCTTCGGGAATTGCAGCACATCGACCACTTCGAGAAGGAAATTCCCGTTCAGGTGCTCCTTGCAGATCAGGTCGAGATTGGCCTGCGCCTGGATCGAATTGGGCCCGCCGTCCGCGACGTACAGCACCATGACCATGACGGGTGTCGACGTCACCGATGGCATGGCGCGGCGCGGCCTTTTAGCTGCCATTGCGCGACTCCGCCTTGCCACGCTTGGCGACCTTCCCGGAGCCATTGGTGGCGCGCCGCCTGGCGGGTGCCGTGCGCTTGCCCGTTACCGTTCGCCCCCCGGTGGGATCGGCGCTGCGGATGCGGCGCATTTCCTTGTCGCGGTCGCTCGAGGAGGCGATCTGCGCCTCGTTGCCGCTCGAGTAGAGCGCCAGCTCGGCGTGCTGCCGCGCCAGCTCTTGCTCCATCACCCGGATGCGGGCCAGCGTTTCGGCCTCGGCCAGCTCCAGCGCCGAACGCTGCTGGTCGAAGGCCGCGCGGCGCTGCAGCTCTCGGGTACGTTCCTCGTCTTCCTTTTCCCAGCGCAAGGTGCCCATGAGCACCTCGCCGCCCGCGGTATAGACGTCGGCCAGCAGGGGGCCGGCTTCGCTCAGGATGAGTTCGCGCACCTGGTTGGAGTGCCAGGTACCGCGCGATTTGATGATGGTGAGCGCGCGGTTGCGCTCGCCGCTTCGGATCAGGTAGGAGAGATGGATCCAGGTATCGGCGATCGTCGAGATCTGCAGGTCGGTCGATTCGTCTTCCTGGCCGTCGCCCGAATTGATCGCGGTCACCAGCACCGTGATCTTCTCGTCCTTGGCCATGTAGATGAAGCGGTTGGCCACGGCGCGCGCCGCGACGATGCCGCCGGTCTTGGCGATGGCCGACAGCGGGTCGATCACCAGGCAGCGCGGCCGGTGCTCGCGGATCAGGCTCTTGAGCTTCACGAGGTGGTCCTCGGCGCCGACCGATTCGGTGCGCCCCGAATACATGCGCAGCAGTCCGCTCTTGACGTAGCGCTTGAGCTCGATGCCCACCGAGGTGAGATTGCGGACGATGCGCTCGGCGCCTTCATCGAAGCTGACGAACAGTGTCCGCTCGCCCCGCCGGCAGGCCGCCTCGGCGAATTTGCCCGAGAGGGTCGTCTTCGATGTGCCCGGCACCCCGGTGATCAGGGTACTGCTGCCGCGGAACAGCCCGCCGCCGAGCATCGTGTCGAGCCGCTCGAAACCCGCCGAGACGCGCTCGGCGGTGGCAAGCTGCCGGATCTCCGATGGCTCCGGTCCGTCGATCTCCATGCCGCCGTCGCCGAAGCTGACCGGAAATTCCCCGGCGACGAAATCGGAACCGCGGTACTTGCCGATCTCGATGCGGTGCAGCGCCACGCCCCACTCGAGCCGGCGTTCAAGCCCGACCACGCAGTCGGCCATGAACTGCAGGAAACCATAATTCATGAGCGCCGACCCGACGCCATCGACCTTGGCCGTGATGATGGCCGCATCCACTGCATTGGCGGCCAGCCAATCACGCAAGCGATGGATCTCACGGATTTCGGCCCGCGGGTCCTGGAGCAGGGTGAGCAGGACGTCGATGCCGTCGAACACGATCCAACGCGCGTCGATCTCCTCCTTTTTCGCCTGGAGCATGGCGAGCAGGCCGCCCAGGTCGAAGGCGCCCGATTGCACGACGTCCGGCGAAAGATTGGCTTCGAGCAGGAAGATCTTGCCTTTGGCCAGCGCCGGCAGGCCCCAATCGAAACTCGCGCTGCTGGCGAGGATCTGGCGCGCGCTCTCCTCGAACGAAACGAAGATTCCGGCTTCGTGCCGCATGCGGGCCGCGTTGACCAGGGTCTGCAAAGCGAAGACGGTCTTGCCGGAGCCGGCTCCGCCCTTGAGCAAGGTGACGCGCCCGCGGGGCAGCCCGCCCAGGCTCAATTCATCGAATCCGGCAATTCCCGTGCGGATTTTCGGCAGCGGCTGCGGCGTACCCTTGCGCGTCGCGGTCACGCCAGGACCTTCGCCGCGCGCCCGCGGCCGGGCCGCCGGATCTGGAATCTTGCCGCATATGAGATCTCGAAAATGGCTGCTCCATGGAATCGGTCAATCCCGAGCGCTGCCCGCGACCGCGTCCGCATCAGCCATTCGACCAGGGCGCATCCGCACGTAGGCGCTGTCCGCGCGATTGTGGATGCTCCATCTTCACTGGCACCGCGTCTGTACGATTGCGTACAGACCAGCGGCAACCAGGCGGAGCGGTGATTCCGGTGGCACGACGCAATTGGCTTTCGGACCCGACTCGCTTGATGCGGCCGCCCCCCGCCGCTGTCGCGGGCGGACAAGGGGGTTGGGCAAGCGCCGCCCGGTTTCCTAGGGTCGCCGCTGCGCCTTCTTGACGGACTCTTCCGCATCGCCCACCGTTGCCAGGACGGCGCCGGCGATCTTCTGCGCTTCACCCTTCACGGCAAGCTGCTTGTCGCCGATGATCCGGCCGGTCACTTCCTTGACACGTCCCTTGGCCTCGGCAACGCGCCCCTTCACCTGCTCTTTGTTGATACCCATGCTTGGCTCCGGATCCGATGTGCTGCAGGCCGGTTACCGCCAGGCAGCCCGATTGCCGCCCGCGCCGACCCACGCCTGACTGTACGGGCACGAAGCGCGCGATTCCGTCTGCCATCGCACCCTGGAGTTCGGGCGGAGCGAGCGGGGCGGCGCACCAGGCATTCCTCTCATCCAATGCATCAAACCAAGCCGATTTGTGGTCTAGCGCACAGAAAGCCATGCGGTGAAGCGGGTAGTTTCCTTGTGACGAAATGGGCCTGTCGGCAAGCCGGCCGCGCCGACCTGGATTCATCGATCGCGTGGACCATCCGGCTCCGGCATCCGAATCGCACCCTCATGGGAGTCCGATTGCGAAAGATGGAGCAGCTCGACGGCGCGTACCCAGTGGAATCCCCGGCATTGCGCGAGCAAGGTCATATCATTGGTGCCATTGCGCAGCGCCGTTTGAATGCGCCTCCTGGCACCGTCGCGCCGGCAACCCTTGACGCCGCGCAGGTCGATCCGGAACAAGCGCTGGCCAATGCGCAGACCCGGATCGAGCGGCTCGAGCGGGAAATTGCGCAGCTCAGGCGTGCCGTCGCCGACGAACGGCGGCATGCCTACGTCGACGCCCTCACCGGCCTGCCCAATCGGCGCCTTTTGATGGACCGCTTCGACCAGGCGCTGGCGCGCGGTGTTCGCCAGCACACGAAAATCGCCCTGCTCTTCCTGGACCTCGACGGCTTCAAATGCATCAATGATGCACTGGGGCACGCCTCGGGCGACCAGCTGCTGCTGCAGGTGGCGAGGCGCCTGAAAGCCTGCATACGCGCCGCCGACACCGTCTGCCGCTTCGGCGGCGATGAATTCGTGGTCCTGCTGGCGCAGATCGAAAGCCAGGAAAGGGCCCAGCTGGTGGTGCGCAAGATCCGGACGGCCGTCGCCAAGCCCTATTTGCTCCAGGAGCAGGTGGTACGCGTCACGACGAGTATCGGAATGGCCGTCTATCCAACCGACGGCAAGAGCTATGCCGAACTGCTCGAGCGTTCCGATATCGCGATGTATTTCGACAAGGCGCGGGCTTGCATCGCGCCGGCCTGGTCGCATCCGCCGGCAGGCGGCACGGACTAGAAGCGCCCCATCAGGAGCAGCACGACGACGATCAGCACCAGCAGTCCCAGGCCGCCACTGGGGTAGTAGCCCCAGCTGCGGCTGTGCGGCCAGGTCGGCATGGCACCGACCAGCATCAGGATCAGGATGACGAGCAATACGGTGCCGAGCATGACAGTCCCCAATTGAGCAATGGCTTGGTTTTGCAACCGCACGAACCGGTCCGCCGGGCCGGATGGGCCGGCGCTCCGGGTCGCGCGGGCCGGGCAACGATGCGCGTGCCGTGCCGGGCAGGTCTGTTCGTTGCCGAACACATGGCGCAACGGCACTTCCGGGGCTGACCCTGGACGGTATGCCAGCGCACAGACCGCGATCGTGCGGCCCCCGTAGGGTCCCGCATGGATTTCAAGGACTATTACGCGGCACTGCAGGTCGAACCCGAGGCCAGCGCCGAGGAGATCAAGCGCAGCTATCGCAAGCTGGCCCGCAAGTACCACCCCGACGTGAGCAAGGAACCCGACGCCGAGGAACGCTTCAAGGACGTCGCCGAAGCCTACAAGGCGCTCAAGGATCCGGAGAAGCGCGCGGCCTACGACGCGGTCGCCCAGCGCCATCGCCGGGGCGAGCACTTCGAGCCGCCGCCCGGATGGGACAGCGGCTTCGAATTCCGCGGCCGCGGCGCGGGCAACGGCGCGGCGCGCCCCGAATTCCACGCCGATGACGTGAGCGACTTCTTCGCTTCACTGTTCGGGCGCGCGCAGCGCGGCGCCCACGCGGAACGCAGCGACTTCGGCGACGGCTTCGAGGGCGTGCAAGGCGGCGGTGCCGACCGGCACGCGAAGATCACCATCGACCTGGCCGACCTGTACCGCGGTGCCAAGCGCACGGTCACGCTGCAGGTGCCGCGCGCCGATGCGCAAGGCCGCGTCACGCTGCACGAGCGTCATCTCGAAATCGACATCCCGCGCGGCGTACGCCCCGGCCAGCACCTGCGCCTGGCCGGACAGGGTGATCCGGGAACGGGCCAAGGAGTCGCCGGCGACCTCTATCTCGAACTGGAACTGCGCCCGCATCCGACGTTTCGGGTCGACGGTCGTGACGTCTACGTGGAGCTTCCGGTCGCCCCCTGGGAGGCCGCGCTGGGCGCACAGGTCACGGCGCCCACGCCGGAGGGCCCGGTACTGCTGACCGTACCGCCGGGCTCGACGCCGGGGCGCAGCCTGCGCCTGAAGGGTCGCGGCGTGCCCGGTTCGCCGGCCGGCGACCTGTACGCCCGCCTTGCCCTGGCGCTGCCCATGGCCGACTCGGAGCCGTCCAAAGAGGCGTACGCCGCGCTGGCCCGCGCCTTTCCCGATTTTGCGCCGCGCAGCGCGATGGAGGCATGAGCCCGATGGAACACCCCGCTCGATTCCCGCTGCAAAGAATCGTGGTCGATGTCGAACCCCGCTACACGCTCGGCGCCTTGTGCCGGGCCTGCGGCAGCGGGCGCGAGGCCTTGATCGCGCTGGTCGACGAAGGGATCCTCGATCCGGCCGGCGCCGGCCCGGATTCCTGGAGCTTCCCCGCCCCTGCGCTGCGCACCGCGCGCGCCGCGACGCGGCTGGCGCGCGATCTGGAACTCAATCTGGCCGGCGTGGCGCTGGTGCTGGAACTGCTGACGCGCATCGAGGAGCTCCAGGCGCGATTGCAGCGCACTGGCGCGCGCTGAGGGCGACCGGCGCCCAGCGCCCGCGGCGCGCGGCCGCGCCGCCGCGCGCCGGCCTGCGGCGGCACCGGGACCACGCGCCGTGGGGCCGCGCCGTTCTCAGACCGAGGATCGCCCGGTAAAGACGCGCAGCAGGATGACGATCAGCGCAAGCACCAGCAGCACGTGAATGAAACCACCCATGGTGTACGAACTGACGAGGCCCAGCAGCCAGAGAATGATCAGCACGACGGCAATCGTATAAAGCATGGAAGCTCCTTTTGTGCGCGGGGCCTGTCGATCCCGCAAGTCCTCGGTTTTTCCTCCGGCAGCGCTACGGGCCAGACCGGCGGATGGCGGCCTTCGGATCACCGCTCGATGCAGCCTAGGGTGGCGCAAGGCGGCCGTCTGTCCGCCTGCGCACCATGGACCGGGCCGCGCCAGCGCCCGACCGCGTGCGTGCGACAGCGCACAGACCCGAGCGCTGCCAGCGCCTACAAGGATTTTTACCGCGCTCGACCGGGCGCGGCGACGGTTCGTTGCCGCGCCACGTTTTGCATCGCGCTGCGGACGGACCGGCGCGCCAGGTCGGCGCGGCGCACGCGAACGGGGGCTCCGACGATGATTGCTCACGGCCTGGGCCGGCATCTGCGCTCGTGGTGCGCCGGGCTGGGCGGCGCCCTGCTGATCGGGCAGGCCTCTGCGGCGGCCGCCGACTTGCCCCCGCTGGTCGATCCGGCCGGTGCGGAACACCACTCCGGCAAGGTCATCTGGCGCGAACTCGTGACGCCCGACCTGCACGCGGCACAGGATTTTTACGGGCAGCTGTTCGGCTGGACCTTCCGGACGCAGCAAGCCGCGCCCGCCAACGACGACAAGAGTCCTGTCCGCGAATACGCCATCGCGCTGCTCGACGACCAGCCGGTGGCCGCCATCGTGCGTCGGCGCGCACCTTCGGGCGAACCCGTGCAGCCGGCCTGGCTCAATTTCTTTGCCGTTCGCGACATCGATGCCGCGCGCCACGAGGCGCTCGAGCATGGCGCCAAGGTACTCGTCGAACCGCGCAGCATGGGCCGGCGCGGCCGGCTGGCCATCCTGGCCGACCCGCAGGGCGCCGTGTTCGCGATCCTGGCCTCGGCCAGCGGTGACGGACCCGACGACCTGCCCAGCCCGGGCGAATGGATCTGGACGTCCCTGCTCGTACGCGATGCGGACAAGGATGCGGCGTTCTATCAGGATCTGTTCGGCTACGAGGTCTTCGACGTGCCCAGCCCCGACGGGCGCGACCATGTCGTCCTGGCCAGCGACAACCTGGCTCGGGCCAGCGTCAACGACATGCCGGACGATGCGCCGCGCCGCCATCCGCGATGGATCGGGTTCGTCCGGGTGCTCGATGTCGCCGCCGTGGTGTCGCACGCGCGCGAACTGGGTGGCCGGGTACTGGTCGAACCGCACCCCGACCGCCACGGTGGCCAGGTCGCCGTGATCGCCGATCCCCAGGGTGCCCCTCTGGGCCTGATGGACTGGAACGGGCCGACCGTCCAGGGGAGCGCGCAATGAGGCCGCACACCCAGCGCTCGGGCTTGGCCCGGTTCCGCCAGCCGGCCTCGACCTGGCGGCGGATATCGCTCGCCGCGGGCTTGACTGCCACGTTCACGCTGATCGGTTGCGTCGTCGGCGCCGACGGCGGTCCGTATGGTGGTCCGTATGGTGGTCCGTATGGCGGCGACGGGGTCGGCTATGTCGGGGGCTACTACGAACCGTACGGCTACGAGGTCGGCGGATGGGGCGGCGGCTACCATGTGGGCCCCGGACGCGGTGGCGAACGGGGCGGTCGCGGCGGGTCGCACAACTATCGCGCCGCGCCGGCGACGCGCAGCGCGCCGTCGATCCCCTCGCATTCGCGCCGCAGGTAGCCGGCACGGCGGGCTGCATGGCAGATTGCACGGCCGGCTGCGCGGCGGGCTGTGCGGCGGGGTACTTGGCGGGTTGGGCAGCGGTTTGTATCGCCGTCCGCGCGGCGGGTCGCGCGGCCACTTGCGCCTTGCGCGAACGCAGCGACCGAACCCGGGCTCGCCGTCAAAGGCCGATCGCGGCGCCTCAGACGGCCAGCGTGACGGGCAGCAGCCGGTCGTATTCCTTCTTCACCACGGCATAGCATTCGCAGGTGCGCGTTTCCAGGCCCGGGCGATCCAGGACCCAGATGTGCCCGCGCGCATAGCGGATCAGGCCCAGCCGCTGCAGGTTGAGCGCGGCTTCGGTGACGCCCTCGCGCCGCACGCCGAGCATGTTGGCGATCAGTTCCTGGGTCATCGCCAGTTCCGGCTGCTCGAGCCGGTCAAGGCTGAGCAGCAGCCAGCGGCACAGTTGCTGGTCCAGGGAATGGTGCCGATTACAAGCCGCCGTCTGCGTCATCTGCGTGATCAAGGCTTGCGTATAGCGCAGCAGCAGATGCATCACCGGGCCGGAGCGGTTGAATTCCTCCTTGATGGCCTGCGCCTTGAGGCGAAAGCCCGTGCCCGCGCTTTGCACGATGGCGCGGCTGGGTGTCGTCTCGCCGCCCAGGACCAGCGCGATGCCGACGACCCCTTCGAGGCCGACCACGGCGATCTCGGCTGACGCACCGTTCTCCATCACGTACAGCAGCGAGATGATGGCATTGACCGGAAAGAAGACATGGCGCAGCGTGCCGCCCGATTCGTACAGCACCTTGCCCAGCGGCAAATCGACCGGTTCGAGATGCGGCTCGAGGCGCTGCCATTCCGCTCCGGAAATGGCGGCGAGTAGATGGTTTTTCCTGGGATCGTTCAACATGGCCTTTCGGTTTGCTGCCATCTCCGCAGGTCCTCAGGAATGACCGTGCGTTGACCGCGCGAACTTGGTACGCGTATGGACCAAGAATACGCGCATGGTTCGGCAGCGCACCATCTTATTTGATCCAACCCATCCCACCTTGACGGCGGCGGCCGCGCCAGAGCGAGCCGACAGTGCATACGCTGTAGGCGGAGCCGCAGTGTTGCCCAGCGCACGGACGGCTCTGGGATGTTCACCTAGGTTCAGCGCTGCCGCCCATCCCATGGTGGCCACGGCCAAACGCCCCGACTGATGACGTCGCACCACCCATCGATTCGCGTCCATTTTGCGGCGCTGCATAAGGCAGCAACCTGGAAAGCACGGTCCACGGCGACGATACGCCCCGCGCCGCCGCACGAGGGGCGCGGTCGCCGGCTTGATCCTCGGCGCGAGTCTCGTTCTTGATCCAGGCGGCGGGGGTCTGAATGGTTCCTCAGCGCCGACTGCCGAAGCGTCCCCGAATGGGTCAACCGGAACACCACCGCATCGGCCGCATCGGCTGGCTGCGCGCCGGGGTGCTGGGCGCCAACGATGGCATCGTCTCGACCGCCAGCCTGGTGCTCGGAATCGCCGCGTCCGGGGCCGGCCACGCCCATCTGGTGCTCACCGGCGTTGCGTCCCTGGTTGCCGGAGCCATGGCGATGGCGGCCGGGGAGTATGTGTCGGTCCACTCGCAGTCCGATACGGAACGCGCCGACCTGACCCGTGAACGACAGGAACTGCTGAATTTCCCGGCCGAGGAGCAAGGCGAACTGGCGGCGATCTACGTCGGGCGAGGGCTCAGCGCCGCGCTCGCGCAGCAGGTCGCCGCGCAATTGATGCGGCACGACGCCCTCGGTACCCATGCGCGCGATGAACTGGGCATCTCGCCAGCGGGCAAGGCGCGGCCGCTGCAGGCCGCGCTGGCCTCGGCGACCAGCTTCGCAGTCGGCGCCGCGCTGCCCCTGGCCACGACCGCTCTGGCACCGCCTGCGTCGACGATTGCCTGGGTCGGCGGCGCATCCCTGGTTTCTCTCGCCACGCTGGGCGCCGTTGCCGCCCACGTTGGCGGCTCCCGGCTGCTCGTGGGAGCCGGCCGCGTGGCGGTCTGGGGTGCGCTGGCCATGGCGGTCACGGCCGGCGTGGGCGCGCTGTTCGAGGCGATCGGGTGACGCTGCGACCACTGGCCGCTTCCGCGGACCCCGCCCACGGCGGCGAAACGACCGCAACCGCGGCCAAGAGCGCGCCGGTGCAACCCGGCGCATCGACCCTACCGGAGAAACCCAAGACCGAGACCATCCGGGTCGCCCCGGCCATCATCGATGCGGCCGGCAAGGACGGCGAGGATCTGCTGCGATCGCTGGCCACGCGCCTGACCGGACTCACCCAGTCCCAGGCCGACGAGCGGGCCCGCACCGCGGGACCGAACGAAATCGCGCAGGACCATCCGGAGGGCTGGCCCGTCCGCGTCGCGAAGATCAGCGCCAACCCGCTCGTTGTCCTGCTCGCGGTGCTGTCGACGATCTCGTTCCTGACGGGCGATGCGCGCGCCGGAACCGTGATGGCCGCCATGGTGGCACTGAGCGTGGGATTGCGCTTCCTGCAGGAATCGCGGGCCGATGCCGCGGCACAGAAGCTCAAGGCGATGATCCACGTGACCGCGACGGTGGTCCGCGACGACGCGGCGCGGGAGATCCCGCTGCGCGACCTGGTTCCCGGCGACATCGTCCGGCTGGCGGCCGGCGACATGATCCCCGGCGACGTACGGCTGCTGAGCCTGAAGGACCTTTTCGTCAGCCAGGGCAGCCTGACTGGCGAGTCGCTGCCTGTCGAGAAATTCCAGGAGCGGCAAGCGGTCCACGAGAGCTCGCCGACCGAATTGAAGAACACCTGCTTCATGGGTACGAGCGTCGAAAGCGGAACCGCCACTGCGGTCGTGGTCACGACCGGCGTCAACACCTACCTGGGCAGCATGGCCCATTCGATCACCGGCCAGCGAACCTTGACGAGTTTCGACCTGGGCCTGAACCGCTATACCTGGCTGATGATGAAGTTCATGGCGGTGATGGTGCCGCTCGTATTCCTGATCAACGGGCTGACCAAGCATGACTGGAAATCGGCCTTCTTCTTCTCGATGGCCGTGGCCGTCGGCCTGACCCCGGAGATGCTGCCGATGATCGTGTCGGTGTGCCTGGCCAAGGGTGCGCTCGCGATGAGCCGCAAGAAGGTGATCGTCAAGCGCCTGAACGCGATCCAGAACTTCGGCGCGATGGACATCTTGTGCACCGACAAGACGGGCACCCTCACCGAGGATCGCGTGGTCCTGATGCGCCATTGCAATGTCGCGGGCGCCGAGTCGGCTGAAGTATTGCTGGACGGATTCCTGATCAGCCACTTCCAGACCGGGCTCAAGAACCTGCTCGACCGGGCCATCCTGGAGAGCACGGATTTCCACGACCAGGCAGGCGTCGAGAAGTACAGGAAGCTCGACGAGATCCCCTTCGACTTCACCCGCCGCATGATGTCGGTGATGGTGCAGGATCCCGCGGGCCATGCCATCCTGCTCACCAAGGGCGCGCCGGAGGCGATCTTTCCGCGTTGCTCGCACTTCGAGCTCGACGGCAAGCTCACGCCGATGGATCCGGATCAGACGGTCGGCCTCAAGAAGCAATACGACAGCCTGAGCGAGGATGGCTTTCGCGTGCTGGCGGTGGCCAGCCGGGCGCTGCCCGAAAAGCAGGCCTGCGCCAAGGACGACGAGCGGGATCTGGTGCTCCGAGGCTACGTGGCGTTCCTCGACCCGCCCAAGACCACCGCGGCTGCCGCGCTGGCCGCCCTCGCCGCCCACGGCGTCACGGTCAAGATCCTGACTGGAGACAACCCCCTGGTCAGCCGCAAGGTGTGCCACGACGTGGGACTGGCGTCCGACGCGATGCTGCTGGGCAGCCAGATCGAGCAGATGGCCGACGCCGAGCTGGCCGAGGCTGCGCAAAAGACCACCTTGTTCGCCCGCCTGTCGCCGGCGCACAAGGAAAGGGTGATCCGCATCCTGCGCAGCAAGGGACACGCGGTCGGATTCCTGGGCGACGGCATCAATGACGCCCCGGCCCTGCGGGCCGCCGACGTCGGCATTTCAGTGGACACCGCCACCGATATCGCGAAGGAATCGGCCGACCTGATCCTGCTGGAGCGGGACCTGATGGTGCTGGTGGGCGGCGTCGTCGAAGGCCGCAAGGTGTTCGCCAACATCCTCAAGTACATCCGGATGGGCGCCAGTTCGAACTTCGGCAACATGTTCAGCGTACTGGGCGCAAGCGCCTTCCTGCCCTTCCTGCCGATGGCGCCGATCCAGGTGCTGACGAACAACCTGCTGTACGACTTCTCCCAGGTGCCGATCCCGGCGGACGCCGTGGACGACGAGCAGCTCACCCGGCCACGGCCCTGGAACATCGGGGAAATCACGCGGTTCATCCTGCTGATCGGGCCGCTCAGCTCGATCTTCGACTACACCACCTTTTTCGTGATGGTCCGCGTCTTCGGCTGCTGGGATCCGTCCACGGCAGCGGTGTTCCAGAGCGGCTGGTTCGTCGAATCGCTGATGACGCAAACCCTGATCATCCACGTCATCCGCACGAACAAGATCCCGTTTCTGCAGAGCCGCGCCAGCTGGGCCCTGACGACGACGACCGTCGCGGTCATGGCGCTGGGTATCTGGTTGCCGTTCTCGCCGCTGGCGCCAGCGCTGGGCTTCGTGCGCCTGCCGCCACAGTACTGGATCTACCTCGCCGCCACGCTGCTCGCGTATGTCGTCCTGACGCACATCGTCAAGCGATGGCTGCTGCACCGGAACTGGATCTGAGGCGAGCGAGGGCAAAGCCGGATCTGTTGGCTAGCGCACGGAAAGTCGGTTCGAACAGGGGCATGCTGGCTACGTTCCGCAGCCGCTGTCCGCTCCTCCCCCTTCTCGGTCGGTGGCGGCTCTTTCCGGGGCCCGATCGCGCCAGCGATTCGGGCCCATTTTTCGTCTGTGTCGCGTAACGCTGCGCACGACGGGTCCGGGCCCAGGCCTGGACGCGGTTCAAGGTGCGGTTCAAGGTGCGGGCCCGGGCGCGAGACGGGGTGCGGGATCGGACGTTGGATCCATTCCGGGACCGCGCGCGGATCGGGGCGGCACAGCTGCCTGCGGCCCTGCCGGCGCGGCGCCGTGCAGCCCGTCAAGCAGCGGCAAGGGCAGCAGCGTCACCCCTTGGCCGGCACCCGCACTCCAGCGCAGGCTCAGCGATTGCGGGTCGGGCGTCATCGGAAAGAAGAAGCTGCCGGTCTGCACCTCGCCGGGCCAGAGCGTCCGCGGCAGCGCCAGCCGGCGCAGCTGGAACTGCTCGCCCATCGCCGACTTGTTCGACTGGTCGACCGTCAGCACGACGACGTAGTACACGGGCAGACCGTACACGCTGGCCGCCGCCAGCGCCGCGCTGGCTGCCGAAAACGTCGTTCCCATGGCGCCGCCCAGGGAGCTTGAACCGTACACGACGGCATCAGGGATCTCGCTGCGGGCCAAGGCCTTGCCATTGCGCAGATAGCGCTGCGCGAGAGTCTGGCTCTGTTTCTCCAGTTTCCAGGGCTCCGCTCCGGGCAGATGCCGCGCCCCATCCACGCCGATCAGCACGACGTCGTCGATCGACAGTACCTGCGTGCCGCGGTTGCCGATCGATACGACGTATTCGTCCCACAGGGCCTCGCGCTTCCATGAACCCGGCCCGTTGTAGACGATCACGTGATGCAAGGTCAGCTCGAGCACGGCCTGTTCGCTGGTCAGTGCGAGGTCCACCGCGGGCGGGGTGGCGTCGCCGGCGCCGCGATATTTCGTCGCGAGGCAAGCGCCCAGCAGGGCACAGGCCCATGCCACGGCGATCCGCATGACCGCGCGCCGTGGCTCGGCGCGAAAGCGGTAGTCGCCGCAGGAACTCTCCGGCGGGATCGCGGGCAGTCGGGACGGCGGGCGGTCGAAGGCGCGCACGCGTTAGCCGCGAAAGATGTTTAGGTGTTCGATCCTGCGCACCTTGCGCACACGGATGTGGCCGCGGGTCGCGGCGATGACGAGAACCATGTCGAAGGCCAGAGCCGAGCTCCAGGAAGTGATGCTCGCCGCATCGTCGCGCATCGCGAATGGTCCAGCAGGAACACGCGCGTCACCGTCCGACGTACGGGCCGGAGCCTCGAGCGGCCGCTCTTACGCGGCGGGCCAGTCGCCACAATGCCCGGCCGCGCACTGCGGCGCTGTGCGCAGGCGCACATGGCAAGAAGCGCGCCGCTCCTTGATTGCCGATTGCCGGTTGCCGATTGCCGGTTACCGGTTGCCGATTGCCGGTTGCCGATCGCTGACCTCAGGATCGCGCGCCACGAGCCGACTCGATCCCCAGCGTTGGACAGCGCACAGATGGCGCCGGGGCCGCGGCGGACACTGTGCCACCTGTCGAAGGCCCGCACCAGCGTGGCCGGATCGACCTGCCCCCAGGAGAGACGACGATGATTTCGATGCACCCACGGCATCCCGCTGCAGGCCCTGCCGTCATGGAGGCAACACGCAACAGCGCGGCGGCCGCGGATCGGCCCGGCCACATGCCGCGCCGGCCGCTGCTGGCCGTCCTGGTGACGCTCGGCCTGCTTGGCGCCTGTGCCGCGACGCCGCCCGAACCCAAGCTTGCGCTGCAGTCGGCCGAGCAGGCCATTGCCACCGCCGATCGCAGCCGGGTCGCCGATGCGGCCTCGCCCGAACTGAGCGAGGCTCGCGCCCGATTGACCGCGGCACGCGGCGCCGTCCAGGAAAAGCGGATGGTCGATGCGGAACGACTGGCCAACGAAGCGCGCGTCGATGCCGATCTGGCGGCCGCCCGCATGCAGACCGACAAGGATCTGGCGGTCAATGACGATATCCGGCGCGGCAATGCGACGCTGGCCCAGGAAATGCAGCGCCACCAGGGAGACCAGCAATGAAGACCTTCCCCTTGCCGTCCTTTCCAGGCCGTCCGTCCTTGCGTGCCGCGGCCGCCTGTGCCGCCCTGCTGGGCGCGTGCGCGGCCACGCCGATGAAGCCCGACGGCGCGGCCGCGGCGCGCGAACGCCTGACGCGCCTGCAGGCCAATCCCGAACTGGCCACTCTAGCCCCGGTGGCCATGCAGCAAGCGGACGTCGCCGTGCGGGCCGCCGAGCAACCGCAGACCGACATGGCACTGGGCGCCCATCTGGTTTTCATGGCGGACCGCCAGGTCTCGCTGGCCGAGGCGCGGGCCGAAGGGCACCAGGCCGTGGACCAGCGCAGCGCGCTCAATCAGCAGCGCGAGGAGATCCGCCTGCAATCGCGGACCGACGAGGCGGATTCGGCCAATCGGCGGGCCCGGTCGTCGCAGGCCTATGCCAGCGAACAGATGCGCCAGGCCGACTCGGCACAGCAGCGCGCAGCGCTGTCCGACGCGGACGCCAACCAGCAGCGGCGCAATGCCGCCGAGGCGCAGAACCGCGCCGATGCCGCGCAGGATGCGAGCGCGCAGGCCCGTGCCGACACGCTCGAACTACAACTGCAGATCGACGCGATGAACGCCAAGGTCACCGATCGCGGCCTGGTCCTGACGCTCGGCGATGTGCTCTTCGCCTTCGATACCTCGCGCCTGAGCGCCGGCGGCGATAGCCACCTGGGCCAGCTCTCGACCTTCCTTACCCGGTATCCGGAACGCACGGCGCGGATCGAGGGCTACACCGACAGCGTCGGCGCCCAAGCCTACAACCAGGATCTGTCGCAGCGCCGGGCCGATGCGGTCAAGTCCTACCTGGTCGCGCAGGGCATCGCCGCCGACCGGCTGGTCAGCACCGGCAAAGGCATGAGCAATCCGGTCGCCGACAATGCCACGGCGGATGGGCGCCAGCAGAACCGGCGCGTAGAAGTGGTCATCGGCAACCCAGCGGCCGCTCAATAGGCGCAATGGAGCGCAATGGCGCGGGCCACGCCGATTGCCGCGGACACCGGTCGCCGTCCTGGTGCCGGTATATGCGGCGGGCAGCGGCCCGCGCCAGATCGCCCAGGGTAGAGTGGCCCTCATGGCATCGGCATCGCGGCGCCCGCATGACCGTTTGCCTGGCCGCATCCCGCTTGCGCCATGCGCATGAGCCCGACGCCGGTTCTTCCGGCGGTGCCCGTCGGAGATCCGGTTCCGGGTGTCGAACGGGTCGTGCTCAGTCTGAACGCCGGCTCGTCCTCGCTCAAGTTCGGCTTGTACCGGGTGGTCGGCGCTTCGGTCGAGGAACTGATGAGCGGCGAAGCCCAGTCGGTGGGCGAGGCGCAGAGCCGCTTCGAGATCCGATATGCCGGCGACGAACCGCAAGCCCAGGCGTCGGCACACCCGGAACTCCTGCATCGGCCCGGCCTGGCCGCCACGCTTGCGCACATCCGGGAAGGGATGGCACACCGGCGACTGCCAGCGCCACAGGCGATCGGTCACCGGATCGTGCATGGCGGTCCGCGCCTGAACCGGCATTGCCTGATCGACGATGTCGTCCGGCACCAGCTCGAGTCGGCCACGGCATTCGCGCCGGTCCACATGCCGCTGGCCCTCGCGCTGATCGATTGCGCGCGCGACCAGTTTCGCGGCCTGCCGCAGATCGCTTGTCTCGACACGAGCTTTCATGCCAACCTGCCCCGGGTCGCCAGCGTCCTGCCCCTGCCCAGGGCGCTGCGCATCGAGGGACTGCGCCGCTATGGATTCCATGGGCTTTCCTGCGAGTCCATCCTGCACCGGCTCGGCGCGGATTGCCCGGCGCGTGCCGTCATCGCCCACCTGGGCAGTGGCGCCAGCATCACCGCGGTACGCGATGGCATGTCCATCGATACCAGCATGGGACTGACACCGACCGGCGGCGTGATCATGGGCACCCGCAGCGGCGATCTGGACCCGGGCATCCTCATCTATCTGCTGCGCAACAAAGGCTATGACGCCAACGCCCTCGAACAGCTGGTCGATCTTGGGTCTGGCCTGCTCGCCATTTCCGGCCTCGACGCGGACATGCGGCGCCTGCACCGCGCCGGACCCGGCGACATCGACGCGCAGCTGGCGATCGCGATCTTCTGCCGCACCGTGCGCAAGCAGATCGCCGCGATGACCGCCGTCCTCGAGGGCCTCGACCTTCTCGTTTTCACCGGTGGCATCGGCGAGAACGACGCCGTGGTGCGGGCGGCGATCTGCCGCGGGATGTCCTGGGTCGGACTCGAACTCGATGAATCCCGCAATGCGGCCGCCGCGGTGGGATGGTCCGCGCAGCCGGCCGAGATCGGTGCAGCGGGTCGCCCGGTCAGGGTGATCGTCGCGGCATCGCGCGAGGACGAACAGATCGCGCGCTGCAGCGAGCGGCTGCTGGCGCAGCGGGAGTCGGCAAGGCCCGCCGCACGCGCGACCGCCTGAATCGCCCGCGTTCTATCCGATCGGTCTGCCGCGCCGTGGACCGCCAAGGCGGGATCAGGCCGGCGCGGCGATGGCCGGACGGCATGCCAGGCGCAGATCGATCACGTGGTCGAGCCGGTCGTCGACCAGCGCGATCGCATCGGTCGACTGGTCGATGCCGTCCATGCGCAATGCGGCGAACGCCGCATCGGCCGCTTCCTGCGTGACGACGATGCGGTAGTCGGTCATGCCGTAGCGGTAGCGCATGGAATAGCCCGGCCACGACGGCGGCAGGCAGGGCTTGAGGCGCAGCAGCGCACCCTCGCGCTGCAGGCCCAGCACGGATTCGAGGATCAGCCGGTACAACCAGCCTGCCGAGGCGGTGTACCAGCTCCAGCCGCCGCGCCCGGCATGCGGCGCCAGGGCGTAGACGTCGGCGGCCACGACATAGGGTTCCGCCCGGTAGATCGCGACTTCGGCGCCATCGCGCGCATGGCGGACCGGATTGATCATGTCCAGCAGTTCCCCGGCGCGCTGGCCGTCACCGAGGGCGGCGAAGGCCATCGCCGCCCACACCGCAGCATGGGTGTACTGGCCGCCGTTCTCACGCACGCCCGGAACGTAGCCGCGGATATAGCCCGGATCGAGGCTCGAGGTATCGAACGGCGGCGCGAGCAGCCGGACGAGGCGATGGCGGCGGTCGACCAGTTGCCGGTCCAGTGCATCCATCGCCTGCCGGGCACGCGCCGGTCCGGCCGCACCGGAGAGCACCGACCAGCTCTGGGCGATCGCATCGATCCGGCATTCGGCATTGCTGCGCGAACCCAGCGGCGAACCATCGTCGAAGTAGGCCCGCCGGTACCACTGGCCATCCCAGCCGCTGGCCTCCAGGCTGGCCTGCAAGCCGCTCGCCGCGGCGCGGGCCCGCGCGGCGTAGGCGCCGTCGCCACGGCGTTCGGCCAGGCCGGCGAAATCGACCAGCACCTGGTAGAGGAAAAAGCCCAGCCACACGCTTTCGCCGCGGCCTTCGGCGCCGACCCGGTTCATGCCGTCGTTCCAGTCGCCCGAGCCCATGAGCGGCAGGCCATGCGCGCCCAGGCGCAGGGCGTGCTCGACCGAGCGGCGGCAGTGTTCGTAGAGCGTGGCGGTCTCGGCGGAGCGGCCCGGCACGTCGTAGTACGACTCCTCGTCGGCGGCGAGCAGCCGTCCGTCGAGAAAATGGTTGGCTTCATCGAGGATGGCGCGATCGCCGGTCACCTCGACGTAGCGGCACACCGCCAGCGGCAGCCACAGGCTGTCGTCCGAGCAGCGCGTGCGCACCCCGCGCCCGCTCGGCGGATGCCACCAGTGCTGCACGTCGCCCTCGCGATACTGGCGCGAGGCGCACAGCAGCAGGTGCTCGCGCACGCGCTGCGGCTCGGCATGCACCAGGGCCATGACATCCTGCAGCTGGTCGCGAAAGCCATAGGCCCCGCCCGACTGGAAATAGCCGCTGCGGCCCCAGACCCGCGCGCCCAGTGTCTGGTACACCAGCCAACCGTTGGCCAGCACGTTGAGCGACGGGTCGGGCGTCTCGATCTGCACCGCGCCCAGGGTGCGCCGCCACTGTTCGCGCACCCGCTGCAGGGCCAGCCGGGCCGTGCCGGCCTGGCGCAGGCGCAAGGCCAGCGCCTGCGCCTGCGCCAGGTCGTCGCCCATGCCAAGCCGGAAGATGAACTCGCGCTCCTGCCCGTCGGGAAGTTCGAACGGGACGCGGATCACGCCGCAAGGATCGAGCGCGGCGCCGAGCCTTCCCGACAGGATGCCGCGGCCCATGGCCTCGGGGTCGCGCAGCGAGCCGTTGCGGCCGAGAAATTCGCCGCGGTCGCCGCTCAGGGTGCGCGATGCGTCGTCGACATCGAAGAACGAAACGCAGCCGGCAAAGTCCGTATTGTACGGATTGCGGGCCAGCAGGGCCCCGCTTGCCGGATCGATCTCGGTGACCACATGCATGGCGGTCTTGGAGCGCATGTCGCCAAGGACCCATTCCACATAGCCGGTCACCGAGAGCGTGCGGGCCCGGCCCGAGTCATTGCGCACGCGCAGCACCGAGAACTTGACCGGCTGCTCGCTGTCGACGTAGATCCACAGCTCCGAGCGGATGCCGCCGGCGGTGTGTTCGAAAACGCTGTAGCCGAAGCCGTGCCGGCTGACGTAGGGTTGACTGCCGCGCGCCGGCCAGGGGGTCGGCGACCAGAAATAGCCGGTCTCCTCGTCGCGCAGGTATAGCGCCTCGCCGCCCGACGCGCCGACCGCATCGTCGCTCCAGGGCGTAAGGCGATACTCGTGCGCATTGCGGCCCCAGGTGTAGCCCGGCGCGCTCTCGGTGACCACGGTGCCGAACTGCGGATTGGCGATGACGTTGACCCAGGGCAGCGGAGTACGTTGCTTGGCCGCGGTATGGATCCGGTATTCGCTGCCATCGGGGGCGAAGCCGCCGATGCCGTTGCCCAGCAGCGATCCGGCCGGGAGCTCCTGCGGCGCCGCCGCGGCCTCGGGTCGATGGGCGCGCAGCGGCACCAGGCGTGCCGGACGCTTCTCGCCAAGGGCCCGGCGGTTCACCTGATCGGCCAGCGAGCCGCGCTCGCCCAGCAGCACGGCGCGGGCAACCGTCTGCAGCAGTACGCGGTCTTCGCTCGAAACCTGCTCGTTGGGCGAGCGCACGAAGATGCCGCCGGAGCGGTTCATCGCATTGGCTTCGACCCCATGGGCGATGAGCCCCATGATCTGCTCCTGCAGCCGCGCGCGATAGCCCGGGTTCTCCTCGTTCCAGATCACGAGATCGACGGCCAGGCCCTTCAGTCGCCAGTAGTCATGGCAACGGATCACCTGGCGCACCAGCTCGACATGATCGGGGCTCGATACCCGCAGCAGGACGATGGGCAGGTCGCCGGAGATCGCGTAGCCCCAGAGCCCCGACTGGCCGCGTCGATTGCGCAGCAGGAGCTGCGCTTCCGCGCGCAAGGATCCCGAGGCATAGACGATCGCGCCGGCGAGGCGCCGGTAGACATGGGCATCGGCTTCGCTGGCATCGATCTGCCGCAGCGTGATCCCGCTGTGCGTCATGGCCAGGTCGAAGACGCGGTCGGCCAGGTGGCGGTCGCGGTACTTGTCGATCAGGGCCAGGCAGGCATCGCGGGTCGGCGCCGCCCCGGTGACCACGTCGATGGTCGCCGTCTGCTCCGCGGCAAGCCCGATGAGCACGCGGATCGAAGCGATCGGATCGAGTACCGATCCGTCCGTCCCGGACAGCGCCCCGCCCTCGGCCAGCGCGAGCGGATCGGCTGCATCGCGGCCGCGGCCGACAAAGCGCATGCGATCGGTCTCGAAGCTCGCCGCGTCGACGGCCGTCCCGTGCACCGCAAACAGGTGGAACAGCCAGGGCACGGCCTCGTCCGGAGAGCGCGGCCGGCGCGTGCACAGGATCGCCTGGCGCTCCGCGAGGACCTCGGTCTGCACGAAGAGATTGCCGAAGGTCGGCTGCATCAGATCGGCGGCCTGGGGCGCCAGCACGATCTCGGCGTAGCTGGTGATCTCGATCGAACGGTGGCGCCGGGCCCGGTTGCAGATGCGCAGGCGGCGCAGCTCGATGTCGTCCTCCGGCGAGACGACGATCTCGGTGTAGGCCTCGAATTCGCGGTCGCGCCGGCGAAACTCCGCGCGGCCCTCCGAGAACATCGCTTCGTACCGTTCGCCGCGCTGGCGCGTCGGCTGGTGCGCGGCCGACCAGGCCGGGCCGCCCTCGACATCGCGCAGGTACAGGAAGCTGCCCCAGTGGTCGCGCGTGGCGTCCTCGCGCCAGCGGGTGAGGGCCAGGCCTTGCCAGCGGCTGTAGCCACCGCCGGCGTTGGTCAGCATCACGTGCAGGCGCCCGTTGGACAGAAGCTGCACCGCCGGCGTGACGGTATCGGCATGCAGCGGCGCCTCGACGGCCGTCGCGCCGGCGTGGGCGAAGTCGCTGCCTCCCAGGTGCGCGGGGACGCCGTCCAGCACCAACGCGGCCTTGGGGATGCGCTCCTGCAACAGCAACAAGGTCGCCTGGAAGCATGGCACCGCGGCAAAGCGCCGCAGCATCGGATTGCCCAGCAGGTGGTTGTCCAGCGCCAGCAGGATCATGCCCTGGTGATGGGCCATGAACGAGCGCACGATGCCGCTGACCTGGCCGCGGGTCAGTCGTGAGGGCGTGAAGTCGATCGCCTCGTACAGGCCGTAGCGCCCCTCCATGCCCAGTGCCGCCAGCCGGCGCAGGTTGCCGCAGGCGGCTTGCGGATCGAGCATGAGGGCCATCACGGTGGCATACGGGGCGACGACGGCGTCCTCGGCCAGGCCGCGCTTGAGGCCCAGTCCGGGGATGCCGAAGGCGTGGTACTGATAGTTGGAGGCGGCATCGACCGTGTTGTAGCCGGATTCGGAAACGCCCCAGGGCAAGGCGCACTGCGCGCCGTACTCGATCTGCCGTTGCACCGCGCCGCGACAGGTCTGGTCGAGCAGCGTCCCGTCATAGGAGGGCATGACAAGCATCGGCATCAGGTACTCGAACATCGACCCGCTCCAGGACACGAGGATCGGCTGGCCGTCGACCATGGTGAGCAGCCGCCCGAGGGCGAACCAGCTCTCCTGCGGCAGGCGGCCCTGCGCGATGGCGACGAAGGTCGTCAAGCGGGCCTCAGAGGCCAGCAGGTCGTAGAAGCTCGTGTCGCGGCGAAACTCGTCGACGTTGTAGCCGATCGCCAGCAGATGGCGCGCCCGGTCATACAGGAACTCGACATCCATCGCGGCATAGCCGGCGGCGTCGGACGCGAGCCGACCGCACTGGGCGATGCGCGACTGCGCCCGCTCGACCGCGGCGGCGAGGGCCTGGCGCGCTTGGCCCAGGGCGCCGGGCGCAGCGGCCGGCGGATCGGCGCTCATGCGCTCATCGATTTGGCGCAACAGTACGGCGCCGCCGCGCGCCAGCTCGCGCAGGTCGAGGTCGGCACGCCAGGCTCCCAGCCCGGCATCGCGCACCTGATCCGGCGCCATTTCCAGCCACGGGGCGAACCAAAGCAATTCCGCCGCCGCGGCCGCGCATTCGGCCTCGACCTCCGCGGCCCACCGCGCAACCTCGGAGTCGGCGCCGGATTCGGCCGCGGCCAGCGCGCCGAGACCGGTCGTCAAGTCGGCGATCTCGGCCAGCCTGAGCCGTGCGTCCCCCATGCCGTCAGCCGATGGCAAGAGCGGCGCGGCAGCGCCGCGGTCGGCAGCCGCCAGGCCGATGGCTCGCCGGACCCAGGAATGCCGGGGCGGCACCGGGGCCTGCGGCGCGTCGCGCAGCAGGCGCTGCAGCGGTCGAGAGGATCTGGCCACGCGCTCGCGCAGCCGCGTCATCGATCCGTCGTGCGGCAGCAGCCCAACCAGGATCGACCAGGTATCGGCCATGCCTTCGAACAGGTGGGGGCCCGCCAGGGGGCGGCTCGGCAGTTCCAGCAGGCCGGCACCGAGGGTCATCAGATGCCCGGCCAGGTTGCCGCTGTCGACCGTCGAGACGTAGCGCGGCCGCATCGGTTCCAGGGTCAGCGTGTCGTACCAGTTGAAGAAGTGACCTTGATGGCGTTCCAGCGCGGCGAGCGTGCGCAAGGTATTTTCGGTGCGCTCGAGCAGGACACCCGCCGTGAGATAGCCGAAATCGAACGCGGCCAGGTTGGCCAGCAGCGCCATGCCGATGTTGGTTGGCGAGGTCCGATGGGCCAGCAGCGGCCCGGGCGCCTCCTGGAAATTGTCCGGCGGCAGCCAATGATCCTCGGCGGTGACGAAGCGCCGAAAGAACGCCCAGGTACGGCGCGCCAGGCGGCGCAGGAATACGGCCTCGGCCGCCGACAGGCGGGACTCGTGGCGGGCCGTGGAGCGGCCCAGCCACCAGGCGGCGGCCGGTCCCGCGGCCCAGAGGATGAGCAGGGGCAGCGCCGCAGGTACCGCCCAGGGTCGGGCCAGGAGCAGCACGGCGAACAGCAGCGCCGCACCGGCCGGGCCGATCCACATGGCGGCGTAGTGTGCACCGAGTGTCGCGGCGCGCGCCGCGGCAGGTTGGATGGCGGTGTGCCATTCGAGCATGTGGCGATGGGACAGCGCCATGCGCCAGAGCGTGCGCAGCATCGCGCCCAGCAGCAGCGCCGCCTCGTACGGCAGGCAGGCGATGCGAAACACGGCGAGGGCCAGGTTGCGCCAGGTCGCGCTCAGCGTGCTGGCCAGGTGCGGCGCGAGGCGTACATCGGGCGCACGACGCAGCAGGCCGACGACCAGGGCGAGACTGGGTGGCAGCAGGAATACGACGGCGGTCGGCAAGGTCCACAGCCCGGCGCGCGGCAGGACTGCCCAGCCCAGGACCGGCAGCGCGGCCAGGGCGCCGATCGCCAGCGTGCGCCGCAGGTTGTCGAGGATCTTCCAGCGCGACAGGGCGGACAGGGGATTGCGCCGGCTGTGGCGCCCTGCGCCCGGCACGCGCGGCAGGCACCAGCCGGCGATCTGCCAGTCGCCGCGGGTCCAGCGCTGGTGCCGCTTCATGTCCTCGAGATAGCCGGCCGGGTATTCCTCGAACAGGTGCAGGTCGCTGAGCAGGCCGCAACGCGCATAGCAACCTTCGAGCAGGTCATGGCTAAGGATACGGTTCTCCGGCAGCCGGTCCTTGAGCGCGAATTCGAAGGCATCGATGTCGTAGATGCCCTTGCCGATGTACGAACCTTCGCCGAACAGGTCCTGGTATACGTTCGAGACCGAACGGGTGTAGGGGTCGATCCCGGGTTCGCTGCCCGACCAGCGGGCAAAGTGCGACCGGCCCTTGCGCGACAGGCTGGTCGCCATGCCCGGCTGCAGGATGCCGTAGCCGGCCGTGACCACGCGCCGCTTCGCGTCCAGGCAGGGTCGGTTCAGCGGATGGGCCATCGCACCGATGAACTGCCGTGCCGAATCGCGCGGCAGGCGCGTATCCGAATCCAGCGTGATGACGTAGCGCACGTCCTGCAAGTCGGCCACGCGACCGACGAGCAAGTCAAAGGCGGCGGATCCGCCGCCACGCAGAAAGACGTTCAGCGCGGCAAGCTTGCCGCGCTTGCGCTCATAGCCCATCCAGACGCCTTCCGCCGGATTCCAGAGGCGCGGCCGATGAAACAGATGGAAGCGGTCGCCTTGGCTGTGCCGGTACTTGTCGTTCAATCGCTCGATGCCGCGACGCACCTGCAGCAGCAGCGGCTCATCGGCGTCGAGCGTGGCGCGCGGCGCGTCGCCCAGGTCGGTCAACAGTGCAAAGTGCAACTGGGCGTCGTGATTGCCCAGGAAGTGGACTTCAAGCACTTCCAGCAGCTCGTCGACCCCGGCGCGGCTGAGCAGCATTGCCGGAACGGCGACCAGGGTCTTGAGTTCGACCGGAATGCCCTTGGACAGGTCCAGGCGCGGCAGCGGGTGCGGCGTCGAGAGCAGGGTCACCACCCAGTTGGTAAGCGCCGAAGCGAGGTGGCTGGCGGCCAGCAAGGCCAGGATGGCCAGCGCCACCAGGACCGCACCATCGAGGCCGTCGATGATCGCCTGCCAGACCAGGGCGCCGCCCAGGGCGGCTGTCAGGAACAGGATCGAACCGACGTATAGGGCCAGGACCTTGCCCCGCGCCTGCTGCCGCAGTCGGCGCGGCAAGGGCACCGCCAGCCGCACCGCGTCTTGCAGCTGGCTCAGGCCGGCATCGATGAGAAAGTAGCCGACGTGCGCGCTGCGGGCGGCAGCGCCCTTGGCCGCCGCCTCGACCTGGGCCAGGCCGATCGCGGCACGCGCCACGGCGACTTCCGAATAGGCACTGCGCTTGGCCAGCCGATCGATCGCGATCCGGTAGCGATCGCGCGACAGGAAATCCATCTTGCCGTAACTGCAACCCGGATCGCCCAGCAGGATCTTTTCGACGCAGCTCAATTTCTCGACGAATTCGCGCCAATCGAGCGCGCCCAGGAAGCGCAGGCTGCCGATGGTGTTGCTGATCGAGACCTGGTCCGCGGCCTGGCGCTGGTTTTCCGAGACCACCATCTGCTCGATCGTCAGGCTCGATTCGGCCAGGCGCTGATCGATCCAGGTCAATGGCCAGGCCAGGGCCGGCCCATGGCCCTGCAGGCGGCGGGCCAGTTCCGCAACGAAAGGGCTGGCCATCGGCGGATCGGACCGGGCCATGTCGGCGATGACCAGCACCAGGCTCTTGGGGTCGCTTTGCGCCACGGCCATCATCTGGTCGGCCCACTCCCGGGCGCGGTTGGCGTGCTCGCGCGCAGCGGATATGCGCGCCGCGACGCGCCGCAGGTTCTCGATGAGGGCCAGGCGCAGCATGATCGGAATGGCCCACAGCTCGCCCAGCAGCAAGGGCGTCACGCTCTGGTAGGCGGTGACGAAGCGCGCCAGGGTCTCGGCGTCGACCCGCCCGTCGCCGTGCGAGATCACCTCGAGCGCGAGGTCGTAGACGCGCGGCAGGCCGCTCGAAGGTCCGGCGCCAAGCCGCGGCAGCTCCCGGCTGTAGCCGCGCGGCAGGTGCTTGCGCGCCGCGCGGATCTGCGTCTCGACAAGATAGAAGTTGTCGAGCAGCCACTCCCCCGCGGGAGTGATGCGCAATTTCGCCTTGACCATCGTCGCCAGGAGCATGCGGGTGTCGGCGAGCACCTGCTCGTTGTCGTCCAGGCGCCGCAGCAGCGCGTCGCGCCGGCCCGATTTGCGCAGGACATGCGCGGCGGCAAGGAGCGAGCCGTGCTGCTCCATCTGGTCGGCGTTGAACAATTCGGCGCGCAGCGGCGGCTGGTCGGCGTCGGCGCTCGCTGCGGCAGCCTTTCCCGGTTGCCATGCCAAGCGTGCGGCCGCAACGCGCCGGCGGGCGCCGCGCAAGAAATCGCCGATCATCTTGTTCCTCGTTGTCGCGCGGTCCGGGGTTCTGGCGACCGGCAAGCGGCGCGCTGGCGGTCCATGCCGCTGAACGTCCTGGCACCGGCTCATCCCTGACGGGGGTGTACGCCGCGCTGTGTTTCCGTTCTGTCTGGCAGCGCACGGATCGGCGGCATCGGCCCGCCAACACAGCTGCCGCGGCCGCGCGACATGCGCGCCAGCGCACGGACGGGCGTGCCGCGCGGCGCTACCGTCCCGGCTTGAACCATTCCACCTGCCGCGGCAACGCGACCAGCGAGGCCGAGATGAATTCACGATGCGTTGAACCGACGGCCGCCGCGCGACAGGGCGCAGCCCATCCAGGACTTGAATTCGAGCGGGCCGGGCGCGTACGCGCCGGATCATTGCCGGCGGCGATGGCCGCGGTCGCCGTGCTGCTTGTTTGGCCAGCGCCGGCGCCAGCGATGGCCCGCGGCACCACCGATCTGGGCAAGCCCTTCATCACCGGCGGTGTCGGAGCCGATGAACAAGCCGCGCTGCGGACCGAAGGCGCGGATTACGGGCTGGCCATCCTGACCGCGGAGAGCGGCAGCGGCAACTTCCTGGCCGATGTGCGGATCCAGATCACGGACGCGCAATCCCGGCAGGTACTCGACACGACGATGGATGGGCCCTGGCTGCTCGTCGACCTGCCGGCGGGGCGCTACGAGGTCGCCGCTTCGCGCAACCACCGCGTGCAAAAGCACACGGTTTCCTTCCCCGCCAACGGCCACATCCAGACCACGTTCTATTTCGACAACCACCTTGAAGACCCGCAGATCACGCCCTGAACGCGAAGGATCGGACATGAAGGCCACCAGATCCTGCCACCTTGCGTCGGCCGCCGGCGCGCTGGCGCTGCTGTGCACGATTTCGGGCTGCGTGGTGCTGCCATTCGGACGCGAGGGCGGCGAGGACCGCGGCGAGCACGGCGGCCGCCGGTTGCGCGATAGCTACGTGCCGGCGCCGGACACCATGCCGTATCGGGACGCAGGAGACGGCAGCGAGCACGACAGCGCCGCGCTGGCGATCCAGCGCGGACGCCAGCTCGGCAAGGCACCGACCATACGGCCAGCGGTGTACTTGCTGCGGCTCGTCAAGCACAAGACCCCGGGCCTGTGGGGCTGATCTCCGCCGCGGACCGGTCCGCAGCGCCCAGCGGATCCTGGCCGCCAAGCCGTGCCCTCGCCGTGGGCGAGCCGGAGGGCGCAATGATCAAGACAACCTTGAAGCGCTGAGCAGATGAACAAACTTGGCACGCTCCACGTCACGGCCGGCTACGAATCGGGCAAGGCCGAACGCAAGCGCCTAATGGACGAATACGCCGTCCGATTCAATGGGCGGCACTACGAGTCGGGCCCGTATCGCTATGGGCGACTGGCGGATGCGATCGACGCGGCACGGCGCAGTCGCACCGCACCCCATCCACCCTGGAACGCACGAGCATCGCACGCCAGCTCCGGCGGCGCCGCCGACGCCTTTGCACGACCCTCGACCATCGCTGAAGGATAGAAAATGTCTTCACCCCGCCCCACCCCGACCAAGGACATACTGCTCGACGAGTTCAACGTCCTGGTTGCCGACACCGCACAATTGCTCAAGACCGTACCCAGCAGTGCGGGCGACCGCCTGAACGCCGGCCAGGCCGCATTCGAGACGGCGCTTGCCGACACGATCGCGCGCCTGGCACGGATCCGCGACGAATCGATGGATCAGGTGCGCGCCGCGGCGCGGGCCACCGACCGCTACGCGCACGCCAATCCCTGGCGTACGGCCGGAATGGCGGCGGCCTTCGCAGGCGTTGCGGGGCTGCTGGCCGGTGTCATGTTCCGTCGGCGCTGACCGCCAGAGCCGACAGCCGGATCCGACGCCCGGCGCTGACGGCCGGCGCGAACAGCGCCGGGCGCGGGCGCCCGGCCATGGCGCTCAGGACATCGCCGGCCTTTTCTTTCGTTCGCTTCGGTCTGCGGTGGGCAGCAATCCGTCATACGTATCCAGATCGGTCTGGTAGCAGCTGCATGCGGCGCGCTTCATGCCGCTACGGTCCAGCACCATGACCTCGCCGCGGTGATAGTGGATCAATTCGCGCCGCTGCAGTGCCGTCGCCGCCTTGGTCACGCCGACCCGGCGCACGCCCAGCATGTAGGCCAGGAATTCGTGCGTGACGTGGAATTCGTCCCGGTGCGCGCGGTCCTGGGTCATGAGCAGCCAGCGGGCGAGGCGCTGCTCGACCAGATGAAAGCGCGTGCAGGCCGCGGTCTGCGCCAGCTGACCGATACAGACCTGCAGGTAGCGCAGCAATTCGCGGCGCAGACGCGGATGGTGCTCGAGTTCGCCGACAAACGCCTTGGCATCGATGCGCCAGGCGTGACCCGCGCCCTGGACCAGCGCGCGCAGCGGGCTCGAATCGACGCCCAGCAACAGCGGCAGGCCCAGCATGCCCTCGTCGCCCACCAGACCGACCTCCAGCACGCTATCCACGTCCACCGGAACCATCAAGGAGACGAAGCTCGACGTCGGAAAGTAGACATGCTCGATGTCGGCGCCGGGTTCATGCAGCACCACGCCGCTTTGCAGCTCGACACTTTCACAGGCCTCGAGGAAGCGCTGCCGCGCCCCGCGCGCCAGCGCTTCGAGCAGGCGATTGGCCGGAGCGCGGGCAGGCGGTGGCGCAGCAATCGCGCGCTGCTTGGCCACGGCTCAGCGCCGCCGGATGCCGACCGCGCAGGTCTTCGCGGCGCGCTGCGGCTTGGCCGTGGCGCCTTGGTTCGACTGGCGAGAGACCTGCAAGCCCGACATGAATTTCCTTTGGCGCGACCGGCGCGCTGCGCGCCGTGGCCGAGCAATTGAACGATGGAACGATGGAACGATGGAACACTGCAGCGACGCTGCAACGGCCTCAAGGGTAACGCGGCTTTCCTGGCGGGTCCGGACGGTGGCGAACATAGCGCGGCCCGGAACGTGCCGACCGTCGTGGCGTCGGTGCCTTGGCGCACCGACGGCCGCGGATCGCCGCCCTACTCTTGACGGATGCGCAACCGGGCCGCACCAGGCGCGATCGTGCGCCGACGCCGGCGGCGCCTTTTCCTTCCATTTCCAGACGAGGACACATCATGAAATTCACCCGACGCGGCATCCTGGCCATCGGCATCACGGCGGCTATCGCGACGACGACCCTGGGCGTGGCCCAGCGCGCCGGCGCCGCCAGCGCGGCCGACCTGGATCACAGCGCGGCGCAGTCCCTCAAGGCGCTGTACCGCACCCATCCGATCGCCGAGGACATCTCGCGCAAGGCCAAGGCCATCCTGGTGTTCCCGAACATCGTCAAGGCCGGCCTCATCTTCGGCGGCAGCTATGGCGAGGGCGTGCTCGAGCAAGGCACGCAGGTCATCGATTACTACAACTCGGTCAGCGGCTCCTGGGGCCTGCAGGCCGGCGCCCAATCCTACGGTTATGCCGTGTTCCTGATGACCGATGAAGCCCTGGCCTACCTGAAGAAGTCGAACGGCTGGGAAATCGGCGTCGGACCGACGATCGTCGTCGTCAACGAGGGCGTGGCGAAGAACCTCTCGAGCTCGACCTTGAAGGATTCGGCGTACGCCTTCATCTTCGATCAGCAGGGCCTGATGGCCAGCCTCAGCATCGAGGGCACGAAGATCTCGCGCATCAAGCGCTGAAGCGCGGCGCGCGTGCCGGGCCCGATGCCCGCCCATTGCGTCGCTACCGCGGGGTGCCGGTTGCGCAACGCCGGCCGTGCGCCCGCATGAGCGAGGCACGAGACGCTGACCAGGCCCAGATCGGCGAGAACATCGCGGCGGTCCTCGAGTTCTATGCGCGCGAACAGCAGAAGCTGGGGCCCGCACAGCGCACGGTCGAGCGCATCAGCCATTTCTTCGGCCGGCCCGGCTTTCTCTGGCTGATCCTGGTCTTTGTCGCGCTCTGGGTCGCCGCCAACCTCGGCCTGCGGGCCGTCGGGCGCGCGCCGTTCGATCCGGCGCCCTTCTTCTGGCTGCAGGGCGTCGTCGGGCTGAGCGCGCTGCTCACGGCAACCATCGTCCTGACCAAGCAGAACCGGCTCGCCCTGCTGGCCGAGCAAAGGGCCCATCTGGACTTGAAAGTGACGCTGCTCACCGAGCAGAAGGCCGCCAAGCTGATCCATCTGGTCGAGGAGCTGCGCCGCGACCTGCCAAACGTCAGGGACCGGCACGATTCGGCGGCAGCTGCCCTGCAGCAGTCGATGAGCCCGGCCCACGTGCTGGCCGCGCTCGATGAGGGCAAGGACGCCGCGCGGATTTCCGGTACCGGGCCGCCCGCCTGACGCGCATCGGCACGCGCCGGCCCCGGCCGTCTAGCGGCCGCCGGAATCGGGACGCCGACCGCATTCGAATAGAAACCAGACGCGCCGCTCGGTTTCGTCGATCCAGCCCTCGATGAGGCTGGTGCTGGCCCAATCGCGATGCTCGTCGCACAGCTCATGCACCTCGCGCAGGCGGGTCGCCAGGACCTGGTTGTCGTCGCGCAGCTCGGCGAGCATGTCCGAGGGTTCGACGTAGTCGGCCTCGTTGTCGGGTATCCGCTGCAACCTCGAGATCTCGCCGACCGAGCGCAGCGTGATGGCGCCGATCTTGCGCACCCGCTCGGCGGCGGGGTCGGTCATCGCCAGGATCTGCGTGGCCTGCTCGTCGAGCAGGACATGGAAGTCGTGGAAATGCGGTCCGCTCATGTGCCAGTGGAAGTTCTTCGTCTTGAAATAGAGCGCGAAGACGTCCGCGAGCAGCAGATTCATTGCCGCGGCGATGTCGGCACCGCCCGCTTCACCCAGGTCGGTGGGCGTGCGCAAAGGCTCCTTGCGCAGATTCTTTGCGCGCGCCGCCTGCTTGGCTTCGATTTGATCCATACCTTGCTCTCCTGCATTTGCGCCGCCGGCAGCCGGCCGGCGCGGTCGATCGAGCCGGGCTGCCGGCGCCGCCGCGCGCGCAGCGGCTCAAGGCTTGACGGGTGCGACCGGCAACACGACGACCGCAGGGGTGCCATTGGCGCCGCGCGCGCCGGTCGCTCCAGTCGCGCCAGGCTCACCGGCCGATCCGGTCGTGCCGACGTCGCCGGTCATGCCCACCGGGCCCGGGGCGCCGGCCGGGCCGGCCGGGCCGGCCGGGCCGGCAGCGGCAGGCGCAGCCGGCTGGACCACGGTCGTTACGGCCGGCTTGTCGCAAGCGCCCAGGACCACGGCAAGCAGCAGCGCCGGGCAAATCTTCAGCAATGTCATGGCAATTCCTTTGTCAAGATTCGAGGATTCAAGCTGGCGCGTCGCCACTCGGGCGGCACTGCCATCGTCGCGACGCGTGCGCGCTGGCGACCATGCCGCGCCGATCCGTCGGACAAGCTACCTGCAACCTGCGACGATTTCCGTTCGTTGGCGTACCCAGACCCGCAATGCTGGCCGCACGCGACCCGGGCGAGTCGCACCCGCACGGCGGCCGCGCAACCGCGTGCCCTGGCGCACAGACCGGCAGCGGGATGCCCTGCAACCTGGATCCCATGCCCCGGCACATCGAAGGATGCGCCGCGCCCGTCCCTGCCATCCCCAGATCTGCCCAGGAGTTCGCCCATGCAAACCACCGAATCGCCGTGCTACGTCTTTGCTTCGCATACCGAGGCCGAAGCGGCCATCCGTTCGCTCATCCGGTCCGGAATCGACGCCAAGCACCTGTCCCTGGTCGGCAAGGGCTACCACAGCGAGGAGCAGCCGGTCGGCTTCTACACGGTCGGCGACCGGGTGAAGTCCTGGGGTGGCGCCGGCGCGTTCTGGGGCAGCATCTGGGGACTGCTGCTGGCGCCCGCGGTGTTCGTGCTGCCGGGAATCGGCGTCATCGCGATGGCGGGCCCGATCGTCTCGATGCTCGTGGGCGCGCTCGAGGGCGCGGTACTGGTCGGCGGCCTATCGGCGATCGGCGCAGCCTTGAGCCAGATCGGCGTCCCCAAGGACCAGATCGTCAAGTACGAAACCGCCCTGAAGATGGACAAGTACGTCCTGGTGGTGCATGGCAACGCGGACGAAGCGGCACGCGCACGTTCCACACTGGCCCTGACGCCGGCCGTCGCCACGGCCTAGCGCCCGAGGACATTGCCGCCGCGAGCCATCGGCGGGCGGCGTCGGTTACTCGCGGTGCGCTCCGGGTCACCTGCCGATGGGGTGCGTTCGCAAACGCACCGACGATCCGAGCCTGCGCGCGAACAATGACTTCCCGGCCCCGCGACAGCCATCGGCCCCCGATCATCCCCGACTTTGCCTCACCCTGGAGAAAGCCATGCACCCCTCATCTCGCCCTCGAACCTCGCCCGCCGCGGTGCTCGTCGTGGCATTGCGCGCGACCGCACTCGCCGCGCCCATGCTGCTCTTCGCTCCGGCGCAGGCCATCGAATCGACCGGGGCGGCACGGGTCGAATCCCACCTGCAGGATCTGCACGCCAAGCTGCACATCAGCGCCGACCAGGAAGAGCAATGGAAGGGCGTGGCCCAGGCGATGCGCGACAACGAGGCGGCCATCGAACCGTTGATCCGCCAGCGCAAGACGGGCGCCGCGAAGATGAGCGCCCTGGACGACCTCGCGTCGTACGAGCAGATCTCGTCGACCCATGTCGAGGGCATCCGCAATTTCACCAAGGCCTTCACGGTGCTCTATGGCGTGATGAGTGAATCGCAGAAGAGCGATGCGGACGCCCTGTTCCGCAACGGCTTTCCGACCATGGCCAAAGCCAAATGAACACCTTGCGCGCAAGGCCGTTGCATCGCCCCCTGCCCTGGAGCGCCATGGTGGCTGGCGTCGTCCTGCTGTTCAACCTGGTACCGGCTGCGGGGGACGAACGCGGCCGCGACCAGGAACGACGTGGCAAACCCGAGCAGCACCGCGACCGGGAGCACCGCGATCGCGACCGGCACGGCTACGTACGCGGCAACTACTACCCGCAACCGATCTATGTGCCGCCGGTCGTGCAATACGTTCCGCCGCAATCGCCAGGCATCAGTCTCTTCGTACCGCTCGATATCCGCCTGCGCTAGACAACTCCATCGGATGAACGGGGCCACGCGATGAACCTGAACCTCAGCCTTACGCCGATCGTGTCGTTGATCGCCGGCTTCGTGATCCTGGCGGTGCCGCGCCTGCTCAACTACATCGTCGCCATCTATCTCATCCTGATCGGTCTCATCGGCCTCTTCGGAACCGAGACCATCCACCTGCGATAGCCACGGTCGGCCCGCTCCGCAGCGGGCCTGACCGCTGCGGACCCGGCTCGCCCGGACCGCTCATGACGGACTCCGGGCCGCGCGGGTTGCTCTTGCGCACCCGTCGCCGAATCGCGCCCGCAAGATCGTCCCAAGGAGCCAGCATCATGTTGCGCAGCATCGAAGAGCTGGAGCAGTACACCGTCATGGCCAGCGACGGAGAAGTCGGCCAGGTGCGGGACCTGCATTTCGACGACACCACCTGGGTCGTACGCTACCTCGAGGTCGAATCCGGCTCCTGGCTGGGCCACCGGCGCCTGCTCATTCCACCCTCCGTGACCGGGCCGGTCGACTGGCCGGGGCGGACCCTCGCGATCGCGCTGCCGCGCGGCGAGGTGCAGCGCGGCCCGGAACATTGCACGCCAGGGCCGGTCGCGCGCCAGATGCGCGAGGGCTATATCGGGCCTGCGGGTTTTCCGTACCGCATGGCCGGACCCGGCTCATGGAGCGCGGTCGGGCAAATGGCAAGCACGCGAAGGTTCGAATCGAAACGCAGCAGCCGGCCCGACGATACGGGCAAAGAACCGGCTCCGCGCGACGCCGGCCCCGCGACACCCGCGCCGCACGCGCAGCGCCGGGCCGAGGCGCCATTGCGCAGCGCCAACGCGGCACAGAACTGCAGAATCCGCGCGCGCGACGGCGTCATCGGGCAGGTGCAGGGGATGCTCGTCGAGGAAGAGGCGTGGATGGTGCGCTTCCTGATCGTGCAGACCAGCGGCACACAGGGTAACCACGTGGTGCTGATCGCCTCGCCGTGGATCCTGGATGCCGACTGGCCCGACGCATCGATCCGCGTCGACCTGACCCGCAAGCAGGTCCAGGAATCGCTGACGTATGCGCCCGGTCCGGTCCCGCAGCCGGGACAAATGGCCGCGGACCACGCCTGCTGATCGCCCGACCCGGGCCGCGTTCGCGCCGCCTCAGCGGCTGCAGAAGCTGCCCGGATCGACGGCCCAGGTGTTGGAATCCGTGCAGCGCTCGACCTGGCCGCCGGCACCGCACCGCGAAATTCCACTCGTGCAGTTGCCGTTCGTGGCGGTGATCCGGCTCCGATCGTCGAAGCGGCTCTCATCGGGCCGCGGCTGCGGGATGCTGCGATTGCAGCCGGTGGACGGATCGGTCCGCCAGGTGTGGTCGACGGTGCAATGCTCGACCAGCGAATCGGCCCCGCAGTGCGTCTCGCCCGGCGTGCAATCGGCCA
>Ga0209698_10000643_pt1 | contig 39863 bp, 38 predicted proteins | sample LitLauG_LLR_2012_FD_187203 | JGI IMG/M metagenome (GOLD analysis project Ga0209698, IMG submission 187203) | Freshwater sediment microbial communities from Pennsylvania, USA - Little Laurel Run_MetaG_LLR_2012 (SPAdes) (version 2) | ecosystem: Environmental > Aquatic > Freshwater > Creek >... | reverse complement strand
CGTCAGCGACAATCACCTTCACCGAATCTCAGCCGTCGCTAACCGCTGAGATCGCAACCCCGCCAAGTGCCGTCATACACCACGCCCGGGGACACGATCTGGACTGTCATAATTTGGACCGCGTCAGGCTGTGCGTATTGATTATCCTGCCATCCTTCAGCGTATGATCCCTCAGCACCAAAACGTAACCAATCGGCGAAAGAGCGATACTTTTCGAGCGGCCTCGAGTGGAAGTGGATAGTTTCAAAATCAGAAATCAATTGGCTGAATTTGCCGAGATTATAAAAGACGACCTCGCGTCGCTTTGGTTCAATATGCTCTTCTAGGACTCCGAGATCTTCAAGGAACGTGAGAAACTGCCGTTGTAAGTTGTAAAGAGCCCAGCGTTCTTCGTTCTGTTGACTCGAGTGGAGCGCTAACCTATATTGCGAGGCCGACTGGAGCGCAGCATCCAGTGACGTCTCCGAAATACCAATATCGGCGGTACGCCATGCATTCCTGAGCGTGTCCGTATTCATCGATGGGTCCGATGCCAGGAAGAAGAAAAGCTCTCTTGCGGCGCACGCTTCGGGTGTTTCAAAGAGGCTATTCATTCCTTTAATAATAAACGGTACACCTGCGGCCTCAAGTGCGCGAACAATAGGCTCTCCGTTGGCGCTGACGCTTCTTAGTAAAATCGCGACATCAGAATACGAGAGCCCACGCCGCAGCTCGCCTTCAACGAATTCCAGTCCCCGGAGCTGGCCTATCGTGGTCGCAATCCATGCAGCTTCTACTTCGGGTGCCGGGAAAGCAAGCGCGCACAGGTCACCTGTCTCAAAGGACTGAGTTCCGCCAGGAATCATCGCTTTAGGGAGACGGTCCTGATTCGCTGCGATGAAATCGCGCGCCAATTCCACGATGGCAGAGCTACTTCGGAAATTGGCCTCGAGTTTGACTCGCTCAACTGGAGCATAGCGCTGGGCAAACGTAAGTATGTTTTGCACATCACCGCCACGCCATTGATAGATGGTTTGGTCGTCGTCGCCGACTACGCAAACCGCAGCTCCGAGCGATTGAAGTGCTCGAACCAAACGTTCCTGGATCGGGTTGACATCCTGATATTCGTCAACAATCACATGTTGTATTCGACCCCGAATCCTTTCGCGGAGATCAGTATCGCTCTCAAGAGCCGTGACGGCAACTTCCAGAATTGAGGAATAATCAAGGTAGCCTCTGCTGTCGATTAGGGCAGAATACTTGCGCATACTCGAGTAGATCTGCGATCCTGCAAGGATAGACTCGACCGTGTCGGATTCGCGAAGGATATTTAGCGCGCTCACATAGCGCCCAGTATCTTTGTACCGTTTCAGTGGCGCTCCGGCCAAAGTTGTCGTTTCAGTTAATCCACTGGCTCGGCTATGGCGGTCAACGAACAGCGTCTGCTGAACCTCGCTGAGCACCTCAAACTTCAGATACTTTGGGAGCTCGGATTTGAGTAGTTCCAAGCAGAACCCGTGGATGGTGCCGACGAACATTTCGGCAAGGCCGAGGGCATCCGGTTTCACATCGCTCACGCGGCTGTGAATACGGTCCTTTAACTCCGCTGCAGCTTTTTCAGTAAACGTAAATGCGACAATATTACGCGGTGAAGCCTCGTTTGAGCTCAATAGGGAGGCCAGGCGGCGCGCTATGACCTCAGTCTTACCTGAGCCAGCACAAGCGATAATTTGGAGATGTCCCCCGCGATACGCAATTGCACGGGTCTGCTCTTCTGTAAGATATCGATCAATCACGAAGGCGCCATAGGAGCTTTGCTCACAAGGGACGTTATAACGGAACCGGTCTCCGCAGGAGAGTAGACCGTCGCGCAGTCCCAAAAACCGAAGCGACCATCCGCATTGACGGCCAGTACCCACTCCTTCAAAGCCGCCCGTTTTGCGCGGTCCTTCTCCGTTTCTTGGCCCTTGACTTCGATTACTGCGTGGTGGCTCGAGGAAAGTCGCACGAGGTAGTCTGGGCGATACGTGTAGACGCCACCTCGGTACACGTACGATAGTTCAAAGAGCAGGTGATCACATTTGGTCCACGCTTCAATACGGTCGTCGGCATCAAGCAGATATGCGACGCTGCCCTCCCAACCGCTGTCAAGTACCGTCAGATTTAGATGTGACTTTTCGGGCGCATAGCAAGGCTTACTGGTGTACCACGGAGGCATGTCCGCGGTGCTCCGGATAGGCAGGCGGTCGTCAAAAACCAGCTCGAAAGTTTGCGTGTTCTCAGGGACGAGGTGGGACCACAAATGATGAACGATGCTCGACAGATTCAACGCTAGGAGCAGGCGGCGTCGCAGCGGATCAACGGCAAAGAGAGGTGGTTCGATCCGGATCCGGTCGCTCTCGACGAACCGTTGCGTAATGTCGACGATACGTGACATCAGAAACGCTTCGTTCCCCTTCCAATCGGGCCGGCGTTCTTGATTAAAGATATCGCGGGCAGCGATGAAGGCGATTTTCTGTAATCGATACTCTGCAGCGAGTTTTTGAAGATCGATCGCAGCGATCCCATCCAGTTTTGGTTGGTTATCGACGACCGGCGCCATGTTGACCAGTGTGGCGACTTTAGAAGCATCAATTGTCAACGGCTCGACTTTACCCATATCAAGCGTAAGGTCGTGTTGAAATACGTGGTCAATGCGAAGTACATTGGGCCAGGTTATTGCAGACTTTACTCTATCCGGCCTCGCTTCGATCCGCTTCGTTGCGATCGGTGGCGACGGGGTTGCGCCGTCTTGCCCTTCCGCCGGGAGAAAACGAAACGGGACGCCGAAAACGTTGACGTACTCGGCCTTAAGAAAACCTTGTTCGTCGAAGTCGTCATAAGAAGCCCGGCGGAGGCCGCGGCCGACCACCTGCTCACAAAGAAGCTGGCTGGTGAACGCCCGTAGCCCCATAATATGTGTAACCGTGCGCGTATCCCAGCCTTCTGATAGCATTGCTACAGAGATGACATTCTGGATCTTCTCGCCCGGCATGCCAACTTTGCCGACTGTGTCGACCTGTTGTCGTAAGTACTCTGCCTGCTGCGCTTTGCCCATCGCCGGCGGGACATCAGAGCTGTCGCCCTCAGTAGTAATTGGAGGGGCCAATTCTGCACTTTCCCGCTCTTCTGCGTGCTTCAATGTTGCTGAGTCAATGTGCAGCAGGCGTTCCGGATCACACAAGTCGTCGATGGGTATCCGCCGCAGCATAAATGCGCTCGCAATACGGGCCGCGGTTTGCGTACGATTTGCGACGGTTATCATTACAGGAGGAGTCGGCATACCGTCCTTATTCCAAGCTCGCTTCGTCTCTAGCCAATCGGCGCCGAGGAGGTGGTATGCGTTAACAACGAGATCGGGTAAGGGCTCTGTGGGTTTCGCCGACTTCCGGTTGATATCGTCGTAGACATCCCGGTCAGAATAAATGTGGTAGAGCTTTGGCTTGAGAGTCTTAGCATCTGGGAGAGCGTGTTCTCGGACGACAATACGAGGGGTCTTGACGAGACCCGACTCGATCGCATCATTCAATCCGAAGTCACTTACGATCCACCCGAAGACCAACTCATCAGTTGAGTTCTTGCCTCTCGGTATGAACGGCGTTGCGCTGAAGTCGTGACACCTTAGGATGCCCCGTGCGGCATGGATTCGATCGAGCGACGACACCCACTGCGTTGCGAGTTCACGTTCATCTTTATCCAACGCGTCGTCGTCGGTTACTCGCCAAGCGTGATGTCCTTCGTCGTTGATAACGATGATATGTCTTGCGCTTCCGAAATCAGTGAGGACACGTCGGCAGAATGCTTCCGGTCCTTCAGGCCCTTTCTTGATGATCTTCGGTCCGGAAGCTGGGTCGAGGGGCTGCAGGGCGTGTCGGTTTTCGACCTGGACTTTGGCCTGATTCATATGAGCGCGCATGCCATCTGGGACGATATTAAACGCATCGTAGTAGTTAGCCGGTTCACTCGGTTTGAGAACCTGCAGGCGCTGTTTAACGGTCAACCCTGGTCCAACGACCAACACAGTTTTCGAAAATCGAGTGTCTTGTGGGCTCGTAACCTTGTTGAGGACCTGCCACGCGATGAGCATGGACATTACGACTGTCTTGCCAGTGCCCGTAGCCATCTTTGAGCAAACGCGATCGAAGGGTCCCCCGTCGTTCGGGATCTCGATACCCTGCCGATCGGTTGGCGAAGATTCGGTCAGCCAGATAAGTGTTTCGATGGCCTCGAGCTGACAGAAAAAGAATGGAAATTGTCGTTGCTCTCGATCATGCCAGTGTTGCAATAATCGGCGACTGACGCCCGTTGCGTTGGGATAGCCACGCGCGCGCCACTCACTTACCCGCTCGCGAACACGATTTGGAAGCTCGAAGGTGACGAATATGCCGGGATCGTCTAGGCTACCGGATCCAGACGATCGCACGAAACCGGCGGGGCGGCGACCCGGCTGCTTTTCGAAAATCTTCCGTTGCGGATCAAAAACCCAGTATACGGTCGGCTCGTCGTACGGCCTGTTGATGATGAGGCGATCAATTTTGCCATCGCTCATGGCAGATCTAAAACACGTAAGCTTTCGATACCGCGATTGTCGACGATCTTCACCGCGATCCGCTTGTGTCGGCCAGCTGAGAACGGAATGGAGACGGTGCCCCTGTACGCGTCAAGCAAATCTTCATTAAGTTCGGATCGAAGGGCCTTAGCAAGCGGATTCCAACCAGCTTTGTCACCCGCATTGGGAAAAAACAGTTGTAGTGGAAACAAACTGCGCCCATCGTAATCCGGATCTAGCATCCAAAGTGCGATCCGATTCGAATCGCCAGATTCGATTTGGCCGGTCTTAACATCATAGTAGTCAAAGCCGTGCACTGACACTGCGTAGCCATCCTTGCCGTCGGCGGTTGTCGCCCGCTCGAGGGTGACATCGGGCCGGCCAACTAGCCAAAACGACTCGTTTGCTAATCGTTTCTTCTTCAGATCACCCGTAAGCATATCCGGGTTCATCAGAGCTTTAAGGAATGTCGTTTCCTTAGTCACGGAAGCGGGCATCTCATCAATGTCTTTCGCCGCTTCGGGGTCAAATTGGAATGCGACGAACAAGATAATGGAAGGCTTTGGGTCTAGGTTACGAGCTTCTGCCCAAGCAGCTTCAACCTGCCGTTGCTCGAGGGGAGCGTATTCTGGGCCGAATGAGATAACTACGCGTCGGGGCGAATCCTCGGCAGTCTCCCCCTCCGCGTGAATATACTTTGTGCCGGAAAGTGGTTCAACTCTAGAAAATTTGACAATTGCTCCGCCTAGCCCGCGAATCCCAGTCTTGAATAACTCGCCGCGCCAGTCCGCCTGCCGTTGAGTTGCCCCAGCACGGGCCATACTTGCGTCGGGGGCGGAGTGAGGCTTGTCGCCACTAAGCTCCGCCACCATGGGTGCAGGAACCGCTTCGACAGTAAACGGTCCGGTAACGCGGATTTTTTCTCTATTTATGTAAGGGTTATCGAAAAGGGTCTCTTTAGGGGCCGGCTCGCTGTTTGCGATTGAGCCTAATGTCACGTGCGGGGACTCCCGGTACATAAATCCCGCATCCACGCCTTCCTCTGGTCGGGCCAGTTCGTAGAATTCGTACGAAGCGGTAAGAAGGCGTTGTTTTGCGAGCGTCACTGCTATTCGTGAAGTATCACAAGTGATCCAACGTCGCCCCCACTGTTCTGCCACAACCGCAGTCGTGCCAGAACCGCAGGTGGGATCGAAGACCAAATCTCCTGGATCTGAAGCGAGTAAGACGCAGCGCTGAACGACTTTGCGAGAAGTTTGCACAACGTACGTTGGTTCCATTTCACCTCGAGTATCGACCCAAACGTTCGGAACACTTTGCAACGGGCTATCTGCCGCGTAACTGACGTAATATAGGTTTTCGCCAAGTACATGTAAGCGTTTTCTCTGCTTCAGCATCTCTATGCCAGCGGGATTTGTACGCCAACTTGTGCGTTTTGGTTTGAATACTGTGCCGTTAAAACTGATGTCGAAAAAACATGATGGCGTGAATCCTGAAGAGGCGAGCTTTTCGCATTGAAAGACGCGCAGTGACGAAGGGATTGACTCGGGTTTGTCAAGCTCGGCCTTCGTCATTCGGCGTCGTGTACCATCGGGTTCTTCGATCAATGTGTAATTGGTACCGCGACCAATCGCCTTCTCTGTAAAAAGCGGCCGAAACTTTACCTGGTCGCGAGATTTGGCGTACCACAGGATATAGTCTGCAATTCCTGGCATTCCCGACGCCCCAAGAGGTCTGGTCTTCGTAAATGTCACCATCGCAAACGCGTTCTTGGAGCCGAAAACCTCGTCGAGGAGCTCTTTCACATGATGAAGATTCTCGTCGCCGATTTGGACGAAAATGCTGCCTGTATCTGCGAGTAAGTGGTGAGCTAGAGTCATCCTGTCTCGGAGGTATGTCAAGAACGAATGTATGCCAAGCTCCCATGTGTCGCGGAATGCGCGGATCATCTCCGGTTCTTGCGTCAGGTCTTCATCCTTGTCGCCATCGGCGACATCACGCTTCGTAGTAAACGGTTGGAAGTTGGATCGGTACTTAATACCATATGGCGGGTCTATGTATACCATCTGCACTTGACCGGCCATGCCCTCACGCTCGAGTAATGAGTTCATTACGAGCAACGAGTCGCCCGCGATGAGTCGGTTTGACCACTCATGCTGGTGCTTATAAAACGCAATAGCTTCGCGAAGCGGTGGATTTTCGGCTGCTGCCTCAAATAGCGAAGGCTGCTCCGTCCTGCCGCCCTCGTTCCGAATGGTGTCGACGATGCTGAAAGGATCGATCCGCTCGTGTACGTGAAGAGAAACCGTGTCGACCGTTAAGTCTTCGTGTTCCGCCTTCCCAGCCCAGATTAGCTGCGGATCTAAATGGGCGTCGTATGCGTACGTTTTTGGAGCGTGATCAGGATCAGTGTCGGGAGTTACCAGACCGACAGGTGGATTGTTAAGGCGCGTCTTAGTCCGATGATCGTATTGTTTAACGGATCGCGGCCTCGGCGTACTAGCAGCTGGATTTGCCGCTTGTTTTGATTTGCCCCTTGCCGATGCCGACGCGGAAGCCGTCTGGACCGTGGTCTTGAGTGTTTCTGCGAGTACTTTCTTGGTGTGTGTCGCCGTCGGCTTCGGCGCTTCTGTCTTTCGACGGGGAGTCTTTGATGCGGCTTGTTTCTTCTGTTTGGCGGGCATTTGTGCTCCTCGTAGGAAAACTTAGAAAGCTGTTTGTCTTGTCGATCGCAAATCGATAAATTGGAGGTTAAAAATACGCCAGTGTTACGCGCGTGCCGATTTTGCCAAGCATGGATTTGAGAGGCACGGTTGGAGCCGGAGCGGCCCTTGAGTAACCGACATTTTGCGAAGTCTCAGAATACGAGGTTGCACGAAGAATCAGAATCTGATATACCAGGTTCCAAGAGGGCTTGAAATTAGAGTTGTCACGTCTGGGGATCGCACTCGAATTGCAGATGTGGTGTAGCGTCACTCGTTCTTGGCGCCTCGACTGATGGGTCACTTTCGTGAAGTAAGTTTACCAGATCGCACGCTCCTTGGTTCCGCAGTTTCAGCGTACCTGTCCTTGAGGAACGGTTTGCAAAGACGGGCCCGCGATTTGCCGGATCGAGCTGAGGTTCTTGAGAGTCTCGACGCTGTGCTCGCCGCCGACGTTCTTATGGCCTGTTTTAGGCTCCCTTTTATCGTAAGATAGCGGATGCCTAGCAGGCCGCACCTGGTAAATTTGCCGCGATTACCTGCAAGGGCGCCCGAATGTCATTGACCTCATCGAGTTTCGCCTTCAAGTGAGCGCACCGCCGCGATGCGCCTGGAGCGTTTGATCGCCGCCGCATGGCCCGATGTCTCAACCAGCAGGACCATTTACGTCTGGGCCATGCGTGGAGTCCGTGCGGTACCGGGGTCGATATCCTCGTTACGGTCGAACTCGATATGCCGCGCGGCCTCGGCCACACGTGTAGGCACGCAACCGGCGCCCGGACCATCCAAACCGCAATAATTGCAATCGAGGTGAAACAGCTCGGGCACCCGCGCTTCAGCATTGTCGGCCACGAGATCTTCCCCGATTAGGGCAATGGCCCCAAGCGCCGTGGCGTCGTCGCCCAGGTCGAGGACTGCTGCATCGCGCTCGGGACTTCAAATCGCGTTACGGCATCGCCGACTTCTTCGTCGTGGCGGGCGGGGGCGGGGCCGCCTAGCCTGCCGCGCGCAGTCTACCAATGGCGTCGCGGATCTCGGCTAGTTCGGGATGGTCGGCAGCGAACGCCCGACCCTTGATAGCCAGCACGCGCTCCAAGAGCGCGACTGCGTCCGCCGAGCGGCCTTGCTCTTCGCGAAGCGCCGCCAGCCCAGCGAGCGTCTCTGCGAGATACACGTGCTCGGGCCCGAGCGCACGCTCCTGAATTGTCACGGCACGCTCGAAAAGCGACTCCGCCTCGGCAAAGCGGCCCGTTCGCACGTACGCGAGCGCAAGGCCGCCAAGACTCTCAGCCACGAACTGATGCTCGGGTCCGAACGCACGCTCGCGGATGGACAACGCGCGCTCGAAGAGCGTTTCGGCCTCGTCGTACTGGCTTCGGCGCAGGAACGATTTCGCAACGCTGTTGATGCTGATCGACACGTCCGGGTGATCGGGCGGCAGCGTTTGCTCGCGAATAGCTGCGGCGCGCTCCACGATCGACTCCGCTGCGGCGTGCCGGCCCTGCTTCGCATACGTTCTGGCAAGATTGTCCAGAGTGCCCGCCACCATCGGGTGATTCGGCCCGAGCGTCGGTTCCCAAAGCGCAAGCGCCCGCTCGTAGAGCGCCTGCGCTTCGCTGTATCGGCCTTGCTGGTCACAGTCGTTCGCGAGGTTAATGAGGATGTTCCCTAACGACGGGTGATCCGTTCCGAGCGCGCGTTCCCGGATCGCCAGCGCGCGCTCGTACAGGGGACGCGCCTCGGCATACCTGCCTTCGACCGAATGGATGTTCGCGAGCCTGTTGAGGCCGCTCGCCACCTCGAGGTGATCGGGTCCGAGCGTGCGTTCCAAAATTGCCAACGCGCGCTCGTGCAGCGGTTGCGCGGCGGCATAGTGACCTTGGTACCAGCGTGCTACCGCGACGGCACTAAGACTACGTGCCACATCCGGGTGATCCGCTCCAAGCGCGCGCTCCAGAATCGCAAGCGCGCGCTCGTGCGACGCCTGCGCCTCGGGATACCGGCCTCGCTGAATGAGGTAGTTTCCGGCACGGAACGAAACTCTCGCAGCGTCGTCGGGCTGCACGTCGTCGGGTCGGAGCCGTGCGACGAGCGAGGCAACGTGTGGGACGAGCCGCTCGCACTGCGCCCACGTCGCAAGCTCGACCTCGGGAAACGCCCGCGCGAGCGCGTGCGCTACCCGCTCGACGTTGCGCCGGCGCTCCGCCTCTGCTAATGCCGCCCAGACGATCTCTTGCACCAGCCGATGCACGCTGAAGATCCGCAAGCCCGCGTCGGAGCGGACCAGCGAGTAGCGTGTCAGCGGCCGCAGGAGCTCGGCCATCGCGAGATCGTCCGGATCGCCAAGCGCGTGCGCGATCGGCTCGCCGAGCGCGGACGCACCCGCCAGAAAGACATCGAACGGGATCGCATCGGGTGCGAACAGTGCGCTTACGCGCAGCACGTCGGCGGCCGCCGGCGAGTCGCGTTCGACCGCCTCGAAGTTGGCCGCCCAGGTCGTCGCGACCGTGTCGTGCGCGACGAGTGCGCCGGATTTTTCCAGCAGCGTGAGGCGGCGTTTACGAAACGCGGCGAGATAGGCCGAGAACGCGGTATTGTTTTCTGCGATGTAGGCAGCGGCTTGTTCCAGCGCAAGCGGCAGATGCCCGAGCTCGGCTGCGAGTTCGGCGGCGGCGCGGTCGTCCGGCCCCGCATCGTGGCGCCCCGTGCGCGCCAGCAAGAAGAGCACGGCTTCCTCGGCATCGAGGTCGCCGACGTCGAGCGCGCGCGGGATGCCCAACTCCGCGAACACCGACTCGCGCGACGTGAGCAGGACGTGGCCCTTGCCGCCGTCCGGCACGAACCGTCGCGTTACGACGCGGTCGTCGACATTGTCCAAGATGAGCAACCATCCATCGTTGCCGTTCAGCCACGCGATGACGGCTCGGACGGTCGCTTCTTGATCGTTCGACTCAGCCTGCGGCAGGCGCAACGCCTTCGCGATCTCGACGTAGCCGCTCGTGAGTCCGCCGATCGTGTCGGCGTTCACCCAGAACACGCCGCCGGGATACTCGGCGCGATTGCGCACGGCGTACTCGATCGCCGTCTGCGTCTTGCCGGCGCCGCCCAGACCGCTGAGCGCGGCGCGATACTTCTCCGTGAGTTGCCGGCGAATGCGCGCGAGCAGCTCGTCGCGGCCGGTGAAGTAGCGCGTGCGCATCGCTGCCGGAACGAGCCACGGTTGCAACGCCTTCTGCGAGCGCAACGCGGGAAATGCGCGTTGCGTGTCCGGCGCCACGATCTGGTAGACGCGCTCGTGTCCCGGGAGATCTTTGAGTTCGTGCTCGCCGAGATCGACGAGCGTTGCCTGCGGCGGCAAGTTCTCGCGCACCAAACCGGCCGTCACGCTCGTCAGCAAGATCTGACCGCCGTGACCGAGCGGCAGCAGCCGGGCGACGCGGTTGAGCGTCGGTCCGAAATAGTCGCCGTCGCGTTCGTCGGCGGTGCCCGTGTTGAGCGCCATGCGCACGCGCAGGCCGTCGACCGCAGAGAAATCTGCGGCCGCAAACCCGCGCTGCGCGGCGAGTGCGGCTGCCGCGGCGGACGTGGGCGTCGCGAACGCAGCACAGAACGCGTCGCCCATCGTCTTGAAGACGTGGCCGCCGTGTTCTGCGATGGCCGCGCGCATGATCCCGTCGTGGAGTCGAACGGCCGCCTGCATCGCGGCGCGGTCGCGGGCCCAGCGCTTCGTGCTGCCCTCGATATCGGAGAACAGGAACGTCACCGTCCCCGACGGTGCGGGACCCTTCGCGACTCCGCCGGATTCCGCCATGGGCTACCGTTCGGCTGCGCGCGTTGTTTACGCTCCCGGTCCGGCGAACTCAGCCCCGTGAAGGATGAACGCGCTCCGAGCGAGAGGCGCTCCAGACCCTCAACGGTCGCCCGCCGCACGGCCGTCTGGGGTATTTTTCGACGTTGCTCTTGACCTAAAGCACGAACGGTCGTAATTGTTAAGGCAGACGTATTTTCGTCGAATCATTCGAGAATGCGGGGTCGATAGAGATTTATGAAAAGCTTGCTTAGCGCTCTGATCGTGCTGGGAGGCCTGTGCGGCTTTACCGGCCTTGCGGCGGCCGCCGCCGACGCTCCCACGATCGTTATGGCCGATCAGGCGAAATACGCTCCGGCGCCGGCACCCTATCCGTCCGGCTCGACGATGGCCGTGTTGTCGGGTGATCCGACGAAGGCCGGCTCGCAATACACCATTCGCCTGAAACTCCCCGATGGGGCGATGATTGCGCCGCACACGCACGGCGACACGGAAAGCGTCACGGTTATCAGCGGAACGCTGATGGTCGGGGTCGGCAGCTCAGTCGCGCCGTCGTCGATGGTGGCGCTCACGCCGGGCTCGTACGCGTCGATCCCCGCGGGGACGCCGCACTACGCCCAAGCGAAAGGCGAAACCGTCGTCCAGGTGAACGGTGTCGGCCCTGCTTCAATTACGCTAGTGAAGTAGGGCGCAACCCGGTCACGTTTAGCCGGCGCGCCCCTGTTCCGAGGCGAGAAGCGCTTCGAGCTTTTCGAATGCTTGCGCCCAGCCGACGTTCGCGTTGGCGATGTACTCTTCGTTGAAATCGGCGCTCGTTTGCACGATCGTAAGTTCGGTCTTGCCGTCCCTGTCTTCCAACGTAACGGTCATGCGCGACTTTACCGGAGGGCTTCCCGGCCGTTCGAGAACGCCGATCGTAACGAGGCGTTGCTCCGGAACGACTTCCTCGAACGTTCCTGAGACGACGACGACCATCGCACTCCCCGGCATCCGCATTTCGCGCCGGAAGCGGCCGCCGGGCCGGCGGTCGGCCTCGTCCAGCGACACCGTGCAACCGGCGGGACCCCACCAGCGCGCAACGTGAGCCGGGTCCGTCCAGGCTTTCCAGACGAGGGATCGCGGGGCGTCGAGCACGCGGGTCACGGTGAGGACGGGCGTCGCCGTCGTGAGGTTATCGTTCATGGGGATCTCCAGTCTGCAACTCGTGCAAATACGTTTGGAAGCGGTCGAGGTGTTCGTTCCAAACTCTCGTCTGCTCGGCGATCCATTCGCTTGCGAGCCCGAGCCGCGCGGCAGCGAGCGCGCAGCCGACGGTGCGGCCGCGTTTCGTCCGGGTGACGAGCGCGGCGCCCTCGAGGACGTCGAGGTGTTTGATGACGGCTTGCAGCGAGACGGGATACGCGCGCGCGATTTCACCGACCGACGCTTCTCCCGCAGCGAGGCGCGCGACGATCGAGCGTCGTGTCGGGTCGGCAAGCGCCCCGAAAACGCGGTCTAGGTTCGGCGGCGAATACTCAACCATATGGTTCAGTATTGACCAGTGGAGCTTGATTGTCAAGCGCGCCGGCTGGTCTTGGGGCGGGGCGTACCTCGGAGGGAGCTTTATAGAACCTGGTTCGGGCGTCGATCCTCGATCACAAATATATGTCCGGAAGGACTTGGTTTGTTCATATATTTATGCTAATAATATGGCAGTTAGGACACTTATATATGAACAACCAAGCAGCGCTCTCCCGTAAACAACTGGAAAGGCGCCTTGCGCCGCTCCGGAATCTCACGCTCGTCGCTCCCCCCAAAGGCTGGATCAAAGCCATCCGGGAGTCGCTGGGCATGACCGCCCGCCAGCTCGCCTCTCGCATGGGCGTGGCGCCTTCGCGCATCCCGGTAATCGAAAAAGCGGAAGTCGCCGGCGCGACCACAGTGCGGACGCTGCGGCAGGCTGCCGCCGCGATGAACTGCGCCTTCGTGTATGCTTTCGTGCCGATCGAGCCGCTCGACGACATTTTGCGCGAACGCGCGATGCAAAAGGCGCGCAAGGACCTCGCGCGACTCGATCATACCATGCGTCTCGAAGACCAGGCGCTGCTCAAACCCGATCTTGATGCCGAGTATCAGCGAACGATCGACCTCATCCTTTCCGGCTCGCTACGCGGCCTGTGGGACGAGGAACCGGATCGTGCCTGATCCTCTGTTCGATCGCGACGACGATGCGAACACGCCCCTGACGGCCGAGGAGCGCGAAGCGCTCATCCCATCGTACATCGCGCTGCGGCACGAATTGAACGAGGCCGAACAGATTAATATCGGCGCCGCTTTGCGTTGGGCCGATGCGCGCACGCGCAACGTCCTCGATCGAGATTTTCTACGCGAACTGCATCGACGCATGTTCGGCGACGTTTGGCGTTGGGCTGGGAACTACCGCACGACTGCGCGCAATATCGGCGTCGACGCCTACCGGATCGCCGCTGATGTCCAGCAAGCAATCGACGACGCGCGATACTGGGTCGAACGCGCCACCTATCCGCCCGACGAGATCGCCGTACGATTCAGCCATCGCCTGGTCGCAATTCATCCGTTTCCCAACGGGAACGGGCGCTTTTCGCGCCTCGTCGGCGATCTGCTGGCCGTGCGGCTAGGACGGCGGCCCTTCACGTGGGGACGAACGAACTTGCTCGGTGCCGGCGAGACTCGGGCGCGCTACGTCGAGGCTTTACGTGCCGCCGACAAACACGATTTTGGACCGTTACTGCTCTTCGCCCGGTCCTAAGAGTCGGCAGGCTTTCCACCGAAGCACCGCCGCGATGAGACGTGCGACGTTCTTGCAGCGTTCTGCCGCGTTCGCCGGCGTCGCGAGCTTCGCTCCGTTGCAACTGCGTGCGGCGAGCGCGGCCGAGGACGTCCTTCGCCGCCTATCGCTCATCGACGCGAACGTCGACCGGATCATGCGCGTCACCGTCTGCACGCGTCCGTTTCGCTCGGCCGGGCCGCGCATCGAAACCGAGCGCGTCGGCGACAAGGTCGTCGTGCACAACTATGGCCACGGCGGCAGCGGCTGGTCCCTCTCGTGGGGCTCCGCGGCGCTGGCGCTCGAGCAGGTCGCGCGCGCAGGGGAGACGAGCGGCGAGGTGGCCGTGATCGGCTGCGGCGCGCTCGGGCTCAGCGCGGCGCTGACCGCGCAACGCGCTGGACTCAAAGCGACGATCTACGCCAAGGAGCGCCCGCCGTTCGTTCGTTCGGCGCGCGCGACGGGATCGTGGACGCCGGACTCGCGGATCGCATTACAATCGGCCGCCGCGCCGGCATTCGGCGCGACCTGGGAACGGATGGCGCGCACGTCGCGCACGATGTACGAGAGTTACCTCGGCGCCCCCGGGAACCCGGTGGAATGGGTCGATTCGTTTTTCTTTTCGGATACGAGGGACGACGATGCGAGTGACGCGTCGCATCCGCCGCGTCACGTGTTCGCGTCTTATCGGAACCGCATCGCCGACATCACGCCGGCCTACCGCGACTTCACAAACCCGGACGGCACATTGCCGTTCGGCACGAAGCGCGCGCGGCAAGGAAAGTCGCTGAAGTTCAACATCGCCGACTACTCGCGCCAGCTAATGAGCGATTTCTACGCGGCCGGCGGAACGATCGAAACGCGCGACTTTCACAGTCCCGGCGACCTTGCGACACTGCCGCAACTCGTCATCATCAATTGCACGGGCTACGGTGCGCGCGCGCTGTGGTCGGACGAGAGCATCATCCCGATCCGCGGCCAGATCGCGTGGTTGATCCCGCAAGAGAGCGTCGATTTCGGCCTCTACTGGGACGGACTGAACGTCCTCGGCCGGCGCGACGGTATCGTCGTGCAACCGAGCCCGCAAGGCGACGACACCGGCTGGAACGACCCGGACGAAACCCCCGACCGCGCCGCGGCCGAGGCGGGCGTTACGCTGCTCCGGCAGTTCCTCGCGCGGCAGGGGTAAGGATTGGGCGCACGCGCCCCTTGTCCGGGTTGATCTAAATTTGGAGTCGATGGATGTCACTTGTGCGTACAGAGGCGTCACATTGGCGTACAGCCTTGACTTATGGGCCTCACGGACGCTAAGCTAGAGCCTGGAAAACACCCGTATCGAGGAAAAATCCATGGCAACCCTAGCCGCAAAGGACGTACCTGGACGCAGGCGTCGGCTCTCCCTACGCGTCACGGACGAGGAGAGGGTATTAATCGAACGAGCTGCCCTGCTGAGCAGCGCCGGCGACATCACGCGCTTCGTCATGGCCGCGACCGTCGAGGCAGCGCGCGACGCGCTCGAACAGCACGAGGCAACGAGGGTCTCTGCGGAGTGGCGCCGCCATCTCTACGACCTGCTCCTGAACCCGCCGCCGCCGAGCGGCGCGCTGAAGAAACTGGCTGCCGCTCCGGTTCCCAAGGGCATCGAACTGGTGGAAGACTAGACCGGCAAAGATGCGCGTCGCGATCGAGCCGCTCGATGCCGCTCGGCATAATCGTGCGGCTTTCGCGTGCGGTCAGGCAGCGGTCGACACGTATTTTCGCCAAGTTGCGGCTCAAGCCGGTAAAGCTTTGCACGCGCAGACATACGTGTTGATCGAAGTAAACGAGGACGCGCCACTCAAGAAAGTCCTCGGTTTTTATACGCTGACGCCGCACGAGTACCGCGACGACGAGATGGATCCCGTAACGGCTAAGGCGCTCAAGCTAAAGAATCTGCGCAGAATTCCCGCCATTCTCTTGGGCCAGCTTGGCGTTGCTTTGAGCCGGCAAGGACAGGGCCTAGGGCGGTTGCTCCTCGATCACGCGTTTCGGAAAACGGTTTTCGCGAGCTACTGCGTCGGCGGAGCGCTACTGGTTACCGATCCGATCGACCTTAATGCGCGCGCATTTTACGAGAAGTACGACTTTCGACGACTGCCTGGTGGCGGCGATCGCCTCTACCTTGCAGTGAAAACGCTCGCACGAGCGTATCCGGAGGTGGTCGCTGCCGCCCGCGCGTCGGTCGCGCCGTCAGTCCGAGAGCACGGTTCGGTGTGACCGGCCTGCCGCGAAACGCCCCGTGCCCTTGCGGCAGCGGACGGAAATTTAAGCGTTGCTGTTACGCAAAGTTGGCGACGGCGTCCGCGGCGTCGCCCGCGTTCTCGAAGCGCGAGCGCCAGGACGCTTGGCGGACGATGGCGGCTATGCTCTTTGCGAAGGACGCCCCGTGGGCACGCGATCTCGTTGCGGGGGAGTCTGTGTTTTTCGGCAAAGAATTCGCGAGCTTCAACGACATCGAACGCGAACGCGTGCTCGGAGTTCCCGAATGCTCCGCGGGCTTTGCGACCTGGCTCTGCTTCGATTACCCCGCATTCGGCGGGCAGCCGTTCTGCACGGTCGCACTCGATGCGCCGCAGCTCGACGTGAGCGCCGATATGCGAGTCTACCTCGAGCGAATGGCGCGCTCGCGGATGGGCGTCTATGAGGTTCGCGCGGTGCGCCGTGACGTCGGCCTTACCCTGTACGATCTCTGGGCGAAACGGGAGCTCGAGGTCAACGAAAAGCTCGCGACGCACAGCTTGGTGCGCTTCGACGTCATCGCCGCACGCTTGATCGAAGGACCGCTTGCGGAGACGGAGATGGACGGCGCCGTCTACGCCTTCAACCAAGAGGACGCCCGCGCGCTGCTCGGCTTGATGCGGCGCGAGTGGAAGCGCCGGGTGAAGCACGACGCCTCGGCCGACGAGGATGCGTTTTTGAAATGCGACGGCGCGGCGCTGATAAATCGCTATTGGGTACACGACGTGCTCTTGCGCCCGCTCCCCCAAATGATGACGACCGACGGCGATCCGCTGGAACTTTGCAAAGTCGTCTTCGACGTACGCGACGAAGGCAAACTGCGCGCCGCGCTGGAGCGCGATGCCGCGTTCGAGGCGGAGGATCGCGGCTATAGCTGGATCGAGCCCCACGGCCGCAAAGTGCTCGGGGATCTTGTCCTTTCCTCTGGACGCCTTGTGGTGGAGACCATGAGCCGAGCGCGAGCGGCCCGCGCACGCGAACTTCTCGAAAGCGTAGCGGGCACGGCGCTGCGCTGTCGGCTCGTCGAACACGAGTCCGTCGAGCGCGCGCTCGAAAGGCGCGACCGGCGCCCGGCGCCCGCTCGCTCGAGGGAGGCGGGCCGATCCGTCGACCGCGAGTTAGAGCACGAGGTCGTTTCAAAATTTCTGACGGAGCACTATCGGAAGTGGGTAGACGCCCCGATCCCGGCACTTGGCGGCCGTACGCCGCGGCACGCCGCGCGCCTCAAGAGCGCCCGCCCCGCTCTCGTCGTTCTCCTCAAGGAGCTCGAACGCGCGATGGCGCGCGACAAATCGGAAGGCCGTCCATCGATCGATCTCGGGTGGGTCTGGGCGGAGCTCGGCTTGAGCGAGCACGAGGAAACGTAGCGAGCATACGTGCGTCCGCCGCGGCCGCTCGTCGCCTACCTCTCCTCCGCAAGCCGGTTCGCTCGCGTCGCTTCGGGCGCTTCGATGCTCGCTCGCATTCGATCCACCGCATCCTGCAGTCGCGCTCGCGCTTCGGGCGGCGACAAAATCGTCGCCGCTCCGCCGAAGCTGAGCACCCAAGCCACGAGTTCCTCGAAACGCGTGACCTCAAAAGCCATGCGAACGGACCCGTCCGCCTCGACGGCCGACTCGACTTCCGCCGGCCAGCGACGACACGTCACGTACGCGGCAGCCGAAGGTTCGATGCGAATCTCGACGCGCTGCGGCGGCCCCTCGCCGAGCATAATGCCGAAGCTGTAGCGCAGGCTGTCCTCGAGCGTGAGGCCCTCTTCGGGGACGAACTCGTCCTCTTCGATCGCGGCGTCGCCGATGCGATCGAGCGCGTAAAGCTTGGGCTGCGTTTCGCCTTCGACCGGACCCCATAGATAATATCGCCCGTTGTGCGCGTGCACGGCATATGGCGCAACCGTCCGTGTGTCGGCGGACCCGTTCGCACCGCTGCGGCGATAACGGAACGTCAGCCAGCGATGCTCGCTCAGCGCGGTGAGAGCCCGGTCGAGCGTTTCGTAGAATTGTCCGCCGCCGCGCGGCTCGGGATTGCGCGAAGAAACGAAGGCCTTGGAATCGGGATCGTCCAGCGCCATCACGGCGTCGAGCGCGTCGAGCTGTTCGGCCAGTGCGCGCGCGGCACTGCCGCCGAGGTTCGCGACGGCGGTTCGCACGTTCGCCAGGCGTCCGCGGGCTCGCGGGTCCACGCCGTACCGAGCCGGCGCGCCGCTTCCCTTTACGCGGTAGCATTTGCTTTTGCCGTCGTAGGTCAGCTCGTAGCCGACGCTCTTCAAGCTCTGCTTGTACCGCTTGAACGAGGACTGCGACTTGACGCCCAGCACGTCGAAGAGCCTCGCTTTCGTGATCTTTCGCTCGTCGATGAGGATCCGCGTCAGTACGACCAGCCGTTCCGTGTGGCCGAGTCGCTTTTTGCCCTGGTCCGGTTTTTGACCCGGGTCGATTTCCGGCCGACGTGACGAAGCGCTCACAGTCCTCTATGATTTCGCCATGGACATGCCGAACCCCGACCCGAGCACGCGCCTCAAATCGTTCCTGCGCGAAGCAGGCCTGAAGTCGACCCGCCTCAGAGGCGGCGAACGCAGCATTCCGTTCGTTGGCCGGACGCGCGAGTGGATGTACGTCGCGCGCATGGACGCCGACTGGCTGAACCTCTACGTCATGGTCTGCGCGTTGCCCGATGAAACCGGATTGCGCGCGCGGCTCTTCCAAACCGTCGCCGCACTCAATGCCAAGATACGCTTGGCCAAGTTCTCGGAATCCGGCGGGCGACTCATCCTCGAGGTGGATTACCGCGCCGAGCATCTCGACGCCGCCGTGCTCGGAAATCTCGTGGGGCTGCTGCACAGCATCGCCGAGGAACACTATCCGCGCATCTTCCGCGTCGTCACGGGCGACGAAGTGCTCGATGCGCTCGCGCCGCAACTGCCCCGGCCGGAAGCTGCATGATGCAAACAATTGCGCCGGCGCGTGCCGATCGCATCGCCGGCTGCCTGTTTGGGGCCGCGATCGGTGATGCGCTCGGCTCGGCGTTCGAATTCGTGAATGCCGAAGTCATCGAACGCCACGCCGGGAGCGGCATCGTTACGACTTACCATCCGGCGCTGCCGGGATCGTTGTTGCATCCGCGCAAGCCCGGGCAGCCGACCGACGACACGGCCATGGCGCTCTCCGTCGCCGAGGCGATCGCGAGCGGCGAACCGTTGACGGCCGCGCTCTTCGCCGAGCGCTTTGTCCGCGATCTCGACCGTCGCGAGGGCCGCTACGGCGCGATGTTTTGGAGCGGCGGCCCAGGCGGAGCGTGCACGAGCGCGCTCGCGCGGCTGCGCGCGGGCGCCGAGCCCGAACGGTGCGGCGTTCCCGAGGCCGGCGGCAACGGCGCGGCCATGCGCGCGCATCCCGTCGGATTCCTCGACGAGCGCGATCGCGTGCTGGAAGTCTGCGCGCTCCAAGCGCGCGTCACGCACGGGCACCCCGGCGCGGTCGCTGCAGCGCAAGCCGTGGCGGTCCTCGTGTACGATGCGCTGCACGGCAAACCGCTCTCGGCGGACGTGCCGGCCGGAATCGAGGAGCCGACCTTCACCGCATCGTGGCACGACTTGCACGCCCACGTCGAACCGAGCGTAGTCCGCTTACCGGCGCGTCTGCGCAACGTCGCGATGAGCGGCTGGGAAACGGTCTCCGCGGCGCACGCGACGATCCTGTGTTTCCCGAACGATCCACTGAGCGCACTCGGCGCTGCCGCCGGCTCCGGCGGCGACACGGACACCCTCGCAACCATCGTCGGCGCAATCCTCGGGGCGCGATACGGAATGGCGATGTTCCCCGAACAACTCATCGAGGGTCTGCAAGCGAGGGCTGCGATTCAAGAGATCGCCGAGCTGTTCTCGTCAACGCTCCCATGCAGAACGGCGTGATCGTACTGCGCGAAAGACGAAAGGTGGACGTCTCACCCTAGGGCTCGCGAGGACGTCGTGATACACTTGCGGTGGAGACGAAATCGTGCGCCTTCTGGACCCGCCTTCCGACCAGCCTGAAATCGAGGTCATCGACGGCCGCGCCGTCGCGAAGGTGAGCCCGCGGCTGACGCATGGCCTCGTGCAAGTGAGGCTCGCTGCGTTGCTGCAGGCCTGGGCCGGGACGCGTGGGCTGGTGTCGATCGAAACGCGATTCCGGCTTTCGAGTACGCCCGGCAAAGGCAATAGCTTCGTTCCCGACATCTCATATGTGGCTATCGGGCGCCTACTCGAACTCGATCGCACGGAGATCGAAGAGCCGCCGTTCGCCCCTGACGTAGCCGTTGAGATCTGGTCGCCCGGCGATCGGGAGCAGAACCTCCGCCTCAAGGTCGAGCGTTATCTGCGGTTCGGCGCGAGCGTCGTTTTGGACGTCCGTCCATCGACGCGGACGATGGTCGCCTATGACGGCGGGGGGTCGCGTACGTATCGCGGCTCGGAGATCCTGGAGCATCCGGCATTACTTGGCTTTCGCATCGCAGTTCACGAGGTTTTCGCCGATATCGATCGCCTTCCACGATGAAGCTCCAAATCGGAGTGATGGGATCGTCGGGCGGGGTCACGATCTGAAACGTCCATCCATCTCCAGGAGAGGGACCGCGATGCGACCCACCGATCAGGAACCCGACCAAACCGAACTCGAAACGATGCTCGACGACGAGGAGCAGCGCGTGCTCGACGAACCGGGCGTGCCCGACGACGTCAAGTCCGAAATCGAAGAACGCCAGGAGCGTTTCGCGGACGAAGATCTGGAGGCCGAATTACCGGAAGGCACGCCGCGCGAGCCCTAGGTGCGCGGACCCAGCGTTCAAAGCGTCGGCACGGTGCGTCGCATGAACGCGTCAAAGAGCGGCACGGTGAACGCCGTGTCGCCGTGTTGCGGGCTGTAAATCATGCCTTTCTTGATGAGACCGCTGCGCAGCGGACTCAGCGTTTCGACTTTCACGTCCAAAATCGTCGCGATATCGCCCGAGCGATGCGGGCCGGGCCCGAGTTCGGCCATTGCGCGAAGATAGCGCTTCTCGCGCGGCGTTAAGCGATCGTAGCGAACGCGGAAGAAGCTTTCGTCCAGGCGCGCCAAGACTTCCGGCTCGGCGCGCGTTACGTCGGTGAGCGTGATGGGCGATTTCGGCGCCGTATTCCAGACGCCGTACGCCCACTCTTGGATGAAATACGGATAGCCCTGCGTGATTTCGTAGAGCCGCTCGAGCGCGGCGCGTTCGACCTCGACGCCTTCGGCGCGCGCGGGTTGCCGTATCGCTTCAATCGCGTCCTCTTTTGCGAGCGGGCCGATGTTCGGAAAATCGAAGAGCCGCTCCGCGTACGATTTCGCGTTGCCGGCCAGCGCCGGAAGTTGCGGTAAACCGGTGCCGACGACGAGCAGGGGCAGCGCGAGCTGCGTCACGCGATGAACCGCGACGATGATGGCCGCCAATTGCTCCTCGCTGAGATATTGTAGCTCGTCGATCGCGACGAGCGTGGCGGTTTGTTCTTCGCGCGCCGCCTCGCCGATCGCCACGAAGAGCGCCGTTAGGTCGGTGTCCAAGACGCCCGAATCGGCCGCGCCGGCTTGCGCGTCGACGCCCAATCGGACCGCGAGCTCGTGCAGTCCGAAGCTGAGGGTGAAGCTCTTGAGGACGCCGAGCGCTCGGGTCACGGCGCCGCGAATCTTCGCCCTTGCACTCAGCTCGTAAAGCGCAGACCGCACTTCGTTTGCCAGCGCCGCCACGAACGTCTCGGATTCCGAAGCCTCGATTTGCGCGACCGCGAACCCCAGCGCGCGCGCCTGTTCGACGAACCGGTTGAGCAGCACGGTCTTTCCGGAACCGCGGAGCCCCGTCGGAAGCATGCTCTTCTGGCTTCGGCCGGCCTGCGTCCGCCGGAGGGCCACGTCGAACGCGTCGAGCAGGGCGTCGCGGCCGACGAGTGCCGGCGGCGGAGCCCCGGCGTTGGGGGAGTACGGATTCCGGATGGGGTCCATGTACACGCCTTATCAAGGTTTATCAAACTATCCCTTGCTTACGTAAGTATCGCGTAATATCGATAAGATTACAATAGCGCCCGCGCTAGGTCGTGGCGCGGGGCCCCCCACTTTGACAACGCTCGAGATCACATTGTATATACAATGTATGAACAAGCCGAAACCTGGAGCCGCCAGCCCGCGGGATGGCGTTATCGGCGCGGGCGAGCTCGCAAGACTTGCAAGCGATGATTTTTCGGCGCTCGTCGTGCAAGACGCACGCGTTTTCAAAGCCGGCAACTCTCTAGCGATTCGCATCCCGAGCGCGATTGCAAGGCAGATCGCCCTCGAGGACGGGACGGCGGTCGAAATGGCGGTCGATCATGGCACGATCTACGTGCGCAAGGCACCGTCACGAAAGCTCGCCGATCTCATCGATCGCATCACGCCCGAGAATCTTCACCGGCCGATGCTCGACGAGCTGACCGGAGCCGAGCGTTGGTAGCGAGCTACGTTCCCGACGTCGGGCACGTCGTTTGGCTCTCGCTCGATCCTCAGCGTGGCCGCGAGCAAGCGGGCCGGCGGCCGTTTCTCGTGCTCTCGCGGCGAGCGTATAACGTGAAGACGTCTCTGTCCGTAGGCGCTCCGATCACCTCGGAACGAAAGGGCTATCCATTCGAGGTTCCTTTGCAAGCTGCTAGCTCGATTGCCGGCGTGGTGCTGGTCGATCAGATCAAAAGCATAGACTGGCGTGCCCGGTTGGCCGATTTTGCGGAGGAAGTATCGCCCGCGACGTTGCGTGCCGTGCGTCGGCTCCTGGCGACGTTCCTCGAGCTGGCATAAAACCGCAAGCCGCGTGAGCCCGCGCGCGGGAGGCACTCCTCGCGAGCCCTGCCTGGCGCGACGCACGCTCGGAGCGGAGGACCGTCCGGCGTGCGTCCGTGGCCGACGATATCGTCAGTTGATGGTCAGCAGCAGCGTGCCCGACTTGCTGTAGACCGTGACCGTGTTGGCGGCGGCGTTTGCGACAACTCCCCGTGCGGCTCGTCTTCCGGCCGGAGCAAGTCGATATCGATCGTCGGCGCGGTGCCGAGCGCGAGCGTTCCGCCTTCGGCTTCCACGAGCGCGGGCGCACCGACCGCGCAAAGCCCGCGTTTGAGATAGTTGAGATGACGTCGGACGGCGGCACGCGCGTCGGCTTCGTCGTAGTCGGGCCAAAGCGCTGCGGCGACTTCTTCGCGCGCCCGGCGCCGGCCACGGCCGGTTGCCACAAAACCGATGAGTTCGTGAACTTTACGCGAGCACACGATGGGAATGTGACGGCCATCGGCCTCCACTTAGGGACGGCCGAAGAGACGCACGACGAGTTGCACGGTCGCACTACGTTCTGCAGGGCGGAATAGCCATCATTCAGTACGGTGTGTCCCGCCTCGCAATCGTGACGACCTAGGTGCGCGGACCCGGCGTTCGAAGCGTAGGCACGGTTCGCTTCGATTTCGCCTTACCGACAAGCGCCGGAAAGTGCGGCAATGCGGAGCCGAGCAGCGGCAGCGCGAGGTGCGTCATTCGATGAATCGCGATCATACTTGCCGCCAACAGCGACAAGTGTTTTCCGCGACTGACGCGAAGCCCGCAGGCAGTGGCGACGGAGCAGACCCGCAGCAAGGTCCCCTGGCCGATAGCGGTCTCGTTTCTCATTCGTCCGCTGCCGGAGGCGTTCTCACTTCCCGAGGTCTACGCGATCGCGGAGCCGTTGCGCAGGACCTTCCCGAACAACAATCACGTCGACGCGAAGATCCGCCAGAGCCTGCAGATCCTTCGCGACCGTGGTGAGATTGCATTCGAGGGTGCCGGCCGATACAAGAAGTTGCGCGCTGCGGCTCGGCGCAGCGTCCGGCTCGATTTAACGGAAGCGGCGCAGTACGCGAGCGGCTCCCAGATCGCGCGCGTTGCAATCGAGGCGTGGGTCGGACGAAATATCGATTGCTGGCGCTGCGGGTCGTCGCTGCTGCTCGTTCCCGCCAACACGCGCTTGCTCGATGCCGTATGCCGGAACGCCGGTCACGAAGTCCAGGTCAAAGCGGCGTCCGGAATCGCGGGCGATCGACTCACGGCGGCGGCGTTCGCTCCGATGGCGCGGCGACTTGCCGAAGGTCCGTTGCCCGATTATCTGGTCGTGTCCTACGATAAGCCGAGGAGCGTCGTCGTGCTCGCCGAGTTCATCGACGGCTCGGCGATCGCGCTCGAGCGCCTGCGAGCTCGTACGCCGCTTCGGGAAGGCACGCGGCGCGCAGGATGGATCGGGGCGACGATCGACCTGCACGGACTCGAACGTCATACCGTGGTCGGCCCGTCGTTCGAAACCGAATTCTCATCGTGGTCGTGAGCCGACGGCGAGTCGAGCGCGTCGCGGTCGCCGGTAGGCGGGCGTAGCGATGCCGGTGGTTTTGAGCCAGCGAACCTGGCACGACGATCCGAAGTATTTGGACCGCGAGGGCGTGATCTATCACTACCCACCGCAGTATCGCACGCGCGTCAATCCGTACGACCGCTTTATCTACTATCGCCCGGCCGGGGGCGCCGCGCCCCACGAGCGGTCTACCTATATCGGCCACGGATTACTCGGCAACCCGTTTCCGGATCCGCATCGTCCAGGGTTCTGGTTCGTCGATATCGCTTGGTACGAGCCGTTCAAGAACGTCGTGCCGCTGACGCACGGCGACGTTGCTTATGAGACGGAAGACGTCAAGCGCCCCCAGTTCCAGAGTGCGGTTCGACCGATCCGGGAAACGGCGTACTTTCGGATTCTCGCAGCGGGCGGCGTTTCCGCAGGTCGCGAGTTTTCGCCCTTGGTAACGACGGAGAACGTCGTAGGCGTCGGCTATCCCGTCCGGCTCGAAGCGCCCAAGGACGATCTGCGCATCCTGGCGATAGTACCGCCGGGTACCGGCTACGTACCGAAAGGCAACGACCTGCCGAATGTCTACGAAACCGCGGCCTTACAGGAGCGGGCTCGGCGCGATCATCAGTCGACGCTGGATCTGATACGCAAGCAGGTCGAGAGAGCGGGCGGCGCCTGCTGGTACAACAACAATATCGACTTGTTTGCGCGAGTCGGTGAACAACGCTTCCTCGTTGAGGCCAAGAGCCTGAACGATCCGCGCGCCGTCGTCGACGTGATGCGCTACGGCATGGGTCAGCTTTTCGACTACCGCGTGCGCTATAGAGCGGAGATCGAAGGGGCGTCGCCCGTACTCGCTTTTGGCGCGCTCCCTCTCCCCGAAGCGACCTTCGTTGCGAACATCTTACAAGAAAACGGCGTGAGCTGCGTCGGCAACGCGGGGAGCAGTCTCGTTGCGCTGAACGAAAGGGCGGCACGCTTGCCGTTCTGTAGTTGACCGGATGAGCGGCGCGCTTCCCGGGTTTCGCGGTTTCATCAGCGTCACGGACCGCGGCTGGTTCGAACAGCTTCGCAGCTCCGGCCTCGATGAGGTGAATTTCTGGCAGCCTGCGCCTTCCGGAGTGAGTGCGCAGCCGGGAACGCCGTGGATATTCAAGCTCCACTATCCCGAAAACGTCATCGTCGGCCTCGGATACTTCACCTATTACACGCGCATGCCGATCTCGGTCGCATGGGAAACGTTCGGCGTTGGAAACGGCGTCCGGTCATACGTGGAGATGCTCGATCGCGTTAAGAAGTATCGACCAAGCATCGTTTCCGCTCCGCAGGAGGTCGGATGCGTGGTGCTTTCGGATCCGATATTCCTCGACGAAAGCGATTGGATTTTCGGTGCCTGCGGACTGGGCGCGCAATATCGTCAAGGGCAAGTATTACGACCTTGCGGAGGGAGCGGGCGCTATGATCTGGCAGCAGCTTCGCGCTCACGCCTTCGTCTCGCCGAACGCCAGCCCGATGGTCGAGTCAAGTGCAATCGGTAAGCCGGTTCTACGCGTACCGCGCCTCGGCCAGGGCGCCTTCCGGCTTCAAGTTACGGACGCATACGCCCGGCGCTGCGCCGTTACCGGCGAGAGAACGTTGCCCGCGCTCGAAGCCGCGCACATCAAGCCCTTTTCTGAAGTAAAAGCGCACGACGTTCGAAACGGCCTGCTGCTTCGCTCGGACCTTCACAGATTGTTCGATCTGGGATACGTTTCCGTGAGACCTGATTTACGGTTTGTGGTTAGTCGCGCGATCAAGGAAGACTTTGAAAATGGACGAGATTACTACGCGCTCGACGAACAAGAAATTCGCCTTCCGAGCGACGCGTTGAAAAAACCGTCAACCGAACATTTGGAATGGCACTATGAAGAGGTCTTCCGAAGGTAAGCTAACCGCGAACGATCCCTAAAACCGCACGTGCAGCGCCACGCTCGACGCGGCGCTCTTGCAGTTGACGATCGCGGCAGCGTACGTGCTGCGGCGCGCGGCATCGAGCGCGGCGGCGTCGAGGTCGGGCGAGCCGCTCGAACTCGCGATCGAGGCGCTTGCGACCTGGCCGTTCGGCGTCACGCCGACGGTAACGTCCGCCGCTCCGGTGCTCGCGGCGCCGCTTTTCGCGACGACCGGCACGGCCTCGGCAACGACGTGCGCAGGCGCGTCCGGCGCGTTGCATTTCGGCGCCGTTGCGACGTCGGCAGCGGCCGCGTCGAGGAGGTTCGCAGTCGCCGCCGAGCTGCCGTGCGACGCCGCGGCCGGACCATGCGCGCGCGCGCTCGCTGCCGCGACGCTGCGCTCGCTCCTGCCGTGCGTCTCGTGTCGCGGCACCGAGGCCGTCGTGTGCGCCGCTTGCGATCCCTGAGTGACGACGGGCTCCGCCACCGCCGCTCGGCTCGGCAGCCGCACCGCAACGTGGCGGTGCGCCGGCCGATGCGCGGCGCCGCGTGCGACCCGCGAAGCGCCTGCCGAACCGGGAAACGCGAAGTGATAAAGCGCGTCGTGAAAGACCGCTCCGAGCGCGAGCAACCCCGCGACGATCCCCGCCGTGACGAAATCGAAGCTCCGCACGGCACGCGCCGCGCGCGCGACGGCGACCGGCGGCGGTGCGGCGGGCCGCGGGAGCGGGCGCGGTCGAGGCGCGGGACGGCGCACGACCTTCCGCGGAGCGCCCGGAACGTAGCGGTCGTAGTGAAAGCGGCCGGCGATGAAATCTTCGGGTGCGGGGATCTTGTCGAACGGCCCGCGGCACACCGCCGCCAAACGATCGATCCACGGACTCAGCGCGTCCCGCCGCGCCAAGTCGGCGAAGATCGGCGAAGCTTCGGGATCCGCGTAATCGTCGCGCTTGAAGAGCAGTTTTTCGTCGCCGCCGTCGTACGTTTGCCAGAGCTTGGGATCCGCCGCGAGCGCCAGCAACGCAACGTAGATCGCGTAGAGCGAAAAGCGATCCATGTGCGGACCGAAATCGCCGCTCGTGCGGCCGGGGTGCTGAAAGTTCTGATGCCCGAGGCCGCTCGAGAAGCGCAGGTCGGAAAGCTCGGGCAAGTACAGATCGTCGTAATCGACCAGCCGCAGGCGGCCGTCGGGCGTGACCAGCACGTTGCCGTGCTGCAGGTCGCCGTGCGCGATGCCGAGCCCTTCCATGCGCAGTCCGAGCGCGAGCACGTCCTCCGCCAAGGCCGTCATCGCCGCGGCGTCGCCGTGCATCTTGTCGACGTACGCGTTGAGCTGCGGGCCGCGAACCCACTCCATCTTGATGAACGGATGGCGCTTGCCGGCCACGAGAATGCCATCCGCGATCAACTCCGCGCGCGCGAACGCCGGGTCGGCCGTGCCGCTCGTGAAACGGCCGATCGCGTCGTAGCGGCGCGCCAGTTCGCGCACGTCGCGCGTGAAACAGCGGACCGCCCATTCGCCCGCGGCGCCGCTCGCATGGAACGTCATCGTGAAGCCGCCCGTGTAGGGGCGCGGCAAGCCGCCCGGCCGGCTTTCGATCGTCGCCGCTCGCAGGTCGGGGTCGCGAAACGCGACGCTCGGATGTTGCAACGCGCCGACGTATTCGTCTCCGCGCGGCAGGGCTACGATCGTCTGGCTCATGTGGCTCGGATCAGCACGGCGGCGACGTCGTCGTTGCGCAGCGCGCCGCGTTCGCGGCCGTCGTCGATGGCCGCTTCGCTTTGCTCGAGCGCGAGCAGGAGCGCGGCTGCGTCGGCGGCATCGGTTTCCGCGAGCGAGAGCACGTATTGCGCGAGCGCGTCGGTCGCGAGCACGAGCGTATCTTCGGGAAGCAGCAGCCCCTCGGCGAAGCGCAGTCCCGTCTCGACGTCTTCGTTGCGCTCTCCGTCGGTGGAAATCAAGATCGGATCGGCGGCGAACGCGCGCGGATCGCTTAGCGGCACGGCGCTCACGATCCGCCCTTGTCGCACGTGGACGATGCAACTATCGCCGACCGCGCAGCCGCGCCAGCGCATCGGTTCCCCGCTTTCGACCTCGACGCCGGCCAACGCGGCGAAGGCTCCGCGCCGCGCACGCTCGATAGCGTGCCACGGCAGCGGCCGCGAGAAAACGTTCGCGTTCCAACGTTCGCTGAGCGCGGGCAAGCGTTCGAGCAAAGCGGCTTGCGTGCGGATCGGTTCGCTCACGAACGATTGCGTGAGCAACTGTGCCCACGGTCCCGAAAAGCCCGACGAACTCGCGCCGTCTGCCACGGCGGCGCGCAGCCCGCGGCCGGCCGGTTCGCAGGCGACGGCCATGGCATCTTCACAATCGTTCCGGGCCTCCCCGCACTTCGGCAACAGCAGGGCGTGCACGGAGATTCCGGCCGTCGTCACGCCGTCCGGGCTAACGCAGCGCCATGTTCGCGGGCTTGGTCCCGATCTCGAGGAACTGAATCGCGGAGACCACGTCGCCGTTGAAGACGAATCCTCGGCTGCCCGCTTCGACTTTCAAGTCCATGCCCTGCGCCTGGTGCACCATCGCTTCGGGAAGCACGCTCGAAATCGCGTAGAGCTGCTTCGCGAAGGGGTCGCCGAGCATGGCGTCGCTCGACGGATAGAGCACGGGCGACCCGCCCTTGCTCGAGAGGTGCATGTTGAAGAGCAGCACGTTGCCGTCGCTCGATTCGAGCGAGGTGAGGGCGTGCGCCGCGTCCGCGGGGTCGCCGTCGGAGGATTCGCCGTCGGTTAAGTTCATGACGATCGGCGGATAACCATCGGGATGTTCGGCGATCCAGGTCCGGGCGAAGCCCGCGGCCATCGTCAGCGCTTGGCGCATCGGCGTCGCTCCGGCGGCCACCGCGTCGAACCAGATCGGAAATTTCACTTCGAGATCGACCAAGCCGCCCGCACCGTCGGGAACCTTCTGCTTGCGCGCTTCGAGCCGTGCCGGATTGGCTTCGAGCTCCGACGCTGTCGCGTAGGGGCGGCCGGCGAGCGGGCCCGAGAACGCGGAGCCGACGTCGGCCCCGTACCCGATCACGCTGACGCTGAAGTAATCGTAGACGCCCTCGTTCTTCGAACACTGAATCACGATGTTGGCGATGATCCGATTGATCGCGTCGGCGACGCTTTGCGCCAACGTCTTTTCGACGTTACCGCCCAGCACGTCGTTCATCGAGGCCGAACGGTCGATCGTGAAGATGAAGTAACCGGGGTTGCGGCGGCTGATCTCGGCACGGTACGGCAAGGCGGATTCTCCTTCGGTAAGTTGACGCCCGAGCATCACTGCGGGGCGTACTGGATGCCGGCGACGGCGTTTGCGTATTCGGAATCGTTGGGGATCACGAACGAAAGCACGTAGATCTTGCTCTCGCCCGGCCCGAGATCGGCGCGTTTGACCGTTCGAAAATCTTCGCGCGGGTCGACGTCGCGTTTGTCTTTGAAAGCGGCTCCGAGCGCGGGACCGGGAGCCGAGTCGAGCGCGTAGACGGGCGTCGGGCCGAGATCGCGCGTGTCGATCGTGATCTTGAAGCCGCTCGCGAACAGATGCGCCTCATATTGCGGGTGCAGGTCGATGCGCACGTGCAAGATCCGGTACTGATCGTTCGCGGGTGTCGTCCAGCTGCCGAGGACGGAGAACGGGTTCGCAGGCTGCGATTCGGAGAACGTCTGCAGGCCGAGTGCGATCGACTCGTCGACTCCGCCGGCGGCGACGCCCGGAAACGCGGCCGCAAGCGCCGCGAACTTCGTCTTCGCGACGTTCTTGGTCTTCGCCGAGACGGCGGCGGAGCGCGTGGCCAAGCGATAGATTGCGATCGCGTTTCGCGCGAAGGGCAGCGCGGCGGCGCGGTCCCCTTGAGCGGCGGCGGCTTGCACGAGCAGCGCGTCGCCCGCTTTGATGAGAATATGCTCGTCGAGCCGCGCGTTGCCGGCGGCGCACGACTCGTAGAGGTCGAAGGCGCGCGCGGCTGACGTCGCTTCGGTGCTCGCATCGCGGCGGCGGCCTGCGGCGATCGCGTCGCTCGTTGCGGCATCGGCTTCCGCGACGCGGCACGTGGGCGGCTCGGCGAAGAGCTCGCCCGCGGGCACCGGGCTAACGGTCACCGACATGTTCCGCCCGTAGCGCGCGAGTGCGATCGTCAGCGGCGTCCCGGCCGGGCCTGCCGAGACGGTCGCGTAGTACTGGGCGGGCGAGGTCAGGGACGCCGCGCCGACGGCGGTGATGACGTCCCCGGGTTCGATCCCGGCGCGTTCGGCCGGCGAGTCCGGCACCACGCGCACGACGAACACGCCGTGCCCGGAGTAGGCGGCGTGCTGGCGGTAACCGTCAGGGATTTCAACGACCTGGGCGCCGAGCGTCGCGGGCTCGCCGTCCTGGGCCTCCGCGGGTACCGTGAGGAGTGCCCAGAGCGCGACGAACGCGACCGCCGAACCGAACGCAGCCTGCATGATAAGTCAGAAATCGTCATTTCGGGCCGCACTACTTAGCGGCGGCGAGCTTAGGCATCGCCCATGCGGACGACGCTTTTCCTCGAGCCCTCTTCCGCACGTCCGGCCATGCCACGGAGTCCGCGATGGTCAAGCCCCGTAACCAAGAGAACGCCCGCGATCTGCCGCGCACCACGGTCCGCGCGCCGAAGGCGGATGCAGAATTCGGCGGCTGGGGCCCGCGTTTGCGCTACTGACCAGAAGTCGCGCGGAGGCCGCGTTCGTTGCGGCCGCCAAGGCGAGACCGGATGTGGGAAGCCCTCACCGCCATCAGCACGGCTTTTACCGCGCTCGTCATTGCCGTTACGGCGATAGCGGCCTTGCGCGAAGTTCGCCTCACCGCGGCTGCAACGCGCGCGGCCGGCGATCAACTGGAGCAGTTGCGTAAAGCGACGCAATTCGAGGGCGCCCTCGAAGTCTTCAAAGAACTCGACGCAGCCGATCAAGTGGAAGCGAGGCGCTTCGTGCAGTTGGACCTCGCGGAGCGTCTCAAGGACGAACGTTTTCGAGAGGAAGTCACGCTCATCGGTGCCGTCGACGAGCGGCAGCACCTGGAGCTTAACGTGTTGCGCTGCTTCGAGCGGATCGGCTTCTATCAGACGAAGGGCTTCGTCGAGAAAGACGTTCTCCTCATGGTGGCATCCGGTCGCATTCTGACGATGTGGAACGCGCTGCGGCCGATCGTCGACCTACACCGGCAGACGCTCGGCAAACGGATGTGGGAGAATTTTGAAGCGCTGTACGAGGAGACCGTCGTGTACATGAAAGCCCGCGAGTTCGATATCGATTCGCAACTCGAACGCTTGAAAGCGACGCGTTAATCCGCGGCGGTGCCGCGCTCCAAAAACACGACCGGCGCCTCACCGAACGCCGTCCGCTCGAACTCCCGATACCCGCACTTCTCCGCGACGCGCAGCGACGCGGCGTTTTCCGCGTGGATCAGGCACACCGTGCGCGTAAATCCCCGCGCGTCGCCCCAGGCGACGACCGCGCGCGCCGCTTCCGTCGCGTATCCCTTACCGTGCGCGCGGGCCGCGAACACGTAGCCGAGTTCCGGCACGCCCCGCATCGAGGGCCCGACCTCGCGTTTGAAATCGGCGAAGCCCGCGTCGCCGACGAACGCGCCCGTCGCCCGCTCCTCGACGGCCCAGTACCCGAACTGCATCGCGGGCCAATGGCCGACGTACTCGAGCAGCCGCAGCCACGCTCGGTTCGCCGTCGGCGGACCGCCGCCGAGGTAGCGCCGCACCACGGGATCGGCCCACATTGCGGCGCACGGTTCGAAATCTCCGAGGCGATGACCGCGCAACCGCAGACGCGCCGTTTCGATGACGGGCACGTTCGGCCATGGAATCGGCGGTGCCGCGTTCATCGCGTCAGATGCGGGAGACGCGCCCGACGCCGTTGACCTCACTCTGCACGTGCGTCGGATTGCCGGTGTAGCGAATCTCGCCGACGCCGTTGATGCTCGCGGTCAGCGTGCCGCTGACGCGCACGCGCACGCTGCCGACGCCGTCGTTTTCGACCGTGACGTCGTGCGCGTCGAGGCCGGTCGTGTCGATCTTACCGGCTCCTTCGAGCGAGACGGTCAAGCGTTCCGCGCGGCCCGAAGCGACGATCTTCGCGGCACCCGCGTTCTCGAGCGACACGTTGCCGCCGGTCAGTCCGGTTACCGCGATCTTTCCCGCGCCCGCATTCGAGATGCCGTGCAATTCCGGAACGTCGATATCCAGTTTCGGTGCGCCGCCGAACGGCGCGAAACCGCTGCGCATACCGACTTCGAGCGTGCCGTCACGGACCTCCGTCGTCACGCGCGCGACTTGGCCGCGGTCGCCGCTCACGACGACGTGCGTGCGGCTCTGACCCGCGCGCACGGTTACCGTAAACGCGCCGTTCACTTCGATGCGCTGAAAGCCCGAAACCGCGCGCGTTTCCGAAACCCGGTCCTCGGCGATGCAGGCCGCGGGCGCGACGGCGAGCAGGGCGCCGGCGAGGGTCGTGGCGAGGCGGCGAAGGCGCGTGCGTTCGATCATGCCCGATGTACGGGGCGAGCGGCCGGGAAGTTTCGCGCCCCGGGCGCCCGTGCGAAGGAGAAGCCGGCCTTCGCGCGGAGCCTAGCGGACGTGCGATATCGTCGGTTGGGGCGCGCGGGCGTCAAGGTTTCGGTCGTGGGGCTCGGGTCGTGGCTCACCTACGGCGGCTCGGTCGAAGAGGAGGCGGCCCGCGCCTGCATCGCGCGCGCTTACGAGCGCGGCGTGACCTTCTTCGACACGGCCAACGTCTACGCGCGCGGCCGCGCCGAGGAAGTCGTGGGCCGGACGCTCGCGGCCTACCCGCGCGACTCGATCGTGCTCGCCACCAAAGTCTATTTTACGATGGGCGACGGGCCGAACGATCGCGGCCTGTCGCGCAAGCACGTCGTCGAACAGTGCCACCATTCGCTGCGGCGTCTCGGCGTCGACTACATCGACCTCTACCAGTGCCATCGCTACGACGTGCAGACGCCGCTCGAAGAGACGTGCGCGGTCATGAACGATCTCGTGCGCCAGGGGAAGATCCTGTACTGGGGCGTCTCCGAATGGAACGCCGATCAGATCGCGGCCGCCGTGACGCTGACGCGCGCGCGAGGGTGGGCCGAACCCGTCAGCAATCAGCCGCAGTATAGCGCGCTCTGGCGCCGCATCGAAGAGCGCGTGCTGCCGGCGTGCGCCGACTTCGGCATCGGCAACGTCGTGTGGTCGCCGCTCGCGATGGGCATCCTCACGGGCAAATACACCGATGCGGCCAAACCGCCGGCAGGCTCGCGCGCGGCCGGACGCGCGGCGGAGATGATGGAAGACTACTTCACGCAGCCGATTCTCGACGCCGTGCAAAAGGTCAAGCCGCTCGCGGCGGAAGCGGGCACAACGCTCGGCGCCCTCGCGCTCGCGTGGTGCTTGCGCCGGCCCGAAGTATCGAGCGTGATCGTCGGCGCGACCAAGCCCGAACACGTCGACGACAACGTCGCGGCCGCCGACCTCGACGTCGGCGCCGACGTTTTCGCCCGAATGGACGCGATTCTCGCGCCCGTCGCGCCGCACGAACCCTACCTGGCCTGAGCGGGCCGGCGCTGCCCGGTAAAGTTCCCGTTCCGGTCGTCCGACGCTGTATCTCAGATGAACGAGCGCTCGTCCTTGGCGAGAGCACGCTCTTGGAGTTGCCCTAGCACATGGCCCGATCCGTGACTTCGTCCCGCGCGGAATCGCGAGGTAAGCGCGTCCGAAAACCGCAGTCGAATCGCCCTGCGACGTGTTGCTGCACCCCGCGCGCCGGCTCGCCGAAGATTTCGCGCCGGGAAGCCATCAAGCTCGGAGTCGCCTTCGCAAGCGTCGCGACCGGCGTCGTGACCCTGCCGCCGGCGCCCGCGTACGCGGGCACCGATCCCGACTTGCCCAACCCGACGCCGAACCCGACCCTGATCCCGGCAGGCTCGCTGATCGTGCCGATGGACACGACCTCGCAGGCGCTCGTCAGCCCCTTCAACATGAAGGCCTACGGCCTCATCCACAAGCTGCTCAACGCCGGCATTCCCGTCATGTGGGCGATCCGAGCCGGCAAAGGCAAGGACGGCATCGACTTCAGCGCGGCGGCGTCACGCGTGCTGCCGTCGGCCATCTCCTCGGCGACGATCAACTTTTCGGGCGGCCCGTTCATCGTCCACTCCGCGTTCGCGAGCGCGGCGATGCCGCTCATGACGGCCTACGGCAACAGCGTCGCGGTCTATTCGCTGACGAACGCGACGACGATCGACATCCGCTACTCGCTCACGTTCCGGCCCACGATCGCCGTCGGCATGGTCAACTCGCAGATCCACACGCAGTACCTGACCGAAGCGGGCATCACCAACTACACGGTCATCGACGTAGCCTCGGGTTTGCTCAACAGCGGTTCGTGCTTCTCGATCGTGACCGAAGCGCACACGACGGATACCTCGGGGGTTCCGGCAGTCACGACGTTTCTCAACAGCGGCGGCAACCTGTTTTGCGAATGTGCCGCGATCATCAACTACGAGCAGCTGGACAACAAACCGCCGACCACCGGAAACTTTCAGACGACGACCGGCTACGTCACCCTCAACGACACGACCAACAATGCGAACGCCATTCAGTATTCCAATCCCGACCTCGCGGTGAATCAGTTCGTCGGCACGCTCAGCGCCAACACGGGCGGCTCCGTGCCGGATTTCGGCCTTCCGCTGAGCGGCGGCGGCTTCCAAAACAACACGTTCATTCTCGATTCGCAAGCGGTCGACAAGAACGGCTACACGCCGATCCTGGTGAGTCAAGGCAAACTCTTGGCCGGCACGCGCGGCTCGAACGTATTCTACCTGGGCGGCCACGACTGGGGAAACCAGGCCGATATTACGACCATGAACGGCCGGCGCGTGTACAACAACGCGCTGCTCGTTCCCACGCTGCGCACCGGCTGTCCCGACATCGAGTTCGGCGCCGCGGTCGGCATCGTCTTCGTCGACAAGAACCGCAACGGGCAGTACGACACCGGTGAAGTGGGTCTCGCCGGCGTCACCGTCACGTTGGTCGGAACGGGCGGCACGTTTACGACGACGACGGATGCGAACGGGAACTACGGATTTGCCGCGCCTCCCGGATCGTACAAGATCACGGCCACGCTCTCGGCCGCGCAGATCGCCGCAGGCTACGTGCTCTCGACGCCGTCGACGAACCCGCAGAACGTCACCCTCACGTCGACGGTGATCACCACCGCGGCGCCGATCGGTTACGATCCGCCCGCGCCCGCCATCACGCTGATCAAGACGTGCTCGTCCGTCGCCGGCAACGGGTGCGCGACCGGCAATCCCGGCGATAACCTCACCTACACGATCACGTTCACCAACGCCGGACACGCGGCCGCATCGGGCTTCGTCATCATCGATCCGATCGTGCCGAGTGCGTACTTCGAAGTCGGCAGCGCCACGGCCGCCTTGGGAACGACCGGCTTGACCGTCGCGATCGCCTACTCGCAAACGGTCGTGCCCGCGCCGTACAACCCGAGTTCTTACGTCTTCGGGTCGTACACGCCGGTGAGCGGCGGCGGCGGCGCGCCGCCGGGATACGATGCGACCGTTACCGCCATTCGCTGGACGTTCAGCGGCAGCTTGAGCCAGACGGCTCCCAACAATACCGGCAGCGCCTCGTTGACTAATCGCATCGCGTAAGGACCGAACTTTCGCGCCGCGGCGCGTTTAGAGCGAACCCATCGCGGTGGCGAACCAGACGCCCGAACCGAGCAAATTCTGACCGCCGTCCGCCACGAGCACGGTGCCCGTCACGTACGACGCGAGCGGCGAGGCGAGGAACACGGCCACCGCGCCGATGTCGTCGACGCTGCCGAAGCGGCCGAGCGGCACGAGTTTGGCCATCTTCGCTTTGCCTTCGCCGGTCGGCGCGAGGCGGCGCATCCCTTCGGTCCCGTCGATCGGCCCGGGCGCGACGCTGTTGGCGCGGATGCCGAACTTGCCCCAATCGACCGCGAGGTCGCGCATGAGCATGTCGACGCCGGCTTTGGCTGCCCCGACGTGCGCCTGATACGGATACGGCGTGAAAGCCTGGCCGGCCGATACGAAGACGATCGAACCCTTGGTTTCCTTCAGTTGCTCGAAGGCGGCGCGGCATGCGTGAAACGATCCGAGCAGATCGATGTCGACGACCGACTTGAAACCGTTGGGCGAGATGGCTTCGGCCGAGGCCGGAAAGTTGCCGGCGGCCCCGCAGACGAGCGTCGAGATCGGGCCGTGCGCCGCGCGCGCCGCCGTCATCGCCGCTTCGAGCGCCGCGTAGTCGCGGACGTCCGCGCTCTGCGCGAACACCTCGCCGCCCAGCGCGCGCAGTTCGGCGACCGCGCCGTCGAGACGCTCCTGCGAGCGGCCGCAGATCGAGATCTTGGCGCCGACCGCAGCAAAATTCTTAGCAATTCCCAGGTTGATGCCGCTGCCGCCGCCGGTCACGAAGACGTGCTTGCCTGAGAAAAGACCGGGCGAGAAAACGTCGGTGATCGTCACGCGGGCGACCTTCTTGTGCCGGGCGGGCGCCTCCCGTACGCGCGCCGCGCGGAATGTGAGCCCTCGGGCGTGTGAGGTCCGTCACGTACTGCAGGGCCCCGGCCACCGCATCGCGTCTTTTACAGGGGTCTCCCCTCTGCCCATTGCCCGCGAGGTCCCCCTTCCGTGCGTTTCATTACGAAACGACTTTTACTATCCGCATCGCTCGTCTCGCTCGCCGGATGTGCGAGCGCCGGCGGCTCGACACCCGCCGGCGTTCCCGGCACGGTCGCCGGTACGTCGCTCGCCCGCGCGGCGCGGTCGCCGCAGATTCCGCCGAACACGATCAAGCACGTGATCATCATCCTACAGGAGAATCGGAGCACCGATAATCTCTTTCACGGTCTGCCGGGTGCCGACACCGCGAACAGCGGCTACGATTCGCACGGCAATCAAATCCCGCTCGTTCCGATCCATTTGGCGCAGAATTTCGACCAGTCGCATCTCCATCAGGCGTTCCTCAACGCTTACAACAACGGGCAGATGAACGGGGCCAACCTCAACAAGCCCCAATGCGTCGGCGGCAAGCATTGCGGCTCGATTCCGCCCAACGCGAATTACTCGTACGTGCCGCGCAGCGACGTCGCGGAGTACTTTTCGCTCGCCGAAGAGTTCACGTTCGGCGACGAAATGTTCCAAACCAATCAAGGCCAGAGTTACCCGGCGCACCAGTTCATCATTGCGGGCACGTCGGCGCCTTCGACCGGCAGCAACTTGTTCGTCGCCGACAATCCGATCGCCGGCACCGCCGGCTGCACGGCCCCGCGCAACTCGCTCGTCCCCGAAATCGATCCCGCGGGCCACGAGAACCAGACGACGTATCCGTGCTTCGAACACGCCACGCTGATGGACGAACTCGACGCGCAGAATCTCACCTGGAAGTACTACGCCAACTCGGGCTATTCGATTTGGAACGCGCCGAACTCGATCCAGCACATTCGCCTCGGGCCGGATTGGAACAACGACGTCGTCCCCGAAACGCGCATCCTCCAGGACATCAGGAACGGTAACCTGGCGAACGTGTCGTGGGTCAATCCCAATGCCAACGATTCCGACCATCCCGGCATCAACGACGGCAGCGGGCCTTCGTGGGTGGCTTCGATCGTCAACGCGATCGGGCAGAGCGCGGATTGGCGCGACACGGCGGTGTTCGTGACCTGGGACGACTGGGGCGGCTGGTACGATCACGTGGCCCCGAGCGTGATCAACTCGTACGAATACGGCCTGCGCGTTCCGCTGATCGTCGCGTCGCCGTACGCCAAGAACGGGTACGTTTCGCACGTCACGCACGATTTCGGCAGCATCTTGAAATTTACGGAAGAAGCGTTCGGCTTACCGTCGCTCGGCTACGCCGATTCGCTCGCCGACGATCTTTCGGATTGCTTCGATTTCGGTGCCAAGGCGCGCAAGTTCCGGCCCATTCCGAGCCGCCACGACGCGGACTGGTTCATCAACCATCGCGCGCCGACCGCGCCGATCGAAGACGACTGAATGCGGCCCGCTCGCGCGCTCGCGGCCGGCGCCGCGCTGGTTTGGCTCTGCGCCTGCAGCGGCGGCGGTGGGTCTTTGCTCGGCGCGGGCGCGAGCCCGGATTCGCCGGCCGCGCGCGGATTTGCCGCCGCGGCGAGCGGCATTCCGCTCGGCAAGATCCGCCACGTCGTCATCGTCATGCAGGAAAACCGGTCGACGGACAACTTGTTCCACGGGCTTCCCGGCGCGGACACCGTCAACAGCGGCCTCGACTCCCACGGTCATCAGATCCCGCTGCAAGAGGAACCGCTGGTCGAGAGCTACGACTTCATGCACAACCACACCGCGTTCGTCAACGCCTACGATAAGGGCAAAATGGACGGGGCCGATCGCAACAAGACGTATTGCGGCATCCTCGGGAAGTGCCCGCCGCACGCAAACTACTCGTACGTGCGGCAAAGCGACGTCGCCGAGTATTTCACGCTCGCCGAGCAGTACGCGTTCGGCGACCGGATGTTCCAGACCAATCAAGGCGAGAGTTACCCCGCACATCAGTTCATCATCGCCGGAACGTCGGAGCCGTCGGTCGGCAGCAACCTGTTCGTCTCCGAAAATCCGAACGAGCCGAACGAAGTCGGTTGCAAGGCGCCGCATGGAGCGACGGTGCCCGAGATCGATCCGGGCGGCAAGGAGAACCAGTCGACCTATCCGTGCTTCGAGCATCCCGTGCTGATGGATTTGCTGCGCGAGCGAAACCTGACGTGGAAGTATTACACGAACGCCAGCGACTCGATCTGGAACGGACCGAATTCGATCAAGCACATCCGCCTCGGTTCGGGCTGGGAAAACGTCGTCGTGCCGGAGTCGCGCGTGCTCGACGATATCGCCAAGGGCCGGCTCGCAAACGTCGCGTGGGTCAATCCCAACGTGCACGATTCCGACCATCCCGGCGTGAGCGACGGCACGGGCCCGTCGTGGGTCGCCTCGATCGTCAACGCGGTCGGCAAAAGCCCCGATTGGAAGAGCACGGCGATCTTCGTGACCTGGGACGACTGGGGCGGGCTCTACGATCACGTTGCGCCCACCATATACGATTCTTACGAGTACGGGTTGCGCGTGCCGCTCATCGTCGTCTCGCCGTACGCCAGAAGCGGTTACGTCTCGCACGTGACGCACGACTTCGGCAGCATCTTGAAGTTTACGGAGGAAGCGTTCGGTTTACCGTCCCTCGGCTTCGCCGACGCGCGTGCCGACGATCTTTCGGACTGCTTCAATTTCGGCGCGCCGGCGCGAGCGTTCCAGCCCATTCCGAGCCGTCACGACGCG
>Ga0209698_10000642_pt1 | contig 39902 bp, 33 predicted proteins | sample LitLauG_LLR_2012_FD_187203 | JGI IMG/M metagenome (GOLD analysis project Ga0209698, IMG submission 187203) | Freshwater sediment microbial communities from Pennsylvania, USA - Little Laurel Run_MetaG_LLR_2012 (SPAdes) (version 2) | ecosystem: Environmental > Aquatic > Freshwater > Creek >... | reverse complement strand
CCTCGACGTCCGGACGATACTTCCGGTCGCCGGCCAGGGTCCCGGGATCATCCGCCAAGGACAGCATCGAATGGTCCGTCACGTCAGCTATTTACCCAAGAAACGGTTGAGCGCCGTCCAGAGGACCCCCGTCAAATGCGTGGTGTAGGTGTTGTCGATGTGGTAGCCGTCGATCGTGTACGGCACGATGCCGTCGATGATGGCGGGGCAGGTCGTTCCGCACAGCCATGGCGTCTGATTGATGAAGGAGGCTCCCGAGGACTTCGCGGCACTCTGGACGGCTTGATTGTTGATGGTCACATCCGTTGATGGTGTGAAGGAACACGTCAAGAGCGAACTCGGGCCCTTGGAAAGACAAAGAGTCGGGCTACTCGCAGAACCGGGCTCGGGAAAGCCGCCCAGGACCACGGTCCTCGTCTTGGTCGGAATGCTCTTGAGGAATGCAGCGGTGTCCTGTTGGATCTCCGCGGCTTGTGCGTAGTGGACCGGGTTGGCGAGCGCGAGGTCCGATTCGGACGACATCACTACCACTTGGGGCTTGAGCGTATTGATCGTCTGACGAACGAAGGTGTGCCACTTGGTGCAGGCCGCCCAGACGGAGTTCGAGTACGTGCCGTTGTTGTTCACTCGATAGGTGGCGAAGGGAGACGGGCAACCCGATTTGGCCAGAAGGATCAGTTTGAAGTTCGCGCCCTGGGCGATCGTGACGAAGGCGTCGAGCCACATCTGGGCCCTCGAGTCACCCGTCAACACGACCGTCTCGTGCGAGGACTTGTTCCCGAACGTGCACGCCGCGACATTGACGCTCGACGAGTCCGTGCCCGGAGCGGTGCAATTTCCCGCGTCGGCGAAGCCGAAGTCCCCGTATGCGGCCAAGGTGCTGAGCGAGGGATGCACGCTCGACGGTGGCTTCTTGGTGACTTCCGCGGCCGCGATCTGACTCGTGATCTGCCCGATAGTCGGGAATGACGAGAGCTTCGGGATGGAACTCTGTGCATGGTCGACGGAGGCGCCACTCGTAGCGACGCCACCGAGACTGACCAAACTGCCGATAGCGACCATCGATGCAGCGGCTCGCACCCTGGCCCTGATCGTCGAAATGGCTCTCATACTCTGTCCACCTTTCAGGGTTGCGGATAACTATAGGGTTCAGCGTTGCGAGACCGGTTCGCTCGACCGTCCTGGCCTGCTTCGAACTCCGCGATGATGTCACGTCCACGTAGTGATCAGGTACGGCGCACGTTCGCCGATCGCAATCCCGTGGTACGGCCGAATCGGGAAATCACCGTCATCGATAGCATCCCTCCCGTCGTCGCGCAGTCACCGCTGAGCGCCACCTCGACGGAACAGGGAACTGATCCTGTACGTGAGGAATCCAGCGGCGGTGACCGACGTCACGATCACTAATTGGAAGGCCGCCTCGATGCCGGACCAGGAACCTGAGAACAAGTAGCGGGCCATTCCGGGCAACATTGTGCCCAGCAAGTACTTCTGATCGTGATCCAATACATCCTCAGCGTGTGACGAGTCCACTTCTGCCTTCGATGTACCCTCGACCCACGATCGCTCGACCATGTAACGCAGTGTCGTCCTCGATGGGGGCACACGATGATGGACGATGCTCGCCGGTTGATATCGGATCACATCGGTTCCGTAGCGCTGACGGATGTTCTCAGAGAGGACGAGCTCCTCGTTGGAACTCGTCCTTCGCTCGCTGGAGGGACCGAATTGGGAGTCGAAGCCGCCCACGGCGACGAAGACGTCGCGTCGGAACCCCATCGTCGAGCCGATGGGACGGGTAATCGGGACGTCGCCTTGCGGGTGTCCGCGATAGGTGCAGCCCACCAACCACAGGATCTCCGCGGGTAGCTCGCGCGCACCTTCGACGTAGTCGGGCACTATATTTCCGCCCGCCCCCGCGACCGAGTCCCGACACAGAATTTCGGTCATGTGAGCGAGCCATTCACGATCTGGAAAGACGTCGTCATCGATGAAGATGAGAATCTCGCTCTCGGATTCACGTGCGCCGGTGTTGCGGGCCGCACTCACGCCGCGACCTTCACTCAGTATCACTCTGACGCTCGGATCTGGCAGCTCGCGCTCGAGTAGTTGGAGGAGTGACGTATTTCTATCGACGACGATCACCACCTCGTCGGGTCGCCGGGAGTTGTCGAGGATTCCGCTCAAGCACTTGCGTAGCGTCTCGAGACGATCTTGCGTGTAGGTCGTGACAATCACCGTGACGCGGACCGCCTGAGGATCGAGTTCCGAGAGACGACTCATTGGAATGACTTCATCTGAGGACTCCATTGCTGATTGACGCGTTCACTGCGAGCGACTCCCGAACGAGGAGGTGCCGTCGTGGGCGAGTACCTGTGCGCCGGACACGTGCGTCATTCGATCGCGCTGACGGAGAGTACCTGCATCCGAGGATAGTTTGTGCCGCGACCTCGAACTGAATGTGCCGCTGCGACCCAATCAACTCTCACCTGTCGTCGCGATGCCGGTGGAGGTGTGAGTTCGGGTCGTGGTTCGACCTCCTCGCGGTGTTCGAGGATGTCGGGGCTCGTTGGTCGCGTGCGTGACTAGGCGTGCGCTCGTGGCAGTTCCACCGATCGGAATTGATTTCGACTCGACGCACTCGACGTGGCGTCGCTCAATCTGCTCCGCGGCCGCGTATCCTCAGAGAGGCCGTGGTCGACGACTCCGACCTCCTCAGCCCGTCAAGGCGAAGCGGGTGCGCGGGGCCCGTGTGGTCGCGACAGTCGTCGCCGAACGAGATCGGGTAGGGCCAAGGCACCCTCCACGGCGGGTATCGCCGATACCAGTGTTCGGTCCACGAGACTTCCGGTCCCGATCACGACGTTCGACAAACTTCGACGTTCGGGAAGCACGTGCAGACTCCAACTGTCCTTATCGGTCGGTACTTCAAACCAAGCGGCATCAGTGTGGTCGCGCAAGTAGCCCAGTGACAAGTGGAAGAGCGCGGTTCCCGTCCCATGGCGCGAATAGGCATCGTCATTCCCTATTCGGAAGACGAAGATTCCCTCACCCGCACGAACGCAGTACTGCATGGCTACGGGTTTGTCTCCCACACAAAGTGTGAGAGCGTACATGCGGCCACTCTCCCCCCACCGTTGGCTCCACTCCTTGAACCATTCGACCGTGTCGTGGCGGAGAGCGAACGCCTTGCCGCCGGGGCCACCCTTCCAACCAGTCGCTTCCATCTTCAAGAAATCCTCGAACGCGGAAGGGTCCTGACTCCTGTCGACCATGGTGACTTCCTCCCCGGTCTCCGAGGCGAGCTGACGGAGGCGTCGTTCGATCTCGCGTCGGCGCTTTCCCTGGATCGGGTTCGCCCATTCGCCAACACGTGTCACCGCCCCGTAGTCCCATGAATCTCGAACGAGAAAGGGACGACCTCGTTGCGCACACTCGTTGCGCAGGAGGTCGAAGACGGGCCCTTCGGTGCGCAGACGCTCGACAGAGACGATTCCTGGCCACCTCGCGTCCTTACTGGCGACGCCGAGCGCTTCCACTAGGCCCTCGGTGGATTCCTCGGGTTTCGTCGCGTCGATGAGGGGCGTCCCCATGCCGAACACGGATGTCGGAGTGCTGCGAGTTTCGGCAACCCTGCGAGGCAATGATCGGCGCTTGCCGGTGGTGGCGACTGGCAGGACCGCACGGAATTCGGAGCCCTCTTCGACGACAACGAGCGTGGCGTCCGCGTAGCCCTGGAAGTGTCGCGACGAGACCAGGAAGAAGTCGGGTTCGGCATAGGGATTTGGCTCCAATGCCCGTTGCGCGAGGTGGCGCCAACGCTCTTCATCGACGGCTGAAATGTCGCGTGCGCTCACGAGTCGAGTCTTCATGGGGTTCTCACTCTGTCGTTCGCGTTGTCGGGTTCGCCGGAGCCAGCGCGTCGAGCACGTGATCGGCCTCGCGCAACGTCCGGCGTCGAGGTGGTCTGGCCCGATGTTGCGCGCATCTTCGTCGTGTCATCGCGAAGTGATCGGCGTCGCCGGGGCGACCTTCCAGGAGTTCTGTCGCGTCAGCGCGCGCCGCGCGTTCCAGGCCGCGCCAATGGCTTTTCCTCGCCACGTGCGATGGTCGAATGCGAAAAGATCAAAAGTCGGTTCACGATACATACCCCATCGTTGGTGCCAGTCCTGCCACACGGTGCAGTCGATTCGATCAATCAAGGGGTCCTCGCAGCATTCCTCAGCCAGGTTGGCCATGAGTAGATTCCCCGGCGAAAGTTGGGCGAGTTGCTCATCGTAGGCAACTTTTAACAGAACGAGTGATGTACCGACCGTGACGCAGAGTTGCGACGCGGCGATCCGGCCATCAATGTAGAGAGAGCGGATCTGAGCGCTCTTGGTCGATTCGAGGTAATGACCGAGAAGCTCGCACCACGCTCCTGATTGCGAGATGGACGTGCCGTGCGCTCCTTTCCATCCCGATGCTTCTAGTGCGATAAATCGCTCGTAGGCGGCGGGCACGTCTGACTGCGTTGCCACCGTGATCTGCGCTCCACCGGCTGTGGCGACTCGTTTTCGGGTCTTGCGAATCGTGTCACGCATGTTCTTGGGAAGCGTGCGCTGCCACGCGTCCACATCGTGACGGGTGTCCAGGATTCCCACGCCGCCGCTCTCCTCGTGGCGGACCTGGGCCCGTCCCACGGCGAGGTGGAGCCAAGGAGACTCGGCTCGTAGGTTCGTGATCAGTGCTGCGTGCCACGTACCAGACGCATCGAGAACATCATCGAGTACGACGCCGTGAGCGCGGGCCGCCGCGGGGTCGATGAGACAGTCGGTGAATGGGTACATCCAAATCGCGTTCACCCGGACATTCGTCAGTGCGCGCAGCCCGAGTAGTGACGGTCCCACGCGTCGTCGTTGCAGCACGGAGGCCGCGACCGTCTCCCCGGACTCGGCGAGGACGCCCCACGCGACGTCGCCGTCGGCGAGGGACGCAATCACCTGTAGCCACTGCGGGTATTGGAAGAAGTAGTGCGCGTTCGATTCCAATTGCCGCCAAGCGCCGCGAACGATCCCGAAGTCATCAACTTCCTTCGCGGTTCTCGTGGCACGAGTGACCAGATTCGGGGCTTTCTCGTCGTCGCGCACGACCTCATGTTATTGAGCGCGGTCGGGTGTCGGGTAAACACGACGAGCGAGCGCGATCCGCCCCTTTGATTGCATGGTTCCAAGTCAATGACGGCACTGGGGGTGCGCCAACGGCCCTGAATCCCTTCAAAGGATGCCGGTCTCGAAGTGCTCGTCTGCGAATCAGTGAGAGTCGAGTTCGTCGCGGCCCCGATTCACTATCACACTCCAAGGTGAGATGACGTTGCGCCAATAGGGTCATGTGTCCGCAATTCGTATCACCCGCTCCTCCACCGTGCTCCTCGTGCCGCGAGGAGTCATTGTGCGTCGAGGGTGGGGCGGCGGTTCATGCGACTTCTTGGATGCGTCGTAGTGTTGAGTCGACGATGCGTTTCGATGACAGGAGAATCGTGGTGCCCAGATCTTCGGTGTTGAGGAGTCGGCCCAAGGGGTCGCCGGCGGTGATATTCCTGGACGATCGGCCCTGGGCGGCCTTCTACCAGTTGTCACCACAATTGCAGCGTGCGGGCATTCGTACGGTGCGAGTGACCACTCGGCAAGTATCACGTTCGTGGGTGACGTCGCGCCTCCTCTTCGATCAGTTCGTGTCGCTGCCGAGCGCGGATCCCGCCGGGCAGCTACGTCGACTGCTGAGCGAGGAGAATGTGTACGACGTGCAATTCGTCGAGACCCTTTCGCAATTGATGGGTTCAGGCGTCGACGTCCTTCGCGACGACGTGGCGCAGGGAGTGCGACAGCGGCTTTCCATCATGGACAAGTGGAATGCGTCGGCTCGGTTTCGAGAGAACGGGGTCCCGACCCCTGACGTGATCGCCGTTCACGATGCGACGCCCGAGCAGATCGTGCAGGAGTTCGGGCTCCCGGTCGTGCTCAAGGATCGAATCGGCTGTGGCGGCAGTAGCGTCGCCATCTGCGACGACGTTGCGGCGCTTCGCGTTGCGTACGATGAGTTCCTTGCGCGCGACAGCGAGTGTTATTTCGAGCGATTCCTCGATGGGGAGAAGCTCAACTACAGCGCTGCGTACTCCGATGACGGGCTCGAACAGGAGTTGGCGTATCGCGTGACGCGCTGGGTTCCGCCCGTGGGCACCGCGATCGAGGTGGAGACGATTGACGATCCTGGCTTGATCGAAGTGGGTCGCCGGGCGGTCGAGGTGTCAGGTTGCGTGGGACTGATGAACATGGACGTCATTCGCGACGCAGAGGGGGCGTATTGGTTGATCGATTTCAACGCGCGGTCCTTCGGCGGTAGTAGCAATTTCCTGCTGGCTGGACTTGACCTCAGTCAGGGCTATCTTCGATCACTCCATTGCCGATCGGCGGTTCCCGATGCGCCTCGACCCGAAATTGGCCGCGTCGTGGAGATCTTTCCCACCTGCATGACCGATGCGATCCGGACGGGGAACTACGCGATCGTCGCCCGCTCCTTCGTGCCAAGCGTGTGGCCGTATCTTCGGCGATTGGGCTGGCGCTACGCATTGGTTGAAGTGCTGAAGACGTTCGACGCGACGCGAAAGATTCGCAGCGACCGTGCGCACGACTCACGGCGTCGCTGAGATCCCCCTTGGGTCGTGCCGTTATTCGACACCGTGTCACTAGGCTCTCTTCGATGACTCGACTCAGGTTGGTGCTCGTCACATTGGTGACCACAGGATTGATCACCACCCTGTCGACTCCACTGGTAGGCGGGGCATCAACATCGTCGCCTCCCTCGACGGTGACCTATGGTCCCTCAACGGGTTGTCAACGACAACAGGCTGAGATGTCGCGGACCTTGAATTTCACGATAGGCGGTCACCGGCGTCTGGTCATCGTGCACGTCCCCACCCGCTGGAATTCCTCCACCCCGATCCCCCTGGTGTTGAACCTCCATGGATCGGGTGATACCGCGTCTCACGAAGAGGTTCTCACCGGGATGGATGTCACGGCCAATCGCGATCGCTTCATCGTCGCGTACCCGCAGGCCCTGGTTCCCCTCGGATCGGGTTTCGTGTGGAACGTTCCGGGAGTGCCTCTGGTGGAAGGAGGGCCAATCCCTCGCCACGACGTCAACGACGTGGCCTTTCTCACCGCACTCGTTGGAACTCTTGAACGCTATTACTGCCTCGACACGAGCCGTGTCTACGTCACCGGATTCTCACGGGGCGCGCGGATGTCGAGCCAACTGGCGTGCGATGATTCGTCGATATTCGCCGCCGCCGCCATGGTGTCGGGCGTGAGGAGGCCGACGCCGTGTCCCACCGTGCGGCCCGTCCCCGTTCTCGCGATCCACGGCACGGCCGACCAGACGAATCCCTACGACGGCTCGACGTTGCCGATGTGGAGCTACTCCGTGATCGTCGCGGCCCAGCGGTGGGGGAATCAGGACCGGTGTGCGATGGTTCACCAATTCGATTTGCCGTCGTACAGCCTGATTCGTTACAGCCAGTGTTCGGGTGGCGCCGCCGTGGAGCTGTATTCGCTCTACGGAGGAGGTCACGTGTGGCCGGTCAGTCCGATTCGCCCGTTCGTGATGACCGGAACCACCGGTCTCGCCTTGGTCGCCGCGAACGCGGATCAGGTGATCTGGGACTTCCTCAAGGTATTCAAGATCTCCGCGACGAAATCTCTGTAGACAGTGTCCGCGGACGCTGTGCGCGGTGACGAGGGCGCCCATCTGATCGCTGTCGGGCGCCACGCCCTCACGTCTCGTGGTGACAAAGAATAGCGAGCGAAACGCCGAGCGCGAAAGGTCAGCGCCACCCAGCACGACGTGAGTTCGATGCTGACGGCGGGAGCGAAGCGGTGCTCGCGATCCGTCGAGATCCGTGCCACAGTGTGGAACCTACGACGACGATCGGGTGCAGGTCGTGATGGTGCGTAGGCCGTCCCTCTGGATGAACCCTATTCGCGCACCGGCTTGACGACGTCGGGGGGAATGGATCGAATCCGGCGAATGGTAATCGGTAAGAAGAGCAAGAACTCCACTCCCGACGTGATCAGGGCGGCGTATCCCACCGCATTGATCCCCTGCTTGCCGACGAACACCAAGATGATGGAGAGGTAGACGACCATGGAGATGGCTTCTCGAATCGTGAGGTACCACAATCTGCCGTCGAGCCAGGCGAAGGCGACGTACAAGGACAGGACGGCCGTGCCGGGGAGGGCGAGGAGCAGTAGCCTGAGCAACGTCGCGCCGTGGTCGGCGTACGCAGTGCCGAAGATGCTGAGAATCTGGTGCGCGAAGGTGATCCCGAAGACCATGCTGACGACGACGATTGCGGTCATCGCGGTCACGGCATGACTCACAGTTCGTCTCATCTCGTGGGATTCGTGGACGGCCTCAACGACGAACAACCGCGACACGCTTCCGAGTAGCAAGAGCGGAGCACTCGCAATTTGGGCCGCGAGGAAGTAGTAGGCGTTCTCCGTCGCTCCCCTCCTGGTGATCACGATCAGTGTCACCACTGACGTCGAGAAGATGCTCAATATGGTCGTGGTGTACTGAGGAATCGTCATCGCCAGAATGCGCTTGAGAGTCGGCAAGGGATCGCCGAGCGAGGATCCGCGGAAGTAATCCGGAATTCTTCGGTGGAAGATGTACCAATTGACCGCGATGATGGTGGCGAGGACCGGGATCGTCCACGAGATAACGATTCCCTGTCCGGTTGCGTACATCGCCAACGGGAAGAGCAGGAGAATCTTCGCCACGCCGAAGAGGTTGTTCTCAACCGCCACCCAGCGCGAGACGCGCAGGCTGATCAAGACGTAGTCCTGGAGTCCGAAGATGGTGTACATCGCAACGGTGATGATGAAGAGGAGACTCCACTGGAGCGAGGTTCCGAAGAATCGATGCGCCAGGCCGAGAACGACGTACGCGGCGGCGATGGCGATCGCCAATCCCGTGCACACGGAGTAGGCGGTAAGGACCAGACCCTTCGCCTTGTCGCCCGCGCCGGGAAGATAGCGCTGGAAGACAGGTCCGAAACCAAGCTGCGAGAGGCTTGACAAGAGGGTGATCGCCGCGATTTCTGCAGCGGCGCGACCGACGAACTTCTGCGACGTCAGGTGCGTGGCGAAGTACCAATAGACGATGCCGAGGGCCCCCGAGCCACCCGTTGACAACAACAGGGCGAACGCGTTGGTGAACATCCGATATCGACCGAGTTTCTCTGACCAACTCGCCAATTTCGTCTTCATCATCCTCTTTTGACTGCCGTTCGCGCTCAGGCGGCCTCCGTTGGAGCGACACCGGGCTACGCAGACCCAGTTGCTTCGACCAATGCTAATTCGTACTCGACGGCAGAGAAGTTCCCAGGATGATCTGGTACTGAGCGCGTGGTCAATGAGGCTCAAGGGGTGGGAACGAACTACCCGTGCTGGTGGACGCGGCTCGTCGAGGGTGGGGATGACGGCCCGCGTGGAACTCGGTTCATCGGCTTGATGGACTGCGCGTCGTTGAGGGTGAGGTGCTGCACGCGCACTCCCTGTTGTCAGGAGGTTTCAACGCCGACGTACGGATATCGACATCGTCGGTCGCCTCACCCTCACCGGCGCTCGTCAGGAGGTCCGTGCGCGAACGCTACGACGTCGCTGCCAATCGTGCGATACTCCTCGTGGTGGACGACCTTGAAGGACCCAACGCCGAGATGGACAGCGGACCCGAGTCAACGTCCGTGCACCCCGGTCGCCGGTTGCGCGTCCTCGCGGTGGGCGACGTTGTCCCGTGGCCCGCTCGCGACGGATATCGACTGCGATTCTCCGCGTCGATCAACGCCCTCAGTGAGATTGGCGACGTCGATCTCTTCGTCGGGGCCCGCGGTGAGGAGACGGGCGTTCCTTCGCCCGTGGTGCAGCGCTATGAAGCGAGACCGGCTCCTCAGATGTCCCCGTCGCTCACGATGGCCGTTCGCACGTGCGTGAGTCGATTGCCGAGTCGAATACTGTGGCGCGACTGGCACGAGGCTCGGGCGAGGCTCCGCTCCTTCGTGCGCGAGCCGTACGACGTGGTCTGGTACTCGCACGCCGACGCCTTCATAGGCCTCGGTCATCCTTCATTCGGACCGGCGGTGGTCGACCTCGACAACCTGGAGCAAAATGTGATCCGGACGTACCTCGCGCCCTCGAAGCCGCCGATCGCCTCGAGCGCCGGTTATCGCGCGCCTCGCCCCATGATTCGTGGTCTCGTGCGACGGATGATCAACTGGCGTGATCGGATTCTCTGGTCGAGGCTTCAGATACGGATCGCCCGATCGGCGATGTCCACATTGGTGTGCAGTGAGGACGATCGACAGCGGCTGCGCCACGGGCGAATCGTGGTGGTGCCGAACGGTTACGCCGACCCCGGGCCTCCGATGGAGGCTGTGGTCTCTGCACCCCTCCTCGTCATGGTGGGGCTGTTCACCTATGAGCCCAATCTTGATGGGGTGCGGTGGTTCGCGCATGAAGTCCTGCCTACACTGCGACACTTGGTCCCGGACATCACGGTGCGGCTGGTGGGGCGTCACGACGAACGATTGCTCAGCACCGTTCGCGTCCCGGGGATCACGATCGTGGGCGAGGTCGATGAAATCGGCCATGAATTGCGGCACGCCCGCGGGGTCATCATCCCCCTCCTCAGTGGCAGTGGAACACGAATCAAGGCGCTGGAAGCCCTCGCGTACGGTATGCCGATGGTGACGACGAAGGTGGGCAGCGAGGGTCTCGGCGTCGTGTCCGACATCCATGCGCTCGTCCGCGACGACCCCGCGGAGTTCGCCCGAGCGTGTGCGCAAATACTCGAGGATGATGCAATCGTGCGGGAACTTCGTCGCAATGGCAGGAAGCTCTTCGTGGATCACTACGAGGCCGGTTCGGTGGCCGAGCGAATCAAGCATGTCGCCCTGCACGCAACCCTTTCGGCGTCAACTCCCCCCCGGTGAGCTCGATCATCGAGCAGGTTGAGGAACCGCGCCACACGCGCGTCCGACAAGACAGTGGCGCGAGATCACTTCCGATGCGAACGTGAGTCGACCTCGTGGTACTTCATCCGTCGGCCCCCACCATCGAGTTGCCAACGACTCGAGGTGAGTGCGGCACACGGCGAGGGGTGACCGCCAGCGCCCCACCAGCGATCACGAGACCGGACGCAACTCCATATCGACCTTCATCCGCTTTCGAAATGAGTACACCAGTTCGACTTGACGCATGACGCGCGCCGCATCCGTTTCGAGCGCCCAGAATCGCATGATGCCTGCGAACCAACTCACCGCCATGAGGGTGGGAGTCGCCACTGCTCGTATCCATGGAATCGACAGCGTCGTGAGGACGACCCGCTGAGGTCCACTCGTGTCGAAGAAGGGGTCGGCCAGGTCCCGGAAATCAGGGAACCAGTGCATGAGGATCGCGCGCGCCTCGCCGGCACGACGAACTTCTCGCGAGAACTTGCGCAGACTTCGCGAGTGCGTGTGATTCCCAACGGCCTCACGATCGAATACGGCTGTAAGGCCCGCTTCCTGGCAGCGCAGCCCGAAATAGAGATCCTCATGGTAGCCAAGTCGAATTCCTCCCTTGAGCCCCACCGCGAGGGCGTGATCTCGCCGCACAGAGAAGTTTCCCGACCAGAAGTGGCTCCATATGTCCTCGGGATGATTTTGGTATCCGAGGCACGTCTTCTCGTAGTCCTGGGAATAGAGGATTGTCGGCACTTGGCCGCGGCGCCGCGGCGTCGGGACGGTGGTCGGCATGTATCCAAGGACGACGTCGACGCTGTCGATCGAGTGGCGCATCGCGTGTCGGGTGACGAGGTCAGCGGTCGGGATGACGTCGTCATCGAGAAGGACCACGACGTCATGTCGCGCCGCGGCCACGCCGTTGCCACGCGCCGCACCCTCACCGGCGTTCTCCTGCCAGATCGGCCGGACGCGCCCGTCTCGCTCGGCCCAACCCTCGAGAACCTCCATGGTGCCGTCCCTCGCGCCATCGACGACCACGATCAGCTCACCAGTAGCCGGATCGTCCAAGAGAATCGGAACGCTCCTCTCGATGAGCGCCCGACGATTCATCGTGATGATGACGACAGATATCTGTTCAGGCACCCTTGATCGACCTTTCTCTCGAAGAATCGCTCCGCTGATCTTCGCATCCCTCATCTTTACCGCTGGACCCATCCCGGTCGACACCTCTCGACGCGAACTGTCTCTCGATGATGGGCCAGTTGGTTCGTTGGAGACGCCACCGTGCGCCGAACGACGACGACGTCGACCATGAAGCATGGTCTCTTCCCGCGGCGAGAAGATGTCACCGTGCCCGGGGCGAAGTTGAACCTCTTCCCACGCGTAATGGCGCACGTCACGAGGACGGTCATGCGCGCCACAGCAATCATCGAAGGATCAGCGATCACAACGAGCCAGGGGGTGGTACGAGGATCGAGACGACGAACCCCACGAACGCTGACCGATGTAGCGATCGTCAGTTGGGTCCATGGCCGTAAGGTCGTCCTGGAACTGCGAGGGGGGCTCGCACTCCTTCGCGCGCAGTGGCATCGGTCTCTTCCGTCATGCGAACTTCACAGGCCGTAAATGATTTGGGAGGTTTTTGAGGAGCCGTAGTGGCGGGTGTGGGGTGTCAGTGCGACATTTGATTCATGACAGTTCGTCACGAGATATCCAGGGTCCAATGGAGGCCTTGATCAGGGAGTCTCAGATGAGTTTGCGGGTCAACGACGAGAGTGGGAAAGGCGGTGATGAGAGATGACTGGAATGTACCAAATCGATCACGCGAACCTCGACGTCTCTCGTCGCATTCCTGAGGAAACTCACGGAAAACTGGGAGATATGCCCTATCTTGATGTTGACATTCACCCCAGTCGGTGCGACTATCGTGTTTCGGCACTCCAATGAAGAGGAAGGTCATGAAGTTTGCCACTGAAGTGAGTGCCGGACCTGGATTTTCGGTGCCCGAGGGGCGCGATTCCGGGACGCGGAAGGCCACCGTTTCGGTGATCATCCCCACCCTCAATGAGGCAGGGAATCTGCCGTACGTACTGAATTCGGTTCCTAGTTGGGTCGACGAAGTCATCGTGGTGGACGGTCGATCGACCGATGACACCGAGCGAATCGCGCAACTGATGCATCCGGGCGTCAAGATTGTCCACGAGTTGACCCCGGGCAAAGGCGCCGCCCTCAAAGCGGGGTTCCGCGCCGCCTCGGGCGATTACCTGATCGCCATCGACGCCGATGGTTCGATGGATGGCAGCCGACTCGGCGATTTTCGTGACGCCCTGGATCACGGTGCGGAGTACGTGAAGGGGAGCAGGTTCCTCCCGGGCGGCGGTTCGGCCGACATCACGAGGTTTCGGCGGTTCGGCGATGCCGGCATCTGTTTCTTGATGCGTCTATTCTTTGGGGCACGGTACTCCGATGCGACCTACGGATACTTCGCTGTACGAGCTGATCGCGTGGACCACTTGAATATCGATTCCGATGGCTTCGAAGTGGAGACCCTCGTCAACATTCGCGCCCACCGCGCTGGCCTCAGGATCGCCGAGATCTCCTGTTTCGAGGGGAACCGGATTCACGGCGCCAGCAACCTCAGCGCGTTCAAAGACGGATTCAGGATTGCTCGATGCATCGTCCTGGAGAAAGTGAGAGGTCATCGTGGCGCCAGAGTCTGAACGAGAGATCATCATGTCGTTGGAGGGCCTGCGCGCGCTGTCGTGCGTAGTGGTAGCCGGACCAAGTTCCAACGTCACCATTCCCGGACTGATGACCGACGAAGTGGTCGGAGTCCTGGCCGCTCACGCGCCGGTCATCAAGGTGGCCGTCAACTTGAGTAAGGACTATGACTCGGGGCTTCACCGCGCCAAGTCGCTGAGCGCCAACTTTCGACCCAGTGACGTGGCCACTCGGACGTTCCGCTCGCCGCTGATCTCGCGTCAGCGGCGACAGGAGTTCCGTCAGTACTTCAAGGAGCGGGTCGAACTCGCGGTGGCGCTGGCGTGGCCGGGGATCGACAATTCGTGGATTGGCGAGTTCGTGCACGTGGCTCGTCAGGCGGGCGCACGGACGGTTGTTCTCGTGGTCAGTCATCCCTCGTCGGACCGCGGTGCCACCTCGATCGCTCGGGAATTGGCCGACGCGGACTTAGTGCTCGTCGGCGACATTATCGAAGCGACGTTGCTGAGCGCCACTCTCGGTACGAGGCGACCGGTCATCGAAGTGCACCGTGCTCTCTCACTGACCGGACGAGATGTCGGCAATGAGTACAAGCGCCTGTCGACGTTCCTGCCCAAGGACGCGGAGCAATCCCTGCTCAATGTCCTGACCGCCTTCGACGCCATCCCCACCGATTGGATCGACAACTACGACTTGAGGATCTTCATGCGGTACTCGGGTCGAACGATCCCGGACCACGTCGCCTCGAGCTATCACGCCGATCACGTTCAGTTGATTGGTGATGATTTCTCCTCGTTAGACATGCTCCAAATCGCGTCGGACTCCTCAGCGCTGAGTGTGGCTGATCCGGCGTTCGACTCGAGGGCGTACGCGACCGCGGTCGATGCGGGAGTCGCGACCGTGGTCATGGCTGGCGATATGGCGACCGACGTCGGCCGAGGATACGTGGGCGGACTGCTGGCCGACATCAACCGCCCCACTTCGGTGTTCGTGGCGCACAATCACGCGCTGCGCCTCTCCGACCTTCGTTTTCCGAGTCCCGACGCCTGGTTCGAACTCGCCGCGAGATTGGGCTCCGTCGTCGGTGACGCGTCGGACGATGTGAACGAGTTCGCGTAGCTACTAACACCCGATGGTTGGTCATCTCGCCGTGCGAGCCGATCTGTAGAAACGCTCGCGCCTGATCACCTGTCGAACGTGATGAAACCCGAGGTGTGCTGTGTATCAGCGTCATGAGGTGAGCGCCGTGTACGCCAGCGCACTTCGCGCAGCCCGCGTCGATGTCGTGGCCGGTCCTCGGTGGGCCCGCCATCAGGAGGTTGCTCTGGTTCCAACCTCCTTGCAGCGCGAATCCGGGTCTGGTCATGTCCTAGACTCAGTGCTGCTTCACCGCCTGTTACGCCACTTCCACCTAGCGTCAAACAAGGGAACGTCATGACCGAGACTCGAAGCACCGCTCCCCTCGAGGAGATGTCAGTGGGAGAGCGGTTAGCTGACATCGCCGAACGTATCGCGCGCACCGCTACCGGACCGGCCGCCTACGGGGTCGACCGTGACGCGCGTTTCCCTGCCGAGTCACTCGCTGCGCTGAAGGAGGAACGAGTCCTCTCGGCTCTCGTACCAGTGGAGCTCGGTGGGATGGGTGCCACCTTGACCGACATCAGCTACGTCATCCGCGTGCTCAGCCGTCACTGTGCGGCGACGGGTTCGGTACTGGCCATGCACACGGAACAATTGTTCGTGCTCCTCAAGTACGGGACGACCGAGGCGCTGCGCAGTGTGCTCGCCGAAGTCGTGGAGGAGCAATTGCTCATCGCCAATGCCAATAGTGAGGTGGGTATCGGAGGCGACGTCATGAGAAGTATCGCCGCCCTCGAACCCGAAGGTGATGGTTGGCGCTTCGACAAGCAGGCGTTGGCCGTCTCTTACGGCGGTGCCGCCGACCTCATCCTTTCCACGGTGCGACGGGCCGCTGACGCCACCGAGACGGACCAGGTGGTGGCACTGCTTCGCGCGAGAGACTTCGACCTTGAATTGATCTCCGATTGGGACATGCTCGGTCTGCGCGGCACGTGTAGCGCCGGGATGCGTATCACTGGTCACGTGACCGACGCCGATCTCTTCCCCGTCCCCTTCGCCACGGTGGCCAATGGTGGCGGCGGCCAGCTTCGTCACGTTCTGATGACGTCGGTGTGGACCGGGCTCGCCGAGGCGGCACTGGAAGAGGCCCACGAGACGGTGCGCGTGGCCGCGAGGCGCACCATCGGAACGACGCCGCAATCGGCCGTGCGCCTGGCTGAGATCATGGGCGAGGTGCAGGTGGCTCGCAGCATGCTGGCCGAAGCCCTCCGCCAAGTCGAGTCGGCCCTTGACCAGGGAACCATCGAAGACATTGGGCTCGTGATGAGTCTTCGCAACGTGAAGGTGAAGACCTCGACGGCGGCCATCAATTCGGCGGTCGCCGCACTCCAGATATGCGGGATCAACGGTTTTCGTCGAGGCGAGGGCCACCGCTTGGAACGGGTGGTCCGCGACGCCTGCGGCTCGTTGATCATGGTGAGTAACGACCGCTACCTGCAGGAGAACGCCCAGATGCTTCCCGTTCGTAAGACCATCTGAACTTCGCAGTGACGTCGCTGCCCACGCTCGCCTACGTCTACGACCCACTCTCGTTCGCGCCGCTCTCGATCGTCGAGGCGGCGCAGGGGATCTGTCGACTCGTATGGATCGTCGATGGTTCGCAGCCCGACACGGCGCTCACCTCGCGGCTCCTGCGCAAATTCGGTCCAGTGGTGGACCGGTCCCACAGTGACTTTGACAGCGTGACCGCTGAGGTCCGGTCCCTCCAGCCCGACGGCGTCCTCTCGATGCACGACGCTGACCTCGTGTGGACGGCCCGGCTCGCTGCAGCGTTGGGACTGCCATTCCACTCCCTCGATACGGCGCACAAACTCACCGACAAGAACGCCCAGCGAGACGCCCTGGCCGCGACGGGACTCACTGTGCCGATGTTTCGGATCCTCCCTCGCAACGCCACGGCCGCCCAGGTGGAGGACGTCGGTGGTTCCTTCACGTATCCGGCCGTGCTCAAGCCGAGATGGGGCCAGTCGAGTCGGGACACTCTTCCGATCTCGTCCTACGCTCAGCTGCGCGAGACGCTCGAGGCTTCGCAGGGTCTGCACGCCGAGGACTACGTGCTCGAAGGGTTCGTGCCCGACGCCTCGCGAGAACTCGGTGGCCACGGCTTCGCCAACTTCGTCTCGGTCGAGAGCGTGGTCGAAGGAGGCCGCGTCGAACACGCCGGCGTCAGCGCTCGTACGCCCTTTCGATGGCCCTTTCGCGAGACCGGCTATTTCACTCCCAGCGCTCTCTCGAGCGACGTCCACGACGAGGTATTGCGCGTCGCGACCACGGCGGCGCACGCTCTTGGCGTGGATATCGGATGTTTGCACACTGAGATCAAGTTGACCGATGATGGTCCGGTCGTCATCGAGGTCAACGGGCGCCCGGGCGGAGGAATGTCCGAAATGCTCGAACGTGCCTCTGGATTCAGCATTCTGCGTACGGCACTGCGCCTCGCCGTCGGCGACCCGGTGGACCTTCGCGGTTCCGTCCCCTGTTCGCGGGTCGGCTACTTGCTCTACGTCTTTCCCGAGACGGACGTGGAGTGGATCGACGTCGTCGACGGCCTGGCGTCGCTGCGCGAGGTCGAGGGGGTCGACGAGATCGTTCTCGTCCGGGGCCCCGGGCAACGAATCGACTGGCGAGAGGGCTCCGAGGCGCACGTCTTTCACCTGACGGGCACGACGCGTGACCTCGACGAGCTCCGCCGCCTCATCGATGCGACGAGGACCCTCGTTCGTATCGAGGGCCACGACGGCGAACGCTGACAACTACCGCTACCACGGGAGTCACATCAACACCCTTGGGCCGACCCTGTAATCGTTCGACGAAGGGAACTACGACACGGACGCGAGCTGTGCTTCGATCGCCTCTTCCACCACAGCGACCCCCGCCAGCAATGTCGCGTCGTCCGTGGTCAACGGGGGAAGGAACTTCACGACCTCCGATCGACCCCCCGCCGTCTCGATGATCACGCCGTGGGCGAAGGCCTCGCGCGAGACTCGCGAGGCCATGTCGGGGTCGCGACGAGACGACACGCCCTGCATCATGCCGCGACCTCGGGATTCGAGTTCGCCGGGGTGACGAGCGACGATCTCATCGAGGCGCCCTCGCAGCAGCGCCCCCTTGCGTTTGATCTCAGAACTGAAGGCGTCGTCTGTCCAGTAGTTGCGAAGCGCGGCGGTCGCCCCCACGAAGGCGAGGTTGTTGCCGCGGAACGTGCCGGTGTGCCCGCCGGGCTCCCATACGTCGAGCTCGGGTTTGATCAGGACCAGTGACATAGGCAGTCCGAAGCCCGAGAGGGATTTCGAGAGGATGACGACGTCGGGTGACAGATCAGATTCCTCGAAACTGAAGAAGTCGCCCGAGCGACCACAGCCCGCTTGGATGTCGTCGACGATGAGGACGATATGACGCTGGGCGGCCAGATCGGCCAAGCGTCGGAGCCACTCCACGCTCGCGACATTCACCCCACCTTCTCCCTGAATCGTCTCGACGATGAACGCCGCGGGAAGGTCGAGGCCGCTCGAAGGGTCGTCGAGCATCTTTTCCAACATCGCAATGGTGTCGACGTCGGCTCCGAAGTAACCCTCGAACGGCGCGAACGTGACGCCGTCGAGCGCCACTCCGGCGGACGAGCGGAACTTGCGCGACGCCGTGGCCGCGAGTGCGCCCAGGCTCAAGCCGTGGTAGCCGTGCGAGAAAGCGATCACGTTGGTGCGGCCGGTCGCGAGGCGGGCCACCTTCATGGCGGCTTCGGTGGCGTTCGCGCCGGTGGGGCCCGTGAACTGCAACTTGTATCGCAGTTCGCGCGGGATGAGGATCAGGTTGACGAATGAATCGATGAAATCGCGTTTCGCACTGGTCGCCATGTCCAGACCGTGAACGATGCCGTCGCGATCGATGTAGTCGAGGAGCGCCCTCTTCAGCAGAGGGTTGTTGTGGCCGTAGTTAAGGGTTCCCGCTCCCGCGAAGAAGTCGATGTACTCCTGGCCATCCTCACCGAACAGGGTGGATCCACGCGCCGCGTCGAAGACCACGGGAAATGAGCGGACGTAGCTTCGTACCTCCGACTCCCAGCTATCAAAGACCTCAAGACTCATGGCACCCCTGCTCCGTGGGAAAATCCACCTTCGACTCACACTAATCTCCGAGGTTGCCGAAGGAGGGGGACGGCGACAGTCGTCGTTCGCGCCGTTCGAGTTCCCGTCATCGGGGCCAGGTGACGGCGCTCGTGTCGTCGAATGAGGCGTTGACCAGGTACGCTCTGGCGAGCGTGAGCCTCGCGCGCCGGCGATGTCTGGCGCACGCCACCGCGAGAACGATGGTCCTTTCGGTGACCTCGCGGTGTAGCATTGCGGCCACTATCCTCGGGCGTTCCCCGGGCCGGCCGCTCCTCGCGGGCGCCCAGCTGAAGAAAGGCACAGGTACACAACGTGACGACTCGTGTCGGTGCGGACATCCAGGAGATCGACGAAGTACGCGAGTCGTTGGTGGCCTTCGGGGATCGCTACCTTCGTCGGATCTACACCGACGTCGAGATTGCCGAATGTGGTGGCGGTACGCCCGGAGCGGCGCGGGCCCTGGCGGGTCGCTTCGCGGCCAAGGAAGCGGTGTTCAAGGTTCTGGGGGAGTTTGACGTGGTACCGACGTGGAAAGAGATCGAAGTGCGACGACTCACCACAGGCCACGCGACGGTCACCCTGCGCGGCAGTGCCGCGGAATTGGCCGCCCGCCAGGGGATTGGCACAATATCCTTGAGTATCAGCCAGAGTGGCGGCATCGCGACCGCGGTCGTTGTCGCCGAGAGTTCGTTAGGGAGCAGTGAACGATGAGTGACGCCGGCACGATGATCCGCGAGGTCCTTCAAGCGAACGGTCGATTGCCGGTCTCGGCATTGTCATTGCGCGACGATGACGATCTCTACCAGAACGGTCTGTCCTCGCACGCCAGCGTCAACGTCATGCTGGCCTTGGAGAACGCTTTTGATGTCGAGTTTCCCGATGTCTTGCTGCGACGCGACACCTTCAAATCGGTGGCGGCGATTCGAGAGGCGCTGGAATCATTAGGGGCCGAAGTAGAGTCGAACTGACCTACGACGCTCTAAGAGGGGATGCGATGACTTCTGCCACCCAGGATTTTCGTCTGGCGCTGATCGAAGCGGGATTGCTCGTCCCCGGAAGCGCCACTGGTGTGTTCCATCGCTCCTTCACCTTCGAGAAGGTGGTTCGAGGTATCGAGTCCTACGTCTCGGCGGCCGGGAGTGATGTCCCTCGTCGTCAGCTCATGTGCTCAACGCTCCTCGATAGCTCGGTCCTGGCCAAGAGTGACTACGTCATCTCCTTTCCGAACCTGATCGGGGTGCTGACCAGTTTCACGCGTTCCGAGAAGGACTTGCCGGAATTGGTGGATCGCGTCGAGTCGGGCGGCGATTGGTCCGAAATGATGTCGCCTAACGGTCTCGCGCTCGGCGGTGCGGCCTGTCACCATATCTATCCCTCCCTGGCCGGTTGCGAGGTGCCCCGCGACGGGCTCCTGTACGAAGTGCAGGCAGCGTGCCATCGCCACGAGCCCAGTGACGACCCCGCGCGGATGCAGTCGTTCTCGATGCGCGAGTTCGTCTTCGTGGGACCCGAGGAGGGGGCCATCGCGCACCGCGAGCTGTGGCTGAAGCGCGGGACCGATTTGCTCGAGGGACTCGGACTGTCACTGGAGATAGTGCCCGCGAACGATCCTTTCTTCGGCCGGGCCGGGAAATTGATGGTCGCCTCCCAGCGAGAAAAAGCCGCCAAATTCGAATTGGTGGCGGCCATCACCTCTGAGAAGCCGGGTGCGATCAGTTCCGGGAACTACCACGGGGTCCACTTCGGAGAGGCGTTCGGCATTTCGACGTCGGGAGGGGACGTCGCGCACTCGTCGTGCTTCGCCTTCGGCCTCGAAAGGATTACGTTGGCACTCTTCCACCGTCACGGTCTGGAAGTGGGGGCGTGGCCCTCGCAGGTGCGCGCCAGTCTCAACCTCGATGTCTAGATGCGGTAGGAACTTTGAGTGACGGGTGACCCGTCGACTCCGGCGGTGCTCGAGGGCGCGCGGTGGTTCGGCCCCGTGGACGACCGGCTATTCGCCTGGTTGACGTGGCCAGATACCTCGAGCGTTCGCGGGGGGGTGATCCTCACGCAACCGATCGGGCGAGAAGCGCGCGCCGCACGCCGCGCGATGCGGATCCTGGGCATCGAACTGGCGAAGAGAGGCTTCGTCGCGCTGCGCGTGGACTACCCCGGCACGGGCGACTCGAGTGGTTCACTCGACGAGATCGACCTCCAGTACACCTGGGTCGAGGCCATGACGCAGGCCACCGCGTACCTGGGCTCAATGGGGGTGAAGGATGTATCGGGCGTGGGGATGCGTCTGGGAGCTACCGTGATCGCCCTGGCGAACACGACGGGGCTGTCACTCTCGTCCCTCGTCCTTTGGGACCCGTGTGAGACGGGACGGAACTTCCTTCGAGAGGTGGGCGCTCTCGAGTCGCTTCGACGCGCCGACTTCGAAGCCCCAAGTGACGGATCGGTCGCCACGTCGGAATGGGTCTTCTCGCCTTCGTCGGTCGAGCAGATTCGGGGACTGGACCTTCTCAAGTCCGCCACCGAGATTCACGCGCAACGACTCCTGGTCATCACTCGAGAGGACCGAGCCTTCCCCGAACGACTCCGCCAACGACTCGAGGGGCGACACGTCGACTGGGAGGTCACCTCCGAACAAGGCGCGATGTTGGACGTCGAGCCACTGCACGCGGTGATGGCGACGTCCACGATCGGGCGAATCGCCGCCTGGCTCGACTCGAGCGCGGTGCCGGCGCTCCCCTTCAGAGTCGATCAGGAAGTCGCGGGCGCCGTCGTGCACGGGCGCCGCGGTGAGGCCCCCGTCAAGGAGACCTTCGTCCACCTGGGTCGCCGAGGCCTCTTCGGTATCGTGAGCCAACCCACCGGTGAGCCTCGTGGTCCTCTCGTCGTCTTCTTCAATACGGCGAACGAGGAGCACATCGGCACGTCGCGCCTGTGGGTCGAGCTATCGCGGCAATGGTCGGCCGATGGGATCCGGTGCCTTCGTTTTGACGTCAGCGGCGTCGGCGACAGTCCCAATTTCGCCAGCCCTCCGTCGCGTCTCTGGTACGAATCCGAGTGGCTCGAGGACATCGACGACGTAGTGAGGGAGATGCGACCCGAGGACGCGTCGAACGTGATCCTTATCGGATTGTGCTCCGGGGCGTTCTTGGCGGCCGAAGGGGCCCTCACCTTCGGCGCGCGCGCGGCGTGCCTCCTCAACCCACCCGTGGGCAACGACCTCTTGCACGCTGCGGCCACTTTTCGTCGGTCGCGCGTCTCGTGGGTGCGGTCCATGGCCGAGTTCTTGCGGATGCTGCACATCAAGGGCCCCTGGCTCGGCACCGGTTTCTGGCTAGTGCTGCGAGCGTTCCTGCCTCGGCGCTATTCTCAGGACCTCATATCGACCGTCGCAAAGCGCGGGACCAGACTCCTAGTGTTGGCCAGCACCGATGACATCTCGCCCCACCGGACGACCCCCCTGTTGCGCAACATCGATCGTCATCGGATCGAAGCGCCCCGGAACTACGAGGTGCAGTTCGTCCCGGGACTGGATCACAGCATGCACGTGGCCAAGGGCCGCGAAGCGGTGGTGGCCATCCTGGACGCCTTCGTTCGCGAGTGCCTGACGCTTTCAACACCGAGGAACGCGCCGGCCCCCTGACCCGTTGCCCCACCTGATCGGACCCTCAGACCTCGCGCGGCCGTAACAACTCCACCGGGGACCTCTGATCCGCCCTGCTCCGAGCGCCGCGTGTCGCACTACCCTGAAGGTGTCGATAATTGACCGTGTTGACCGCTCGTGGGCGAGGTCGTGCGCGCTAGCGCCACCAGGTTGACCGTGGCGAGGTCTGTCGTGGAGGAGAGAACAAAGTGCGCAGACACTTCATGGGTGTGATGTTGGCCCTGGCGATCACGGTCGGTCCTGTCGGCACCGGCGCGGCATCGGGCGCGGCATCGGGCGCCGCTCGGGTCAGCCACGAGAGCAACCGCGATAGCGCCCTGGTATCGAAGGTGACCTCCTACAATCACCTCTCGACCGGGGGCCACACGGTCCTCGTGAGCGTGGGCGGCCGACAGCGGACATTCATCGTCGAGGTGCCGGCCGGAAAGCCCGTGGTCAACCGCGCACTGGTGCTCGTGTTCCACGGTGCTGAAGATACGGCGTCGGGCACCATCGCCACCACTAATCTCCTGCAGCAAGTGACGGCCCGCGGTGACGTGATCGCCTTCCTCCAGGGCTATCAAGACACGTGGAACGAGGGATCGGGGTCAACGCCAGCGTCGCTCGCCCACGTGAACGACGTCGCCTATACCGCCGCGGTGATCGCGCGACTTCGCTCGCTCGTGTCCTTCGCCTCCTCTCGCATCGCCGCCGTTGGATTCTCGAACGGGGCGATCATGGTCGAAGACCTGGGCTGTCAGTTGTCGTCTCTGATCTCGCTCTTCGTTCCGGTCGAAGGGCAGATGTCGACGGTCCAGAGTGCGTCGTGCAGGCTCGTGCGACCGGTGTCGGTCTACGAGATCCACGCCACCAGCGACCCCACGATTCCCTACAACGGAGGATATTTCGCCACCGCCATCGGGGAGGACACGGTGCTGAGCGCGCCGCAGTCGGTGGCACGCTGGGCGCACCTCGATGGCTGCTCCACGGGACCGGTCACGACGACCAGCTCGGGCATCTCAGTGGCGACGTACGGCAAATGTCGAAGTGGTGCGTCGGTGCGACTTCGAACGATCTTCGGCGGCCAACACGCCTGGCCCACCAATATCGGACAACTGGTCGTCCAGCAACTCTCGCGATTCCCTCTCTGACATGGGTCGCGCGACTCGCGGCTAGCTTTCGAGCGCGCACGATGTCGGTCGAGTCGAAGGGGAGTCCTTGGGCGTCGAACGTTCTTGACGCATCAGAGGGCACGACCGTAGGAGTGCGATTAACCCAGCGGCATGGGCCGACCGAAGAAGTAGCCCTGACCGAGCAGGTGCGAATCCTTCTGCAACGAGACCCCGAGACGCATCAGCGTGGCGGCCTCGGCTTCGGTCTCGATACCCTCGGCGATGAGGATCGTATTGGTCTGGGCGGCGTAGAAGCACAAACCCGCCGTCATCGCCTGCAAGTCAGGCCGGGTATCGATGCCTTTGATGAGTGTGATGTCGAGCTTCACGTAGTCGGGCTTCAGTTCGAGGATGTACGCGAAGCCCGCGGCGGACTTGTCGGAGCCACCGTCGTCCACGGCCAACTTGCAATTCGGCAGCGAGGCGATGATGTTCGTCACGGCGGCATAGTTCTCGATCGATGCGTGCTCCGTCACCTCGATGACGATGCTGCGATTGGCGTGTGAGACGACTGGCTCCACGTAGTGGCCCAGTAGAGCGGCGGCGGAGAAATTGAGGCTGATCCATTTATCGGCGTCGAGGTCGCGCGCCGCTTCGACCGCGGCGCTGGCGCACGCGGCCTCGAGTTCGGGCCCGAGGCCCGCCTGCGTGGCTTCGCGGAAGACCACCTCCGGGGAGCGTCCGTCCGTGAAGCGTGTCAACGCCTCGTAACCGACGATGTTGCCCGTCGCCAACTCGACGAAGGGTTGGAAGACGGGCGTGAACCCTTTCTGCTCGATGATGGCGTGGATCTCTGACCGCAAGGACTCGCGATGACGCTGGGTCTCGATCTGGGTGCCGAAGAAGGATCCCGCGTACGAACCCAATTGGTCGAACGCGGGGAGGCGACGGGTGAAGGTGCTGGCGATCGACGGGTCGGCAGTCGCCAGGACCAGTACGCCGATGGTCGAGTCGTTCCACCTGAGGGGCGACACCACCACTCCCTCGATGCCCGACGACGTGATGGCGTCATGCAGAATCGGGTACTCCAGCCATTTCTCGTCGCGCAGGTCGATGACGGCAGCGGGGAAGCCCTGGTGCACCTGTTCGGCGACGACGGACGCCGGCAGCGACGGTGCGGGCGCCGCAGCGAAGACTGAGTTGCCTTGGGTGCCCAGCACTTCGAGGACGTCGTTGAGGTGCAGGATCATCAGGGTCGCGGCGTCGATGCCGTCGAGACGCGTGACCAGGCGACAGAACAGGTTCGCCATGGCGGGCAGCGAACTCACTGGGCGCATCTCGCGCATGATGTCGAGGATGGTGTTGCGGTCATTGCCGTCGCTGGTCAGGTCGGCCTTGAGATTGCGCTCGAGGGTCAGGTCGCGCTTGACCGCGACGTAGCCGGTGAGTCGACCGGTCTCGTCGTGGATGGGCGAGATGGTGGCCTCCTCCTCGTAGAGGTCGCCGTTCTTGCGCTTGTTGACGAGGACTCCGCGCCACGTGGCCCCGTTGCTGAGTTGCTGCCACATGGCTTCGTAGAACGCGCGGTTCTGCAGACCGCTCTGGAAGATCCGCGGATTCTTGCCGAGTAACTCGTGGAGCTCGTATCCACTCGAGTGAAGCACCGCCGGGTTGGCGTAGATGAGGTTCGCCTTGGTGTCGGTGATGGCGATGGATTCGCCAGATTGCCTGACCGCTGCGCTCAACAGGAGCTGCTCGGAAAGCGAGTGCAGGAGTCTGTCGCGGTCCCGCAGGCGCTGGAGTCCGAAGCCGATCTGCGCGGCGAGCTCTTCGAGGACGTTGGTGACGGACACGTCGAAGGCGCCCGTCTCTGGTGCTTCGACCACGAGGACGCCGTCCAGTACGCGAGCGCAACGAACGGGCAGCACGATGGTCGCGCGAAATCCCCGCACCTGGGCGTCGGGATCGACTTCGGAGAATCGATTGTCGTTGAGTCGATCATTGACCACGATCGTCTGTCCGCTGCGCCACGCGACCCCGGCCGGATTACGCCCCTCCTGGTCGTCACTCCAGGTGAAGTGGCTGGACTCGGCGTAGACGCGATGTTCGAAACTCGACGCCACGCAGGAGAAGTACGCAGGGTCCCCATCGTCGGGTCGCGCGTACCAGCACAGGAGATAGCCACCTTCATTGACGGCCGCCTGACACATCGTGGTCAGCAACTCGTCCTCGTTCTCACTTCGGGTGAGGGCCCGACTGGCGGCCGACAGGGTACTCAGAGCGCGGCGCCCGATGACCTCGTCGTGGCAATCACGTAACGACATGATGATGCCCTGGGGCCGGCGATTCTCGACGAGGGGTTGAGCGCGTACCGACATCCATCGCGACTCGTTGGTCGCCGTTCGATACCGCATCTGCGCCGAGCGCACGCGTTCACCGGTGAGTACGAGGGACTGCCAGGCCTCGGCTCGTGCCGCGTCGGTGGTGGCGATGAGTTCGAGGAGATTCTTGCCCAGTACGTCGACGGGACGCCATCCGAGGACGGTGGACAACGACGGCGAGACCCACTCCACTTTGCCCTCGATGTCCGTTTGGATGACCGCATCCGAGGCGTTCTCCGCCACCCGCTGGAATTCGCGCTGTGACTCGATGAGTCGTTCACGCGCCTTCATCGCCTCGGTGACGTCGCGCCACACCGCGATCCGAGCGCGGTCGCGGCCGGGAAGATCGACGACGTGTGACGCGATCGACGTCCAGCGGAGGCTTCCGTCGGCGTGCAGCAGGCGGACCTCGAACTGGACCGTCTCGCCCCGGAGGATCTTCTTAAGGGCCGCGGCGACCACCGGTAGATCGTCGTGGAAGGTGTATTCGTTGAAATTGTGGCCGATGAGGTCAGCAGCGGGTCGGCCGAGGAGGCTCTCGATGCTCGGCGACACCCACGAGATGGACCCTTGACCCTCGGTCATCGACACCACGTCGGAGATGTTCTCCGCGAGCAACTGGTAAAGGTCGAGGTCGGGGGCGGAATCAGTGGGGTCGTCCGCACCTCGCAACACCACGACGACGGCATCCACCAGGCCCGACGCCGAAGCGATGGGATGGAAAGTGGCTCGACAGCGCACGGTGGACGCTGCGTGGCGTCGAAGGGTCAGTGGCGCGATGAGGGTCTCGTTCGCGGCCAGTCGGCTGACGTCCCAGGCGCGTTCAAGGGAATCGAGATCCGCGACGAACTCGTCGAACTGGTGCCCGACGAACTCCTGGCTGGTCCGACCAATAGCGTCGGAGAACGACGCCGAGATCCAGAGGATCTCGCGACCAAGTGAGATCTGGACGACGAGCTCGTCGCCGCCGGCCAGGCAATTGTCGTGAGCGTGGTTGTCGACGGAGCGGGTCGTCACGATACGTCGAGCCTCGTCAATTTGCGTGCCGGGCGACACAACGTGGGGGGAGCGACCAATTCCCCAGCTGTCGTAGGGATGCGACGTACCCCGGCGCCGACCCGGGCGCTCTGTGCGGAGAACACCTCTTTATACAGCGGCATACCATTCACCTGCCGTCCCTGCCGTAGACACTTTCGCCGAGGAGAGTGCTACTTGGTCTCACCTTAGGACGTGCTGACAGTTGTGACAAGAAAAACCTCCTGACCAGTGGGGAGGAATCTGCGTGACGTCGTGGACGCCACGGGGCCGCGGTTCGCGCAAACCCCCTGTCTCACCTCATGGCATGTCGTCAACGAGGGCACAACAAGGGCAAACCACTCACCGGCGTGATTTCACGGCCGGGCGTGTGTGACGGGTTCGGTGGCCCCGCGAGGCGGGCATGGTGTCGCCACGGGGCGACGCGGCAGGTCCCCGCGAAGTGAAAAATGATACGACTCATCGCTGAGATTTGGTTTTGGAGGACCTTTTTTGACACATTTCGTTCATTTCGTCCTCCTATGGTCACTACGGCTTCGAATACGAAACGGCATCAATCCGTGACAAATTTTGAGCTCACACCGAAGACTTTCTAGGAGGAAAGTAATGAAGAAAGCATTCCGCACGCCGATCGTTGCCATTGCGGCATCGATTGCGATGGTTGCTGTTGGCGTGACGCCCGCGTTCGCCGCCAGTGAGAGTTCTGTCCTCAACAACGCTCTGGCCGTCAGGACGGTTCCCGGTAGCGCGTTGAACATGGGTGGCTCATCGTTCGACGCCAACCTCGTGAACGCTGCGTGGTCACAATGGAAGGGGCTCAACTCTAACAACGCGGCCTCGCTCAACACCTACCAGTCCTCGAACTCGGGTACCGGGCGTAGCGGGGTCGATTCCTCGACTCCAACGTTCGCCATCGGTTTCACCGACGTGCCGCTCAACTACGCGGGTCAGGACGTCTCGGACACCTCGCAGTACATTGAGACCCCGGTGGCCTTGGGTGGAGTGGCGATCATCACGAACCTCCACTACCAGACGTCGACCACCGTGTCCAACAAGTTCGGCACGGTCAAGACGACCAACAAAATGACGTCCAATGGCACCACGACGGGTCGCACCTGCGCCCAATTGGTGAGTGCTTACCCGGTGGCTCTCGATGGTAAGACGCTGGGAAGCATCTTCGCTGGTTCCGTGACGACTTGGAACAACCCGGCGATCATCGCGCAGAACCCGCGCATCACCGTCGAAGTGCTGGTCCCCATCGCGAAGGCGATCAAGGCGAAGGGCAAGCGTGGCCACAAGGGCTACAAGGCCGGCGTGCCGCAGCGTAATCGGTTGGAGCTCGTCAACTGCTTGACTCTAACGACGACTCCGGCGATCACCGTCTACAGCCGCACCGCTGGCTCGGGAACGACATTCATCTTCCGTGACTACTTGTCGAAGGCTGACAGCGCCGAATACCCGTACCCGTCGTCGGCCGCCTTCACCGCCGCCGCATCGACGTTCACTAGCTCGTCGGGCCTGGCGCCTGCGGTGGCTGGCAAGGATGGCGCAATCGGTTACGTGGAGTATGGCTACGCCATCCAGAATCACCTTGCCACGTTGCGGATGAAGAACAGCGCAGGCGCGTACGTCAACCTGACTGCGTCGTCAGTGGGGGCAGCGGCCTCCGCCGGTCTCGCGGCGATTACGGCGAACAAGGCCAATTGTCCCAACGGATTCAGCCTCGCAGGTCCTGCGACCTACAACGGAACGACCTCGGTTAACACGCAATGTTTCTCGATCACGAATGTCAACAGCCTTGCTGCGTACCCCATCTCGGGATTCAGCTACGCCGTTGCCCGAAAGACGATCTCGGACAATGCGACCGCAGTGGTCACGACGAAGTTCTTGCTGTTCTTGACCCAGAGTGGTGCTGGCACGAACAACTCCAATACCTTTGGACAGAACTTGGCGGGACCCCAAGGCTACGTCGCGATGCCGAAGCCGATCGAGAACGTCGCCTACGGAATCATTAGCCAGATCAACGGCGGCACTGACATCAGCGCGACGAACTAGAAACCTCAGAAGTACTGTCCTGAAGGTGGAATGAATGGCAACGACGCAATTCGATTCCCCAGCGGAGCACGGTGTGCCAGCAGCCGGCCGGGAACGTAAGTTCTCGGCCGGCTCTGACCGCGGTTACCGATTTACGCTGTACGGCATCGTGACGGTTGTTGGCGTCATCGTCTTTTACTTCGTCTACGTTCTCATCAAAAATTCCATCCCGGGTTGGCGATTCGCTGGCTGGAGCATCTTCACAAGTAGCCACTGGTCCTTCGGCGACAATCGATTCGGTGTTCTGCCGTTGGTGATGGGAACCGTCCTCACCACATTCTTTGCGTTGCTTCTCGCGGTGCCCGTTGGGGTGGGAGCTGCCCTGGCGATCGTGTACTTGATACCTCGTCGTTTGCGCCTAGTGGTATCGTCGTTCGTCGAACTTCTCGCCGTCGTTCCCTCCATCGTCTATGGCGTCTGGGGTGCGCTGGTGATGGCAACGTTTCTCGGCAACAAGGGCGAGCCGTGGCTCAAGAACCTAGCCCACGGGGCGTGGCCCTTCAACGGAGCCACCCCGGGCTACGGCATGACACTGGGCGCCATCGTGCTCGCAGTCATGATCATGCCCATCGTGACGGCTATCAGTCGCGACGTGATCGTCGCGGTGCCCAAGGAACTCACCGAAGGGGCGCTCTCCCTGGGTGCCACGCGCGGACAAGTGATTCGCCGAGTGATCCTTCCTTCGTGCAAGACCGGAATTGTCGGAGCGGTGACGTTGGCGACGGGTCGTGCGCTCGGTGAGACGATTGCTCTGGCCACCGTGCTGGGCGGCGTGACTTCGCAGAGTCCACTTCCCGACCGCGCTTTCGCCACCGGTTCGACACTGGCCGCCGAGATTGCGATCGATTTTGGATCGATTACTGGTAGGGCCGGCAACGTCCTCTTCGCGCTCGCCCTCATCTTGATGGTCATTGTCGGCGCCGTGACCTATCTCGCCCGTTCGATCATCCGGCGCAACCAAAGGCAATTCCAGTGACGACGACCCAGACCCCCATGGACTCGGCGACCCGTCGGGAGTACATCCGATCGACGTCGGCCAGGAGTTACCGTCGGCGCGCGATCTATTCGCGCTTGTACCTGCTAGCGATCTTCGTGGCATTGTTGATCGCTTTTGTCCCGCTTGCGTCGATCTTGCAGAACGTCATTGGTCACGGACTCCACTACATCACTTGGAGCTACCTGACGACATCCCAGCAACTGCCGAGCATCGTCAGCCCTAACAATATTGGCGGCATCGGCAACGCGTTGGCTGGCACCGCGATCGTGGACTTGATTGCCGTGGCGATCTCGATCCCGTTGGCCATTCTGTTGTCCATGGCGATGTTCGAATTGAGGAGTCGCTGGGTCAGCGCAGTACGTGCCGCCGTGGAGACGTTCATCGGGCTTCCCTCCATAGTCTTCGGTGTCTTCACCTACGTGTCACTCGTCTTGACCACTCACCAGTTCCGCGCGTACTACGGTTCGCTGGCCCTGTGTTTCATCATGGTGCCCGTCATGACTATCAACGCCCTCGCGGCTCTCGAGAGCGTGCCCGACACGCTGATCGAGGCCGGTCTCTCGCTCGGGCTTCGACCTTCAAGGGTGATGTTGCACATCGTCCTACCCGCCGCGCGAGCGCGGGTGTTCACCGGTATCTTCCTCGCCTTCTCTCGAGCGGTGGGTGAGACGGCACCGATCCTTTTCGTCATCGGTGCGTCGCAGTTGCCGAGTTTGGATCCCGGCAAGCAGGCCACAACTTTGCCATCGCTCATGTACAACTACCTCACGGGTTCCTATCCGACGCAACGCGATTCGTGCTGGGGCATTGCCCTAGTGTTGATGGTGACGGTACTGTTCTTCAATATTTTGAGCCGCATCTTTGTCGCCCGGACGAATCAGCAGTAGTCCCTTCACCCCAACGAAAATAATGTGAGTACTCATGAAAGTGTGTAGCCGTGGAAAGCGCTGATACCCAAGTCGTGGCGGCGTCGGCCGACGTCCCTGCCGACGCCGTCGTGAGCTTGCGCGACGTCTCGGTGCTCTTCAATAATAAGGCGGCGGTTCGCAACGTGACATTCGACGTGGCAGCCAACAAGATCACCTCATTGATCGGCCCTTCGGGTTCAGGAAAGACGACCTTGCTGCGGGCCATCAATCGTTTGCACGAATTGACTCATGGGGCGACGGTGACCGGTCAGGTCCTGCTCGAGGGCGAGAACATTTATGAGAGCTCAGTGCCCATCACGGTCCTACGTAGTCGCATCGGAATGGTCTTTCAGCGGCCCAACCCTTTCCCGACCATGTCCATCTTCGACAACGTGGTGTCGGGCCTTCGCTTCATCGGAATCAAGGACAAGGACTTCCTTGCAGAGTCCGCAGAGAAGGCGCTCACCGAGGCGGCCTTGTGGGACTCGGTGAAGGACCGAATGAAGGCTCCTGCGGCGACGCTCTCGGGCGGCGAGCAGCAGCGGCTCTGCATCGCGCGAGCGATGGCGGTGGAGCCCGAAGTGTTGTTGATGGACGAACCGACGGCCTCGTTAGACCCAGTGTCGACCCAACAGATCGAGGAGCTCACCACGACCCTCAAGAAGTTCGTGACAATTGTCATCGTCACTCACAACATGCAACAGGCCCACCGCATCTCCGACAATTGCGCCTTCTTGCTGATGGCTGAGGACCGGACCGGCGAGCTCATCGAGTTCGATACGACAGAGAAGATTTTCAACGATCCCAACGATTCACGAACGTTGGACTACACCCTCGGACGCTTCGGCTGATTCGCCCTCGCACTGTTGGGTTCGGTGGGCCTGATATCGACTGGCATTCAGGGGCTAGGCGTGACACCACGATGTATGAGACGCTTCGCTGACAAGGAGTCTGGCCAGAATTCCCACGCCGCGACGAGCAGCACGAGCAGCATGGCCACCATCGTCGCGTTCTGCGACACGTACGAGAGGTAGAGCTGATTGGGCGGTAGCAGCACCTGCACGACTCCCACGTCCTTCCAGCGGGGCCACGGGACCACGTTGACCGCGAGAGCCAGCAGTGCGAATCGCGTCGTCCAACTGCGCCAGCCGATCTCGAAGGGCAGGAACGCCAGAAGCGCCACGAAGGCGAAGTAGTGGTTCCACGCGATGGGTGAACAGATCGTCGAGATGACCAGGCCGATCACGACCGAGGTGAATTCGTGGCCCTTGAGCCACGCCCCGTAGGAGGCGATGACGCCGATGACCGCGAACAGCCCGGCGACCATGAGCGACTGGGTGGCCGAGAGGTGTCCGAGGAAATAGGGCGGCCGAAGGAACACGTCGTCGATGCTCGAACTCGCCTGGGCGGTGGAATAGGTGGCGAAGTGCTCGAGCTCCTGACTACCGACGATCTCGTCGTGGAAGAACGTCGAGGCGCTCTGATAGAAGAGCAGCGTGGCGGCGACCGAGACGGTGGCGACGGTGATCAACGCGGTGACCGCCTGTCGATACTGGCGACGCACCAGCCAGATGACGATGAAGATACCGGGATAGATCTTGAGCGCGGTCGCGAGACCCACCCAGATCCCCTGCAGTCGTCCGTGGATGACCAATTCATCGGCCACGATGGCCAGGGTCAAGAACGCGCCGATCTGCCCCCAGAAGATGTTGTCGTAGACCGAGGACAGGGCGATGGGCGAGATGACGGTGATGGCGACAGCGATGAGCAGTGAACTTGATGCAGTATGCCGGGTCAAACGACGCGTCACGATGTACAGGGTCGCCGTGAGGGCGGTGAGAATCGAGAAGGTCCAGACGGGTGCGAGCCACGAACTGGGCAGCAGCACCAGCGGGCTCAGGAGAAGGATCCCCCCGGGAGGGTAGGTGAAGGCTTCGATGCTGAAGGTCGTGTAGATGTTGCCGGTGGTCTTGAGCTGCTGGAAATTGGCGGCCCGCCCGAAGAGGTCGCTGAACCCTCCGTCCTGGCCACGAACCAGGTGGAAGTAGATAGCGGTCTCGACGACGAGCACCACCATCGCCACGGCGAGCGCGACCGCGAGAGGGGGTTCAGTCAGGCGGTGTCGCAACGAGTTGCCCTCGGGGGCGAGATCCTCCCCGGCCGCCTCGAGCACGGTCACGAGCGTGCGACCACGGCGTCCTCCGGGAGACGCACAATGAAGGGAACCATAGGAGAACCTTACCTTTTAAGTCCCGTGACATCATGGGTACTCGCGAGCACCGCGAGGTCTCGAGCGCTGTTCACGACCCCGCGGGGGAGATCGAGGCGACGTTGGCGACTGATGGTTCGATCAATCCCGAGGGACCCTTGGCGAAGAGTCGCAGGATGTTGTTGGTGATGGTGATCAACTGGGGCGCGGGGCAGGCGCGATAGGTGACCGTAGTGCAACGATTGAGATCGCCGACCCAGACGTTGTTGCCGGTGTCGATGGTGCCCGCGTGCGAGACCGGGTTCGTGAAGTACACCATGTCGGAGTAGCTGTTCCCATTCCAGATCCCACCACTGGCGGTACCTTCACTGACGGGCACGGGCGAATGCGACAGGACCTCGAGATTGGCCGGCTCGCCGGGCGAGGAGATCACGTGATCGAAGTCCGAGGCGATGACGTTGACCAACGAGGAACCATTGACCAGGCCGGTTCCCTGGAAGACCCACGATTTGGCGTCGCTGACGACCATGGGGACGAAGACGTTGGGGGCGAGGTAGCCGCTGTACTGGACACCGATCTGGGGCAACGGGGACCAACTGGCGGGCGGGGACTCCCACGTGTTACCGGTGACCTGGACACCCGGGGCCTTGCCGTAGAGGGGGTCCTCGTAGGAGTTGCGGTAGTCGACCACTTGGCGGTTGAGGCCGAGGATGGAGGGTTCGAGTCGGACGTGGCGCACCATCGCCGCCGCGCCGAGGAAGACCGCGTTGAGCCCGTGGGCCTGAGCCGTCTGCAGGGCGACACGCTCCTCGTAGGTCCACGACTCGTCGTGGTCGAGCGAGATCAGTACCTTGTGGTGCGCGAGCACATTGGGATACGTCGCGAGCGTGATGTCGGTGATGTAACTGACGTCGAGCCCCTCCTTCTCCATCAGCGCGACCAGCGGGTACTCGTTGGTCAAGAAGTCCGAGGAGCCGTTGCCCGTGTCGTAGGGACGGTCGAAGGAGACGACTCGCGCGCGATTGCACACCGGGTAGGAGTTGTTGTCCTGGATGCACGGTCCGGTGCCGGCGTAGAAGGAGAAGCCGCCGTAGGTGTTCCAACCCTGTTCGATGATGGAGCGGTTCACCACCACGTAGGTCGAGGTGCTGGCGGGGTCCCAGACGGTGAGCGGGATGTAACTCGACGAGCCGTCGCTGCCCACCAGCTTGAGGAGGTAGTCACCCGGCACGAATTTCGGCGAGACCAGCATCACCGCCGAGATCTTCCAGTTGTAGCACGACACCATGTTGTTGCCGTCGACGGGACACGCGGGCTGGTCGATGCCCCGCTGGCGCTGGGAGGTGTAGATGAGTCGCGCCCCCTTGCCCTGGTACCAACCCATGCGGAACGCCTCGACGTAGTACGACGGCAATTTAGTCGTGACGTAGAGGTCGAGATTCTGCCCGATCTGGGCGTTGGTGGCGTTGGCGAAGCCCTGGATGGCCGTGGTCGAGGTGTTGGGGGCGACGCGCCACGTCGTCGTGCCGGGCAGGGCGTTCTCGTCCAAGATCGCCCGTGACTGGACGCCGTCGGCGCCGATCATGGTGGGTGGCAGGGTCGTCGTGGGGATCGTGCTGTGTGAGCCGGTGAAAGAGCCGATCTTGAGGCTGACGAGCGCGGCGACCATGAGCAGCACGTAGACGCTGATCAACAGGTACGATACCCGTCCGATACCCCGAGAATTGTGACGTGGCACAAGACCTTCCTAGTGTGCGACGTCGTCGCAACCTCTCGACAATTCTAGGCGCCCCGTCACGCGGGTGTCGAAGGTTCCCTACTCGTCGATGGTGAAGGGGCGGTGCACCGCACCGAGCGTTATGCCGGCGGAGTGCAGGTCGGGGCGTTCGCCGCGCGCCACCTGAGCGCGAAGGGCGGCGCGCTCCCAACGCTCCTCCACTCGCCCGAATCGCCAGTACAGGAGCGCGAAGGCCCAGACGCCGACGAAGATTCCCACGATGGTGAAGCCAGCGGAGTTGATGTTGAAATGGGCGGCGTAGTTCCACACGCCACCGCGCAGATTGAGTTGGGTGGTCAACACTTGGGCAAGTTCGAGGGTTCCGATGTAGAGGGCGACGAACACGCTCAGTCCGGTGATGGCGATGTTGTAGTACACCTTGCGCACCGGCTTGGAGAAGGCCCATCCGTAGGCGAAGTTCATGAAGGATCCATCGATGGTGTCGAGCAGACTCATGCCGGCGGCGAAGAGGATCGGCAGACTGAGCAGCGCCCAGATCGGGAGACCGGCGGCGACGCTCGTGCCGGCAAGCACCAGGAAGGCGACCTCGGTCGCGGTGTCGAAGCCTAGGCCGAAGAGCAGACCGACCGGGTACATCTTCCAGGGAGCGTCCACGCTGCGGGCGAAGCGTCCGAAGAAACGCATCATGAAGCCGCGCGCGTCGAGGTGCTTCTCGAGCTCCGCATCATTGAAGGTGCCTTGGCGCATCTGGACGAAGAGCCGCACGATCCCCACCAGGATGATGAGGTTCAAGATGGCGATCAGGTACAGGAAGCCGCCCGAGACCAAGGTGCCGATGAGTCCGCCGTAGTGGTGAAGTCCCGAACTCGAATTGCGCACCTGACCACCCAGCGCCCGCACGCCGAGTCCGAGCATGAGGGTCAGGGCGAAGACGATCGACGAGTGGCCCAATGAGAAGAAGAACCCGGTCGACATGGGTCGCTTGCCTTCGGACATGAACTTGCGTGTCGTGTTGTCGATGGCCGCGATGTGGTCAGCGTCGAACGCGTGTCGCATGCCCAGGGTGTAGGCGAGTACGCCGGTTCCCACGCCGAGCATCTTGCCCGAACCGAGGTTGAAGTGCTGGGAGGAGGCGTAGATGAGAAGGCCCCAGCCGAGCACGTGGAGAAAGACGATGAAGCCGAACATCCCGAAGAGTCGCTTCCACTCACTCGGTGAGAAGGAGGCCTTGACCCGCTCCTTGCGGGAGGTGACGACGGGGGCGACGGTGGTCATGAGGCCACCCTAGTAGGAGAGATTTCTATTAAGACAGAAAATCTTGGTGACAATGTGGCAAAACATCCGTGTCACGTCGAGCGTGGACTCAGGACGTGCGACGTCGACTGTCGAACTCTTGGGCGCACCCCGTCGCGCAGAAGTAGTAGGTGTCGCCATTGATCTCACGCTGGGCCGCCGCGGTCGTGGGAGAGACGCTCATGCCACAAATCGGATCGACGAAGTCGACTTCGCGCGTGCCGAGGGGCGCCACCATCGAACGGGGTCGAGACATGGTGACCCGGTTCGGCGTGGTCGTGTCTCCATCCCCGTCCATACTGGTACCACTCGCCACAAATCGCTCGCGGCAGCGGTCGGAGCAGAAGTAGTAGGTGTGATCGTCCACGTCGGCGCGGGCTGGGGCGTCGGCGAGGCGCACTTGCATCTTGCACACCGGATCGATGGCGTACCCCGACGCCTCACCCAGTCGACGGCGCCGACGTGCGAGCAGCCACACCACCGCGGCGACGGCGAGGAAGACGATGTTGAGCCACGCGGTGTAATCCCACGTGACGCGCGGCGCACCGAGGTGGACCAGACGATTCGTGGGGGCGAGTCCGAGCACTCTGAAAGTCACCTCGGTGAACAGTCCCGCCACGACCATGACCACGTAGAACACGCTGACCAGTCGCCAGGTCAGCGCACCACCGTAGAACTTGCGGTAGATCAGGATCAAGGGCATGGCGATGAGGTCGGCGAAGACGAAGGAGACCACCCCGCCAAAGGAGATGCCCCCGTGCCAGAGCGCCGCGGCGAGAGGGACGTTGCCGACCGAGCACACCCAACTGATGACGGCGATGAGAGGACCCACGAGTGCGTTCTCCATCGTCGTCCACGGACCGTGACCGCGCACGAAGAGGTCGCTCCACCACGAGGTGGGCACCATGACGGCCAGGAAGCCGGCCACTGCGTAGCCGATCAGGAGTTCGCGTCGCAACATCGTCGCGTCGGCGACCGCGTAGGAGGAGGCGTTCGACCAGCCGGTCACGCTGCGCAGCGAATGATCGGGTGATGGAGCTCCATCGCTGAGCACCTCGTCGGGCATGGTGTCGCCGTGACTGGCGTCATCGTGGTCGCGCCCCATGGCGCGCACCCGCTGGCGTGCACTCGACACCAGGACGCCACTGAAGGCGGCGGTCCCGACCAGCGACAGCAGGACGATCATGATCGGTCCACCGACGAACTCCGCGGCCGCGAACTGCCAACCTAGGAGGACGAGCATCACGATGCCGAGTTCCACGACCAGATTGGTCGAGGCCACCATGAAGACCATCGAACTCGTGAAGTCAGCGCCCCCGGCGAAGAGGGACTTGGCCATGGCCGAGGCCGCGTAGGAACAACTCGATGAGACCATCCCGTACCACGAGGCCCGTGCCACCGCGCGGGGCCGATGGTCGCCGAGTCGCGCGCGCATCTGATCCTTCGCGACGAAGGCCTGGACCATGCCCGAGAGCGTGAAACCCAGCACCAGGGCCCACAGGGTCTGCCAGAACATGACACCGCTCTCTCGCAGCGAACGCCCGATGAGAACGAGGAGGTGGGGCACGGACGACTAGGACTTGACCAGACGGGCGATTGCGGCGGACGCTTCGCGCAGCTTGTCGTCCTTCTGCGCGCCGCCGGCCTTCACGGCGTGCGCCACGCAATGGCTGAGATGGTCGTCGAGCAGACTGAGCGCGACGCCTTGGAGCGCGCGGGTCACTGCTGAGATCTGTTGCAGGACGTCGACGCAGTAGCGGTCGTCCTCGACCATCTTGTGAATGCCCCGCGTCTGGCCCTCGATGCGCTTGAGTCGCGCGAGGACGGCACTCTTGTCATCGCTGTACCCCGGCTGCGTCATGTTCTCTCCCTTTGGCCTGCTCCCTCGCGGCTCTGCGACGTGGTGGCACCCCTACGGTGCCACCACGCTCAACTCTCCTTGAGAAGCGAGAGGCGCCGCGAGAACTCTTCTTCGGAGACCTCACCCTTGGCGAAGCGCTCCTTCAAGATGTCGATGGCGGGGCTCGCCGCAGGCCCTGTGACTGACGGCCCCGGACCGTGAGGATGCGCGTGGTCGTGGAGGTGGCGTGGCCCGCGCCGGTAGTTCTGGACCAGTGTGAGGATGAGCAGCGCGACCGCGGCCCAGAAGACGATCATCAGCAAGACGCCGAAGAGTCCGACCCCGTGACCGCCGTAACCGCCGAGGAACCCACCGTGTTGACGAAACATCGGCATGTCACTCCTTTCCTAGGATGGGACCATTATACCCCTAGGGAGTATAAGTCGCCAGTAAGAACTACGCCTCCGGCGCGGCGTCGCTCAGGAGTCGACGGCCAGGCGGGCCGGGGGGTGCAGTGCGACGTGCGGGCAACGTGCCCAGGAGTTCTCGCGTGGCGGCGGCGATGCGCTCGATGGCGGCATTGACGTCGTCGCGCGACATCTGGGCCGGTGACGACACTCCGGCGACCTTGCGCACGAATTGGCGCGCGGCGTCGGTGATCTCCTGGTCGGTCGCTTCGGGCTCGAGACCACGCAGCGTGGTGATGTTACGGCACATTGATGACCTCCTCGTCGCGCGACGCGACCACGGGAACCAAGCCCCATTCACGAGCCAAGAGCTCGAAGGAGGTGCGGCGGTCGTCGAAGCCGTGGATCCTGGTGGACACCATGATCTCGTCGGCCGCCGTGCGAGCCTGCAGGGTTCGTAGCCCGTCGGCCACGTCAGATGGCGTTCCGATGAAGTGCGTCGCGAGGCTCTCGGCGACGAATGCCGCCTCGTCGTCACTGACCCGGGCCGTCGCGGCCTCCTCGGGCGAGGGGAGTGGTCCCGGACGGCCGCGAGTGCGCTGCACGATGCCCAGTGCGCTCGGCCCCGACAGCCACCTCGCGCGAGCATCGTCGTGGGCGCAGATCACGGAGGCCGCAACCATCACGTGAGGGCGTTCGAGAAAACGAGAGGCGGTGAAGTTCTGACGGTAGGCCGCGACCGCAGCGTCCAGTTGTGCGGGAGCGAAGTGGTAGGCGAAGGAGAAGGGGAGGCCGAGTTGGCCCGCCAACTGGGCGCTGAAGGTGGAGGACCCCAAGAGCCAGACCTCGGGGAGGTACCCCGCCCCGGGGGTCGGTGCGGGGTGCGACGGGGTCTCGTCGGGCATCAGGTAACCGATGAGTTCGACGACGTCGTGTGGGAATGTTGTCGCGTGGACGTCGCTGGCGCGCCGTAGTGCGCGCGCCGTGACGTGGTCGGTGCCCGGAGCGCGGCCGAGACCGAGATCGATGCGACCGGGGTGCAGCGCCTCGAGGGTGGCGAACTGTTCGGCGATGACCAGCGGCGCGTGATTGGGCAGCATCACGCCACCCGCGCCGAGGCGCAACGACGTGGTGGCATTGGCCAGGTGGGCGATCAGCACCGCCGGGGCCGAGCTGGCCACAGCGGCCATGGCGTGGTGCTCGGCGACCCAGAACCGTCGATATCCCAGACGTTCGACGG
>Ga0209698_10000640_pt1 | contig 39958 bp, 32 predicted proteins | sample LitLauG_LLR_2012_FD_187203 | JGI IMG/M metagenome (GOLD analysis project Ga0209698, IMG submission 187203) | Freshwater sediment microbial communities from Pennsylvania, USA - Little Laurel Run_MetaG_LLR_2012 (SPAdes) (version 2) | ecosystem: Environmental > Aquatic > Freshwater > Creek >... | reverse complement strand
CAGCAAGAATGCGGCGACGTCGGCGAACTCCTCGGCGCGACCGAACCGGCCCAACGGGATCCGCGCGCCCTGCGCCGACTGGGCGTAGAACTCGTCAAGGGGCTGTCCCAGTGCCGCCGCACGGCGAACCCATTGACCCGACTCGATCAGGCCGATCAGAATCGCGTTGACCCTCACCCCCTGAGCGGCGACCTCATTGGCCAGCGACTTGGTGAAGGCCAGGCCGGCCGCGCGCGACACCGACGTCGGCATCGACGCGGCGGGAGGGGTGCGGGCCGAGACCGAGAGCACGTTGAGGATCGCTGCGCCGGCGCCCAGGTGCGCTAGCGCCGTCCGCGAGATCCGCAGGGCCGCCATCACCTTGAGCTCGAAGTCCTCTCGCCATTCCTCGTCCGAGGACGCGGCGATGCCCGACGACGTCGCCTTGCCGGCGTTGTTCACCACGCCATCGAGTCGACCGAAGCGTTCCACGGTGGTGGCCACGAACATGTCGCAGTCCGCCGCCGAGGTGACGTCGGCCTGGACGCACAGGGCGTTGTCCCCCAGCTCCACTTGGGCGGCGGCGAGTCGTTGTTCGTCGCGCCCGCAGACCGCGACACTGGCGCCCTCGGCGACGAGTCGTCGGGCCAGGGCGAGACCCAGGCCGTCGGTCCCTCCGGTGATCAGTACGGTGCGATGAGCGAGTTCGAGGTCCATGGCGACATCCTAGGAAGAATCACCGCAACGAGCGCGACGTCAGTGGGTGCGTCGGATCTCCACGACGACACCCAGCTGCGTGGATTCCGCACCCTGGTAAATGCCCTTGAGCGGGGGCACGTCGTCGTAGTCGCGACCGTGGCCGACGATGATGTGGCGCTCGGTCTCGCGCACGCCGTTGGTCGGGTCGATCCCCGTCCACGAACCAGAGAAGTACTCGACCCAGGCGTGGCTCTGCCCCTCGACGACGTCGTCGATCTCGGGTTCGATGGCCGGGTACAAGTAGCCCGACACGTAGCGCGACGGGATGCCCATCGCCCGAAGGAGTCCGATGGTCACGTGGGTGATGTCCTGGCACACGCCCTTGCGACGGTCCCACGCCTCCTGGGCCGTGGCCGACACCGAGGTCGCGCCGGGCACGTAGAAGACCTCGCGGCGCACGAAGTCCGCGGCGGCTTCAACGCACTGGTGCACGTCGGCGAGCTGCTGCCACGCGCCCACGTCGTCCAACACCGCACCGACCAGCGCGGTGCGTTCGGTCGCGAGGAGGAATTCGGAGAACCGGTCGGTGAGACGTTCGCTGCGCAATTCGCTCCAGCCCAGCGGCGTGTCGAGGGTCGCCGCCCAACTCTCGACTTGCGACACCGCTTCGACCTCGAGTTTGGGGTGCGTCTCTTGGATGTCGAAGGCGGTCACGATCGTGCCGAAGTAGTCCACGTGGGTGTTGAGCGGGATCACCGGACGCACCGAGATCTTGGAGGACTGGACCTGTTGGGTGCCTAAGGAGCGCGGCGTCATGCGCGCCTCGTTGTAAGAGGCCTTGGCGACGCCGTCGTAGGTGAAGCCGGTGTGGTGGCGGATCGAGAGACCGAGTCGCTCGCTCACAGCCCCTCCTCGAGATTCCAGGCCACCGCATCCTCGTGGCGGAAATAACGATCCGTCACCGCGTCGGTGATGCGAAAGCAGGTCGTCTCGAGCATCTCGAGCAGTTCGGGCAACTGGTCGATCAATTGGCGCGGGTCGATGAACTCTAGGGTCCCGCGCGCCCGCGCCAGCGCCTGACGTGCGGCGTCGCCGGCACTGATGCGTTGGCTGGCCGGTTGGATCTCCACCAGGCACTCGTCGGCCAGGTTGAGCGAGTACAGCACCGAACGCGGGAACAGCCGGTCCAACATCAAGAACGCCGCGACGCCATTGGCGTCATTGATCTCACGGGTATTGCGCATGAAGGCCTCCATCGCCCCCGAGGCGCGAAGGAACGCCATCCAGTCCGGCGCGTTGTCATCGCTGACGACACGACCGCGCAACAGCCTCGCCGTCATGTCGATGCGTTCGAGGTTGCGCCCGAGCACCAGGAAGCGCCACCCGTCGTCGTGGCTGAGCGTCGCGTCGGTGAGACCGGCGAGCAGCGACGTGCGCTCGCGCACGTATTGCAGGTAGGTCGACGGTCCCATGTCGCGCGCTCGGGCCTCGCGTCGCGGCAGTTCATTGCGAGTGGTGTTCAGCGCGACCCACATCTCTGAGGAGATGTAATCGCGGCTGCGCCGGGCGTTCTCGTAGGCCCCGTTGAGGGCGCCGGCGATCGAGTTGGGATTCTCGATGTCGTAGACGATGGTCTGCAGCGTCTCTGACGTGCGAAGCCGTTCACTCTCGACCTCGATGCCCAGGATCGAGAAGAGGGACTTGCAGGTCGCGCTCTCGTCGTTGAAGGGGTCCTCCACCATGCGGTGCACGTAGGAGTCGACGATGCGCGCGGTGTCGTCGGCGCGCTCGATGTAGCGTCCGATCCAGAACAACGACTCGGCGAGTCGAGAGAGCATGCCGCGTTCGCTCATTGCTCGCCCTGCTGGAAGATGTACTCATCGTTCTGACGCGGGGGTGGCGGGTAGCGTCGCGATCGATGGCTCGCCGGAGGGACCGCGCCACGGAAGGGGAAGGAGTCGTCGTTGAGCACCCAGGTGTCCTTGGAACCGCCGCCGCGCGAGGAGTTCACGATGAGGTCGCCCTCGCCCAGGGCGACGCGGGTCAGCCCGCCGGGCAGCACCCACACGTCCTCACCGTCGTTGACCGCGAAGGGCCGCAAGTCGATGTGCCGCGGTGCGATCGAATCACCCACGAACGTCGGGTGCGTGGAGAGCGCGACCGGACGCTGGGCGATGAAATTGCGCGGGGAGGCCGTGATCGCCTTGTGCAAGGACTTCAGTTCGGTCTTGGACGCCTGGGGGCCGATGACGATGCCCTTGCCGCCCGATCCGTCGACCGGCTTGATCACGTACTTGGCGAGCGACCCCAGCACCTCGGCTCGCGCCTCGTCGTCTTCGAGACGATACGTCTCGACATTGTCGAGCAGGGGCTTCTCGCCCAAGTAGTAGCGGATGAATTCGGGCACGTAGGTGTAGATGAGCTTGTCGTCGGCCACACCGTTGCCGATGCCGTTGGAGATCACCACGTTGCCGGCGCGCGCCGCGTTGACCAGCCCCGCCACGCCGATGACGCTGTCGGGGAGGAATTGCAGGGGATCGAGCCAGTCGTCGTCGACACGCCGGTAGATCACGTGCACCGCGCGTTCACCGTTGGTCGTGCGCATGTAGACGTGATTCGATCGGCACACCAGGTCGCGACCCTCGACGAGTTCGACGCCCATCATGCGCGCCAACAGCACGTGCTCGAAGTACGCGGCGTTGTGCACGCCGGGGCTGAGCACGACGATCACCGGATCGGCCGCCTTGCGCGGCGCTGCCGCCAGCAGCGCCGCGAAGAGGCGCGACGGGTAGGAGTCGACCGGGTGGACCCGGTGATCGGAGAAGAGCGCCGAGAACGCTTGGGTCATGGCGCGGCGGTTCTCGATGACGTAACTCACGCCCGAAGGGATGCGCACGTTGTCCTCGAGGACGCAGAAGTTGCCGTGCTCGTCGCGAATAAGGTCGATCCCCGATACCGCAATGCGCACGCCGTTCGGGGGCACGATGCCGAAGGCCGCACGACAGAAGTGCGGACTCGAGGTCACCACTGCTCGCGGCATCAAACCCTCGTCGAAGATACGTCCGGCCCCGTACACGTCGGCGAGGAACGCCTCGAGGGCGCGCACGCGCTGCGCGATGCCGCGCGCGAGCCGGTCCCACTCGAGGGCGCCCAGGATGCGCGGGACGAGATCGAGGGGGAACGGCCGCTCCTCGCCGCTGTGGGCGAAGGTGACCCCGCGATCGATGAAGGTCCGCGCCAACTGGTCCGAACGCAGGCGCAGCTCCTGGGGCTGGTAGGCGTTGAGGTCCGCGAGCAGGCGCTCGTAGACGGGACGGGGCTGACCAGGAGCGGAGAACATTTCGTTCCAGGCGCCTGACGCGTCACCTTCGAATACGACTCCCATTCTCATAACCTAGGTCGGCTGTGTGTACGGAGTATTTCGCGTCGGTAACGGCGGTGTAACCGACCGCCACGCGTGTGAATGCACGATGAACGAAAGGCGTGGTGCACGGGCGCCCGCACCGGATCCAAGATGATTGTCTCCGGGCTTTGCTCGCGGGCGCGACGTGGCGCCCGCGCGATGTCCGTGGAGACGGCGCCGACCGCTCTAGCCTGACGAGGTGCTGTCCATCGCACTCATCGCCGCGGCCCTGGGTCTGTCGAACTTCGCCGCCTCGATTGCTCTGGGCCTTGCCGGCGTCGACAATCGACTACGCCGCGACATCGCCGTCATCTTCGGGCTCTTCGAAGCAGCGATGCCGCTCATCGGCCTGATGCTGGGGCGACGCGTCGCCGACACCCTGGGCGCGGGTTCGTCTCGCGTGGGTGGGGGCCTCTTGATCGTCACGGGCGTCTACGCCTTCGTCCAGGCCCGACGACCCGACGGGGTTCTGCGGGCGCCGCGGCGGCGCGGCGCGCTGATCCTCACCGGCGCGGCCCTCAGCCTCGACAACCTGGTGGTGGGCGTCGCGCTCGGCGCCACCAAGGTCCCCGTGGTACTGGCGGCGACCCTCATCGCCGTCGTCAGCGTCGCCCTGTCGCTGGTGGGCCTCGAGGTGGGCGCGCGCCTCGGCCATTCGATCGAGCGGCGAAGTGGCGAACTCGGCGCCCTCGTTCTGGTACTCGTCGGCGCCGCTATCGCCGCCGGCTTCATGTGATCACTCGGCGGCCACTTCGCGTCGCGACGCGTGTCCGCCCGACTCGACCCTCTCGCCTCGCACCCGAGGGTCTAGTCCATGAAGGCGCCGCCGTTGACCGAGATCGATTCGCCGGTGATGAAATCGGCGTCATCTGATGTCAAGAAGGCGACGACCTTGGCCACGTCCTCGGGCGTCTGCAATCTCGCCAACGGCGTGTCGGCGATCCACATCTGTTTGACGACCTCGGGTTCGGTACCACGCAGTTCGGCTTCCCAGGCGAGCTCGCGGGTCTGCATGGGCGTGGCGACGAAACCCGGGCACACGGCGTTGACGCGAATGCCGTGGGGCGCGAGTTCACACGCCATCGCCTGGGTCAGACCCATGACCGCGAACTTGCTCGCGACGTAGTCCGCGAGGAACGGCACGCCGCCCTGCTTGGCCGCCATCGAGGCGGTGTTGATGATGCGACCGGGGGTGCCCAGCGCGATCATCGCGCGCGCGGCCGACTGACCGCAGTAGAAGACGCCGTACGTGTTGACCTCGAAGTTCCTGGCCAGGTCCGCCGGTGAGATGTCGACGAATCGTTGCATCTTGGAGATACCCGCGTTGGACACCCACACGTCGAGGCGGCCGAGACGCGCCACGAGCTGCTGGACGAACTCCTCGCACGCCCGAGGGTCGGTCACGTCGAGGCGATGCGACTCGGCGCTCGCAATGGCGCTCGCCGTGTCCTGGGCCGCGACCAGGTCGATATCGGTGACCACGACGTGGAACCCCCGGCGGCCGAGCTCGGTGGCGATGGCGGCGCCGATCCCCGAACCGGCTCCGGTGACGGCGGCGACGGGCAGACTCATAAGGAACTCCTTGCTAGTGAATGAGAGATGGGGGCGGTGGCGGAGCTGAGTTGGAGGAACTGTTGGTATCGCTCCTCGTAGATGGCGACGTTCTCGGGCGTGGGCGAGATCACCTCGCCCTTCTCCAGTGCGCCGGCCACGTAGGACCAGTCATCGATCAGGCCGGTCCCGATGCCGGCGATCACCGCCGCCCCGTAGGACGCACCGGGGTGGTTGATGATCGAGATCAGGTCGCGATGCAGGACGTCGGCGAGGATCTCGCGCCACAGTCGTGACCGGGACCCCCCGTTGGTGACCCGGACGTCACCCAGGACCAGACCGCCCTCGGCGAACACGTCGACGTGCGCCTTGAACCCGTAGGCGATGCCCTCGAGGAAGGAGCGGTGAAGGTCGCCGCGCGTCGTGCCCAGGTGCAGCCCCGCGATGACGCCGCGCAGATCGGGATCGTGCAGGGGCGTCTTCTCGCCCAAGAAATACGGCAGCGACACCAGAGCACCCGGCCGCGACTCGCGCGCTTCGTGGTCGAGGTGATCGAGGGAGACGCCCGCGAACAGGGCCTGTTCCCAACGCAACACCGAACCGCTGGTGGCCATGCAACCGTTGGGCAGCCATGATCCCGGGATGGGGTGGGCGTCGAGGTAGAGCCGACGGTCCACGAAGACCTTCTTCGACACCGCGAGGATGTCACCGGCTCCCCCGAGTTTGATCAGGGCGTCGCCGGTCTTGACCAAGCCGGCGCCGTAGGCCGACAGCACGTGGTCCGCCCCGCCGACCACGATGGCCGTCCCGGCGCGCAGACCGCTGGCCGCGGCGGCGGCCGGCGAGACCTCGCCCGCCACCGTTCCGGGACGAAAGACCGGCAACAACGTGGGCCAGGTGATGCCCGTGGCCTCGGGCACGGAATCGAGGGGGCGCAGGTCGAGGTCGTAGAGACCGCTCTCCAGTGCCCAGTTCTGCTCCACGTGTGCCTCGGCACCGAACTGACGAGCGAGCCAGTCGTAGGAGCCTTGCACGGAAACCGTGCGGGCCCACAACGCTGGCTCGCTTCTCGCCAGCCACAGCACCGTCGGGGAGACGGATTGTTGCGACAGGACCGAACCGGTCAATCGAAGCAGATCCAAGTGCTCGAGGGCACGTTGGAGTTCTCGGATCTCGTGGGTGGCGCGCGCATCGTTCTGGAGTATCGCGCGACGCAGCGGGGCGCCGTCCGCGTCACAGATCACGACCGCCGGCACCATGCCCGAGACGGCCAGCGCCGCCACGTCGTCACCGGCCGTGCCGGTCTCGGACAAGAGACGCGCGATCACCTCACACGTCGCCGACCACCACTCACTCGGATCGGCTTCGGCCCAACCCGCATGGTCGCTGTAGAGAGCCACCTCTCGCGAGGTGCTCGCCACGATGCCGCGCGCGGGACTGACGAGCGTACCCTTGACGCCCGACGAGCCCAGGTCGATGCCTAGGAGGAGCGACCCGGCGTCAGGCACTGCGGGCGGCGTCGATGAAGCGCTTGACCCGGTCAGGCTCCACTTCGTTCCAGGTGTACCCGTCACGCTTCAAGTCCGATCCGACGATGCAGCCGTCGGCGTACTTGAGGTACTGCGCGATGGTCGCGGCCTTGGCGCCCGTGTTGAGCAACACCGGCACACTGGGGTCGACAGCCTCGCGCACCTCGGCCACCGTCTGCACGTCGGGCTCGGCACCGGCCATCGGGCCCGAGACCAAGATGACGTCGGCCAGGCTCGAGACCACGGTGGAGCGCGCCATCTGCGCGGGCGTGCGCTTGCCGATCGGTGAGGCGAACTCCGGGGTGATGTTGGCGAAGATGGCCAAGTCGTCGCGACCGAAGTTGCGCCGGTCACGAAGCAGCTTCGCCGCGTCGGGGTGCCAGGGACCCATGTCGGATTCCCAGGCACCAGTGATCACCTCGCGCATGAATGACGCCCCCGAGCCCACGGCGATGGCCATCGCGCACTGGGCGTCCCAGAGGTAGTCGACGCCGAAGGGCCGATCATCGGGCTTGCATTCGACGGCCACGCGCGTCATCACCGCCGAGGCTTCGAGTCCGGCGTGCAGCTGGTAGGGACGATCGCCCTCGTTGCAGAAGAGCACCGCGTCGAAGCCGCCTTCGAGCAGCAGGGCCGTGTCGCGCTTGACGTGGTCGATCAGTCCCTGGACGCCGGCCGCGGCGTCGTACAGGGGCGTACCCGGCAGCGGTGGCACGTGCGCCATGGCGATCAGGGGCTTGTCGACCCCCGGGAAGATCGTGCGGAAACGCGACATTGCTATAACTCCTTCTCTGGGGACTGCACGTGCAGAACATCGATGTCCTGTTCGCGAATATGGCGCACACCCGGATGCGACACCGGTGCGTCAGTGATCAACACGTCCACGGCGTGGATCGGTGCGAACGTCACGAGGGCCACGCGGCCGATCTTGGACTCGTCGGCCAACACGATGGAGCGGCGTCCGGTGGCCAGGGCGGCGCGCTTGACATCGGCGTCGTCGAGGTTGTATTCGGTGAGACCCTTGGTGTCGCTGATGCCCGCGACGCCCATGAAGACGGCGTCAAAATTGAGGTCGGCGAACAAGGCCTGGGCCCGCGGGCCGATCAGACTCAACTCGCCCTGGCGAATGACGCCGCCCGTGACGATGGTCTTGACGGCGGGCTTGGTCGCCAGTTCCATGGCGATCAACAAGGAACTGGTGATCGCGGTGATCGGCAGGTCGGGTGGGATGGCCTTGGCCATCTCGTGCGTGGTGGAACCGACGTCGAGGAAGACCGTCTCGTTCTCTCGCAGCATCATCGCGGCCGCCTGGCCTATGGCGCGTTTCGCGTCCGAGGAGTGGGCGGCGCGTTGCAAGATGGGCGGCTCGAAGGAGCGGCTCTGCACCGAGATGGCGCCACCGCGGGCTCGACGAGCCAGCCCGTCGACCTCGAGCTGGTCGAGGTCGCGGCGGATCGTCATCTCCGACGTCCCAAAGAATGCGGCGAGTTCCACGATGGACGCTTCACCCTGCGCTCGCAGGCGTTCGGCGATGGTCGACCGGCGCGTCTTGGAATCCACGACACACATAGTATGTGAATTTTTCACATCTATCAACGAACTCCTGAGATTAATTAACACTCTTTGTCACCAAAATCACACCAATTGGTAGATTCGAGCTCCGTTTCAACATCGAGCATCGTGGGGGCCGCGGACGCGCCGTCCGGACTGCCAACCCCTCCGCCGTTATCCTGTGGTCGCCACCCGGCGTGGTTTCGCGAGGAGGATATCCATGGTCGAACACTCCCCACCCTGGCCCACCCAGGGACCTGCGTCCTACTTCGCCTCGATTGAGAAGAAATACGGCCGCTCCATCGCGCAGTGGCAGGAGATCATCATCGGGTCGGGTCTGTCCAAACACATGGAGATCGTGAATTACCTCAAGTCCGAGTACGCCATGGGACACGGACACGCCAATGCCCTCGTGGGGTGGACCTTGGCGGGCAATCGCGCCACCGCGTAGGTCACGCCAGCCCGGTCGATGCCAGCCCGGTCGATGCCAGCCCGGTCGACGCCAACGCGGTCGACGCCAACGCGGTCGACGCCGCCACGCACGCCCTCGTCAGTCGAAGTCGAGCCAACCCGTGCGCGCGTGCCAGCGTCCGCCGGCGCTGAGCACGTCCAACACGGCACGCTGCACCCGTGTGGTCGCGCGTAATCGACTGACGTCGACGCCCTCTTGTCCGAAGACGAAGTAGGCCACGGTGTCGACATCGTCCTCGTAGGGTTCGATGAGGTGGAAGCGCCGTTGGAAGAGGACGATATTGCTCTCGGGTCCCAACGCGTCGACCAGACGCTCGTCGAGCATCCATGACTGACACGTCGCCACGCGACGAATAGGGCTGGGCCAGACCACGGGCAAGACCTCGCGAGCGCGTTCGAACGTCTCATCGAGGGCGTCGGGCCTCAAATCGATCCGGGCCGGGATGTGCACCCCCAGCGACAAGTCACCCGCGCGAAAACCCTCGCCGTAGGCGTCGGCGCTGGCGGGGTCGAGCCACGGTCGCGGCGCCAAGGTACCGACCTCGAGGTGCAGCAGGTGGAACTTGAGACTTCGCACCTGAAGGATCTCGCCGCGCAGAATGGGCAGCATCCACCAGCCGGCGTCCACCCCGTGGGTGCCGTGCTTCAAGAGATGGGTCTGCCCGTGGCGCGCGAGGGCGCCCACCGTCGCGTCGCTGACGTCCTCGGGCACCGCCAGTGAGCGATGGAACGCGCGCAATTCACGGATCTGCAAGGCGAAGAGGTAGTAGTACAGAAGGCGTCCGCCCGGACCGAACTCATCGAGGTCGCGCCAGATGGCGAGCGGGGCGTCGATGTGGCCGCGGTCGCGCTCGACGCACGAGACGAGCGCCGCGAGCAACGAGGACCAGCGAGGAGACGCGCGCGTCTCGTCCCAGTGGGCGCGCAGTTCGGCCACCACCTCGGGGGACAAGAAGAGTTCGTCGAGCAGCGACGACATCATCGCGCCATCGACGCTGCGTACCCGCTCGACGGCGGCCTCGGTCGGCGTCCCCAAGAAGAAGTCCATCAGTGCGAACGTGTCGTTCACGGCGCACCCCGAGGGTCAAGGGGGCGATACGACACCCCCATCGCGGCGAGCCGTGCGAGGTGAACCTCCAAGCGGGCGCGAAACTGGTCCGTGTCCCCCGCGGTCCCCCACACCACTTCGGCGAAGGCGCTGAGGCGCGGGAAGGCCATGTAGTCGAGTCGTGAGCGTGAGTCGATGTACTCGGTCCACAACTGCACCTGCGCGCCGCGCACGTGGTGGTGCAAATGGGCCTCGAGACCAGCCGGAACGACCTGGAAGCCGTACACCTTCTCCCACGGGGTGACGAAGGGCGCCGGTGCCACGGCGACGGGCTCTTCGGGTGCGTCGCTGCTCAACCAGTCGAGGTAGAGGTACTGCATCGGGGCCATGACCACGTCGAGTCCCCGACGCGCCGCGTCGATTCCCTTGTCCATACTGCGCCACGCGACGATCGTCGTACCGGGCGAGACCTCGGCGTCGAGGACCTCATCCCAGGCGAGCACCTCGTGCCCTTCGCTCATCAAGGCCCTCGACAATCGTTGGGTGTAGAGACCCTGGAGCTGGCTGGCGTTCTCGAAACCGTGTTCGCGCATCACCGCGCGCGCCGCGTCGCTCTGTTCCCATTGTCCGGTCGGACACTCGTCGCCACCGATGTGCACCGGACTACCCGGAAAGAGACTCGCCACGTAGCGCACCACGTCCTCGGCGAAGTCGAGCGTCGCCGGCTCGACGTTCAAGACGTTCTCCGATATCCCCCAGTGCGTCCACACCTCGAGGGTCTCGTCGGTGTTGGCGAACGCGGGGTAGGCCGCGAGCACCGCCTGCGCGTGACCGGGCAAGTCGATCTCGGGGATCACCTGGACGTGACGTCGACGAGCGTGCTCGACGATGAGGGCCAGGTCCTCGGCGCGGTAGAAACCCCCGTGGGGCACCTCGTCGCGTCGGTCCTCGCTCTCGTGTCCGAGGGGTGAGCCCTTGCGCTGCGACCCGATCGTCGTCAGGCGGGGCCAGGCGGGAACCTCCACGCGCCAACCCTGGTCGTCGTTGAGGTGCAGGTGCAGTCGGTTGAGTCGGTGCGCGGCCAGGAGGTCAATGAACCGCACCACCTCGTCGACGCCGAAGAAATGTCGAGCGACGTCCAGGTGAGCGCCCCGCCACGCGAAGGCGGGGCCGTCGAGAAGGGACACCCGCGGCACGGACCAGTGCTCGAGAGTGCTGCGCTGACGTCCCCACAACGACGCGGGGCCCAATTGTCGAAGGGCGCACAGGGCGTAGGAGGCCCCCGCCGCCGTGGACGCCTCCACCTCGATCCCGTCCGCGACGATCAGCGAGAACTCCTCCGGCGCTCGCGTCGCCTCGTGACGAAGGTGGATGTCGCAGGGCTCGCCGGCACCGACGCGCACCACGTCCCAGCCCACGGCATTCTCCAGGTCGCTGGCGAAGACCTCGAGGACCTCGCGCCACGGCGCGGGGCAGTCGACCCGCAGGGGCGACGTCAGGGTCAGGTTCCCGTCTCGCCCCTCACCCCATCGGGGTTGGGGCAACAGCGAGGGGATCACGACTGTTCGACGGCGTAACAGGCGACGCGCTTGGTGGCCGACAGGCTGACCATCGCGGGGGTGGAACTGCGACATTGGTCCATGGCCAACGGGCAACGCGGCGCGAAACGACAACCCGGTCCCGGATTGATGACCTTGGGCGGCTCACCCAGGTCCTCGACGTCGGTGTCGTGCGCGAGGGGCAATCGAGGATCTGGGGCGGTGGCCATCAAGAGACGGGTGTAGGGGTGCGACGGATTGGCGATCACCTCTTCGGTGGTCCCCTCCTCCACGATGCGCCCGGCGTACAGGACGATCATGCGGTCCGCCACGTAGCGCGCGCTGGCCAGGTCGTGGGTGATGTAGAGCAAGGAGACGTGTTCTTGGTCGCGCAGACCCTTCATCACGTTGAGCAGTCCGATGCGGATCGACACGTCGAGCATCGACACCGGCTCGTCGGCCAAGATGAGCGACGGGCGCGACGCCAGGGCTTGGGCGAATCCCAGGCGTTGGCGCTGACCTCCCGAGAGTTCGTGCGGGTAGCGACGAAGCACCTCGGCGCCGGGCAGCAGACCCACTCGCTCCACCAGGGCGACGGCCTCGGCGTCTCGCGCGGCCCGGTCGAGCTCTGGTCGGTGCAGCTTCAATGAACGGTGCAGACTGTGGCCGACGCGCAGGACCGGATTGATCGAACCGAAGGGGTCCTGGAACACCATGGGCATCCGTCCGCGCACCTTGCGGCTCGCGCTCTTTCCCTGGACCTTGCCCTCGAAGGTGATGGTGCCCGAGGTGGGAGGGTACAACCCCGCGAGCACGCGCGCGATGGTGGACTTACCCGAGCCCGACTCGCCCACCAGGGCGACGATCTCGCCGGGGGCCACCTCGAAGGACACTTCGTCGGTGGCGTGCAACGTCCCGGCCGAGCGAAAACCCCCGACGCGGAAATAGCGGGTGAGTTTGTCGACCTTCAAGACGGCGTCAGTCATCTCGTCCTCGGATTCACCAGATGGCAGCGCACCGCGTGGTCCTGCACGGTGATCAGTTCGGGCCGGAACTCACGGCACTCGTCCGTCGCGAACTGACAACGCGGTGCGAAGAGGCAGCCGCTCGGCGGGTTGACCAGGGAGGGGGGGTTGCCGGCGATGCCGGTCAATTGCCTCATCTCGCCCACGATGGAGGGGAACGCGTCCATGAGTCCACTCGAATAGGGGTGCTGAGGACGGTCGAAGACCTCGCGCGTGGCCCCCAACTCGACGATCTCTCCGGCGTACATCACGGCGAGGCGGTCCGAGAAGTGCGAGACCACCGACATGTCGTGGGTCACGAACAGCACCGCGAAGCCGAGTTCGCGGCGCAAGTTCTCGACTTGTCGCATCAAGGAGCGTTGCGCCACCACGTCGAGGGCCGACGTGGGCTCGTCCATGATGATCAACTTGGGCTCGAGCAGCAAGGCCATCGCGATCATCGCGCGCTGACGCATTCCCCCGGAGAGCTGGAAGGGGAAGCTCTTGAGGTGGGTGGTGTCGATGGACACCATGGTGAGAACTTGGGCAGAACGTTCGGCGATCTTCTCGTCATCCCAATCGGTGTGGGCGCGACAGGCGTCCGCCAGCTGGGCGCCGATCGACAACGTGGGATTGAGAGCGTTCATCGCGCTCTGCATCACGACCGAGATGTCACGCCAACGGTGCCCGCGCAGTTCCTCGGCCGACAATGTCGTCAGGTCGACGCCGTCGAACTTCACGCTGCCGCCGACCGTCTTGGCGGGGTAGGTCAAGAGTTGCGCGATCGAGAACAGCAAGGTCGACTTGCCGCACCCCGACTCGCCGACGATGGCCAAGAACTCACCGGGTGCCAGGTCGAACGAGACGCCGTTCACCGCCTCGGCGGGCCCCGACGGGGTGGTGTACTCGACTTTGAGGTCACGGACCTCGAGGATGGGTGTCGTCATACCCGCACCGCCTTCGTGCGGCGCGACTTCACCGGGCGAAGCGCCGGATTCGACACTTCGTCGAAGGCGTAGTTCAACAGCGCCAGCGCACTACCCAAGATGGCGATCATGATGCCCGGCGCCAGAGCCCACAGCGGCAATCCCGCCTGGAGCGCCTCGTTGTTCTGTGCCCAGTACAGCATGGTGCCCCACGATTGCGTGTTCACGTTGCCCAGCCCGACGAACTGCAGTCCCGCTGCGGCGAGCACCGCGTACAGGGCGGCGCCAAGGAAGTTGGCGGCGATGAGCGACGTCATCGGCGGCATGAGCTCGAAGCCAATGATGTACCAACTGGCCTCACCGCGCGCACGCGCGGCGAGCAGGTAATCGCGGTTGCGCAGCGACAAGGCCTGCACGCGCAACTGACGCGCGCCGTAACTCCATCCCGTGACCACCAAGACGAAGACGATGGTCCAGAACGAGGCGCTCTTGGTGTAGGCGGCGATCACGATGATGAGCGGGAAAGTCGGGATCACCAAGATCACGTCGATGATCAACGAGAGACCGTCGTCCACCAGACCGCCCAAGTAGGCGGCACTGACCCCGACGACCACTGACAAGATGGTGCAGAAGAAGCCGACGACGAGGGCGATCATCACCGATTGGCGTGTACCGGCCATCAGCTGCGAGAAGACGTCCTGGCCGAAGGACGTGGTGCCCAGGGGATGGGCCCACGACAGTCCGGCGCCCGGGTTGTAGATCTCGGCGGCGGGGTCGTCGGGCGTGAACCAACTGGGGAACGCCGCGATCACCAACAAGACGAACAAGATGGCCGAACCGACCATCGCCTTCTTGTCGCGACGCAGGAATCGGCCCACGGCCGACAGCGCGCGAAGGGGGTGCAGGCGGTTCATCGATTATTCCTCGTGCGCGGGTCGAGAAACGCGGTCGCGATGTCGGAGAAGAAGATGGCCACCAGCACCACCACCGTGATGAGGAAGAAGAGGGCCTGCATGAGCGGGTAGTCCTCATTGTTGACGGCCTGCAGCAGCAAGAAGCCCACGCCGGGGTAGTTGAAGACGTACTCGACCAAGATGGCACCGGAGATCACGAAGCCGAGCGACATCGCGAATCCCGTGAGGTTGGGCAACAAGGCGTTGCGCCCCGCGTACTGCCAGAGGATGCGACGCGGCTTGAGGCCCTTGGCGCGGGCCATCTTGACGTAGTCCTCCGCGACCACCGTGATCATGTTGTTGCGCATCGTCAAGATCCACCCACCCACCGACGTGATGACGATAGTGAAGGCCGGCAGGACCGCGTGCGACAAGATGTCGGTGAAGGAGCCCCACGACCACGAGAGGGTCGACGTCGCGGTCGAGCCCCCGAGCGACGGGAACCAATTGAGGGTGAGTGAGAAGAGCCAGATGGACAAGAGTCCGACCCAGAAGTAGGGGAATGCCGAGACGATGATGAAGGTGGGCGGCAACACGTTGTCCAGCGTGCCCCCGCGACGCCAGGCGACGACGCCGCCGATCGCGGTGCCCAGGACGAAGCCGATCACCGTGGAGATGCCCACCAGTCCGAGCGACCAGGGCAGCGCTCGCGAGATCAGACTCGAGACGGTGGCGTTGCCCTGAGAGAACGAGATGCCGAAGTTCCCCGTGAGCGTGTTACGCAGATATTCGACGTACGACGTCACCAGACTCTGGTGTTTGCCGATGCCGAGAGCCGCCTCGATCGCCTTGAGGGCAGCCGGATTGAGACGTCCGTGGAACTGCGCGAGGATCGCCTCGGCGGGATTGCCGGGCATGAGCCGGGGGATGAAGAAGTTCACCGTGAGGGCCGCCCATAGTGCTACGAGCAAAAACCCCAAACGCCGAACTAAAAACCTCATCCCCCGACTCTGCTCCGATTACCTGACTAGGCCTTGGGCGCCAACTTGTCCAGCACGTAGCCCCAGTCCGGCTGGTTGTACAGGCCGGGCTGTGCGTACGGGTTGGTCGACGACGGGAAGTTGTTGATGTGCGTCGCGTTGTACTGGAACCAGTCGACTTCCTCGAGCACCGGAATGACCGGGGCCTGGGTCACCATGACGTTCTCCAACTTCGCCACGATCGACTTCTGCGTCGCGGCGCTGGTGGTCGAACCGTACTGGGCCAGCAGGGCGTCGGTCGCCGGGTTGGAGTAGCGCTCCCAGTTCGACGACGCCGCCGTGCCGATGGGCGCGGAGTTCGCCGAGAACAACATCTGGCGCATCTCGTAGAACGGCGTCGGGCCTCCGGTCTCGGCGTTGTAGGCCAGCTGGTACTTACCGGCGTACAGGTTCGAGTAGAAGGTGGCCTGGGCCGGGGTCTGCAGCGTGATCTTGATGCCGAACTTGGTCAGCTGCTGGCTGACAACCTGCATCGCGGCGATCCAGTCGGAGTAGCCACCGTTCGTGGTCAAGGTGAACGCCAACTTCGTCGAACCCTTGGTGTAGACGCCGTTGACCAACTTGTAGCCGTCCGAGGCCAGGAGCGCCGCCGCCTTGGCCGTGTTGGCCGTGGAGGAGAGTCCCGTCGATGCCGCCGCCGAGGTCCACGACGAGAACGTCGGGCTCACGATGCCGGTCTGGCTCGCCGGCGGCTCGTAGCCGTACTCACCGATCTTGGAGATCAGGCTGCGGTTGATGGCGTAGCTGATCGCCAGGCGCACCTTGGCGTCGTTGAGTCCCGGCACCGTCAGGTTCGGGAACAATGAGACGTTGGCGACCGGCGGGAACCAGTAGGCGTTGCCCTTCGTCTTGGCGACGTAGTAGCTCTGGATGTTCGGGATGAACTGCGAACCCCACGCCGACTGACCTGACGCCAAGTACTCGTTGCAGGTGTTGTTCGACAGGAACGAGGGCATGTTGACGACCTTGATCTGGGCCATCCCCTTCTGCCAGTAGTTCGGGTTGGCCTTCCACTGGATGTTCTGTCCCGTGCACTTGGACATGATGTAGCCACCGGTACCGATGGGGTTGGCGATGGTGTTCGTCACGGGGTTGGCGATCTTGCTCCAGATGTGCTGGGGCACGATCGGCACCTGGTCGGCGATGTAGTAGAAGTACGGGACGGCCGCCGACTTGAAGTTGAAGGTGACCTGGTTGCCCGTCGAGCTGACGCTCGAGAGCACCGACCAGACCGCGTTGAGGTCCAGGGCCGGGTTCTTCTTCAAAAGGTTGAACGTGTAGAGAACGTCCGCCGCGCTGAAGGGCTGGCCGTCACTCCACGTGATGCCGGGGCGGACCGTGAAGCTCAGCGTCTTATTGGCGTTGGACCACGCGTACGACGACGCCAACCACGGAGTGGCCTTCGCGCTCTGCAACGCATTGACGAAGTAGAGCGACTCGTAGGTCACGCCGAACGAATAGGGCAGCGACGCCGGAACGAACGGGTTGAACGCGCACGACCAGAGCGATCCCTGTTCGTTCGCGAGATTGAGTGGTGCCTGAGTGGTGGGCGCCGCGCTCGCGACCGCCACCCCAACGACCGACGGACCCACGACGGTGATCGTGGATGCCACGAGCGCCAGGGCCGAGGTCGCTAGACCTACCTTGAATTTTTTCATCACAACAACTCCTCCCAAGGGGAACCGCCTGAGTCCCCGTATCAATGTGTCACCGCATACCGTGTCGACGATACGCGCAAGCGCACCGTCACTCGGTTTTCGGAGTCACGTGGTCACATTATGTGAATTTTTAACATCCAGCAAACATTATTGTGAGAAATTCTCACATTTTGAGAGAATTAATCAACATGAAATCATCCGGGGCCTCATTCGCGCCCCCACCGCGCACTCGCGCGCACCCTCACGCCGAGAGCGTGACCTTGGCGAGCCCCGGCGAGGTGTCGATCGGACGCCCTCGCGCCACGCCGAGGCGCAGTGCGATCACCTGGCCGAGCACCACGGCGCTCAGACCCAGGACCCAGTTGGGCGCCACATCGGGCAACACGATCTGCGCGTCGCACGCGACCGCCGCACGCGTCGAGGGTCGGATCACCAGCGTCCTCATCCCCGACGCGACGCAACCCTGCAGCAGTTCGACCAGGACGTCGTCACGGAGTTCATCGGTCACGACGATCACGGCGGTGCATCCCGCGCCGTCGGCACCGATGGGACCGTGCAGGTAGTCCGGGGCCGCGTAGGCCTCCGCCCGTACGCCCGTGACCTCACGGACCTTGAGGGCGATCTCGGCGGCGACGGCGTACCCGATGCCGCGCCCGACCATGGTGAGACCCGTGACGTCGAGCAGGTCGAGGGGCAGTACCTCCTCCAGCGCCCACACGGCGGTGTGCTCGACGACGTCGGCCAGCACCGTCATCCCGTCGAGCGGCTGGGCCTTGAGGGCCTCGACGACTTGGGCCAACGCGTGCCACGTCGTCGAGAACGTCTTGGTGGACGCGATCGCGCGCTCGGGGCCCGCGCGCAACTCGATCACCGTGTCGCTGGCGATCGCCAGGGGCGAGGTCGCGTCGTTGGTGATCGCCGCCGTGGCACACCCTTGGTCCTTGGCCTGGGTGACGACTTGGGCCATGCCCGGCGAACGACCCGACTGGGAGATGGCCAGCACCCCCGCCCCGGCGAGACCTATCTGGTGAGCGCCCTCGTAGAGCGACGGCGCGGCCAGGGCGACGAGCAGACCGAGTTCTTGGCCCGCGAGGTATTGGAAGAAGATGGCGGCGTTATCCGACGATCCCCTCGCGGCCACCAGCAGGTGCGTGACGTCGCTCCACTGGTCCGCGGCTCGGCGTGCGTCGAGCGCCCCGGCGTCGGCACGTGCGCGCAACAGGGTTCCCTGGGAGCGAATCTCTTCTTCAAAGTTTGTCATCGTGAGACCTCACTGGTGTCGCGGCCCTCGGCCCTACGCCCCCTAGGGTAGTGGGCCGCGTCGCGCGACTCGTTGGTGCGTCAGCGCGCGGCGAAGAGTGCAGCGGCGCCGCGCAGGGTTCCCTCATTGTCATTGAAGACCACGGGGCAGCCGATATCGGCCAGGTCCTCGTCGCGCACGAAACGCGCGTTGCCCCCGCCCACGTGCACCAGGTCCGCCGAGAATTCCTTGACGAACTCGCGCAGCGCGTCCTCGAGTCGGGCGCGCCACAGGTCGAGATTGCGCGCGCGTGAGGGCTCGCCGAACACCTCGTCGTAGGTCCCGACCTCGCGATACATCGCCCCACCCACGTCGCGGATCTTCTGCCAACGGCCTTCGACGACCAGCGAGATGCCCAGTCCCGTGCCCAAGGTGAAGACCAGTTCGCGCCCGCGCCCCTCGGCGTAGCCGTGCGCGGCCAGCGTGGCGTCGTTGACGACCAGCACCCGTGCCGCGCAGCGTTCCTGCAACGCCGCCTCCACCTCGAATCCCATCCACAGCGCTTCGATCGCCGGGTCGACCGGGGTCGAGATCCCGCCGGCGCGTGACAAGTTCCCTGGTTCGATGACGCGACCCTCGACCATGTCGCCGGGAAAGCCCACTCCCGCCCGCGAATAGCCACTCTCGATGATGACGCGGGACACCACGTCGATCAACGTCGTCGGCAGGCACGGGAACGGCGTCGCGATGCGCGACACCTCGCCGTGCAGGTGGCCGTGTTCGTCCACCGCGCAGTACTTGATGCTGGTGGCTCCGATATCGACGGCGAGGATGGGTCCGCTGAACGTGGTCGCTGTTTCGGCCATGGGCGAAGTGTAGTGAGCCCCGGGGCGGCGATACCATCGAGGTTCGTCGCACCAGCACCCGAGGAGGGTCCGTGTCCACTCCCCCATCGTCGTCCGCCGTCACGACCCAAGTCGAGCTCACGACCCTGGCTCTGGGAAATCTGACCGGAGTCTTCATCCTCATCGGGGCCACGTCGTCACTCTTCGGACCGTTGCTCACCACCTTCGCGCACCACTTCAACGTGTCATTGCCCAAGGCCGGCGAGGTGCTCAGCGTGTACTTCGTCGGTGCGCTGATCGGCGTGCTGCCGGGGTGGTGGGGGCTCATCCACACGACCGGGCGACGCGTCTTGAGCACGTCACTCGTCGTCGTGGCCGCAGGGACGCTGGCGTCGGGCCTCGTTCATTCCTGGCTGATCTTCCTGGCGAGCATCTTCTTGCTGGGACTGGGCTTCGGGTCGCTCGACATGAGCCTCAACGTGATCTTGTCGCGAACGGCACCCGAGGGACGAGCCCATCGACTGAGTTTCGTCAACGCCGGCTACGGCCTCGGTGCGGTCATCTGTCCCCTGCTGTTGGTGGTGACGCACCCGCGCAACTTCCCCGGTCTCTTCGTCGCGATATCGCTCGTCGCCCTGGTGTTGACGACCTTCAACGGGGGTGTGCACGCGCCGGCGCAAAAGTCGGAGATACGCCAGCACGAGATCAGTGCGGTCGGGGCCCAGCGTTGGCCGATCCTGCTCACGTTCGTGGCGGCCTACATCTTCTACGTCGCGATGGAGACCAGCGCGTCAGGGTGGATGTCGTCGCAACTGCAGCGCGGCGGCTTCTCCACCTCGGTGGGCAGTTTCGTCACGGCGGCCTTTTGGATGGGGATGACGATCGGACGCAGCTTGGGCGGCCCGCTGCACCGCCTCTTCAACGAGCGCCGGCTGATCCTCGGCGGTCTGGTCCTGGCCATCGTCGCCGACCTGGCGGCCACCTCGAACCACGTCGCCCTGGTGTCCTATCCCCTCTTGGGTCTCATCCTGGCGTCGGTCTTTCCGATGGGCCTCCTGTGGTACACGCGTCTGGTGCCCCACGACAGCGACGGCATCACCATCATCTTGTTCGCGATGATGGCCGGCGGCGTCATCGGTCCGGGCAGCGTGAGTCTGCTCGTGTCGCACTTCGGCGTGCACGTCATCCCCTTCGCCTTCGCGAGTTTCGCGGCCATCGACCTCGCGGTCTTCGCCAGCATTCTTCGCTTCGCGCCCATCACGCTGGACTGACGCGGTCCGCCCCGGTGGGCGGACCGCGTCGGCGCCTACAGGTTCTGCTGCATCTCCTTGAGCTCGATGATCTGAGCGTGACGGTCGAGCTTGTCGGGCATCTTGAAGTAGGGGTTGCCCTTGGCCCAGTACCAGATCAACGGGACGAAGCCCAGGATCATGGCCCCGATGCCGATCCACAGGGCCTTGGGGTTCGACGAGCTCAGGCTGTTGATCTGGTTCACGAAGACGTACATCATGAAGATGGCACCCACCAGGGGCCACACTCCCATGAAGATCAGATTGCCCACCGACTTGAACAGCTGTCGACGGTACAAGATGACGACGGAGAATCCGGCCAATCCGTAGTAGATGCAGATCTGCAGACCGATCGCGGTGACGCCGTCGTTCAAGATGTTGTACACCGAGCCCAGCGACGAACTCGCCACGAACAACAGGAGCGAGAAGACCGCGGCCGTCGCGGTGGCCACCACCGGGGTCTTGCGCAACGGGTGGATCTTGCCCAGAGCCTTGGGCAGCGTGTGGTCGCGACCCATGGTGAAGAGGGTGCGCGTGACCTGGATCAAGGTGGTCTCGAGCGTCGCGACCGTCGAGAGGACGACCGACAAGATCAGCAGTTTGCCACCCCAGCCATGCCACACGGCCTGACCCAGCACGGCCAAGATGTCCGAGGAGTTGTTGGGGTCGGTCAGCTGGGCCTGCGTCAGGACCAGGTTCGTGGCGATGGTGAACACCTCGAACAGCAAGAACACGACGACGACGCCGATCACACCGCCCAGACCCGAGGTGGAGGGTGGCGCCTTCGTCTCCTCGTTGAGGTTCGCCGTGACGTCCCAGCCCCAGTAGAAGAAGGCCGCCACGAGAGCCCCTGCGGCGAAGGTCCCTGATCCCTTGTGGTGAAAGACGCTCGGTGAGAACCAGCTCCACGAGAAACTCGTCACGTGGTGCGCGTGAAAGATGGCGAGGGCGGCGAAGACGACCAGGAGCGCCACCTCGATCGTGGACATGATGATCTGCACCTTCACCGTGACCGTCACGCCGGCCGCCACGGCGGCGACCATGCAGAGGAAGAAGACGGCGCCGATGATGGTCGTCACCAGCTTGCTCGGCGTCGCCGACGTGAAGATGTTGATCACGCTGCCTCCCGCCGGGAAGGTGGCGATGACCATGAAGAGCAGGGCCGACACCACGAGGGCCCATCCCGACAAGTACCCGAGGATGGGGTGGATCGCTCGGCGCACCCAGGAGTAGGCGGCACCGGCGTGCGAGTCGTCGCGGCTCAAGTAGCTAAAGGCGAACACGATGCCGAACATGAAGATGCCGCAGTACAAGAGCGCCGCCGCGCCACCGTAGAGGACCGTGACGAAGAGCACCGTCGCCGTACCGGCGATCGAGTATCCCGGCGCGGAGCCAGCGATACCCATGATGACCGAGTCGAAGAGTCCGAGGACCCCCGATTTCAAGGAGTGCTCAGGAGCACTCGCGGGACTTGGAGCTGCGGTGTCAGTCACGACAACCTCTTTCTTGTAGATATCACCTTCACTTGGTCACTGCGTAAACATTGAGAGTCAACATAGCCCTTCGGCGATGCCCCGTGGTGGCCCCACATTTCTCACTCGTGAAGTTCGAGGCGTGGAGCACTCACGGCGCATATCTCAAGTAAAATTTCGTCGATTCGGGCCGGCCGAACCAATCAGCGAAAGGTCGTCGTGCCAGTCTTCGAACGCTTCGACCTCAACGGACGAGCCGCCACCCCCCGAGAGATCGCCAGGCGTTGGCGGAGTTTCCATCGCGAGGTGCGCGCCGTCTCCTCGACCCCCTTCGCCCGTGTGCTGGGACCGCTCCTGGGCGACGACACACTGCGACGTCGCCTGGTGGAGCGTTGGCGGCCCGACTCGCCCGCGGTGCAGCCGGTCGCCGTCGACGAGGTCCGCGTCTTTCCCCCCAACTACGTGGCGTCGACCCCGACCGCGCCGATGACGCCCAGTCAGGTTCTCGAACACGTCGAGTTCGTCGTCGTGCGCTCGAGTGAGCCCGCGGAACTCCTCGAGAGATTCGCCCCGGCGCTCTCCTCCACCAAGGAGTGGCTCCTCGTGGTCGCCGAGGAGATGGGCGAGTACGCTCACGTCGCCGCAGCGGCAACGTTGTTCGCGCACCGCGGCGAGGCGGACGTCGTCTTCGGTGACGAGGTGGGCGACTCCAGTTCGCTCCCTCTCTTGAAGCCTCGCGTGGTCGGCCCCCACACGCTGCTCAGCTACAACGTCGTGGGCCGACCGGCATTGATGCGCCGCGAGACGGTCGCGCGCGAAGGCGGACTGCGCGTCGAGGCTGGTCGGGCCGCCGAACACGACCTCTACCTGCGACTCGTCGACGCGCAGGCGACGTTTCGCCACGTGCCGGTCGTCCTCGGCGGGCGCACGCTCGAGGAGCGTCACCATGATGACCTGGCGGGCGACACGCAGCGGGTGGTCGCCGAAGCCCTGTTGCGCCGCGGCATCACCGCGCGCGTCGCCACCACGTCACGACCCTCGGTCGTGACGTGGTCACCGATCCCCGACGCGTGGCCGTCGGTCGACATCCTTATCCCCACCCGCGACCGCGTCGACCTGCTGCGTGCGTGCGTCGCGTCGGTCGAGGCCAGTGCCTACCCCCACTTCACCATCACCATCTTGGACAACGGGTCGGTCGAGCCGGCCACGCGCGAGTACCTCGCGACGACCCCGCACCGGGTCATCGACTGCGCCGGCCCGTTCAACTACGCCGCGATCATCAACCGCGGCGTGGCCCAGTGCCAGGGGGACTTCGTGCTCACGTTGAACAACGACACCGTGGTGCGCACGCCGGACTGGCTCGAACAGATGGTGGGCGTCGCCACCCTCAGCGACGTGAGCATCGTGGGTGTGACGCTGCTCGACCAGCATGACGTCCACGAACACGACGCCATCATCATCGCGCCCTATCCCCAGCACCTGCGCCGCGGCATCAACTACCTCGTCGAGGACGAATCGGTGCTGGCCCGTCGCGACGTGTCGGCGGTCACCGGCGCGGTGCAATTGATCTCTCGTGCGCGCTACCTCGAGCTCGCGGGCATGGATGAGAAGCTCACCGTCGTGATGAACGACGTCGACCTGTGCCTGCGCTCGCAGGCGAACGGCGGCCACGTCGTGATGCTGCCCGACGTGGTGCTCTCGCACTACGCCGGTTCGACTCGCGGGCGCCTGGACCCCTTGGCCGACCGCAATCATTTCGTGCGGCGCTGGGACGTCTTTGGCACGCTGGTCGATCCCTACTTCCCCGAAACGCTGCGGCTGTTCGGTCGCTCCCTGCAGTACCACGCGGTGGTGCCAGACTAGGCACGTGAGCAACCGCCTGCACGATCTCGACCTCTCCGCGAAGCTCGCCGCCGACGAATCCGACCGACGAATCGTGGCCGCCCAGAAGAGGCTCCTGCACCTACGTCTCTTCAGCGCCGGGCTCCTGGGCCCCGCACCCGACGCACCGGGACTGCTGGTGCTCTTCGAGGGTTTCGACGCCGCCGGCAAGGGTGGCGCGATCCGTCGGCTGACGTCGGGTCTGGACCCGCGCCACGTGCGCGTCGTACCCATCAGCGCGCCGACGCCCGAGGAATTGCGTCACCATTTCCTCTGGCGTTTCGCGCCCACCTTGCCCGGACGCGGCGCCATGACGGTCTACGACCGCTCCTGGTACGGACGGCTCCTCGTCGAACGCGTCGACGGGCTCATCGACGCCGAGAGCGTGCGCCGGTCGGCCACGGAGATCGTTGATTTCGAGGATGCCCTCGTCAACGACGGCATCACGCTGGTCAAGTTCTGGCTCCAGATCTCCGAGGTGGAGCAGCTCAAGCGCTTCAACGACCGTGCGGCCGACCCGGCCAAACAATGGAAGCTCACCGCCGACGACTGGCACAACCGTTCGTTGCGGCCCCAGTACCTGCGCGCGATTGAGGACATGCTGACCTGGACCGACCACCCCCACGCCCACTGGGACCTCGTGGCGGCCGAGGACAAGAGATTCGCACGGGTCTTCATCCTCGAGACCCTCATCAAGCGCTGGGAGCACGACCTCGAGCGCCGCGGATTCACGGTGCCGCCCTCGCACGGCACCAATTACCTGATTTGAGCAGGCACCTCTCTAGACTTGGGACGACGATGGGAGCGTGATGGCCAAGAAGAACTCAGACAAGAAGAGCTCCGACAAGAAGGGTGCCAAGAAGGCACCCAAGGTGCGCATCGGCGTGGTCGATACGATGTTCGCGCGCTACGACATGGGCCAGGCGGCCTGTGACGAACTGGCCATCTGCCCGGGCTACAACAAGACCTTCAAGGTCATCTCGACGACGGTGCCGGGTTTCAAGGACCTCGCCGTGGCGGCGATGAACCTCATCGAACAAGACGGCTGCTCGATCGTGGTGGCCCTGGGCATGCCCGGTTCGGCGCCCATCGACAAGCAGTGCGCCCACGAGGCCGCGATGGGCATCATGCAGGCCCAACTCCTCACCGCCACGCCGATCTTGGAGGTCTTCGTCCACGAGGACGAGGCGTCGGACCCCAAGACGCTGGCCAGCGTCTTCGAGAATCGTTCGCGAAAGCACGCGCGCAACGCCTACTGGATGCTCTTTGAGCCCGAGCAGTTGCGCCGACGCGCCGGACAGGGCATTCGTCAAGGTTTTGACGACGCCGGCCCGCTGCAGTTGAAGTAGGTCGGTTCTCGTGGCCGAGGCCGTCCTCGTCGCCGCCGGCCGCTCGGCCATCGGCCGAGCCTTCAAGGGTTCCCTCGTCGACGAACGCCCCGACGACCTGACCGCGTTCATCGTCGCTCGGGTGCTCGAACAAGTGCCCGAGCTCGACCCGCACATGGTCGAGGACCTGCTGGTCGGTTGCGCCCAGCCCGCCGGCGAAGGTGGCTTCAACCTCGCGCGCGTGGTCGCGGTGCTCGCGGGTCTCGACGACGTGCCCGGCGTGACCGTGAATCGCTACTGCTCCTCGTCCCTGCAGACCATCCGTATGGCCGCGCACGCGATCCGCGCGGGCGAGGGCGATGTGTTCGTCGCCGCCGGGGTCGAGACCGTGTCGCGTTTCGGCGCGGGCATGTCCGACATCGACGCCGCCGCCAACGCGCGCTTCGCCGCGGCGCGCGATCGCAGCGCCCAGCGGACCTCGTCCAACGCCGAGACCTGGACGCCGCCCACGGGTCTACCCGACATCTACATCGCCATGGGCCAGACGGCGGAGAACGTGGCCCAGCTCGAGAACGTGAGTCGTGTCGAGATGGACGAGTTCGCGTTGCGCAGCCAGGAACTGGCCGTGGCGCACCAACGAAGCGGCTTCTTCGCTCGCGAGATCATCCCGGTCACGAGGGCCGACGCGACCGTCGTCGATGCTGACGACGGGCCGCGCGCCGATACCTCGCTCGAGCGCCTGGCCTCACTGCGCCCGGTGTTCCGTCCCGACGGCACCGTCACGGCGGGCAATGCGTGCCCCCTCAATGACGGCGCGGCGGCCGTGGTCGTCATGAGCGACGTCCGTGCGCGAGAACTCGGCATCCGCCCTCGCGCGCGCATCGTGGCCTCGGGGGTGAGCGGACTCAATCCCGAGATCATGGGTCTGGGGCCGATCGAAGCGAGTCGTCAAGCCCTGGCCCGCGCGCACCTCACGATCAAGGACATCGACCTCGTCGAGATCAACGAAGCCTTCGCCGCCCAAGTCCTGCCCAGTGCCAAGCACCTGGGCGTGCCGCTCGAGAAGCTCAACGTTCGCGGCGGCGCCATCGCACTCGGGCACCCCTTCGGCATGACCGGCGCGCGCATCATGACCACGTTGCTCAACTCCCTCGAGGAGTCGGGCGGTCGTTACGGCCTCGAGACGATGTGCGTCGGCGGCGGCCAGGGCATGGCGATGATCATCGAACGCCTGGACTGACGCGGACCACCATAATTAGGTGTCCGTTGCCGGAAGGCGACCGGCCCGGCGCTCTCCTAGGGTACGGCTCATGGATTCTCTTGATGATCACCGGTGGCGAGCGGTCGTGACCCGCGACCCACAGTCCCAGGGCGTGTTCGTCTACGCGGTGGCGTCGACGCGCGTGTACTGCCGGCCGGGCTGCTCGTCGCGCCAACCGCTGCGGCGCAACGTCACGTTCTTCGCCACTCCTGATGAGGCGCGCTCCGCGGGATATCGCGCGTGCCGACGCTGTCGACCCGACGACCTCGCGGTCGATGACCTCTCGCTCGCCGCGGTGGTCGCCCTGTGTCGGCGCGTGGAGGCGACCGAGGAGTCCCTCGACGTCGGTGCCTTCGCCCACGACGTCGGATACAGCGAGCGACACCTGCGCCGACGCTTCCGCGAGGTGTTGGGGGTCACCATCGCCCAATACGCCCGCTTCCAACGCAGCGAGCTCGCTCGCGCGGCGCTCGCCGCGAAGGTGCCGGTGACCGACGCGATCTACCAGGCGGGGTACGGATCGAGCCGCGCGTTCTACGAACACGGCGCCACGCGCCTGGGGATGTCGCCGTCAACCTTCCAGGCGGGCGGCGCCGGCGAGGTGATCTCCTTCACGACGCTCGAGACGCCCCTGGGCGTGGTGCTCGGGGCGCGCACGCACCGTGGCGTGTGCGCCGTGAGGATCGGGCCCGACGAGAAGGCTCTGATCGACGAGTTGACGCTCGAGTTCCCGCACGCCCGACGCGAGCGCGACGACGAGGGCCTAGGCGACCTCGCCCTCGTGCTCGCGCGCGCCGTACGCGGCGAGGCCACCGACGCACTGCCCCTGGACCTGGCCGGTACCGCGTTCCAGATCCGGGTGTGGCAGATCTTGTGCACGGTGCCGCGCGGCACCACCCTCACCTATTCCCAGGTGGCCGAAAGGATGGGCGAACCGCGCGCGGTGCGCGCGGTGGGGTCGGCCTGCGGTGCGAACCCCACCGCCCTGCTGGTGCCCTGTCATCGCGTGGTTCGCCGCGACGGATCGCTCGGCGGCTATCGATGGGGCCTCGAGGTCAAGGCCGCGTTGCTCGACCTCGAGCGCGCGCCACGATGAGGGCGAGCGAGAGCCCACGTCCCGTCGTCGCCTGGCAGGCGTGGTTCGTGCTGCTCGGAGCGATCTGGGGCTGTTCCTTCTGGTGGATCAAACTCGGCCTGCGCGCGATGTCCCCGGTCGACGTGGCGTTCACCCGACTCCTCGCGGGCGCTCTGACCTTGTTGGTCATCACCGCCGCGACGCGCACCGCCCTGCCGCGGCGGCTGGCGACGTGGGGGCATCTCTTCGTCGTCGCGTTCCTGCTCAACAGCGCGCCCTTCACCCTCTTCTCCTACGGTGAGACCCACGTCTCGGCGGTGCTGGCCGGTCTGATCAATGCCTTCACCCCCATCGCCACGTTGATCGTGGTGCTGTTCGTGTGGCGCCAAGAGCCTCCGAGCGTCGCGATCGTGGCCGGGCTGGTCGTCGGACTCATCGGCGTCGTCGTGGTCATCGGGGTGTGGCGAGGTTTCGGCGCCAGTCAGTGGTTGGGTGTCAGCGCGTGCCTGGGCGCCGTGATCTGTTACGGCTTCGGCTTCTCCTACGCGCGCGCACACCTGCGCCACCTCGATTCGCCGGTGGCGCTCGCCACCGGCCAGGTCGCGTGCGGGACCCTGCAGCTTCTCCCCTTCGCACTCTTCTTCGGCCACGTCAACGCCCACCGGCCCTGGTCCGCGCTGGTGGCGTTGGCCGCGTTGGGTGTCTTGGGCACCGGAGTCGCCTACATCATGAACTTCCACCTGGTGCGTCACGCCCCGGCCAGTGTCGTGAGCAGCGTGACCTACCTCACGCCGATCTTCGCCGTGATCGTCGGCGTGGCGTTCCTGGGAGAGTCCCTGACCTGGAACGAACCGGTCGGGGCCGTGCTGATCCTGTTCGGCGCCGCCATCGCCCAGGGGCGTCTTCGCCCGCGGCGACGCTCGCGCGCGTCATCGACGACGCGTTAGCGCCGTCCCGTGTCGCGACCCGTCGGGTCGTTCATGAGCCGCTCGTGCTCGGCCTCGTCGACCTCGCGGACCTCGGTGCTGAGCAGGACCGGGATGTCGTCGCGCACCTCGTAGGCCTGGCGGGTTCGCGGGTTGTAGAGCACGTGCGCCTGCGCGACGTAGCGCAGGGGACCGTGATCCGTCGGGTCCTCGAGCAGTTCGAGCAAGAACGTGTCGAGCGCCACGATCAATTCGCCGTGATCAGGGCCACGACCTCGGCGACGTGGCTCGCGCACGATTCCTCGGTGTCGGCCTCCACGTTGAGTCGCAGCAACGGTTCGGTGTTCGAGGGACGAAGGTTGAACCACCAGTCGCCGTAGTCGGCGGTCAACCCGTCGAGCTCGTCGATCGTCGCGCCGGTGGCGCGCAGGTGTTCGGTGATGGCCGCGACGGTGGCGTGCGGGTCGCTGACTACCGTGTTGATCTCGCCCGACACGGCGTAGCGGATGAAGGGTCGCACGAGCTGCGACAGGGGGCCGTCGAATGCGCTGAGGAGCTCGAGCACCAGCATCGCGGTGATGATCCCGGAGTCCGCGCGGTAGTTGTCGCGGTAGTAGTAATGGCCCGAGTGCTCGCCGCCGAAGATGGCGTTGGTCTCGGCCATCACCTCCTTGATGTAGCTGTGGCCCACCCGCGTGCGCAGGCCGACGCCGCCGTGCTCGGCGATCACCTCGGCCACGGACTTCGAGCAAATGACGTTGTAGAGGATCGTGGCGCCGGGATTCTTGTCGAGCAGACTGGCCGCCACCATGGCGGTGGTGGTGGATCCGCTGATGCCCTCACCCTTCTCGTCGATCAAGAACACCCGGTCGGCGTCACCGTCGAACGCCAGTCCGATGTCGGCACCGGTCTCGAGGATCCGACGTTGCAGGTCCACGACGTTGGCCGGGTTGAGCGGGTCGGCCGGGTGATTGGGGAACGTCCCGTCGAGCTCGGGGTACATGATCTCGACATCGAAAGGCAGGCCCGCGAAGATGAGCGGCGCCACGTAGCCGCCCATGCCGTTGGCGGTGTCGGCGACGATCTTGAGGGGACGCAGTGCCGAGGTGTCGATGAAGGAGTGCACGTGCGCCACCCAGGCGTCGAGCACGTTGCCCTCGCTGCGCGCGGCGAGCTCCCCGGTGGCCGGCGAGGCGAGGAACTCGTTGGTCATGCGCTCGATCTCGGCGAGGCCGGTCTCGAGCCCGATGGGCTTGGCCTCCGCGAGACACATCTTGATGCCGTTGTACTGGGCCGGGTTGTGCGAGGCGGTGAACATGGCCCCGGGCGAGTTCAAGTACCCCGAGGCGAAGTAGAGCAGGTCCGTGGAGGCCAGGCCAATGTCGACGACGTCGACGCCCACGCGGCGCACGCCCTCGGCGAAGGCGTCGACCAGACTCGGGCCCGAAGGGCGCATGTCGCGCGCGACGACGATCGACGCGGCGCCGACGAAGGTGGCGAACGCCGAGCCGGTGGCTCGTGCGATGTCCTCGTTGAGTTGGTCAGGGTAGGTGCCGCGAACGTCGTAAGCCTTGAATATCAGCGAGGTGTCCATGAGCGCCCATCCTACCGTCGGGCCCGACGCCGCTTCCGAAGGGACATCGCCGCCACGGCGAGACCGACCGCCGCCGCGAGGTCGCTCACCACGTTGCCCAGTCCCACGGCGGGACTCGAGCCGTAGGTCAGCGACACCGTGTTCGACGTCGGCACCACCACCATCAGATTCGGGCTGACCCGAAAGGGCCCGCTCGCGCCGGTGGCGTGCCAACGCGGGTAGTAGGAGATCTTGACCAGCATCGGCACCCCTCGCCGCGAGACGTGAAAGCTGATCGACTGCGTGGTCTGTACGACGTCGGTGACCGTGACCGTGGGCAGGACCGAGGAGGCGTAGGCCAAGGTGGCGGCACTCACGTGCGGCCAGTTGGCGGGACCGCTGCTCGCCAGGGGTACCTTCCACGACGTGGGATCGAGCCACCAGTTCTCGTTGGCCGCCAACCACGCCGTGCGCCCGGTGATGCCCGCGACGACGGCCGGGTCGTGGCGGAGCGATTGCACCACGGGACTGTCCTTGATCCGGAAGATGAACCACTGGTTGCCCGGGGCCGGCCACGCCTTGGTCCTGGCGACGAGTTGCAGCGACGGGTCGAGTTTGGCCTGGGCGATGACCGTGCCCGAGAAGGCGATGAAGTACTTGACGCCGAGCATCTGCAGGTGTTGGACCCCCTCGGCCACGTTCACCGTGCCGTAATTGAGTCCCACTTGGGGATTGCTCGGGGACGTGCTGAGCTCGGCCTGGTCGAGGAAGTGATAGGGCGTCGTGGCCGAGGACTCGAAGAAGAGACCCTCCATCGAGTCCACGCAATTGTTCGTCCAGTACGGCAGCAACATCAAGGCCATCGGCGTACCGAAGCGCCCCTCGCTCGAGCTGTACTCCCACATGGCGCGACCGCAGCCGTATCGCGAACCCACCGAGGCGACGGTCGTCATCAGGTCGTGGTACTCGGGCCAGGCGGCCTGGCCCTGGTACCCCTCGTAGTTGTACGCCGCCCAATTGGTGACCTCGTTACCCGTGGTGTTGAGGTGCAGTGCGCTGGCGAAAGAGGGGATGAGACCCGGCACCGTCGAGAACAGGCCGACCAAGATGACGATCGAGGTCGCATTGACGAGGCGGTTGCGGTGGATGCGCTCGCTCCAGTCGCGACGCCACGCCGGCGAGGGTGCGTCGACGACGGTCGCGTCGTCGCCGTCCCACTCGTGCGCCTCGTCGCTGAACGCCAGTGCGAGGTCCGCGCGCCGTTGGCGCTCCACCCAGCGCCAGGCCGCGTAGCCGACCAGCCAGCCGGCGAGCAGGTGGATGCCGAGGAACCAGAAGGGGGCCAGGCGTTCGTTGAAGAGGATGCTCTGGGGATCGAAGACGAACGCCAGCAATGACGCCACGGTGAGCGCCGTGAGCACCACACCCAGACGGTCGCGAACGATGACCGCCAGCACGGCCGCTGCCGCCGCCAGCACGATGACCCAGCGGTCCCCCGCCGCGGCACCGTTACTCGTCCACCACCCCAAGGTCGTGAAGATCTGATGGATCGAACCGGTGGCGTCGTTGGTGTAGCCCATTGAGTTGGTGAGGTTCTGGGTGGTCGCGAAACTCACCAACCACCAGGCCGACAGGGCCAGCGAGATCAGGCCCGCGCCCACGGCGAAGCGCACCGGACGCGCGAAGTCACCGCTCGCGCGCTCCTCGCGCGGATCGCCCCACCCGCGACGGTGCAGCACCTCGAGCACGACCAGGATCGCGATCGCGCCCAGCGAGAACAGCCAGGGCAGCAAATGCGACGCCAACGTCAAGGACAAGGCGACGCCCGCGAACCAGTAGCCGCGACCGGTGCGCACCCCGCGCGCGAAGAGTCCGATGGTGAAGAGGCTCAGCGCCAGCGACAAGGAGAACGCGTACTCGCCGGCCATGGTCGAGAAGAGGTTGCCGCCGTCGATGGTGAAGCTGGCGTCGAAGAGGAACGGCATCGTCGCCAATGCGAGGGCGGCCGGTACCGGGCGCGGGGCGCGAAAGAGTCGCGCCATCACGTAGGCGCCGACCGGCATCAGCAGCGAACCCAGGATCGTCGCCAGCTTGAAGGCGATCGCGAAGCCGATCAGGTAGCTGCCCAGGACGGCGAGATAGTCCGGCAACACGAAGTAGTAGGTGTACGCCGGCATCCCGTCGAACCATCCCGGATACCACGGGGTGAGGTTGAACAGGTCGCCCTGGCTGCGCAAGAACGCCGGCAGGGCCAGGTGCGAGCCGGTGTCGCCACCGGTGATCAGCGACGAGGAGAGGACCAGGCTCGGATGCATCGACCAGAAGACGACGACGATGACGGTGGCGACCGCCACGACGTCGATCCACGCGAGCAGACTGAGGCGACGCAACCTGCGCATCAGTGATGCAACCTTTGCGCGACGAGTGAGACCATGGTCAGCGCATTGAAGCCCACGTGGGTCGCTACGGCCGGCACCAGTCGACGAGTGCGGAGCACGACGATCGCCAGCACCACCCCGAGGAAGAACAGCCCGGGCAGTTGGAGCCACTCGGCGTGGGCCAGGGCGAAGATCAGCGCGCTCAGTGCGACCGCCGTCACGGTCCCGCGGCGCCCCCATCGCGCGACGAGTCCGGCGTCGAGGGCGCGAAAGATCACCCCGCGAAAGAGCCACTCCTCGACCACCGGGGCACCCACCACGGTCATCACCGCCAACACGGCAAAAGTGGCGCCATGGGCCGCCCCGAAGAGGTGGTCCACCGGCTTGTTCATATTCTTAAAATTGAAGGGCGCGTAGGCCACGCCGACCACGATCTGACAGGCCACGCCTAGCCCCAGGTACGCGACGTCACGAGGGCGAGGGCGCCACGCGTCGGGTAGCGGTTCGAGCCCGCCGCGGTGCCGCGCGAGGTAGATCGCCACGGCGAAACCGATCCAAAGTCCGCCTAATCCCGCCACATTCGACCACCACGGCGGCTCGGCGCGTTGGGCCAACGCCGTCATGCCGCCGGGGAAGTGCGTCGCGGCCGCGATGACGGCGTCGAGGACCGAGGCCACCACCTGGCCGAGGAGGAATCCCGCGACGGCCATCACGATGATGCCCACGACGCGGGGCTGATTCTTAAGATTCGTGTCCGTCACTACTCCTTACGCTAACAACTCAAGGGTTTTGCACAGGTGCTCGGAACAAGGTGTCGCCATGCACCTCTAGATTAGAAACGTGACAATGCCTGCCCCCGAAGAAAACAACTGGCGCAAGTACGTGCCGGGTGGTCCTACTCCCATGCCGCCGGAGAATCGACGTCGCGTCGTGATCTTCGCCGTCGTCTTGTTCCTCGTGGGATTCCTGGTCATCTCGTCGCTCTTCCCCTCCAAGAGCGTCAAGAGTGTGTCGTACTCGAACCTGCTCATCTACGCCAAGGGCCAGAAGGTCGTGTCGGCGAGCATCAACAACAATTCGGGCATCATCACCGGTCAGCTCAGTGACGGCACCAACTACTCCACCAACGGGCCGGTCCCGGTGCTGTCGGACGAAGTGACGACCCTGCGCAACGAGAACGTGTCGGTGACCTTCGCCAACCCCTCGAGCCTCGCTTCCACGCTGCTGCCCTACCTCATCTGGATCCTCATCTTCGGTGGGTTCATGGTCTTCTTGTCGCGTCAGGCCAAGGGTCAGATGAACGGCATGATGTCCGTGGGACGCTCCAAGGCCAAACAGTTCAACCAGGACCGCCCCAAGACCACCTTCGCCGACGTGGCGGGGTACCTGGGCGTCAAGCAGGAGATCAGCGAGGTCGTCGAGTTCTTGAAGACCCCCGGGCGCTACACCGCCATCGGCGCGCTCATCCCCAAGGGCATCTTGCTGGTGGGCCCCCCGGGCACCGGCAAGACCATGCTCGCGCGTGCCGTGGCCGGCGAGGCCGGCGTGCCCTTCTTCTCGGTCTCGGGCTCGGACTTCATGGAGATGTTCGTGGGTGTCGGCGCGAGTCGCGTGCGCGACCTCTTCTCGACCGCGCGCAAGCAGTCTCCGGCCATCGTCTTCATCGACGAGATCGACTCCATCGGGCGCAAGCGCGGTGCGGGCGTGGGCGGTGGGCACGACGAGCGTGAACAGACGCTCAACCAGATGCTGAACGAGATGGACGGCTTCGACCCCACCGAGGGCATCGTCGTCATCGCCGCCACCAACCGACCCGACGTGCTCGACCCGGCGTTGCTGCGCCCGGGCCGCTTCGACCGTCAGATCGTCGTACCGCTGCCCGACCTCGACGAGCGCCTGCCGATCCTCGAGGTCCACTCCAAGGGAAAACCAATGGACTCCTCGGTGTCACTGGAGATGGTGGCGCGCGGCACACCCGGCATGAGTGGCGCCGACCTGGCCAACCTGGTCAACGAATCGGCCCTGCACGCGGTGCGGCGCAACGCCACCTCGATCTCCATGGAGGACTTCGAGACGGCGCGCGACCGCGTCATGATGGGCCAGCAACGCGACTCGATGATCCTGCACGACGACGAGCGTGAGCGCATCGCCTTTCACGAGTCCGGCCACGCCTTGCTGGCCTACGTGCTCGACAAGACGGACCCGCTGCACAAGATCACCATCATCCCGCGCGGCATGGCGCTGGGCGTGACGATGACCCTGCCCGAGGAGGACCGCTACATCATGTCGCGCCAGCACCTCGAGGACTCCTTGTGCATGCGCATGGGTGGGCGCGTCGCTGAACTCCTCGTCTACGGCGACCTCTCCACCGGCGCGGCCGACGACCTGCAGCGCAACACCGAGCTCGCACGGCGCATGGTGCGCGAATGGGGCATGTCCAAGGAGATCGGCCCCATGGCCTGGGGCTCGAACAACCAGGTCTTCCTGGGCGAGGACCTCATGCACACCCGCGACTACTCGGACCACACGTCCCAGATCATCGACGACGAGGTGGAGCGAATCTTGCGCGAGCAAGAATCGCGCGCCATCGAGGTCTTGACGCTGCACCGCCGGGGTCTCGAGGCCCTGACGCGCGCGCTCCTCGAGCACGAGACGATCGACGGCGAGGCCGCGGCGCAGCTCATCGACGAGGCCCACGGAGAGCCGGTGCACCCGGCCGGGACCAAGACGGTCAGCGCGTTGGGCCTGCGACAGCCTAACGGCGAGAGCGAAGTCGCCTCGAACGGTTCGATCGCCCCGGCGCCGACGCCCGTAGGGGCGGCCGCGCCCACCTGGCAGCCGCCGACGCTACCCGCCGTTTAGGGCAGCCGCCAGCGTCACCCCGACGGGCGACGTGTTCAGTATTGCGTTCACCACCAGGGCGGCGGTGGGACTGACCATGACCAACGTGGAGCCTTGGAGTTTGGCGCGTCCGTGCAGCAGCGCACCGATCGAGACCGTGCCGCCCGGTCCGACTGTCGTGGTGCCCGTCGACGTGACGCTGCCGCGGTGCAACAAGGTCCAGGCGACGTTCGTCGCCGCCTTCGTCGCGTTGGTCAATGTGGCCTCGGCGAAGCCCCCGCCGGTCACGTCCGAGAGGATGGCGCGCGCAACCGGTGCCGCGAGGGGACTCAAGGTCAGCCCTTGCGAGGTCCCGGTGGCGAGGGTGGCGATGACCGGCTGATTCGACGTCATCGTCAACGAGGCCTCGCCCGCGGCCGGTATGGCGGTGTTGGGCGTGATCGTGATCATGGCGCTGTGATACGCCGCGACCACGGTGGACTGGGGAGCGATGTTGAACGCGCGCAATTTGACCTGCACGCTCACCGTCGCGTCCGCCGGTCCGGGATTGGCGATGCGCACTTGGGCGAGGGCCTTGTTCGCGGTCGTCACGAGCGGGAACGTCCCCGACGAGGCCAGCACCGGCGTGCCGTAATTCAGCGAGGAGGTGTTCTTGGAGACCTGGTCGCCCACGACGACCAGCGAACCGCGCAGTACCGTCACCTGGGCGCCGAAGTTCTGGGTGGCCACGATCTCGTCACCGAGATTGAGCGCCAGCTCCGCGTGGGGACCTACGCTCACGCCCTGTAAGGGAGCCGGCGACAAGAAGCCGCTCGGTGAGAAAGTGGTGACATTGAACACGGCGGCGGTGGCCGTCGGGTTGTAGATGCTCAGCACCGCCTGTGAGCCGACCGTGGTGTCGAAGCCCGAGGCGTACCAGTTGGTGACGCCTTCGTTCACGCACGGCGACGTGGTGCCGTAGCGGGTCACGACCTGCTCCGCGCTCACTCCTCCCCCGTCCACCTGAGCGGCCAGCGCGTAGGTGTCGCCCACCAGCAGGTTGGTCGGCGTCACCGTTTGACGTGCGTAGGGCCCCAGGGTGAACGTCGTCGCGACCGCCGAGACCGCTCCGGTCGCCACGGCGTGCACGAGGACCTGGCGCGTCGCGTTGGTGGTGTTGATGAAGGTGACCAGCCCTCGCAGATCACCGCGCGCATTGGTCAGTCCGGTGCAGTAGAGCGCGCTGGACTCCGCCGTCGGACCGGCGGCCCCGGGATTGGGCACGGGATTGGTGGCGCCACCCTTCACGTTGAGCACCCCGACCGCGGCCAGCGCGACCAGGACCGCGAGAAGGAGGGGCAGGCCACTCTTACGCATCGTTGTCCTCGTTGTCCTCGTTGCGCGCGCGGCGCGTGCGGGTGGTCGTTCGTGCGCGGCGCGGCCCGCGGGTGTGTCGGGCGCGCCGCGCGCGACCGGTGAAGAGCCACTCGAGGCGATGGACCCAACCGAAGCCCAACCAGATGATGGACCACAGGGAGAGGGTGAAGAAGGCCAGTATCCCGTTGAGGGGGAACTGGTGCAGGGAGAGGGTCGCGATCTGCGGTGACGATGACGCCGGGATGCTGTAGGCGCCCGCCCACCCGTCGAGAGAAGTACGCGCGAGGGGGTGCGAGTTCACGCTCAGCGAGAACGCGCTCGCCGGAGCCAGGCCCACCTCGACCTGGTCGCCGCCCGTCACCACACCCGAATTGGTGATCGGCGAGAGCACCGAGCTCCACGGGGCGGACTTCGAGGCGCGTTGGCGAATGACGCCGGCGAACTGCGCGTTGGCGTAGACCTCGACCGACGAGGTCGAGAGTTCGAGTGCGAGGTCGGTCTGGGCGCTGAGCGAGGGATCGAGCCGCGACGGCACGTCGCGCACGGGTGAGGACTGGACCCCAGCGAGTTGCGGCGCCGAGGAGTTCATGACCACGATGGCCGAGATGCCCGCGGGGGCCAGCAATTGACCCAGGTTCACGGTGCGCCCCTGTAGGGCGGTCTCGACCGCGCGGATGATGGTGTCCGACGTGCCCGAACTCGGCGGCGCGAACAAGACGTTGCCACCGGGAAGACCGTTCATCGACGTGGCCGCCGCGAGACCGGGGGCGACGCTCCAGCCCGGCACCGGCAAGAGCGAGGGGTCACCCAGCCACAGCACCCGGTACTGGGTCGCCGTCGGTGGCGCCAGTGTCGACAAGGATTCGGCGATCGATGACGTGGGCAGGTCGAATCGGCCGCTGCCGAGAGTCACCAGCCACGACAACGGCGCCACGACCAGCGCCGCCACGCTGGTGGCCGCCAGCACCTGGCGCCAGCCGAAACCCGCCGAGCGCAGGTCGTTCTCCAAGGCGGCGACGCCCAGTCCCACCAGCATGGCGAGCATCACGCCGTAGAGGACCAGCAGGACGTCGAGATCGGGCTCGAAGGAGCCGAGCCAGTGATGGTCGCTCATCGTGATCACGAGCAACGACAACGCCGCCACGACGGCGGCCTTGGCGGCCATGGCCCGGCGCTGTTGACGCGCCATCACGAGGGCCGCGAGACCCAGGGCGGGCCAGAGCCACCCCGCCCAGTTGTGTCCGAAACCGCCGTCGACACCTCGCAACAGGTCGCTCGCGCTCGGCACCGACCACGGACCCCGGAGGGCCCCGAAGACCCCCAGCGCGCGTCGTCCGGCGAGCGCCGTGTCCACCGTGAGCGGCAACAAGAAGATCGCCACGTTCATCAGGATCGAACCGAGCAGGCGCCACGGGGCGGCGCGGTGACCGGTGTCGGGTTCAAGCCACCGGGCGACGGTGACGCCCACGATGACGATGGCCACGACCACCAGGGTCGCGGGCGCCAACGCGCTCACGAGCGCGATCACCATGATGGCGCTCATGCGCTGACCCGCCTCCGTGACGCGCCAGCCGCGGTGTCCGAAGGGCACGGGGTCGCCGTAGGGGGTGGCGCGAAAGCCCGGGACGTCGAGCAGGTCGAAGAGCCGGCGCACGATGAAGGGCAGACCAGCGACCACGGCCAGGACGTCGACGCGGCCTTGACCGATCATGTTGAGTCCACTGGGCAGCGCCATGTAGGCCAGCGCGGCGATGATGCGGGCCCGGTTCGACACGCGACCCTTCAAGAGGCGCGCCACGCCGATCGCGCCCACCGGCACGGCCGCGATCAACGCCAGGCGCGGCAAGATCCCCATGCGACCAAGGACGAAGGTGCCGGCGAAGGCCAGAATGCCGTAGCCCGGCATGCCGGGCCTCCCCGTGCCCACACCGTTGGGCGACCACGAGGCGAAGAAGTGCCGCCACGTGGTCCACCACGAGTCGAGCGGCGCCAGTCGGCCGATCAGGGGCAGGTGCATCGCCACGAGGTTGCGCGCGCCAATGGCCCACAGCAGGGCCAGCACGACGATCACCAGTGCCTGGGTCCGGAATGACGTCATGAAGCGCGACGGGCGCAGGCGCTCCTCGCTCACGGCGATCCCCTCGTCGAACACTTCATCCTCGGCGAACGCCGCCGCGAAGCCCACCCCGTCAGGGGTCTCGCCGCTGGGTCCCTCCATCTCGGGCAACTGGTCGGGCAAGATGCCCCGCGCACTCTCCAGTCCTTCGCGCACCAGCACGAGGAAGAAGCGCTGGAGGCGGCTCGCGCCGGCGACCTGCAGACGAAGAAGCTCGGCGTCACTCAACACGCGGGTGTCGTGTCGTTGGCCGCGGCGCTCGGCGATGCGCTTGCGATTTCGCAACAGCCACGTCCACGAACCCACGATGGCGCCCACGCGGTCCACGTCGCGACCGACCAGCGCCAGTGCCAACTCCATGAGGTCCATCACCAGGAGTTCGAGCATCGTGAGCACGGTGCGCCAGAAGCGCCATCCCGTCGCCACCACCAAGAGCTGATGGCGGCGCTGCAGGAGTTGGCGAGAGGCGTGGCGCGTGCCGCGTGCGGCGATGATACGTTCGCCCGACGCGATGGTCTCGCGGTGCGCGACGCGAGCCTGGGGCGCGACCACGATGCGCGCACCAGCCACTTGTGCGCGCCAGCACAGGTCGAGGTCCTCGCCGATCAACGGGATGAGCGGGTCGAAGCCGCGAAGGGTGCGGAACAGGTCCGTGCGCACCAGCGTCACGCCGCCGGGTGCCACGAACACGTCGCGCTCGAGGTCTTGTTGGCCGTGGTCGATCTCGCCGGCCTCGACGCGGTCGCGCACCACGCCGAATCGGTCGCTCGTCTGGCCCACGTGCAAGAGGACGAGCGGGTCCTCGTAGGTGACGAACTTGGGCGACACCACGCCCGCGTTGGTGCGAAAGGCCGCCTCCACCATGAGACCCACGCAGTCCGGATCGAGTCGCACGTCGTCGTGGCAGAACAAGAAGAACGCGGAGCCGTCCACCATCAGCGAGGCCTCGTTGCACGCCGCGGCGAAGCCCCGGTTCGCTTCAAGGATCCTCACGAAGGCCAGGGGCGCCACGGCGGCGACCCGCGCGGCGACGTGCTCGTCGGACCCGTTCGCGACGACGAGCAGGCTGAGTTCCTCATAGTCTTGG
>Ga0209698_10000639_pt1 | contig 39975 bp, 32 predicted proteins | sample LitLauG_LLR_2012_FD_187203 | JGI IMG/M metagenome (GOLD analysis project Ga0209698, IMG submission 187203) | Freshwater sediment microbial communities from Pennsylvania, USA - Little Laurel Run_MetaG_LLR_2012 (SPAdes) (version 2) | ecosystem: Environmental > Aquatic > Freshwater > Creek >... | reverse complement strand
TTTCGATGCTCTGCCAGCGGTCGGTCGTGGTCCGGTCCTTGGGATCGTAGTTCGAGCCATTCTCATCACAGCAGAAGCTTGGCTGCATGCTGGTGATGACCGAGAGCCTGGCCACGCGGGGGATATCCGCCGCCGGCAGGAAATCGCCATGCTCGATGCGGAAGCGCCGGTCGCGCGGGCCGTTGACGCGCTCGGCTTCTTCGTAGGTATCGACGACGAGATGGGTGGAGTCGGGGCGATATGCATGGGTCATGATCTGGTATCCGCGCTTATCCAACTCGAGCACCAGTTTCTTATACTCCGCGGGCTGGTAGGTCAGAGGCGGGATGAGTCCGGTGCCGCCGTCGACGAAGAATTTCACGAGGTTGGCCGATACCCAGTCATCGTGATAGAGCTTGCGCGCCTTCTCAAGATCGGCGAGGAACTCCGGCGTCAAGTGATGATTCACCGCGACCGCCCCAAACGACGTGCGCGTTCGAACCGTGAGTTCGCCCCGATCGCGCAATGCAGCGTAGAGCTGAATCTCACCGAGGTTGCCGGTCGCATTCACTACGCTTGTGATGCCGAACTGGTTCAGGTGATGAGCGGCATCGCGCAGGAAGGTGAGCTTTTCTTCCTGCGAGAATAGAGGCTGCAGCGCCCGCTCCATGATGGCCATGGCCGCTTCCAGCAGAAGTCCGCTGGGATGCCCGCTCGCGTCGCGAATGATGTTCTTCTCTTCCGCCAGATCGGCGACCGGCTGGTCTGTGATGCCAGCCAAAGCTAGTGCCTTCGTATTGACGAGCAGGGCGTGTTCTGCCGTGTTATGCACGATCACGGGCCGGTCCGGAACGGCTCGGTCGAGCAAGTCATGGGTCGGGGTCGAAGGAGGCGTGGTGCTGAAGTCGGCGCGGACAATCAGGATCTTGTCGTTCGGATGAGTCGTGGCGTAGGACTTGATCTGTTCGACGAACTTTTCAGGATCGTCGGGAGTAATGGTCCCCTCGGGTGACGACAGATTAAGGCCGTGCAGTTCCAGTCCGCCAAACCACATGTGGACGTGCGAGTCGGAGATACCGGGGATCACGGTCCGGCCTTGCAGGTCGATGACCTTCGTCTGAGGGTTCTTGTGCGTGAGGATTTCCTGATCTGTCCCGACGGCTTCAATTCGCGTTCCCGAGACGGCCAGAGCCTGGGCCCATGGCGCCCTAGGATTGCCAGTGTAGATGTGGCCGTGAATCAATACGGTGTCGCTGGCCAACAGCGCGGTTGGGATGAACGCCGCAATTACACCGAACCGCAACCACAACGATCGAAGAGTCATCCACTGCCTCCCCGGAAGGCTGCGCTCAAACCAACCTGCTTGCGTTCAGGCCTTTCCGACCCTAGCGGTGAGAGTGTACTCCACTGCGATTGCGGAGAAGAATGTAGTGCCCATGGACGAGCGAGTAACGCTGCACCTGATCCGTTTGTTGGTTGGGGACCAACACGACGTCGTACCTACCGGACCTCGCCTTCTCCAAAGTAATACTGCTTCCCCAGATGGGGCATGCGAACTGGCCAGACTCAGAGACAAGCGGGTGGAGTTCGCAGTTTCGCTGTCGCGTCAACTCCTCGCCCTTCGAGTTGAATATCGCCAGCGCATCGTAAGAAACGTTGCCGCCCATATTCATCCATTGAACTGCGATCTCCTGCTTGCCGTCACCGTCCACATCCTGATAACTCAGCGTCGGGCTCTCTCCCCAGAACAGCGGCGTGTCCCAGAGGATGCTATACGTGCCATGGGCCAGTTCCCCGTAGACCAGACGCATCCCAATGCCCGGAGTACCGAAAAGACCCACAACCGACTCGGTGCCGGGCAAGAGACTGTGGGCATCGAGAATCAAATCCACGTTCATCTCCCTGGTTTCACTCACCTCCTCGAACGCCGGCACCACCGGAGGCAGAAGAGCCTGTTCGAACACAATCGCGGCGATCTGATCCTGCTCGCTCTGACTGAGTCGACGCGAACCCGCCGGAAGCGGGTCGGAACTCGCAATGCTGTGCAGGATGGAGAAATTACGCCAGTGTCGCAGCCCAATATCGGGCTTGAACCGCGCGGGAACCAACAGAACGCCAGACTCGTTTTCGATGATGGTTACATCTGGTTCTGCCAGTTCCTGAAGAATCTCTTCGCGACCGGACGAGCACTTCATCGGCGTGTCGAACCATGGTCCGTCCATAGTGACGTACACGGGCTTCTGAAAGACTGATCGGGCGCAGAGGAGGAAACGATCAGCAACGGCTTGGCTTGTATGACGAATCTGCGCCCCGGCCCATGGCGCTAGAACAAGTAGCGAGACGACCAGTAGGGTACGCTTCACGAGAACAGACCTAACCCACCACAAAGTCTCTCACTCTTCTCACCACCGATTCCGGGGCTTCCACTTCCAACTGTACGGCTCCATCCCTGTACTTTCGAGAGTAGATGCGGGCGCGTGCTTCGAGCAGGGCCAGCGTCTTCCCTTCTTTCTGCGGGACGCGCAGCTTGACGCGGCTGACTTTGTCTTCTTCGATCACGTTGTCGATGCGCTCGAGCAGATGATCCAGGCCTGTGCCTTCGACCGCCGAGACATAAACTGTTCGGGAACCCTCGCGCGCGGCATCGGCCATCAGGTTTTCGGCCACTTCTTCGTCCAGCAGGTCGACTTTGTTCATCACCCGCAGGCGTGGCTTCTTCTCCGCCTCCAGTTCCTTCAAGACGATTTCCACCTGGGCGTCCTGTTCGGCCGAAAGGCGGCTGCCGGCGTCGGACACGTGCAAGATAAGCGACGCACGCTGCACTTCCTCCAGAGTCGCGCGGAACGCGGAGACGAGCGTGTGCGGCAAGTTGCGGATGAATCCGACCGTGTCCGACAGAAGCACCTTGCGTTTGGAAGGCAGGTCAACGGCGCGGATTGTGGGATCCAGAGTCGCAAACATTTTCGGTGACGACAACACTCCCGCGCGGGTCAGCGCGTTAAACAACGTCGACTTGCCGGCGTTCGTATATCCCACAAGGGCGACGGTTGCCACCGGAGCGGACTCGCGACGCTGCCGCTGTTGGGCGCGAATGCGGCGAACATTTTCCAGTTGCTGTTCGACGTGACGAACTCTGCGGGCGATTTTCCGGCGGTCGGTTTCCAGCTTGGTTTCACCGGGTCCGCGCGTGCCGATTCCGCCGCCAAGCTGCGACATCTCGACGCCGTGTCCTGCCAAGCGCGGCATCATGTAGTGCAATTGCGCCAGCTCAACCTGCAATTGGCCTTCACGGGTTCGCGCGTGGCGGGCAAAGATGTCGAGGATGAGCTGCGTGCGGTCGATCACCCGGCGCTGAATGATTTTTTCGATATTGCGCTGCTGGGAAGGACTGAGGTCGTGGTCGAACAGAAGCACATCGGCGTCGGCGGACGCCGCAGCTCCTGCAATTTCCTCGAGTTTTCCGGCACCCACTAACGTTGCCGGATCGGGGCGGTCGCGGCGCTGCAAGACTTCACCCACGACTCTGGCCCCCGCGCTTTCGGCCAGGGTCCGCAGCTCGGCAAGGGATTCTTCGGCGTCGAATTCGGGAACGCTGGGCCGTCCGTCCGGCTTCGGCGTGGGTGCCCCATCCTTTCGCGCTTTTTGCAAAAGGGTGGGGATTGGGGACTCAGTTGGCTGCGCAGCGTCCCTGGCAGCCACCGCCTGCGCCGTGATCGTGCCCTTGGCTCCAGCGCGTCCGCGTGTTCTTACGTCGATGCCAACGAGAAATGCACGCTCGCGCTCGGGATTCTCCTGCGTGGAGATCGTCCCGGCAGGCACACGACCGCGCTTACGCGCCAAGCCGCGGGATTTCTTGCGATGAGAACTTCGCAAAGCCGAAAACGCCTAACTTTATCCTTATCCTTCAGTGCCCGAGGCGCTCGCAGCCGTAGCAGCAGAAGACGCTGCGGCTTGTGCTTTCTCGGGATGCACCGCATGGGTCACATGCGTCGACGCCACTCGTCCCATGACGACCGTGGAGATGGCGTGCTTGAAGATGAGTTGCTCCTGACCGTTCGCCTCGAGCACGACCGAGTACTTGTCAAAGGAGCGGATGCGGCCCGTCAGCTTCACCCCGCTGAGCAGGTAAATCGTAATGCTGGCTCTTTCTTTTCGGGCCGTATTAAGGAAGGAATCCTGAATGTTCTGCGCCGGCTTATTGCTTTCCATAGCCGATCTCCTCAATTGGTAGACTGCGACCTTTCAACTGCCGGCCCACAACCGCCATGGGCAAGCTCAAAGCAACAGCATGTTCCTGGAAGCCTTCCCGCTGCCACAGGAACAAGGGGGGACAATCCCGCTGGACCCGGACCCCACGGGGTCGGCCATCCCGGCGGGGCAGATGACTGTAACGATACGGCGATCGTGGCCGCTTTTCAACCGAAAGTTGCCAATGAGTGGTGCCTGAGTTGACAGCACCGCGGCGGCGAGAGCAGACTTGCGGTCGAATCCTACGACAGGCGGTTTTCGGAATGCCCGCCGTTGGCGTTGCGGAACCCGCAATCTGCACATCGAATTTCCGGAGGAGATCGATGCACCACTTCGTCACGTCTTTCCTGGTCCTACCGAAGATCACCGGAACGGAGGCGGCCCAGCTCATTCTGCGCTGGTTTCACTTCCTTGCCGGCATCACCTGGGTCGGGCTGCTGTACTTCTTCAACCTGATTAACGTGCCCTTCATGAAGACGGTGGATGCGCCCGCCAAACCCAAAATATTCGAGAATCTGACCCTCCCGGCCTTGAACTGGTTCCGCTGGAGCGCGCTGGTGACGGTGTTTGTGGGCTTCTGGTACTGGGGGCAATTTCTGGTCGGGGTGGACGCCCAGCGCGACGGGGGCAGCGAGGGTAAAACGATCGGCCTGTTCCTGCTGATCTGGATCGTCGTCTTCTTTCTGCTGTACTTCGTGATCAAGAAGGCGACTCCGAACGGATACGTTCTCGGAGCGATCGTAACCGTGCTGGCGTATGCAGGGGGATGGCTGTTCGTCCACTACACGCCCGTCGGCGGAGACGACAATCACGTGTTGTGTATCGGCATCGGCGGCGGATTCGGCATTGTGATGCTGCTCAACGTCTGGGGCATTATCTGGCCGAATAACAAGAAGATCATCCGCGGCACGCTGGCGGGGAGTCCCCCGGCGAATGCCGCCGCACTCGGCCGCCAGGCATTCCTGGCCTCGCGCACGAATTTCTTTTTGTCCGTGCCCATGTTGTTCTACATGGCGGCAGCGTCACACTTTGCGAGCACGGTGATCTTCGGGAAGTAAGAAGGGCGAAGTAAGCAGCGTAGTGATCAGCGCTCTCAATAGGCCCCAAGCCACCGGCGTGGGGCCTGGTTCTTTCTGTGTTTCCCCGCCTCGTGCCATTCATGAAATCCACGTGAATTTCTGCAAACCCCGGCAGAACTATGGCTTCTGCGCGGTTTGGAAGGTGTAAAATCGGTGTCTATCCAGGTACCCGGGCCCTGAGCCCTAACAGTCTTCAGAAGTGAAATCGTAGGAGGTTATGAGTCAAATGAAAGTCTTCTCTGCCCTGACTGGTACGCTGCTGTTGGGCCTGGCAGCAAGTATGGCCCAAAACGGCGCGACTCCGCTCCGTTGGGCGGATGGCGCTCCCAACGCCACTTCCGAGGTTAAGAACGATGCCAAGATCGAAGGCTTGAAGACGGACGACGTTCATATCTTCGTTAGTATGGCCGATGTCAAAGAGACTGAATACAATCGCGTGTGGGTACAGGTTTCAAACCACGGCAAGGCACCCATCGACTTCGCCCCACTGTCGGCAATACTGGTGAATGAAAAGGGCAAGTCATTGACGGCGGAAGTGCCGGATAAGGCGGCCCACTCAATCCAGAAATTCGGCGAAGCCAAGTCTCAGGAGCTGTCTTCGGCTCACTGCAACAACATAGGTTCAGTCCAGTGCCAGCCAACCAACTCAGAGATGCAGATGTCGAAGCAAGTAGCGCAGTTCTCCGCCCAGCAGGCGGAATGGGTTCGTGACAATGCCTTGGCCAAGAAGACTCTTGCTGCCGGGGACGAAGAACAGGGTGTAATCGTTTTCAGGAAAGAAAAGAAGGCGGCGAACTACATCTTGCGTATTCCGGTCGGCGACCAGACCTTCGAGTTCCCGCTTAGGGCGGAGAACAAAGCGCCTTCCTACGATTAATCCTATCGGGACGCGCGCGGAGGAGTCATCTTCCGGGCGTGTTCCCATCTTTTTGGGGCTCAGCTCCTTCCAAACGGGAGCAACTCGCGTCACTCGCGCCTACGGACACTTAGAAGTGCTCTCGACTTTCATCTTCTGGTTGTTCCTCAAGTTACTGCCTTTAGCACACGCTGCACTCATTCCTCTATGATCTTGCTGGACAAAAAGAAATGGCGGTCTCGAAATTCGAGACCGCCTGCCAGAATCCACTGGCCCGGGTAGTTTGGGACTAGAAGTTGAACTTCGCCGTCAACTGAATCAACCGGACCGACGCGTCGCCGCCCAGGAACGATCCCAGGATGCTGGTCGGTGGGTTCACCGTTCCCAGCACCTGGCCGAAAGATCCAGAGTTGATATCGTTGATCGGCGGCTGGAAGTTGGGATGGTTGAAGAGGTTGAAGAACTGCAAGCCGATGCCCAGCTTCGCCGTCTCCATATGCGGGATCTTCGTGTACTTCATGATCGTCATGTCGGTATCGAAGTACCGAGGCCCCCAAAACTGGTTGCGGCGCTGATTGACGATACCAGTTGCCAGCTGATTAGCAGCATTGTTGGCGACGAAGTCCGGAAAGCCCGAGGTGGAAAAGCAGGAGCTTGGATTATCCAAAGAGCCGACGGGGCCCGTGCAGCTTAGGCTGCCAGAACCGTTGTAGGTAGCGAACGCCGGCCCGCCGAAACCGAGGGCGCTGAGCGCCCCGCTGGCAGCCGAGTTGACAACGGTGAAGGGGAACCCGGTCCGCCAGAAGACCGTACCCGAGAGCTGCCAGCCTTTCAGAAACTCGGTCGGACCCTTCGGGATCTCGTAAATGTAATTGGCGTTAATCGAATGCCGCGTATCGTAATCGGCATTTCCGTAATTGAACTGCCGAAGATTCTGATTGCTCGCCGGATTGAGGATGCTGCTTCCTGCTCCCGTCGAGGGGGCGTAGAACGGATTGAAACCGCCGTTGGAGATTTCATCCAGCGCGTGGCCCCAACTGTAGTTCACCTGCATCTGCAATCCGTGGGCAAACCGGTGCTGGATGCTGGCGTTCAGACCGTTGTAGTTTGAAACTCCCACCGTGTTGTATTCGGTCACCGTGCTGAAACGCGGGTCGGGCTGCGCTGCTGGCAGGCCGGGCCACCCGTTCGGGCATTTCGAAGTCGGGCAGAATCCATTGACGCCGTTGAACTGGACAGTTTCGTGGATTCCGTGATTGCCGACATAGTTGAGGGTAACCGCAGTGTTCCTTCCGATCCCCTTCTGAATCTCAAGATTCCACTCTTCGGTTGTCGGAGCCACGACATGGCCAGGATTGGCGAAACCCGGAGATGAGAAGAAGCCGTTGGTGGCCGTCTGCAGTTGCGCTAATGTTGCACCATTAGCATAACCGCTGAGCAGCGCCGCGTTCGATGCTGCTGCAACCTGAAACACATTGCCCTGTGCCGTTTCGGTCGGTGAGAGATTGCTGCCAAACACCGTAAACCCGTTCAGCACGGGAGTGTTGCTGGACAGAGCATCAGCAATCTGGCCGGGGAAGGTATCCATGAAGATTCCGATACCGCCGCGAATGACGGTGTTCTTCATCATCGAGGGAGACCAGGAGAAGCCGAAGCGCGGCTGGAACGCAACCTTCGTAAACCCCGTCAATGCCTGACTCTGACCAGTCTGGATAGACTGGTTATAGGGCTTCGCCGCGGTGGGGTCGGCAATCGAGGCGAAAGCACCGCTAAACCGCGCGAAGCACGCCGTCCCGCAGTTCGGAGTGGAGTTGTGATCCATACGCAACGCGAAAGTCAGTTTGAGGTTACTGGTTGCCTTCCACTCATCCTGTACATACCAACCGAGCTGATACAGCTTGATGGGCTGATTAAGTGAGCTGGGGAAATTCTGCAGCAAAACTGTTGTGCCGCCGCCAGACGCTGCTGAGTTCAGACCTTGTCCGCCCGAGTAAAAATCGTCCAAGCTCAGTGGAAGATCGTAACCACTGGTGAAAAATCCGTAGTCGTGATCACTAATCAGGTTGCGGTGGAAATACAATCCGAGTTTCAAGGTGTGTTGACTACTTAAGTTGTAGGAATAATCGTCCACGATCTGATAGCCGGTGACGTTACGTCCCTGCGGCCAGACGTAGTCGCTGCCGCCCACGTGCGTAAGTGAACCATCGTTCAATATGACGGTAGTGGGAAATGCCGCCAGAGTAGCAGCGAGATTGGATGGTCCAAAGATAGCGCGATAGTATTGCATCGCGTACAGCAAGCTGTTTGCACCCTTCGAACCGATCGGACGACTCCAGCTGATCTGGCCTTGATATTCCGGCTGATAGCTAGTGGAGTTGAAGATCGGGTTCAGGGCATCGGTCGCCGTCGCCTGGGTTCCGACATCTTCTTGCAAACGGACAAACACCTTGTCACTGTTGGTGACGTTGAAGTCAAACCGACCGGAGGTCAGATATTCGTGGGTGAAGTTGCCAACGGTGTTTGAGAAGGTATCGGCGCAGTTGCCGGCGCCCGGTCCAAACTTCATGCCGGTGCTGGCGTCAGTGTAGTTGATTCCTTGGCACCCGGTCGGATCAAAGCTGCCCGTGTGACCAGGCGTAAATTTTGCCTGACGGTTGGGCGCATTATCCCAGAAGCTGAACATCTTTTGGTAGAACGGCACTGAATCCGCAAAGCCGGTGGCGTTGAGGTTGTCGATAATCGCCTGCTCGAAACCTGAGGTGGGAGCGTGCCGGTTGTTGTTCTGCACCGGGATGATGACGCGCAACCCTTCGTAGTTCCAGAAGAAGAACGCCTTGTTCTTGACAATCGGCCCGCCAAACGACGCCGCATACTGGTTGGCGTTGTCGAAACCGCGAGGCGAGTCCAGGGAGTGATCCTGGAAGTTGGTATTAAAGTAGTCGTTGGCATTCATCACCCGGCCGTTCCAGAAGTAGTTGGCATTGCCGTGCCAGTTGTTTGAACCGGACTTGGAGATGTAGTTCACGTTCGCGCCGATAAACCCGCCATATTGGCCTGAGTACCCGTTGGTCACAACCGTCGCTTCCGCGACCTCGTTTTGGCCGAGCAGCAGGTTGGTAGCGCCCGAGTTGTTCAGGTTGAGGAACGGATCGTTGTCGTACATGCCGTTCAACGTGAACAAATTCGACGAGGCCGACATGCCGAAATTCGAGAAGTTGCCATAACCGGAACCAGTATTCATCACCGACCCGGGCGCGGTTTGCGCAATGAAACTCAGGTCGTTGCCGGGATTGGGAACTTCGGAGATTGCGCGCTCGTTGAAGGTAGTCGAGATTTCCGACGTTTCCGCCTGCAGCAGCGGAGCTTCACCGGAAACTTCCACCATCGTCCCCGCCGCTCCAACTTCCATCTTCACGTTCACGATCGCGTTCTGGCCCACACTCACGGTCGTTGTGGTGGAAAGCGCCTTAAAGCCCGACGCAGAGATATTGATCGAGTACACGCCCGGTTCAAGCAAGGGGAACTGATACGCGCCTTGGGCATTCGTCTTCGTGGCCTGCGTGAAGCCCTTCTCAACACTTTTCAGGTTGACGGTGACCGCGGGCAGAACAGCGCCGCTCGGATCGCTCACCGTTCCGCTAATGGCGCCAGTCGTCGTACTCTGCGCCATTACCACGCTGGGCACCAACAAGGCTATCACCGCAGCCATCACCAACAGCCGGCCTAACGTTGTAAATCGCATCTCGTGCCTCCTATAGAAGTCGCTGCAATTGACACTTCAATTCAGTGAAACTCGGAGTCCGATCAATGCCCCAAACGCCGTTGGTCCGAAACAGACGACGAACCTGACGACACCCTACCTACGCAACTTTTTCAAAAAGAGAAAACCAGGAATTATCCGACTGCACCAAAGAACCGGCCCCAACCCCAGTCCGTTGGCAATACGGCCTTCCACACAGGAAAAGCGGACAAACAATACTCCAAAGACACCACCTAGTGCAACTAACAATCCAAACAGTAATCACTGCAAACAACTTTGTTATGAATGTCTGGAGTGAGGGCTACCGCGTGTAGGTACTAAATTCTATAGAATTGCAGCACGCCTCTATGAGATTCGGTAGGCAGGAGATCCTGGTCGCGCCGGCAACGTAGCCAGCGCGGGAATGAGCTCATCGCCGCTTTCGGGCAGATCGCGCCGCCACTTCCCCCGGTCCAAGCACCCGCCGCACGATGGCGGTGTTCAGCTTGTACTTGCGCCCGGTGAGGTTCCCGGCATCGTCTTGGACGCGCAGATAAAAGACGGGCAGGGTGCCGCCTACCATGAACGCGGGCTCAATGGAGTCTTGCCCGTGCCCTCTTTATCGAAGGTCTCATTGGGTGACGGTCATGCTGCCGGAAGATGGGCTTGAAAAGCTGAGGCAATCGGGAAGTCAGTCGAACTGAGGAAGGAGCCGCATCCGTCGAAGGACCGACCATTTTCACGGGGGCGCCTAAGTCGCAGCTCTCACGGTGTGGCAATCCGGCCATAAGATGGGCGCGTACCCATTACTTTGGTATCGCTGAGCAGCTTCATCTTCAGATCATTGTCCACGGCGAAAATTTGATACTCGCCGCTCCACTGCTCACAGCGTGGCTTTTCCTCGCCAGGCACGATCCCCTGCGACCCCAAGCGGTTGAGCGAAGAAATAAGAATCAGCCTGCCATCTGGCGACCACGAAGGAAAACAGAAATCCTGATTCTTGGAGTGCACCAATCCCTGCGGCTCCGAGCCGTCGGGGTTCATCACAAACAAGCCGCGCCTATCATTCGCTGTGGCGGAGATGTAGGCGATTGCCTTTCCATCCGGCCCCCAGGCGGGATTCGAGTCTTCCGCATTGTGCTTGGTAAGCCGTCGAACGTTCGACCCATCCGAATTCATCGCATAGATCTGAAAAATGCCGTCGCGGTGTGAGGCGAACGCGATCTGCTTTCCATCCGGCGACCATGTAGGATCCATGCCATGGTCGGTGAGCTTCTTTGGATTGGATCCGTCGGAATCTATTAGCCAGATTTCGGGATTGCGGCTGGGCTGGGTCTGGGCAAAAGCGTAATACGCGATCTTCTTTCCGTCAGGCGACCACGCCGGGCCACAAGCGTCACCGCTCTTGTGGTCCGTTATGCGCTTGGGGCCGGTTCCATCTGAGTTCATGACGTAGATCTGCGAGTAGATTGTGTCCCGCAGCGAGCAGTAAGCGATCTTCGTACCATCGGGAGAGAGCATGGGGTCGGACCCGTACACCTTCAGCCGTGTCACCCCCGAGCCATCTGGATTCATCAGGCCGATTTCGCTCGTCCTCGGGTTCGCAACCGCACGGCCCTGCATGTCTGGGGCATCATTAGTTACGGTTACCATTCCACCCGGGTTTGCCGCGCCAGTCACTTGGTTCGACTGATCGCCGATAGCCCCTGGGCCTGACTCAGCTACCGTTATGGTTCGCATCGAAGACACTCCGATGGAGGGATCGGCTCGCACGAAAACAATTTTGTCCTTAAGGGTTCGAGCAGCGGTCGCCGAAGCAGGGGCAGTCTGCCCGAATCCAGCAGGCAGCATCGCAAATGAAGCGATCACAATACTCGCAAGAGAGGTCAAACGCGACATGGGATTATCCCCCGCGAAATAGTAGTCCCGTCGTCTGCAGGTCGCAAGGCCATGCCCGCGAGCAGGACAACTCCGCGAAATAAGAAAAGGCCACCAGCCTTTAGGCTGATGGCCGTCAAAACACCGGGGTTTAGAACACGAACCGCAGACCGAATTCAATCTGCCGTTGCGCACCCAGACCATAAACGCCCGTGCCGTTGCCGACGCGGAACGACTCATTGTCGAGTTTGGTCGTGCCATTGATCGAGCCGTTCCCATTACCGAACAGAATGCCGTTCATGGTGTTGGGCGGCAGGTTGAAGTTGCTGAAGTTCGGCAGGTTGTAGAAGCCTACGCTGGGTTCGATCGTGAACCTATCGTGGAACGTATGCCGCCAGGCTAGCTTCAGATCCATAGCGCGGAGCCAGCTGAAGTTCACCTGGTTTCCAGGAGAATCTGGAGAGCTGCAGCCGGGATCGGGGTCGACCGCCGGCGGTGGCAAGCAAATGTGAGGTGCTACAGCGTTCAGTGATGCCAGCTGCGAAGCCGTCATCAGGCCGTTCTGAATCAGAACCTGCCCCGCAGGGGTAGGCTGACCGGCAACTTTAGCGTTGTAATTGGTAATCAGCCCACTTAGACCAGCGGCGTCGGTACCGCGATCGAACTGACCCAGGTGCGTTCCCGGTACCGGGTCACCAACCGTTCCGTCACCGGTGAAATCCGTGCGGAAGATTTCGCCGACGCCTCCGGAGTTCGGAGCCACAATTGCGCTCGACAACGGGCTATAGAAGTGGGCGATCAATCCCAGGCGGAAGCCGCCGGGAACGTCTGCATACCCACCAAAGGAAATCTGATGGGTACGATCCAGCAACGCAGGGCCGAAATACCTACCCGGGTTGTTGTTATCTGCCGCCGACAATACGAAGTCCTGATCGCTGTCACCCGGCGTACCTGTCAATTGCGCTCCTCCCGTGTTGCTGAACCTTGAGAGGCTATAGGCCGCCTGGAAGTTCAACGCCTTTACACCACGGACAGGGTTGGTCACGTTTTGTACGAGCTTCATCTGCAGCGCGTTATAGACTGAGCGGCCAATCGGCTTCAAGAAGGTGGCAAAGTTCTGCATCGAGTTGACGCCCCCGAACGCGCAGGGATATCCAAGGCCGCCCGCCGAGGTCGGCTGGGCGCAACCGACTCCGGTCGCGTCGTTCGGCACTCCGAGGCCGTTGCCGACATAGTTGTCAATGACAGCTCCGGCGGTGATAGCACAATCGACGGTTGTGCACGTTCCTCCGGGACCTGTGAATTGTGCATTGGTGGCCGCAATGGCTGCCTGCGCCCCTGCCTTGCTGAAGGTGGAGATATCGCCCACCTTATTCACGTCAATGGCAAGCAGGGTACGAGTCTCGATGTTGCGGAGGAAATCGGCGCTGAACACCATGCCACGCCTGATTTCGCGCTGAATCCCCAAATTCATTTGCACCGAGACCGGGCTCTTGTAATTCGGGGCAAACAGAAATGCCTGTTGTCCAAGGCCCAGCCCCAGAAGGGTACCGGCATAGTTGGGATTCGGGGTTTGAGGATTGAACGTATTGCCCGCCAAAACCTGCTGCCAGAACGTGGTGATTTGCGGAATGACGTTTCCGATGTAAACGTTGTTGCCGCAGACTCCAGCCGGAGGGCTGATCGTGCCACTGCTTACCGGAACAGGCTGGGGGTTCCCTCCCAAGCAGCCGTTGGAAACAGCATTGAATGCTCCATTCTGAAGGCGTGCGGGGCGATCAAACAGGACATTGTTCCAAATCGCATTCTCGTAGAAAAGGCCAACGCCGCCGCGCAGGACAGTCTTGCCATTCTTGTTCGGATCCCAAGCGAATCCAAGCTGCGGCGCAACATTCAGGTTGGGCTGGTTGACGCGATTTCCGTATCCCGGGAAGGCAGCGTTGATGCTGGCATCCGCCGGCAGGTCGCTGTCGCTGCGACCCGTATCGCGGTCGTAGCGCAATCCAAGGCTCAGAGTGAAGTTCGGTTTGATCTTCCAGGAATCACCCACGTACAACCCGATGCGGTTATCCGGGCCCAATCCACCAGCCGGGAATCCCAGAGCGGGTTCCAAGGTGCTGAACCCTTGGCCATTGCCAACGCGGAGTCGGTTCATATCCCAGTTCAGAGGATTGGCTGATTTTCCGGGGAATGGACCAGCGTTTGCAAAATCAAGACACGACGTATCGGTCGTGCCAGGGATAGGCCCGCAATTCGACGCTGACGTACTGAAAGAAACCCGCGGAGCGGATCCATAGAAATTAGCGAATCCGCCGCCCTGGATGTGGTTGTAAGAAGCTCCGTAGCGAATCGTATGGGAATGGTAAATCTTGCTCCCGTCGTACTTTATTTCGCGATTCGATTGCGGCGTGCTCTGGGGAGCCAGCAGGTTCGGCCCCACAAAGAACGATCCGGCACTGATTTCCAGTCCCGTGCAGCAATAGGGGAGAGAGGAGTTGTTCAATGTCGAATCTACAATTTGGTTCTGGAATTTCAGGTACGAGAAGCGGATGCTGTGGCTGAAACTGCCAGAAGCGAAATCAAAACCAGCGACGTGCTGGCGCGTAATGTCTTTGTTGTCGTATACAGAAAACCCTAGTCCGAAGGTCGCGAGTAAGGAGTTCTTGAAATACGAATACCGATAAAAAGCCTTGGCGCCATTCCCAAGGTTGTAGTCCAGTTTGCCGATGAGGTTGTCCTCGATGAAGGGCTGGCTAAAACCAGCTCCGTCACTGGCGAAGGGCGTCCCAGTCAAAATCACGGGGGCAAAAGATGCTTGCTTGGTTCGCTCGCCGTCGCCAAAGAAGAAGAGCTTGTTCTTAATGATCGGGCCACCCAGACGCGCGCCGTACTGGTCACGCTGAGAATACAGGTCGCGGCCGCCAGACGCAGCAGCAGCCATCGAGTGATCGCGGAAGAAACCAAAAGCCTCTCCATGAAGAGCGTTGGTTCCGGAGCGGGTGGTTACGTTCACCGCACCTGAGGAAGTCAGGTCCTGCGACAAGTCCAATGACGACTGGCTGAGCTGGAACTCATCGATAGCGCTGGCGGGAACATCTGCCGTCGTGGTTCCCACAGTCTCGTCGCTCACGTCCACGCCATCCACGTTAATGCGTGCCGTGCGTCCGAAGCGTCCACCGAAGGAGATTGACGAATACCCTGCTTTGGTGGGATCGAAGTTCTGACCATCCTGAATCTGAACGCCCGGCTCAAGCTGGGCTAAGTCGAGGAAGTTGCGGCCGTTGACAGGGAGGTTTTCTATCTGTGCGGAGCTCAGAACGCCCTGCACGATCGCCTGTTCGGTATTCACTTGTATCGCCGATCCCTGGACCTCGACGATGGTGCTCTCCTGCCCGACAATCAGGTTCGCGTTCACGGTCGCCGTGTTGCCGACCTGGACGACAACCAACTGGCTTACCGTGCTAAAGCCCTTTGCCGAAATCTGCACCTTATAGCTGCCCGGCGACAGCGGACCGGAACTGAACTCTCCGGAAGGATTGCTGGCGAGCTGTGTCTTCTGGCCGGTTGTGACACTGGCGATGACGACCTTCGCGTCGCGGACAACCGCACCCGTGGGATCGGTCACTGTCCCGACGACGCTGCCCGTGCTGAGGGTGGTCTGAGACATGAGAGTTGAGGAGGTGAGTAGCATAAACACACAGACTAGCGTCAGAAAGCCACATCGAATATTGCGGGAGGAAGCGTTGCGGTAGAACATCGTCCACCTACCTTTCAGAATGTGAATATTTCCTTGCGCGCTACTTACACGAAATCGCGATGACGCTTCCGGAAACCCCGAAATTGCGCCTGACTTGACCTTTATCGTGGCAACCAGCGTCATACGCCCGGGCGGATTGAGAAAACACGCCCCTATCACGAGGGAAAAACGCACAAACAATACTCTAGATACACAGCATAGTGCAACTCGCAATCCAAACAGCACTCGTCAAAAACATCTTGTTATCAATACCTTGAATGTGAATCCGACAGAGTTGAGTACTGGATTCTATAGAATCCCACGTACGGTCCTATGATATTCGGTAGGCAGGAGATCTTCTCAAGATGTGGTTATCGCCGCTTATGGACAGTTCGTGTGGGCACTTCCCCCGGTCCCAGCACCCGCCGCACGATGGGCGTGTTCAGCTTGTACTTGCGCTCGGCGAGGTTCCCGGAGTCGTCTTGGACTCGCAGGATAAAGACGGGAAGGCTCCCTTCCTTATCGAAGGTTTCCTGGGTGACGGTCACGGGGAGAACTCCATTGAGCCCGCGTTCATGGTAGGCGGTTTCGTACCTATGTTTGCGGGTGTTTCGTGTGAAGACTCGCATCTGGTCGTAGTCGTAGGGTGAGCCGTCGTGCGGCTCGCTGAGCAGGCATAGGTACTGCGGGACTTTGTTATCGCCTTCCTGTACTTGGTTTAGCACGAAGAAAGCTACGAAGCGCTGGCCCTCGGCGTATTGAGCGACCTCCAGGGGTACATCGACATCGACCATGCGGGCCAGCACCCATCCCACATGGCCCTGAGCGTCGCGCACCAGCCACCAGTCCTCCAGCACCGGACCAGCAGGAGCCTTAGCGCCCGGCTTGGTGGCAACCGGCCTTGCGGCTGGTGTAGCGCCCGTTTGCTTCTCGGCAACCGCCCGCTTCAGGATGGCCACTCTCGCCCCCAAGGCAAGCTGATAGAGATGCTCGGTCTCGCGTCCGGGAGTGATGTGGAGATTCGTCTCATTCCGCAGAATCCCGGGCGCTTGCACGGGAGCGTTTTGGTTTTCCTTGGTGAGCTTCTCCAGGCCGTCGAAGGTCTTCTGATCCACCAGATACCGCTGCTCGACCCAGCCCTCAATGCCGCTGGCGGTGCGCACGCGGGCGAATCGCTTCTCGCGGTCGATGATGCCGACTCGCTCTCCGTTTTTCACGGTGCCGACTCGATTGTAGATCGCGGCAACTTGATCGCGCAGCGTCGCCTGAGGAGCGGAAACATAGGCCACTTCCAGCACGCGGCGACGGCCCCGGCCACAGGCGCCCAGCGTCAGCGTGGCGAGAGCCAGCGCGCAGGCCAGCCACCTCATCCGCGATGGACCCAGTTTCATAAGCGACAGCAGGCGAACCCCTCACTATAGCGCGTTGCAGCCGCCCTTAGGCACACGAAGGTTTACACCTGATGCACATCGACCCATTGTCCTGTCGCATGCAGACAACGGCCCGCCGCCTCGGTTACCATAGATTTGTGCAGCCGTCGGCCGCCGGTTGCGCGGCAGCCTTTTTCGGCGTCTAACAATGGGGACCACGCGAACAACTCGCTAACCCTCGGGCTAGAAGAAAACAGAAACGTATATGAGAACCAAAACCTGGAACCGTTTCGCATTCTTGTCGTTTACCTCGGTATTCCTGGCTGTGGCCAGCCTATGCGCGACGGCGCAGGACACGGTGGATACCGTCCTGCGTCCGCCCAAGGGATCGCAACTCGCGATTGTCATCTTCGAAGACCTCGAGTGCCCAATGTGCCGCAGGACAGCGCCGCTGGTAGAGCAGGCGTCGAAGACCTACAAGATTCCTGTCGTGCGCCATGATTTTCCGCTGCCCATGCATCCGTGGTCGTATCAGGCGGCCGTGATCGCGCGCTATTTCGACACGCATTCCAAAGCGCTGGGCAACGAGTTCCGCGACTACGTCTTCGAGAATCAGCTTGAAATCAACCTGCAGAATCTGCGTCCGTACGCCGAGAAGTTTGCGTCGGCCCACAAAGTCGATCTGCCCTTTGTCATCGATCCCACCGGCAAGCTGGCCGCGCAAGTGAACGCCGACCGCGACCTGGGCAAGGCGATCAAGCTCGACCACACTCCCACGGTGTATATCGTCAGCAGCCGCAATCCCAACAAACCTTACGTGGAAGTAAAAGACAACAACCAGCTCTACTCGACGATTGACGCAATGATGAAAGAGTAGCAGCAGTTTGTGTGGATATAGCCTTACATGGGGACGTCTTGTGTGGAGACGTGCTTGTGTGGAGACGTGCTTGTGTCGGGACGTGCTTGTGTCGGGACGGCTTGTGTGGGGACGGGCGCCTTCGCCCGTCCAGCCGAGCACAGCGAGGCGCACGCGAGCCACCGACCCAACCCGAAAAACTTTCCCGGCCACGGATTCCCGCAGATTCACCCGGATAAATCTAGAGAGACGGTTTCCGACATGTTGCGGGACGAGTCGCAGGGCAGTATCATCGCCTGCCGTTCCGATTTCCGAGGCCCAAAATGCATCCGAGTGTATTCAGGAGCGCGCAAGCGACACTGATTGTTTTTGTTGCTCTTTCAGCCTTCGCGCAGCAATCCTCTCAACCACCTTCCATTCCCACCACCGGCTTCGCTGGTCTCGATCAGTACCGGGCTTCGCGCATCGCCGTGTTCACCGATGACTACGGGCAGCTGGCGCGGTATCGCGAGGCGAACGCAAAACTCGGGGCGCCGCCCGCGGGCGAGAATCGCGTTGTGTTCTTCGGCGACTCGATCACCGACATCTGGAAGCTGGAGAATTACTTTCCGGGCAAGCCTTACGTCAACCGCGGGATCGGCGGCCAGACCACGCCCCAGATGCTGGTGCGGTTTCGCCAGGATGTGATCGATCTGCATCCCAAGGTGGTGGTGATTCTGGCGGGCACCAACGACATCGCCGGCAATACCGGGCCCATGCGCAATGAGGACATCGAGGCCAACTACGCATCCTTCGCCGAGCTGGCCCGCGCCCATGGCATTCGCGTCGTCTGCTCATCGATTCTGCCGGTGCACAACTACACGGAGCGGTCGAAGGATTTCTTTGCGCAGCGTTCGATGGCGCGAATTCTCGAACTTAACCAGTGGCTGAAGGATTACTGCGAAAAGAACAACGTCGTGTACCTCGACTACTTTTCGGCGCTGGTCGATGACAAGGGCCTTCTGAAGAAAGATCTGGCCGACGACGGGCTGCACCCGAACGATGCAGGCTACAAGATCATGGCGCCGCTGGCCGAGGCGGCGATTCAGAAAGCGATGAAGTAGATAAAGCAGTCGTTGGTCGTCCGGTCGTTAGTCGTCAGCAGTCAGCCATTCACAAAAAGCTGCTCCCTGCTGAATCTTTCCAGGCGTAACAGGCTCTATAATGGGAGTACGAGTTTCCGACCGCCGGAACCTGCGGGCATACCTGAGGGTGCGGCGGCGAGGGAGAAGCGCGAGCGAGGGCGCTCGCGCCACACTTCCCGAGGGTACTGGTGGAAACGCCGGCGCCTCCCGCGTCCGCAAGGACGCATTGGAAAGGAAACGAGCCTGCCGGGAATTTCCCGCCTGCTTGTCCTTTCCTGCACTTGGCAATTAGCACTTGGCATTTAGCCATCTGAGCGGCGTCCCGTGTCCCGATCTGGCTAAATGCAGACTGCTAAGTGCTAATGGCTGCTCTTTACGACAAGTTCGGCCGCGCGATTACTGATCTGCGGATCTCCATCACGGACCGCTGCAACTACAAGTGTGTCTATTGCCGGACGGGAAATGAAGGCGCGCTCTACGGCGATCTTCCCTTCTCCGATTATCTGCGCATGGCCCGTGTGCTGGTAGGCATGGGAATCACTAAGGTTCGTCTTACGGGCGGCGAACCGCTGCTGCGCAATGGCGTCGTGCAGTTCGTGCGCGAATTGTCGAAGTTGCAGCCTCCGAACGGGGAGCTTGATATCGCTCTGACCACGAACGGGCACCTGCTGGCGGATCTGGCACAGCCGCTCAAGGACGCTGGGCTGACCCGCGTGACTGTGTCGATGGATGCCGTCGATCCCGACCACTTCGCCCGCATCACGCGCGTGCCTAACGGATACGATCATGTGCTGGCCGGAGTCCGCGCAGCGCGCCGCGCCGGCCTGTGGCCGCTGAAAGTCAATTGCGTCCTGATGCGCGGATTCAATGAAGACCAGATCATCCCTTTCGGCATGTTTGCGCGCGAAGAGGGCGTGACCGTACGCTTCATCGAATTCATGCCGCTAGAGGAAGGCAGAACCTGGGCGCCTTCGACCGTCGTGACGCTCGACGAGATTCTGTCGCGCATGGCCGAATACCGTCCGTTAGTCGAGATTCCGCATGCCCGCTCGGAAACGGCGCGCCGGTATCGCTTCGAAGATGGTGTCGGCGAGATCGGCATCATCGCTCCCGTGTCGCATCCGTTCTGCGGGCATTGCAGCCGCATTCGCATCACCAGCGACGGCAAGATTCGCACCTGTCTGTTTTCGGTCTGGGATCATGACCTGCATGCCCAGATGCGCCGCGGCGCCAACGACGAGGAATTGGCGGAATTCATCCGCGGGGTCGTCGCGAAGAAGGAAGAGCGGCATCACATCGGAGAACCCGACTTCGTCCCCGCCTCGCGGACTATGGTGCACATCGGCGGCTAGTCGTAGAGACGTAGCTTGCTACGTCCTGCTGGCAGCATCTCAAATGTGGCGAGAGAGAGTTGCCAGCAACGTCTCTACGATAAGATCGATCTGTGAACCTTAGGAGCTTGCTTTCGACCGCAGGAGTTGTTTCCCTTCTTCTGGCTACGGCCTCGGGTCAGGCTGCTCACCTCGGCTTCGACCGCAACGACTACCCCGGCGACGCCAATCTCAAAACTCTGCGACAGACGTTTTCCTACACCGGGTACTGGCTCAACAATCCTCCCGGGGCGGCGTCGAATTCCTGGGTTGGACATCGCGCCGCGGTCGAGTCGGCCGGATTCGGCTTCCTCGTTTTGTTCAACGGGCGTCTTTACGCGGAGTTGAAGAGCGTCGCCAATGCGCAGCGCCTGGGCAGAGCGGATGCCCTCATCGCCGTCTCCTCCGCGCGGCGCGAGGGTTTTCTTCACGGCACCATTATCTTCCTCGATCAGGAACAGGGCGGGCGCATGCTGCCCGAACAGAAGGCCTACATCTACACCTGGGTCGATGCCATCAGTGCCGCAGGATTCCGCGCCGGTATTTATTGCTCCGGCATGCGCTCGACCGACGGCGAAAGCGTCGTGACCGCGGAAGACATTCGCCAGACCGCCGGCTCGCGACAGATTACCTATTGGGCGATCAATGACGCGTGCCCGCCCTCTCCCGGTTGCTTGTTTTCGCACCGGCCTCCGAGCCCATCGCAAAGCGGCGTCGACTTCGCCGAGGTCTGGCAGTTCGCGCAATCGCCGCAGCGCAAGGATGTCGCCGGACGCTGCGCCAACTACAGCCACGACGGAAACTGCTACCCGCCGGGGGACAGCGCAGATTCGGGGCTTCACATCGACCTGAATGCTGCCAACTCGCCCGACCCCTCTCACGGCCGAACGCGCTGATTCGCGCATCTGACGTCGTTTTTGACTGCTTCATTTTCGGTGCATTCTCGGGTACCTCGGTCCCATCGCGAGTCATCACCAGAGTAATGTGTTGTTATCGTGCGTTTGATCACAACAATCGCGGATCTCCTTCCACAACACGGAGTTCTGAGGAACTCGCAAATTCGGTCAGGCAACGCATGGCGACCCGACGAAGCAAACATGCACCTTTTTCAGTGCAATCAACATTACTTGAGTAAGTTTTCGCTCCCTTAGTTTTTTCCAATAATCGCGACAGTTCATGACCTTCCGGATGCGGTGACAAGCTCCCGGGACCTAGAACTCAATTGTGCGTACAGGAGATTCCTTCAAAGGAACCATGAAAACAGGAAAACTACTTCGGATCGGAGCAATCGCGCTGGGCTTGGCCCTCGCCACAACGATGGCCTCAGCGCAAGCTATCAACTCGGGCGCGCAGACCATCGCCCTTAACGCCACTCTGGCAGAATCGCTCACGCTGAGCCTTTCGGCGAACTCGGTGAACTTCACCCTCGCTGCGGGCAGCGCGGCCAATGCCGGTAGCACCAACATCACGGCGACCACGTCGTGGGTATTGAAGCCGGGCCGGACCGCGGTGGGCGTGTACGCCTACTTTGCGAATGCGGCGTCGGCGCTGACCGATGGCGCGGGAGATAACATTCCGTCATCCGCATTCTTCATTGCTGACAACGCGGGCCCGTCGACGGCTCTGACCAGCACAGTGGCCTTCGGCGCCGCCAACGGCGGCATGCAGCTGGCAAATGTTGCGATCAACGGCGCAAATAAGAACTCCAGCCGCACCGACGTGATGGCCTTCAACATCAACCTGACGGGCGGCGCACTGCCTCAGCTTCCGGCCGCGACCTACACCGGAACCCTCAATATTCAGGCGCAGGCGACTCCGTAAGTTCACCTTAGTGATGTCAGGCGCAGGGCGCGGAGCAGAGCTCCCGCCCTTGCGTTGTTTTCAGGGAATGGATCTCGACGATCACGCTGGAATGACTTTGCAGACAAAATTCGCGGGCATCGCGCTGCTGTTGGCGTTGTCCCTCACAGTGCTGGGCAGGGACGCCGACGCGCAAGTGCTCAACTCGGGCGCGCAGACGATCACGCTGCAGGCTGTCCTGACCGATTCGATCAGCGTTTCTCTTTCGAGTAGTGCGGTCAATTTCAATTTGACTGCCGGAAGCGCCAGCAATCCGGGGAGCACTGGCGTCACGGCTACGACGTCATGGCTGCTGAAGCCGAGCGCGGGCACTGTAACTCTGTATGCGTTCTTCTCCAGTTCGGCGGCGGCGCTGACTGACGGTGCCGGGAACAACATCCCATCGGCGGATTTTCAGATCTCCGACAACGCCGGACCATTTACTGCCTTGACGACAACCGTTCCTTTTGGTGGCGCGAGTGCAGGCCTGACGCTTTCTTCAACCAGGATCCTCGGCAACAACCGCTCGAGCTCGCACACCGATGTGCTGAATTTCAACATCAACCTATCGACACTACCGAACATGCCTGCCGGAACCTTTATCGGGACCCTGACCATTCAGGCGCAGGCTATTTGATTGAAAGTGGATGGAAGCATGAAGAAGATTCGCCATAACCCTGCAACCCGGATTCTGAGCGGAGCGCTCTGCATTTTTTTTCTTTCCCTGAGCTCTTTCGCGCAGACCGTGCGACCTCTGATTAGCGAACTCGGCAATCCCGCCAAGGGCCGCGTTGAATACGTGAATGACGGCTTGACTCCGCTCAATGTCGTGCTCGAAGCGAAGAGCTTTACCGTCTCCGAAACCGGGGAGATCAGTTATCGGCCGCTCGATTCCGACATTCACCTCAAATTGTCGACCACGAGCTTCCGCATCCAGCCGCAGCAGACCTACTACGTCTTCTATGAAGCAACTGCGCCGAAGAGTCCGTCGTGGTTTGTGATCTACGCTGCGTTTTCCGGATTTCCCTTTCGCACAGCGCAGGGCATGAATGTCCGCCTGGAGCTACCGCACACGGTGTATCTGCTGCCGAAAGGCACCATCGAGCGCGCGGACGTGATCATAAGCCGTGCAGAACTGATCCCGGCCGAGAGCAAAGCGGTCGTCGAGGTCGAGAACCAGGGCGACAACTTCGGACGTGTGTTCGAGACCCAGCTTGTGTACGAGCGGAAGAAGCAGGAGGCGCCGGGATTCCCTGTCTTTCCCCACAGCAAGCGGATTCTGGAGATTCCCCTCGCGGCGAAGGCCGAGGGCGAGAATGTTCCGGTCGAGATCACCCTGCAGTTTCAGAAATTCAAGCTCGAGCAGAAGCTTCAACGCGCGAAGCCTTCGGATGAAGTGACGTCAGCCACCGTTCCAACTCCGCCATCGCCTGCTCCCGCAGTGGCGGCGCAAGTGAAGGAGAGAGCTCCGTAATCCGATGCGCCTGCGAGTCCAATGCGCCGCGATCCTGCTCGTCCTGCTGCCTGCCATCGCACGCGCGCAGGTCTTCCGCGTGCAAGGCGGAGATTCAACTCTGCTGGATGCCCAGGGCGCTTCGGTCGAATTCAAAGCACCAGAATACGATGGCACGATCGGGCTGGGTTTTTATAACGGGAAGTTCGAGTACGGGGCCAGTACTCGCTACCAGTTTCACGGATACAAAATTCTGGCGGGCGATGAAGCGATTCCATTTACTCTGCCTACCGACATCTTTGACAGCAGCCATTATTTCTCGGCGCGCGGACTCGGCGCCACCCGCTCAAGTAAGAACGGCGAGTTCTACGCGTTCGCCGGCACAACCTCCACGTGGCTCGGAACGGGCTTTTTCAACGCCGCCAGCAGCGACCGCCCCGCGGGGATTTTCTTTTACGAGCGCAAGTGGAATCACAACCTGAAGTTTTTCTCCCGAGAGATCGTCTCGAACACTCAGACCGCCCTTCAGGGCGCTCAGTGGAAGCCGAACCAGTGGATGAGCGCTGCACTGACGGGCGGGATAGGGTCGAACCAGAAGTATTTCGCTTCCAGCCTCGATATCGAGACCCAGAAGCTTGCCTTCAGAACCAGCTACGTCCTCGCGGGAGATCAGTTTCACCGCGTCACGGTGATCAGCCCGCTAAGTTCCGAAGTGAACAAAGGCAATGTGCAGATGCTCTACAAGCCCAACGACTTCGTCAGCATCACGACAGGACACGAAAATATCCTGGAACCTCTGACCCTGGGCGGAGCCCTGCAGCAAGCCACGGTAAATCAGCTCTCCACCGATGTTCATCTGAAAAGGTTCTATTTCGGTAGTGGACTATTTTCGTCGAATGCTTCGGGGCGAAGTACACAAGGCAAGAACATCTATATCGGGCGCCGCATCGGGCAGCGCTTCGAAGTAAACACGAACTACTTCGAGAGCAAACCACGGTCCCTGCAGGGGACCCCGAGTGCGTCGACGACGATCCTGTCTGGCACCGTGCGCGAGAACATTTCCCCCCGCTTCAGCCTGCTGCAACTGATCTCCCGCACGGCCGGACAAACAACCTACGCTTTCGGCGGAGACTTCACCAGTAATCGCTTCCAGGTACGCGCCGATTACCAGGACGTCTACCTTCCGTTTCGTCCCGCGAATCCCTTCGAGCAAGCGCTCGCTCTCAACGTGATGGTACGGGTGGCCGGACCTTGGCAGGTGAACGCCGTTTCCAATGTCGCGCCCGATGGCCGCTTGCGCTATTCGTTTGGCGTCAGTACGTGGCTCTATCGGCAGCGCGGGATGGCAGTGAATGCTGTTTCGCGAGACACATTCTCGATTGCTAAGTACATGATTCAGGGCGTTGTGGAGGATGATCAAGGAGCGGCTGTTGAAGGCGCAGCGCTGCACCTTGGCAAGGAAGTCGTTTACACAGACAGCTCCGGACGCTTTCAGGCGCGATTCTCAAAGCACGGGCCTTACTCGCTCACCATTGCTCTGGACGAATTCCTCAGCAATCTCATGTACGAGGTCGTTGCGGCGCCCACTCAGGTTCGCGCCGAGGCCGATGGAATTGCGACGGACGTGCACGTCGTTGTTCGTCACACAATCCCGCGTAAGTAACCTCTGACGAGCACTTTCCCCGCCTCTTTTTTCTCTGAGTTGAGGAGTTGCTGCGGAGTGGACTTTCAGGAAAACCGACCGTTCAGAACGGTCTCTCTTCACCTCCGCAGATCGATTTTCAGGTCTCTTCCTCGTGCGCAAGCAATCCCAAAACTTGATCAGGAGAATTCAATGAAAGGCGTTGGGTTAGTCTAGTGCGGTTTTCCTTCGTGTACCTTCGTGTCCTTTGTGGTGAAAGCCTGCACTCTCAGGTTCCCGGAACCTTGACGAAGAATTGACGTAACTTTGCGAAAATCTACAGCACCGCGCATCGCGGTTCGTCTATACAGTCAGCTTGCGTCGAAGAGAGAGCGGATCTCTCACAAATTCCGTGGACGCGCGAAGTCGCGAAAACACCCGGCTCTCTCGGATCACGCAGCGGAGCGTGCTGGAGGATATATGAATCGAAGCACGGCAATGTACACTTTCCGCACAGTTCTGATGTTTTCACTGCTGAGCGGACTCGCCGCAGCACAAGCAAAGCAAATCGTTCCCGGACCGATTCCCACGCAGATTCAGCTCGCGAAAAAGGTCTTCATCGCTAATGGCGGAGGAGACGACCGGTGGCACGAAGATCCGCTCTTCACCGGAGGACCGGATCGCTCGTACAACCAGTTCTTTGCGGCGATGAAAGCAGCCGGCCGTTATGAGTTGGTCGGTGCTCCAGCGGAGTCGGATCTTATTTTCGAAATACAGTTTATTGCCCCGACGTCTGACCCTGAGGCCGACAACCTTGAGTCGCTGAGCAGGGTCCCTTTTGATCCACAATTCCGGTTGACCATCCGTGACCCCAAGACGAACGTCTTGCTTTGGGGATTCACCGAACACGTGCATTGGGCCATACTGCGGGGAAATCGCGATAAGAATTTTGACGTCGCGTCCGCCCGAATCGTGGCGGACGTGCAGGGCTTGGCGTCGCGTTCGGCCGCCGACGCGCCTGCCACAAAACCTTAAGTGGCGAGCGCCGGGTGCGGTAAAATAGCCTATCATCATGGCAGACCGCACCTTTACTCTGGATGAAGCTCAGTCGTTGTTACCCGTACTGGAATCGCTGCTGCGCACAGCGATCGGTGCCAAAAAGATTGTTGATGAAGCCGATGCCGAGCAGCAGGCCCTGCAGCACCGCGTCTTTCTCAATGGCGGGATGTTTCTCGACATCGTGCCGCTTGCCCGGCGCAAAGCTGAGCGCGCCAAGGCTGAGCAGCGAGCCAAAGATGCTCTCGCGGAAATTGATTCCATCGGAGTTCAAGTGAAGGATCTGAATATCGGACTGCTCGATTTTCCCTGCGAGGTCGAGGGACAGACCATCCTGCTCTGCTGGAAGCTTGGAGAGAAAGCCATCACCCACTGGCACGGAATGCAGGAGGGGTTCGCCGGACGCAAGCCCATCGATCAACGGATCGCGAAGGCGAAGAAGGTGAATTAGCTTTTAGCTTTTAGCTTTTAGCTTTTAGCTTTTAGCTTTTAGCTTTTAGCTCGCAGCTCTTGGCTCGTAGCTCTACTCCGGTTGTCATTCCGATCGGTCCCAAACCTCAACATTTCAAACGCTTTCTGCCGCGAAACATCCTCTGGAATCTTGTGTTTATAAGGGAGGAACACCAGTAGGCTGATCGGGGCCTCGTGCGTCACAATGAGTCAGCACTGGGATTTCTGGCCCGTTCGGTAGCAGCAACATTCTTGAGAAGGGCACAACACATGAACCGGTCGATCATTCGTTGGCTGATGTTGGGGACGGTTATTCTGACTTTTTCGGTCGCCTCGTTCGGGCAAATTGCGGTGGGTATCTCGGTCCGCATTGGGCCGCCCGCGTTGCCTGTGTACGCGCAGCCGATCTGTCCCGGTCCCGGCTTTATCTGGACGCCCGGTTACTGGGGCTGGAACGATGATGACGGCTACTATTGGGTGCCGGGAACATGGGTGGTCGCACCGGTCGGTATGTTGTGGACCCCGGGCTACTGGGGATGGGGTGGCGGGTTCTACGCCTGGCATGCGGGATACTGGGGGCCGCACGTCGGCTTCTACGGCGGCATTAACTACGGATTCGGCTATGGCGGCGTCGGCTTTGCGGGCGGCGAATGGCGCGGCGGCGCGTTCTACTACAACCGTTCCGTCACCAATGTCAGCGTCACCAACGTGACCAACGTCTACAACCGAACAGTGGTCGTTCACAATACGTCGACGACGAGTTTCAACGGCGGGACCGGCGGCGTGCAGGCTCGCCCCACGCCGCAGGAGGAATCTTTCGGGCGCGAAACCCACACGCCAGCACTGGCGGCGCAGACGCAACACGAGCATGCCGCCAGCCAGAATCGGGAGAATTTCGCATCGCAGAACCACGGGCGTCCGGCCATAGCCGCCACGGCGCGGCCCGGCGATTTCGGCCGCCATTCCGCAGTTCCGGCGCGGGCTGCCGGCGGCGAGTATCGTGCACCCACGATGTCGCCGAAAGAGGCGCGCGTGAATACGGCTGCTGCTAACCGCGCGAACTCAACCGGGAGCAGGTCCAATGAAGGCTTCAGGCCCTTTACGCCTCCGGCGAAGAATAACGCGGGGACTGGACGGACCAACGAGAATTACAACCGCAATCAGGGAAGCAGCAACAACCGCGGCAACCAGAGCCAGTACAACCAGAGCCGTCCGCCACAGCAGCATCATGAGGCGGCGCCCCCAAGGCAGGCGCCCCGTCCGGCGCCACAGCACTCCAGCCCTCCGCCGCACCACCAGGCTCCTCCGCCCTCGCATCATGGCAAGGGGTTCTAAGGGGCTCTAAAGATGGGCATCAGGATGTGGGGACAGCTGCCCTCGTCTGTCCGCCGGGCGCCGCCCGGCTTTGGGTTGAGCGACAGCCCAGGGTCAACATGATTGGCTTTAAACCCAGCAAAACCAGGCGGAGCTTCGCTCCGCGGACAGCCGAGGCGGCTGTCCCCACATTCCTGGGGGCCGGCTCAGACGCGGAATTCCTGCGCAAGGTTCCTGTCTACCGGCGTTCTGTGGCAGTAACGATCCTGGGGTCGTGGCACGGAAGTGTAGTTCGAATGTGATTTCTTCTCTGCTACAATTTCAGGCAACAGGATCGCACCCCCCAGCCCCTGAAGCGGCTTCCCAAGGAGTTCCAGAAAACCATGCCTGCAAAGAAATTGAAACTGATCGGCGCTTTTGCCGTGCTTGTTAGCTTAGCCTTCGCCGTGAGCTGCAAGGGGTTCTTTGTGAATCCGACCGTAACATCGCTGGCCATCGGTCCGGCGAATCTCTCGCTCGCGCCGGCCACATCCTTTCACATGATCGCAACCGCGACCTACAGCGACGGCACGACCGGCGATGTCACCAGCAAATCGATCTGGACCTCCTCGAGTTCGAATGTTGCGACCTTTACCAGTCCCGGGGTACTTCAAGCTGCGGCTCTGTCTAACCTTCCCAATTTGCCTGCGACCACGAGCGTCAGCGCATCGGATGGCACGGTAAGCAGTTCCACCCAGACGGTAACCGTTTGCCCCGTCGTACAGACGTTGACCCTCACCGTCAACGGCGGAGCGAGCGTGAGTGTACCGGGAGGTACCGCCCTGACATTTGACGCCGAGGCAACCTTTAACGGGGTCTCCGGAAGCAATCCGGCCGATGCGTATGTGACGTGGAACATCTCCAACACGAGTTTGCTCCCCTCGATCGACACTGCCGGCACCGGAACACCTGTTTCAGGCAACCCCAGCACGTTTACTGTGTCGGCCAGTTTGTGCGGCGTGACGAGCAAAACAGTCACCATTACCACCACCAGCTAGCGCGATGCGATTGGCGTCACCAGCAGTCCCTGCCACCGCACGCCTTCGTGCGCCTTCGGTGTTGTGTGATTCCCGTCACATTCCACACTGCCGCGCCGTGTGACGATACAGCATTCGTGCAAAGCTGTGTCTGACGCCATCACAACACCTGTTTCCCAGACCGCCGGCTTCTCTCGCGATGAGCGAGAGCTGAGCGCCGCACGCTTCGCCATGCGCATGTCGCTCGCAGTTGGCGTGGTGATGCTCGTGGGTAAGTCTGTCGCGTATTACGTCACCGGATCCGCCGCAATCCTCTCCGATTTCGCAGAATCTGTGGTGCACGTCATCGCAGTGGCGTTCGCCGCGTTCAGCCTGCGCTTGAGCACCAAGCCCGCGGCTCCGACATTCCTTTACGGCTACGAACGCATCACGTTTTTCTCGGCCGGATTTGAAGGCGCCATGATCATCGTGGCCGCAATCTGGATCCTGGTCGAAGCCCTCGAGAAATGGCTGGCAGGATTGCCGCTCGAGCACCTCGGATCTGGAGCGTTGCTGCTCGTAGGCGCAGGATTGTTGAACGCGTGGCTCGGTTGGTATCTGTTGCGCGTCGGAAAACGCACGCACTCGCTCATCCTCGAAGCCGATGGCAAGCACGTGCTCACCGACAGCTATACCAGTTTTGGCGTGGTTGCCGGATTGGGCCTGGTGATGCTGACACGATGGAAGCCCTTCGATCCGCTCGTGGCAATCGCCATCGCAGTGAATATTCTCTGGTCGGGAGGACGGTTGGCCTGGCGTTCCGCAGTCGGATTACTCGACTACTCCGACCCCCAAACCGGCAAGAAGATTCGCGACCAGCTGGACGCCATTTGCAGCGAACTCGGCATTCACTACCACGGCGTCCGCTACCGCACTACGGGATACCGCGAGATCATCGAAGTGCACCTGCTGTTCCCACACGCCACCGCTGTTGGAGAAGCGCATCGCCTCGCGACTGCTCTCGAAGAGCGGTTACCTCGAGAGCTTGGTAAGCCCGCAGAGGTGATTACGCACCTGGAATCGCTGGAAGATCACGAGGATGTGCACACGACCGAGCATTACACGGGACGGCCCGAATAGTCAGCGCCACCTTCCCTCGGCGTGAACTCCCAAACTGTTAGACTGAGCACGGATTCTGGAGAAATTCTTCTATGAACTGGACGGGACGCATCGTCCTGCTGCTTGCCATCTTCACGTCTGCATACCTTTTCTGGCGCAGGTTCGGCCGCGTGCTGCGCATTATTCTCGAATCGAAGCCTGATGCCGATTTTCAATTACGCCCGCTCGCGCCCCGGATCCGCAAGGTGCTCTGGGAAGTCGCCGCCCAGGGATTGGTCATCGAACAGCGTCCGCTCCCCGGTCTGGCCCACGCCCTCGTCTTCTGGGGATTCTGTGGGTTTGGCCTGGTCACGCTGAATCACTTCGCAGCCGCGTTTGGCCTGGCGTTCCTGTCGCGCGATGGGTTCGGCCGCTTCTACTTCTGGTTCGTGGGCGTGTTGGCCATCGCCGTTGCCATTTCGATTGCAGGCCTGGCATTCCGCCGGTTCGTCATCCGCCCCAAGTGGCTGGAGCCGCTCTCGCCTGAATCGGGCCTGATCGCGTTCCTCATCTTCGCTTTGATGGTCACCTACCTGGCCTCGTTCCTGGTGCCGGAGAGAAGTGCGGCCGGATGGGCCGTCTGGTGGTCCCACACGGTGGTGCTTCTGGTGTTTCTGCCGCTGATTCCCAAGACCAAGCACATGCACCTTGTGCTCAGTCCGTTCACCGTTTTCCTGGAGCGGGATGGATTCAGCAAGATCCCGCCTCTCGTCGGTGACGAGGACTTCGGCCTCGATGCCGGCAAAGACCTGACTCGCATCGCCAGCCTGCAAGCTTATAGCTGCGTCGAGTGTGGCCGCTGCACAGAACATTGCCCAGCGAACGCCACCGGCAAGGTTCTGAATCCGAAAGAAATCATCCTCGGCACCCGGCACTATCTGAACGAGTTTGGCCCCAAGAGCAGCGAATTGCTGCTGGGCAAGCACCTTTCGATGGAGGCGTCGTTCCAATGCACCACCTGCGGAGCGTGTGAGTTCCAGTGCCCCGTGGGAATTCAGCATCTGCCCCTGATTGTGGGCCTGCGCCGAGGCGCAGTGAATACCGGCAAATGGGATAACGCCCACGGCGGCGAGTTGTTCGTGACCCTGGAGCGCCACGGCAATGCTCTCGGCTTTGCCGCCTCCGAGCGGCAGAAGTTCATCGAGAAGAACAATCTCCCCTATTTTGACGGCACCCAGGAATACTGCCTCTGGATGGGCTGTCTCGGCTCCTACGACCCCAATGGACGCAAGATCGTGCTGGCTCTCGCCGAGGTCCTGCGTTACCTGGGAATCAGCTTCGGTGTGCTGCAGCAGGAGAAATGCTCGGGCGACCCTGTACGTCGCCTCGGCAATGACTACCTGTTCGGCGAATTGGCGCAGGGCAATCTGGAGCAGATTCGCGAAAGCAAAGCGAGGAAGATGGTCTCGATCTGTCCGCACTGCGTGCGCACGATCGGCACCGACTGGAAGGAACACGGGGCTGACATCGCAATTGAGCACCACACGGAACTACTGGCCCGCTATCGCGACAAGTTGCCGGCAGGTGGCGACAGTCAGACGGTCGTGTTTCACGATGCCTGCTATCTAGGACGCTATCGCGGCGTTTACGACGAACCTCGTGATGTCATCTCGAAGTTCGGCAAGGTCGTGGACCCGCCCCGCTCGCGCGAACGCGGCTTCTGCTGCGGAGGAGGGGGCGGCCTGATGTTCCTCGGCGAGGAGACCGGCAAGCGCGTCAATGTCGAACGCGCTCAGGAACTGGCAGCCACCGGAGCGAAAGTGGTCGCGGCGGCATGCCCGTTCTGCAATTCGATGCTGCGGGATGGCCTGTCTGCCAATTCAGCCACGCCTCCAGAATTGCTGGATGTCGTGCAAATCGCCGCCGCCGCGATTGGGAAGGCAGGGCAGGAGAAAGCTGAAAACTGACCTCGCAAGCACTAGTGAATTGGATCTGGCACTCCGAGTTGCTTACAAATACGAATCGCAGTGGGATTTTTGACTTCGCGATGACGAGGGACCGTGCTTGTCCGTTGGCTCGCGGGATTGTAATACACGCTGTGCTTGGCGCCTTCTCGAATCAGAAGGCAACCGTGGGTTTCAAGGTGGCGAATCAGATCGACGCGCTTCACGTCACGCCACAGAGACCCTGATCTTCTCTCGCGTAACCTTTTTGCCGGGACTTCGTTTTCCAGTAAGTTCCCGATTCGCTTCTAACAGCAACTCTATTGCGTCGCGGAGATTCTCTCGCGCCTCGTCCAGAGTGTCGCCTTCAGAAATTGCGCCGGGAAGTTCTTCCGCATAGGCGACGAACCCGCCGCCTTCTGCAGCGGGAACCTCTTCGAAGACAGCCGTGAGCGTCATGTCCATACTTTCATTGTAACGGTGGTGTCTAGTTACCGCGCACTCACATCCTGATGCCTAGGCTCCCGCTTTTGCTTTCTTCAATTCCTCAATCAACGGCGGAACGATGTCGAATAGATTCCCCACCACTGCGTAGTCGGCGATTTCGAAAATCGGCGCTTCCGAATCCTTGTTCACCGCGATGATCGCCTTCGACCCCTTCATCCCCACAATGTGCTGAATCGCGCCCGAAATCCCAATGGCCAGATATAGTTTCGGCGCGACCGTCTGGCCCGAAGACCCTACCTGTCGGTCCATGGGCAGCCAGCCCGAATCGCAAATCGGGCGCGAAGCCGCAAGCTCTCCGCCCAACGCGTCCGCCAACTGTTTCACCAGGTCGATGTTCTTCTGCTCCCTGATCCCGCGACCCACCGAGACAATCACTTCCGCCTGCGTAAGGTCGACGGCCTGCTTGGCCTCTTTGAAGACTTCCTGCGGCTTGTTGCGGATCACTCCGTCAGCGATGTCGACGTTCACAGTCTCAACCGGAGCCGCGCTTGCACCGGCCTCGGCCTTGTCCCCACGGAATGAGCCGTTCTGAAACGTCACGAACCATGGAGCATCGCTGGTGAAGCTCACGTCTGCGGCAAGCTTGCCCTGAAACATCTGCCGCGTGAACACCAACTTGCCGCCTTCGTGCTTGAACCCGATGCAGTCGCTGATGACGGTGCGTCCCATGGCTGTTGCCAGCTTGGGCACAAAGTCGCGCACCTGATACGTGTGCGGCATGAGCACGAGCTTCGGCTGTTTGGAACTCAGGAATTGCTTCAGCCCGGCGGCAAATACGTCGGGCGTATAGGGCTCGAGCCTCGCCGATTCGACCGCGTAGACGTTGGCGAGTTTCTTCCCCGCAATTTCAGCAGCCACGGACGCGGTTCCGCTGCCCACAACCGCAGCCTCCAGCGCCCAACCGGTCGCTGCCGCAATCGCCTGCCCGGCGGTGATGGTTTCCCACGAAACGCGATTCAACTTGCCTTCGCGTTGTTCGACGATCACGAGAATCGTATCGGCCATAAAGTCAGCGGCTAGCTCCTAGCTTCTAGCTAAAACCATGTGGCGACAGCCGCCTTCGGCTGTCCGCCGAGCGAAGCTCGGCTTCGCAGGCAGGAGTGCCCGCGCCACACTTACAGCACTCTCAACTCATTCCGCAGCTTGTCCACCAGTTTCTTTGCAATCTCCGCTGGGGCGCCTTCGATGTACTCGGTTTTCTTCGTTTTCTGGGGGATGTACAACTTCTCGATCTTCTGCAGATTCTCACCCAGCGCCGACTGCACTTCGGCCAGCGCCACCTTGCGCATCGGCTTGTTCTTCGCCTGCTTGATGCCGATCAGCGTCGCGTAGCGCAGTTTATTGATGCCCGACTGAATCGTCAGCACCGCCGGAGTCGGCATATCGACAAATTGAAAGTATCCTGCTTCGAGCTCGCGTTTCACGCGGATGCCGCTCTCGGTCTTTTCAATCTGCATAATGATGGTCGCGTGCGGCCACCCGAGCAGTTCCGCCAGGATTACTCCTGTTTGTGCAAAGCCATAATCATCTGACTGCAATCCTGTGAAGATCAGATCGAACTGCTCGTCCTTGATCGCCGCCGCAATCGCCTTTGCCGTGTTGAACGCGTCCAGCCCCACGAACTTGTCGTCTTCGAGATGAATCGCGCGATCCGCGCCCTTGGCCAACGCCTCGCGCAGCACCTGCTGCGCCCTCGCCGGACCGCCGGTGATCACGACAACCTCTCCCTTGTGCTTCTCCCGCTGCCGCAGCGCCTCTTCCAGCGCGTAGGCGTCCGGCTCGTTGACCTCGTAGGAAACGTCTTCGCGGATCCACGTGCCCGACTCGTTGAGCTTCAGGGGCGCATCCTTCTGCGGCACTTGCTTCATGCAAACCAGGATTTTCAAGAATTTCTCCCGAACCGGTGCCGTCTGCCAGCCACGGCAAAACTTGTCAGTATAAATGACCGGCAAGTGGAGAAGGAAATACACGAGGAGCCACGGCAAGACGTGATTCGTAGAGACGTTGCTAGCAACGTTTCTGCCGGCAGCAGCACGTAACATGGCGAGAGAGACGTTGCAAGCAACGTCTCTACGGTCAGCCGTTTGTGATCTTAATCACAGACTCCTCCCATCCCCTCACGTCAGCATGGCCAAGATACTTCTATGCTCAACGACACCCTCTCCGCTATGCGGCAGAGCATCATCGACGGGGCCCCTGATACTGCCTCGATTCTGGCTCAGGAAGCCGTCGCCTCCGGCATCCCGCCCATCGATGCCATCAATAACGGATTCGTCCCCGGCATGCACGACGTCGGCGAGCAGTTCGCCCGCGGACAGATGTTTCTCCCCGACATGATGGCCTCCGCCGAAGCCATGCGGGCCGCCATGGCCGTGCTCGATCCTGAACTCAAGAAACTGGGCACAGAACGCCCCATGGCCGGAGTCGTCGTGCTCGGCACGACGAAGGGCGACATCCACGAGATCGGAAAGATTCTCGTCGCCACCATGCTCACCGCGCACGGATTCCAGGTCCACGACCTTGGCGTTGATGTAGCCGGCGAGAAGTTCGCCGCCAAAGCACGCGAACTGAAGGCCGATATCGTAGGCGTCTCCGCGCTTCTGACCACAACCATGCGCAATCAGAAGGGCGTCGTAGAAGCACTGGAAAAAGAGAACCTGCGCTCGCAAGTAAAAATCATGGTCGGAGGCGCTCCCGTAACCCGCCGCTGGGCCGACGAGATCGGCGCCGACGGCTACGCCAAAGACGCCATGAGCGCTGTCGCGTTGGCGCAGGAGTTGATGCAGCAGAAGCTGCAAACCGTCTCGTAGGACGTTGCTTGCAACGTCTCCGCCGACGGCGCCACACAGCGTGGATTCACCAGCACTGTCGGCCGAGACGTAGCAAGCTACGTCTCTACAGGAACTGCCGTATGCGACCCAAACTCGAACTTCTCGACAAGCCGCTGATCGAACGCATTCTCGACGAAGCCTTCCAACTGATCGAAGACCCCGGCGTGCGCGTCGCAACTTATGTCGAAGACCTCCTCCGCGCCGCCGGCATCACTGTCAAAGACGGAGTCGCGCACATCCCCGAGGCACTCGCGCGCCGTCTGCTCGATCTTGTTCCGCGCGGATTCTGTCTCTACGACCGGCTTGGCAAACCGGCGGTTCACTACACCGGAGACGCGGTTCACTTCGATCCCGGCTCGTCCTGCCTCAACATCCTCGATCCGGAAACGCAGCAGCCGCGCCCGGCCATGTCGGCCGATCTCGTGCGCCTGGTGCAGGTCGCCGAGATGCTGCCTCACTTCGCGGCTCAGTCCACCGCGATGGTCTGCAACGACGTCGCACCCGAAATCGGCGACTGGTACCGGCTGCTGGTGGTTCTCTGGTATTCGGAAAAGCCGGTCGTCACGGGAGCATTCTCCGCCTCGAGCCTGCACACGCTGATCGATCTGCTCGCCATCGAGAGCGGAGGCCGCGACGCGTTACGCCGGAATCCACGTGCCATCTTTGATGTCTGTCCCTCACCCCCACTCAACTGGTCGGAATTTGCGTCGCAGAATCTTGTCGATCTCGCGCGCGCCGGAATCCCCGCCGAAATCGTCAGCATGCCGCTCGCCGGCGCGACCGCTCCGGTCACGCTCGTTGGCTCGGTCGTACAGCACGCCGCCGAATGCATCAGCGGCATCACCATTCATCAACTCGCCCAGCCCGGAGCGCCCATCGTTTGGGGAGGCGCGCCTGCCGTCTTCGATATGCGTTCGGGCAAGACCCCGATGGGCGCCATCGAAACGGCCATGCTCGACCTTGCGTGTTCCCAGGTTGGAAAGTATCTCGGCCTGCCGACGCACGCCTATCTCGTCGCCGGAGACGGCCGCGTCATCGACGCGCAGGTCGAGATGGAGAGTGGAATCTCGACCGTGCTGGGAGCGCTCGCTGGCATCAACATGATCTCCGGCGCGGGCATGCTCGATTTCCTCGCGTGCCACAGCATCGAGAAGCTCGTCATCGATGCCGAAGCCATCGCGTCCGCGCAACGCCTGATCGAAGGCATTCAGCCTCGAGGCGTTTCCCTCGCGGTCGACATGTTCGCACAGACGGGTCTGCAAGGTGACTTCCTGAAGCTAAAGGAAACCCGCACGCTCTTCCGCAAAGAGCAGCATTTCCCTTCCGCGATCATCGACCGGGGCTTGCCCTCGCCGGACGGCCCCAGTCCCGACCTCCTGCAGCGCGCCGCGCACCGAGTCGACGAACTGGTCGCCGCATATGAGCGCCATCCCTTGCCGCCCGAGGTCGAGCAAGAATTGATCGCCTTCGCCCGGCGCGAAGCCAAACCGTCCGGACTGGAAGGTCTGCCCGGTATCCTAACGCCAGACTTCGCGCACGAACCCACCCTGACAAAGTAGCGCCGCTCACGAAGTAGCGCCGGCGTCCCGCCGGCTGTGGCGGGGGCGTCTCGCCCCCGCACCCACGCGAGTTCTGGAGCGCACCACTCACGATGGAATGTGAAAGAATTTATCGCGGAAAGCGCGTTGAGAAAAGTCGCCCATCTGCAGAGCGAAACCCGAAGCGCCTGGCCGGCCTACTCCATGATGACCGTCGATTGCCCGGTTAATTCAAACCGCTTGCGGCAGCGCATGTTCTTGCAGGCCATCATGTCATCTTTCCGCACCATATACGACCGGAACTTCGCGAAGCGGGCGCGGTCGCGTTCGTCGGCACGTCCCGCAAGCTGGCGCTTCTTGGTGCGGACCACCCAGGTCACTTCATACTCCGCCGCCTCATGACAATGCGGACAATTCAGCGAAGCCGGTTTCTTTTCCTGCCGCTCATCAAAGAAATCACGCTCTTCCATAGTGTGGGAGCACCAGTCTAGCGGCGCTCGGACAACCATGAATTATTGCATATTTGAAGGGAACGCATTCTCTGTGTTCCTCTGTGACGTCTGTGGTTCAGGCCTTTCTTATCTCAGATAGAATTCCTGTTGTCTGAGGCACCAACAGGGGTTGAACGTGGCAAGAAAGAAGAAAGTGAAGCGCTTCCGCGCAGTCACCGCCGTGAAGGAACTCGCCCGCGAACGCGTTGGGTCACCGCCAGCAGAGAAGATCGTAGTCGAGAAGAAAAAGAAGCCGGAGAAGCACAAACCAACATTGGGACGGTTGCTCGGAGAACCGGAGTGAGGGAAGGTGAATTAAGAACGGTCCAGTCAAGCAACCCAAATCACACCCGGCTGTGATTCTATTCACAGCCTAGCCTCCCAGACCCGCCTAGCGTAGTGTTCTGCGCTGCACGATTCCCCCGCGCAAGGGTCCCCAGACGGCACCACTACTACGTGCTGGTTTCCTGCGGATGCGGCATCGCCGGTTGTGTCCACCCGCCGGAAGGAGAGCAACAATGAAGGAATCTGCGAGGTTCTTCCTGCGTATTCTTGGTTTCGGACTACTGAGTCTCCTCCTCATCAGCAGCTGCAGCAACAAGCATCTGGTTTCCATCGCCCTCACGCCGGCAGATGCGAGTGTCTCTGCGATAGGACAAACGATCCAGTTCCAGGCCATCGGGACGACGAACCATCCGAATGCGGGCCAGGAGACACTCACGAGCTCGGTCACATGGTCTTCGAGCAACGTGAGCGTGGCGACGATCAGCGGGAGCGGACTGGCAACGGCCGTCAGTTGCGGACAGACGACCGTAACCGCGCTGGACGGCAATGTGACCGGGCAAACGACGTTGACCGTAGCCTGCAGCAGTCCGGGAGGAACCTCCGTCCTGCAATCCATCACGGTGTATCCAATTAGCCCAACGATCCCTAACCCTGGGCAGGTCACATTGAGTGCTTTGGGCGTATTCTCCCCGCCGGTTACTAATCCTATCCTTCCAAACCCCAATGTCATATGGGCGTCGAACAACCCGGGAGTGGCAACCATCAACAATGTTGGCCAAGTCTCCGCCGTCAATTGCGGGACCGCCACAATCTCGGCTGAGTCCCAGGGGATCTTCGGGCAGACGCAATTGACGGTTTCCTGCTCCACATTGCAGTCAATCAGCGTGTACCCGCCCGATCCGACTGTTCCTCTAGGACAGTTGCCTCCGTTGTTCGCGGCATTCGGTCTGTGGTCGCCGTCGGGGCCCAATCCCAATGTGACGGCGAACGCCAATTGGAGTTCGAGCAACGAGGGGATTGCAACGGTTAGCAACAACAATCCTGGCCAAGTAACCTTATTCGCTTGCGGTACGACTACAATTTCGGCCGAGGACAATGGTGTTATCGGCCAGACGCAATTAACCGTAACTTGCGCGCCTCCCGTCCTACAGTCGATCAGCCTATATCCTAGCAACGCAACGGTTGCCGCGAACCAAACTGTTCAGTTCAGCGCGCTGGCCGTGTATTCCCCGGCTTCAAGTAACAACGATCTCACCAAGAGTGCCACTTGGAACTCGCTCAACGGCACCGTTGCGAGCGTGACAAGTTCTGGCGTAATTTCAACCCATGCTTGCGGCACAACAACGATTTCAGCCGCATATCAGGGAGTCGTCGGCCAGACGCAATTGACGGTCTCGTGTACGCCTCCTTCCCTGCAGTCCATTACGATCCTCCCCGGCAACCCGACTATTCCTCAGATTGGGCAAACTACCGAATTCGTGGCGCTGGAAACTGCCAGTGATGGCACGCAGAAAGCTCCCGCCGCAGTAACATGGCTTTCAAGTAACACATATGTCGCTACCGTCGACACAAATACTGCAGTGGCAACAGCTGTCTCCTGTGGTACGAGCACAATATCAGCGGAGGACCAGAATGTAATTGCGACCACCTTGCTAACCGTCTCGTGTAGCCCGGCCACATCGATCGAATTGCTCGTTATCAAAGCCGGTACGACGCCGGGTACCCTCATCCTCGACTCGACCCGAGCTATTAACTGCGGCTCAGTTTGCGGCGCGGCGTTCAATGAAGGTACGGGCATCACCCTTACAGCAACACCGCCGCCGACTGCGACGCCCCCATGGACCGGTTGCGATGAGGTCCTCTCTTCCTCTCCCTCGAGTCTCAATGACACGTGCATCTTCACCGTGAGGCCCGACACTGCGGGGGGAACACTGAAGACAGTAACGGCCAATTACTAGAGGCCATCAGGCCATCTCAAAATGCACCAAGGGCATAATCTGCGGAGGACGTGTGGATAAGTTCAATAAGTTCATCTCCATGACAAACGTCCTGATCGCGTTAGCCCGGCTGGCGCTGTTAGGCTTCAGCGTCTATCTCCTGCTGTTGGTGTCGAGAAAAATGCTGAGCGAGTGAGAGAAGACAGAAGCAGTGGTGCGCGAGAAAGACAGAAAAAATCTTCCTGAACGCACCTCTCTGACCTGCAGCGGAAATCATTCCGCCACCGCTTCCGCCACGCACTTCGCGAACTCGCGCACATCCTCTTCCGTGGTATCGAACGAGCACATCCAGCGCACGATGCCCTCCTCCTCGATCCACGGA